>Ga0306908_1000255_pt1 | contig 21856 bp, 21 predicted proteins | sample AntRauTorcE11899_FD_190430 | JGI IMG/M metagenome (GOLD analysis project Ga0306908, IMG submission 190430) | Saline lake microbial communities from Rauer Islands, Antarctica - Metagenome Torckler E11 #899 (v2) (version 2) | ecosystem: Environmental > Aquatic > Non-marine Saline and Alkaline >... | reverse complement strand
CGGCGGGACCTACGAGGTTCCTTCGGGCCTTGGCGGCACCTTCCGGGTCATCCTCAAGGATGCCTGCGACACCTTCGCGATCGTGCAGAACTGCGGCAATTGCGAGGATTTCGACGCCATGCAGCCCTACCGCGTGCCGCTCGATGCCCTGATGGAGATTGATGATCGGAGGGCGGCTTGATGGGATGGCTCTTCTACACCGACGGCCGCGTCCAGACCTACGCGGATGAGAAAGCAGAAATCACCCGGCTCTGCACCTTCGAGGGCGACACGCGCAAAACCGAATTGGTCAAAGCCTGCAAGGTCGGCTCCACCTGGTATGCGGCGGCAAGGGTCACCAATCGCGACGGCACCCCTGTCGAGGACGCGACCTATGTCATGGATGCGGATGGTTCCATCACTTTCGGTGCCGTATTCCTCACCCGGTACGACGATGGCTGCTGGGGCTACAAGGACATGGAGGAAAGTGCTGGCCCGAACGAGTCTCGTGCTCCCCTTGGGCTTATCGAGCTCCTCTCAGACCTGAAAGACGAGGGCAGCTACGCCCATGCCTGGCGCCAGCGCTGCCGGGACTGGGCGTCGATCCCGGATTACGAGGAAGGCGACAAGATCAAGCTCGCAGCACCTGTGACGCTCACCGATGGCAGCACTTGCCAGATTGTCACCGCGACGCACTACAGGTGGGGTCGGCAAAAGCGGCGTTGTTACCGCATCGAGGAAACCGGTGGGCTCGTACGCCTGTCGAAAGCCTCGCTTGCGGGCTCGGAGCTGGTCAGCTCCGCGAAGGGCGAGGCCAGTCCTGTGCTAGCGGAGTTTCTGGCGGGGCGAGAATAGGTGCTGCGCCAGACGGTTGATCGGCCTGCCCGGCGAGAGCAGATCCTGCGGCTTATCTTGACAAGGCAATGCAAATGCATTACCTATCGCGTGCAGCAAAGCACCTTTTTTTCAGGAGACTGCCATGGCAGCGCTCGCACAAGATGTATCGAAGCTCACTGATCGGTATCAGACGACCGTGCCGGCGGGTGTGCGCAAGCAGCTCAAGCTGGGCAAGGGCGACCAGATTCGCTACTGCACCGAGCCGAGTGGCAGGGTCTATATCGAGCCCGTGCGCACTGAAGACTACGATCCCGCGCTCGGCGCGTTTCTCGATTTTGTCGAGGCCGATATCAAGGCGCATCCGGATCGCATTCGGGCGTTCGATGGGGCTTTGCATGACCGTCTTGCAGCACTGGTCGGAGACGTTGACGTCGATCTCGATGCGCCGCTTTCGCTCGAGGATGAATGACTGGCGATACCGTGCCCGCTCAAGCGCCACTTGTCGTAAACGGATGGTCGATTTATGCGCATCCACTCTTTCTGGACCAGCTCGAAGGGCTGACCCTGGAGGTCGAGGCGCGTAAGGCACGCGATCCTAAAACCTGGCAAAAGAAGAACTGCTCGAAGCGGCTGGCCGCCATCTTCAAGCTGGTGACCGAGGCCATACCGGCGGATCCGGGTGCCGCGGCCTTCCGGCAAGGCGGCACACTCGGCGATCACCGCAAGCACTGGTTCCGGGCAAAATTCTTTCAACAGTATCGGCTGTTCTACCGGTTCAACAGCGATGCGAAGGTCATCGTGGTTGCATGGGTGAACGACGACAAGACCCTGCGCGCCTACGGCAGCAGGACGGATGCCTATGCGACGTTCAAAGGGATGCTGGAAGATGGCAATCCACCTGACACTTTCGACGCGCTCCTGAAAGAAGCTGCGGCGGCGCAAAAGCGGTTCGAGAAGACCCTTGAAGCGGCACCCGATCGGTAAGTGGGCCAGCTTGCTGTGACCCTATTGGATTGTCGTTTACGACGCCACGCAAGGTTATGTATATAGCATCAAGTCGCCACACGGTTGGAGAAAGCGCAATGGATGAAACGGGAAAAGAAGGGCAGCACCTCGGTCTCGAGGGGCAATGCGCGCCTCACCTGACGGGGCACCGTTTCCCAATTGCTGTGCGCGTTGCAGACATGCCCGATGACCTCGGCAAGCTTCTAGACCGGGGTCTCGAGGAGCATTTCCGTGGCCGCTGATGCCAATTCGTATGACGCGTGGTTTCGCGTGAAGGTACAGGCCGCGCTTGAGGATGCACGCGCCGGAACTTCACAGGTTCAGGTAATGCAGGCCGCGCAGGCCCTGATTGATGCGAAGCGTCAGGGCCAATCCAAGCCCTGAGCACGCCTTGGGGGGTCAGTGTGGTCTGACCCAGTCATCCTGAAAAGCGAAAGCGGGCTTTTTGTCCTTTGGAACTCAGACCCTGATCCAAAGGAAAATCCCCATGGCCAAGCTCAACACGAACAACCCAGCTCGCCCCGTCTCTGATCCTGACCTTGCCAGCGCATTGACGCAAATTGGCGCGGAGATCGACAACCAACCCCTGCGCAGTTCAGCGCTCGCCCACATCATGCGGGAGGCATTCGGTGGCAGTGATGCCGGGGGCGCCTGGGACTGGCGCATGGCCTACGACCTGATGCAGGCCGCGGCCATCCAGGAGCTGCTGCGTGGGGACACCGCGGCAGGTGACATCGCCACCGCAAAACTCCTCGCCTCGCGGCTCCTAACCGAGACACGGCGCTCCGAGCAGCAGATCCGGCTGCAGCAGTTTTCCACGCCGCTGGCATTCGCGACCATGGTCGTGCGGGCGGCAGCCATTCGCAAGGGCGAGACCGTGTTGGAGCCGTCGGCTGGCACAGGTGCCCTGGCCGCTTTTGCCGCCCGGGCCGGTGGCACGTTTCTGCTCAACGAGATCGACCCCTTTCGCCAGCGCCTTCTGCGCGCCCTCTTCGGCGGCGAGGTGACGGACCATGACGGCGAGCATATCGACGATCTGCTGCAGACGCCGGTTCTACCCGACGTCGTGGTGATGAATCCGCCCTTCGCCTCCTCGGTCGATCGCTCCCGAGACAAGCACATCGCCGCCAAACATCTCATCGCGGCTGCAAAGCGTCTCGCGCCCGGTGGGCGGCTGGTCGCGATCATGCCGCCAGGATTCACGCCCGAACGCGATGCCGCGCATTGGTCCCGCGCCTGCGGTCTGCTGACGCCGCGATTGGCGCTGACGATGCCGGGACAGGTCTACCGCAAGCTCGGCACCTCTGTAGAAACCCAGCTCATGGTCTTCGACAAAGTGCAGGAGGACGGCGAGATGATCCGCGTCCCTGTGCGGGATCTGGATGAAGCCTTGGCATATGTCGACGCCGTGGCCGCAACCCGGCCCGAGATGCGCCCCGCACAACGGGCGGCGGCGATCCCTAACGGGCGGCCGACCGTTCCATCATCTGCCCCGCGCAAGACCGCCGCTGCGCCTGTCGCCGCCTCCAAACCACGGGCCAATGCCGTCCGTCCGCTCAGTTTCACAAGCTTTGAGGCCCCGCGCGACAACACGCCTGTCTCGGATATCTATGCGCGCTACCGCCCGCAGCGGATCAAGATCGCGGGCGCGCAGGAACATCCCACACCGCTCGTCGAAAGCATCGCCATGGCCTCTGTCGCGCCGCCCGTGCCCTCAGGTGCTGCCAGTTCGGAATTGCGCCTGCCTGCCCGGTTGATTGAGGAGGGACATCTCTCCGAGGCGCAGCTCGAGACCATTATCATGGCGCATGATGCCCATGGGCGTGACCTGCCGGGGCGGTTCACCATCGATGACGACCAAACCAAGCTGACGCGCGCTGATGATGACCCTAAAGCCCGGGCCTATCGCCTCGGCTATTTCCTCGGTGACGGCACCGGTTGCGGCAAGGGGCGGGAATGCGCAGGGCTCATCCTCGTGAACTGGCTTGCGGGGCGCAGGAAGGCGATCTGGGTCTCCAAATCCGCCACGCTCATCGAGGATGCCATCCGCGACTGGACCGATCTTGGCGGCTCGCCCGCCGACATCCAGCCGCTCTCGAAATGGAAACCGGACCAACCGATCCCGATGGGTGACGGTATCCTCTTCGCCACCTATGCCACGCTGCGTTCCGCGGGCAAATGCGGCACCACGCGGCTGAGCCAGATCTTTGAGTGGATGGGCGAGGGGTTCGAGGGCGTGCTGGCCTTTGACGAGGCCCATGCCATGCAGAACGCGGCAGGGTCCGAGCAGGGCAGGGGGGTTAAACCCTCCCAGCAGGGCCTCGCGGGCCTCCGGCTGCAACTGGTAGCACCCCGCGCCCGCGTCTTCTACATCTCGGCTACGGGTGCCACGAGCGTGCACAACCTCGCGTATGCCGCGCGGCTGGGGCTCTGGGGGCAGGGGCCAGAATATCCCTTCCCGAGCCGCGAAAGTTTCGTCTCGGCGATGGAGGCGGGCGGTGTCGCTGCCATGGAGGTGGTCGCGCGCGATCTCAAGACGCTTGGCCTCTACACGGCCCGCGCCCTCAGCTTCGATGGCGTGGAATACGATGTGCTGGAACACGCGCTGACCCCGGGCCAGATCGAGATCTACGACGCCTATGCGGGCGCGTTTCGGACGATTCATCACAATCTCGAGGCGGCGCTGACAGCCACCGGCATCAACGATGCTTCGGGGGAGACCAATGCCTCGGCCGCACGCGCCTCGGCCAAATCTCGCTTCGAGAGCACGAAGCAGCGCTTCTTCAACCATCTCCTGATGGGCATGAAAGCGCCGACCATCATCCGCGCCATCGAGGACGATCTGGCGGCGGGCAAAGCTTGCGTCATCCAGGTGGTCTCGACGGGTGAGAGCCTGCTGAAACGCCGACTTGAGACAATGGACCCGGAGGATGAACTGGTCGAGGGCGCGCTGACGCCGCGCGACTATGTTCTTGGCTACCTCGAACAGGCCTTCCCGATTCATGCGCAAAAGTTGGTCGAGATCGACGGCAATATGGTGGCGGAACCTTTGCGGGATGAGACCGGCGCGCTGGTTGTCTCGCGCGAGGCGCTCGCCTTGCGCGACGCGGCCATGATGGAGTTGATGACGCTGGCCCCGATCCCTTCGGCGCTCGACCAGATCCTCTGGGCCTTTGGCGACGAGGCCGTTGCAGAAGTCACGGGGCGTAGGGTCCGACCCCTCAAGGCCGAGGACGGCCACCTTTTCATCGAGAAGCGCGGCACCAGCAGCAATTCGTCCGAGACCCAAGCCTTCATGGACGGCGAGAAGGATGTCCTGATCTTCTCCGATGCGGGCGGCACGGGCCGCTCCTATCATGCCTCGAGATCGGCGAAGAACCAGAAGCGGCGGCGACACTATCTTCTGGAGCCCGGTTGGCGCGCCGACGCGGCCATTCAAGGTCTAGGCCGCACGCATCGCTCGGCCCAGGTCAGCGCGCCTTTCTTCCGGGTCTGCACTTCGGATGTGCATGGCGAGAAGCGCTTCACCTCGACTATAGCCAAACGCCTCGACCAGCTGGGGGCCCTGACCAAGGGTCAGCGCGAGACCGGCTCGCAGGGCATGTTCCGCGAGGAGGACAATCCGGAAAGCCCGATCGCGCGGGCGGCGCTGCGTGGGTATTTCGCCGATCTTTCCGCCGGGCGGGCCGAGGCGATGAGCTACGAGAGTTTCACCGACTGGACAGCCCTGCGGCTGATCGACAAGGACGGGGTGCTGCTTGAGGAGCTTCCTCCGATCCAGCGGTTTCTCAACCGGGTGCTGGCGCTGCCCATCCACATGCAGAACGCGCTCTTTGCCGAGTTCATGCGCAGGATCGCGGATCAGACGGAACGGGCGCGCGCGGCGGGCACGCTCGATCTCGGCGTGGAAACCCTGCGCGGCGAAAAGATCGAACAGGTCTCCACCGAGGATCTCTGGACCTGCCCGAAATCCGGCGCGGTCACGCGGATCATTGGGCTCGAGGTCACCGACCCGGTCCATGTGCTGTCGGCAGATGACGCCCTCTCGCGCAATCCCGACAAGCTGCCGATGGTCAATCGTGCTTCGGGACGCGCGGCGCTCATCTCGGCGCGGCCCATGCAGATGTATGACGAGGATATCGTCACGCTGATGCGCAAGGCGGTGCGGCCCAACGGGTCGAGCTATCTGGAGGAGGCGCGGTTCGAGTCCTCCGCCTGGGAAGAGATCGACAGGCCCGAGTTCACCCGCCTTTGGGATGCCGAGGCTGCGTCCCTGCCCAAGACCACCACGACCAAGCTCTACCTGTTGACCGGGCTGCTGCTGCCAATCTGGAAGGACATTCCGACCACCAATGAGCGCATCTACCGGGTCGCGCCGGACGGGACGACCGCCATGATCGGGCGCACGCTCAGTGAGGAAGGGGCGGCCGCGCTGCGCGCCCGCTTCCTCGTCTCCAACCCGCAAACACCGCAAGAGATGCTGACCGCGGCCCTTGGCACCACCGCGCCTGTCGATCTGGGCCGGGGTCTGACCCTGACCCGTCGCCGCGTCGCAGGCGAGATGCGACTTGAGGTGGGCGGTGCGGATAGGGGCATGATCGAAAGCCTCAAGGCCCTCGGCTGCTTCACCGAGATCATCGCCTTCCAGTTGCGGGTGTTCCTGCCGCATGGCGACGGGATCGACACGGTCAGCATTCTGGCCCGGATCGTGGGGCAGGGGCCTGCCATCACGGCAGAACAAGCCGCCTGAAAAGTCAAAGCGGGCTTTGGGCCGGGCGTCGCGGATCGGGATTTGGCCGGTCTGCGCTTCAGGGGTGCGGGCAGACCCATGCCACGCCCGACCCCCCAACTTCAGACAAGAGGACAGACACATGACCAATCCCCAAACGGACTATGCCGCGCTTGCGGCTCAGTGGCGCGCAGAGCGCGAAACCACCCTGAAGGCGACCCGCGCGGAGCTGATCGCGCAATTGCGCGCGCTTGGCATCAGCGAGATCACTGCCGAATACGAAGGCTATGGCGACTCCGGCAATGTCGAGGATGTGACGGTGCAGCCTGCGGAGGTCAAACTGCCGGAGGCGCTTGCCACAGAGGTCGGCGATTTCGCCTGGTCGCTCGCCTATCACCATCACCCGGGGTTCGAGAACAACGAAGGCGGCTATGGCACGCTGACCTGGGATATCGCCCGCGACAGCATCACCTTGGATCATGCTGACCGCTATGTCGAATGCTCGCACAGCTATGACGAGGGGCTTTGATATGGCGCATCCGCTTCATCATGCCGAAAGCTCCGCCCGGAAATTCGGCGGGGTGCCGTCTGACTATCAGTCCATACACGACTGGTTTGACGCCTCGAAAGAGCACCTCGCGCTCTTCACGCACCGAGCCATGCGTCACCATGCTCAAGGCCTGTTCGAGGCCGAACGTGTCTTCGGCGTGACCCTGACCAATAGCGCGGGACGAGACATCCCCGTGCGCTGGATCGGCGAGCAGCATGTCCGCGAAGACTGTCAGGGCCGTATCCCGAGCATGGCGGATTGGCTGCGCCGGATCCAGCCCGAGCCATGGATGGCCAATGGCCACATCGACTGGCATTTCGGCGATGAGCCTTACGGCGATCCAAGGGCCGCCTGGGTATCCGAGGTCGCGGCCGGTCGAACGGTTCTCGGCCTGAAGGAATGGATGGCGGCGCGCGCGATGCAAGCGGCGCAAAACGCCTGATAGCTACCGACTCCTTGCCAAACGAATGCTGCGCGGAAGCCCGGTTGGACACCGGGCTTCTTGCATCGTTTCCCAACCAATCTTCTTGAGGAGGATCGCATGACACTCGAAGACATCAAGGCGGCCGTCGATGCTGGCCAGACCGTGCATTGGGCCAATAACGGCTACGTTGTCCACAAAGACCGGCTCGGTCAGTACCTAATCACCTATGTGCCGAACGGCAGCTGCATCGGACTAACCGACCGGAGCGGGCATCGGTTGAATGGAGATGAGATCGAGTTCTTCCTCGTGGGCCCGGCGGAGGACCACGAGGAAAACCCGGGCCACCGATCAAGATGACAGGGCCAGGGGAGGGGCGCAGCACCCGGAGGCGCGGTGGCACTCCTACTCGGAGGGCAGCTCTGACCCGCGGGCAGGGCAGAAAGGAAAGTAGGCTTTCTGATTTGTGATCCCTGAAGGGGTCGAGAAAGCAATCCCGGATGCGCTGGCAAGGACGTCAGGCACCGGCCAATCCAAAAGGAACCATACCATGTTCGCAGGAACCCTCACCCGCAATGTCGAGACCGCAGCTACTGAGTACACCGGCATGATCCACTCGACGCGCTTTGACATCGCCATCCAGCTCGAAGCACGGGCCAAGATGTCCGCGCGCAGCCCGGATTACGACGTGACGGCGATCAACAAGTCGGGCCGCAAAGTGCGCATCGGAACGGCCTGGAACGAGACCGGCAATACCAGCGGCAACCCCTATATCTCGATGCAGCTCGATGTCGGCCTCGGCCCCTTCCGTGTCAACGCGGTGCAGACGAAAGAGGCGCGCGGGGCCCAGAGCGTCGCATTCGAGATCATCCCGCTGGTCTCCAACGGCCTGATGAAATCCGGCTCGATCTCGGGCGAGCTCACCGCGATGGACGCGGGCAACGCCTTCACCGGTTACATCGCCAACATGATGTTCGATCTGGAGTTCATGCTGATCGAGAACAGCTACAAGACCGAGGAGACCCACCCCGACTACCGGATCGAGGTCAGCTCGCCGCGTGGCACGCCGATCCGCGTCGGCTCGGCCTGGATGGCCAAGAGCCGCCGCACGGGCAATGACTACCTGTCACTGCTGATCAACACGCCCGATGGCGACCTGCGCGTCAACGCCGTGCAGAACGAAGAGCAGCGCGGCGGCCAGACCTTCTCGATCATTCCGTTCATCGACAGTGGTGAGCAGCCGCAGGACGCGGGCGCGGGACTGTCGTTGGTCGCGTGATCCAGTAACGAGACTTGAGCATCTGAACAGCGAGGGGAACCGTGGGAACACGGTTCCCCTTTTTGCTGTGCTGGCGTGGTTGAGAGTTAATATCTGTAATCGCGGGACTTGGACTGAGTTCGGTCGTGGCAAACGCAACGCCAGCTATGCTGGGGCTGCAAAATTGCGCGAAGGTTTGACCCAAAGCAGTCAGTCGGAGTGCGTTTGCTTACCCCAATGATGCTGTGGATCGTTCAGGTGGACGTACAAGATTGCCAACGACTGAACGGGCAAGCCCACAACTCAAGAAATCCGTCGTCCTGCCTGGGTGGTGGATACCTTCTTCCTGAAAATGCTATACTGAAAGCTCTGACGGTTGCCCTTCGGCGTGATGTGCATATGCCGTCTCGTATCGATCAGGTCGAACTGGCCGGGATGCAATCGGTCGAGTTCCTCCGCCAGAGCTTCGGGCGCATACCGAACCACCGAGAGCCCCGAGCACTTCTCGGGCCCATCTTCGGCAAAGGTCGCGATGATAGCGATCCCACCGGAACGGAGCGCCCGTGTCATGGCGCGCACATAAGCAGCGCGATCCTCGGCGTCGGTCAGAAAGTGAAATACGGCCCGGTCATGCCAGACCGCGTATTGCCGATCAGCTTGCCACCTTGTCACGTCTGCTTCGACCCACGCGACCTTGTCGCTGTGCGAACCGAGCCGCTGCCTGCTCTGGGCCAATGAGGCGTCGGAAAGGTCCAGCGCGGTAAGCGGGCCGAGACCCGTCTCGAGCAATGCATCCACCAGCCGCGACGCCCCGGCACCAACGTCGATGAAAGCCTCGCCGGGTTTTAGATAGGTTCGCACAAGATCCAGCGAGACCTCGGGCGTCGCCTCGAACCACGTCAGTTCGTCTTCTGCGCGCGCGTCATAGACGCCGTCCCAGTGCTTTTGTTCACCCGCCATCATCGCTCAAACCTCCGTTGAAATCAGAGTATAACGGAACGCGTCAAAGCTGGAAACCGGAACTAATCGGCCGATAACGTCAAGCACCCGGTATCTTTGAGCAACGCTGACAAGATGCCTCGATTTGTGCCATTGCAGTTATCGGCGAAGCGTCTCGATGGATAGTTCATCCCTGAGTCTCACCAGGTCATGCGCCTTTGTACCGGGTGAACACCTCGGTATTGCCATACTGGCGGATCAGGACGACATCATACGCCTCCCGTTGTCTTTCCGGTCCCATAAACGTAAAATGCCAAAGACGGGTTGTGGAACGCCAGCTGCGATCGAGATGCTGGCGGCATTGCAGGCGAAGGCGGAAAACAGGTTCTGCTTGATCGCTAGCGCGCGGTGAGAGAGGCACCTGCGGTTTCCCGCAGGTGCTATCGATTAATTGCTTTGGACGATCTCGCTGTAATCGCCACGCAACTGGATCGTGATCGTGATCGCCGTGCTATCGCGGTTCCGCCAGAACCACCCGTGATTGCCGGCAAAGGGGGCTTCGATACTGCCCTCGCCAGCCGTTTCGCCGCGGCCACGCTCGTAATCGATCGACTCGCCGCCGCCATGGGCGTGGAGGTCAAAGTTGACCCGCCCCCCGGTCGCTGTCCATGCGTATTCGACGACATTCCCGGCTTCCATCGTCATCTTGACTTCGGCGCTGGCCCCGGGTTCGAGGGTGAATGTCACTTCGTCTCGCCAGACTTCTTGCGCCTCTTGGGCATGGGCAGTGCCGACAAACAGACCGAAGACGGCGTCAAGAACGCTCGACGATTGGTCCTGACCAAGTTGCTCGTCCAGCAAGCGGTCTGCCTCAGCCTCTGCGGCAAGCTCCAGCTTGATCTCGCCCATTTCGGTCAGCCCGAGAACGCGACCAACTCCGGTCGGGTCAATGGCATGTTCTGCGGGCAGGTAGACGGTGACCAAGATCACCACTGCTCCGATCCCCGCGATGACGCTTGAGCGGAACAATTGCGCCTTGGTCGGCAGGTCTTCGAGGTTCGGTTTGGGTGCGTTGTTCATGTGAATATCCAATCTTTGCTTATGTTGAGGCGATGTAACCGGCGATCTGATAGCCGGTTAGCCAGATGCCGAGGCCCATCATCACCAGGTTTGCGACGGTGGCCTGGCGCATGAAATCTGGGTGGCGCCGCCAATATCCCATGACGATCAGGATCACCGCGAGCGCGAGCAGTTGGCCCACCTCGACCCCGACATTGAACGCCAGTAGGTTCGCCAGAAGCCCGTCCTGCGGGATGTCATACTCGAGGATCTTGGTGGCGAGGCCCGTGCCGTGGAACAGACCGAAGATCAGTGTCGCGGCCTTGGTGTTCGGCTGGAACCCGAACCATTTCTGATAGTAACCGAGGTTGTCGAGCGCCTTGTAGACCACGGACAGGCCGATGATCGCGTCGATGATGTAGGCATTGATGCCCCAGCCATACCAGACGCCCAAGAGCATCGTGACCGAATGGCCGATGGCGAACAGGCTGACATAGATGCCGACGTCCTTCATCCTGTAGAGAAAGAAGACAACGCCGAGCAGGAACAGGATGTGGTCGTAGCCGGTCACCATGTGTTTGGCGCCGAGATAGATGAAGGGGATGATCTTCACCCCCCAGATTTCCTGAATATAGCCCGCGTCACCGGCGGTAACGTTATGGGCAAGAGCTTGGCTGACGGTCAGCATGCATGCCGCCAGCAGAAGTAGGGTCAGCGTGGCGATTTGGCGTGGTGCCAAGGCGCGCAGGACCCGCGAAGTTGAGGTCATGGTGGATCTCCGGTGTGTTTTGTTGACTGATCGGTGAAGCCGCGCGGAGGCGGCACCGATCAGACGCGCGGAGGTCGTTCGATCAGATATGCGCGATGCGGCCCGCTCGAAGACGGGTGAAGCCGAAAATTATCCCGGTATCCCCAGGATGGGTGCCCGCTTGCGCCGAGCGCGAGAAGAGCCTGACTGTGATCATGGTCGGCCACATCATGGCTATGTCCATGAAGCGCCGCGTAAAAGTCCGCCTCGAACCCGTGCGAATGGCCGTGTTCGGCAATCATTTCAGCATGATCGGCAACAACATCGAACACAGACGGGGTGTGGCTTGTGCTGGGCGCAAGGGACCAGACAACAACCGAAAGGCAAAGAAGCGCCGCAAGCGCACTTCGTCCGTATGTTCGCAAGGGTTTCACCGGTTTGCCTGCCTGCTCGTTTTCAGTTCGCGGCACGTTGATCGTGCCAGCTTGTTCTATCCTCTGGGGGAGGATAACCTCTTTTTATGACAAAGCCCCATGTGCATGCAACCCACCCCGCTCTCGTTGCCCGGCTGAAGCGCGCCGATGGGCATCTTCGCGCCGTGATCGACATGATCGAGGCGGGAAAGCCCTGCCTCGAGATCGCGCAACAGATGCAGGCGGTGGAGAAAGCCATCGCAAACGCCAAGCGCGCACTGATCCACGACCACCTGGACCATTGCCTCGACGCCGAGCATTCGACTGCCGATCGCGACGAACTGAAAGCCATTTCACGATACCTCTGAGGTCACCCCTGTGCTGGAAGTCCTTGCCGACCGCACCTACCGCCATCTCTTCGCCGCGCAGGTCGTGGCTCTTCTGGGCACGGGGCTTGCCACGGTCGCGCTCGGACTTCTCGCCTACGATCTGGCGGGCGACAACGCAGGCCTGGTCCTGGGCACGGTCTTCACCATCAAGATGGTCGCCTATGTGGGCATCGCCCCCATCGCAGGCGCGTTTGCCAATCGGGTGAACCGGCGCGCACTTTTGGTGGCGCTTGATCTTGTGCGGGCGGGCGTGGCGCTTTGCCTGCCTTTCGTCACGGAAGTCTGGCAGGTCTACATCCTGATCTTCCTGCTGCAATCGGCCTCGGCGGCGTTCACGCCAACCTTCCAGGCGACGATCCCCGACGTGCTGCCGGACGAGGCCCGCTACACCCGCGCGCTGTCGCTCTCGCGGCTTGCCTACGATCTGGAGAACATCGCCAGCCCGATGCTCGCCGGGCTGCTGCTCGCTGTCATGAGCTACAACTCCCTCTTTCTCGGCACAGTGGTCGGATTTGCGGCCTCCGCGGCGCTGGTCGTCTCGGTCTTGCTGCCCAGCCCGAAACCGTCGCAGCCGCGCGGCATCTACGACCGCACGACCCGGGGCATCCGCATCTACCTTGCCACACCGCGCCTGCGCGGGCTTCTGGCGCTGAACATGGCCGCCGCAGCGGCAGGCGCGATGGTGCTGGTCAATTCCATCGTACTGGTGCGCAGCACGCTGGGGCTGGACGCCTCCGCGCTGGCATGGACGTTGTTCGCCTTTGGCGCAGGGTCGATGATCGCGGCCCTGCTTTTGCCGAGGGTCCTGGACAAGGTGTCGGACCGCCCGGTGATGGTGGGCGGCGCTGCGCTGATGGTGGTGACACTTCTGGGACTGGCAACCGAGGTCGCGACCATTGGCCTTGTCTGGCCGGTCCTGCTTGGCGCGTGGCTGCTTGTAGGGCTGGGCTATTCTACTGTTCTGACGCCATCCGGGCGGCTGCTGCGCCGCTCCGCCCACGCGGAAGACCGTCCCGCGCTTTTCGCCGCGCAATTCGCCCTGAGCCACGCCTGCTGGCTGCTCACCTACCCCCTGTCGGGGTGGCTGATGACGCGGTTTGGGCCCGTTGCGGCACTTGGCGTCTTGGCAGCCCTTGCGGGAGCAAGCATCGTCGCGGCGCTCCGCTTCTGGCCAAGCGAGGACCCGGAGACCTTTGAGCACACCCACGACAACCTCCCGCTCGATCACCCGCATCTGCACGGAACGCGGCGGCATGCCCATTCCTTCGTCGTGGACGAAGAGCACCCTCGCTGGGCGTCTCAACTTTGAGCGACCGGCATTGCCCTTGGCTCGTCGCTTGACCGACAGGGCACCTCCCTGGATTTCGCCTGGAACCTATGCAGCAGGATAGGTCGAGAAGACTTCTGTCGACCCGTCGCGCAGGATCAGGAACACCTCGTATTCCTCGCGCTCAGTTTCGGGACCCATGCCGGGAGAACCGTAGGGCATCCCGGGCACTGCGAGGCCGACTGCATTGGGGCGTTCATCCAGCAGACGGCGAATGTCGGCAGCGGGGACGTGCCCCTCGATCATATAGCCATCGACGCGGCCTGTATGGCAGGAAATCATATTCTGCGGGATGCCGTTATCCAGCTTGTAGCGCATCAGCAGCGTTCCGAGGCTGGGTTCGGTCGTGACGGCGAAGCCGTCGTTCTCGAGGATCTCGATCCAGGCCGAGCAGCAGCCGCAGTTGGGGTCCTTCATCACGTGGATCGCCGGTCCGGCGCTTTGTGCCAGAACCCGCAGGGGCGATGCAGCGAACAGTGCTACCCCTCCGATCAGGAGCGTGCGACGGGAAAAAGTGTCTTGGGTCATCTGATTTTCCTTTCGATGTTGGATATTGTGCAGGCAGGTCAGAGGTCAACTCGCCTGAGCCGCAAGGCGTTGGTAATCACCGAGACCGACGACAGGCTCATCGCCGCTGCCGCAATCATTGGCGAGAGCAAAAGTCCGGTGACCGGGTAGAGCAGCCCTGCTGCGATGGGAACGCCAAGCGCGTTGTAGGCGAACGCGAAGAACAGGTTCTGCTTGATGTTGCGCAAGGTGGCGCGGGCGAGCTTGCGCGCCCGCACGATGCCCATTAGGTCACCGCCCAGCAGGGTGATACCGGCGCTTTCCATCGCGACATCCGCGCCTGTTCCCATGGCGATGCCGACATCGGCGGCGGCCAGCGCGGGGGCGTCGTTCACTCCGTCGCCGGCCATCGCGATCTTGTGGCCCTCGCGACGCAATTGATCGATCAAGTCCTTCTTGGCCTCGGGCAGCACACCCGCCCGCACCTCGTCGATGCCGAGCTTAGCCGCCACTGCCTGCGCCGTGCGTTCGTTGTCGCCTGTCGCCATGATGACGCGCAGCCCCTGGGCGTGCAGTTCCTTGATCGCCTGCGCGGTGCTGTCCTTGATCGGATCGGCCACCGCCACGATGCCCGCAAGAGTTCCATCAACAGCGACGAACATCGCCGTCTTGCCCTCGGCGCGCAGAGTGTCGGCCTTGGCTTCGGCCGGGCCCGTGTCCAGCCCCATCTCCCGCATCATCGCGGCATTGCCGAGCGCTACCGCGCGTTCGCCGACCTTGCCACGCACGCCCTTGCCGGTGACGGCGTCGAAGTCCTTGGCCTCCTGACGCGGAGCGCCCTGGGCCTCGGCCCCCTCGACAATCGCCTCTGCCAGCGGGTGCTCAGACCCGCGCTCGAGGGCCGCCGCCAGAGAAAGCAGGTCCGTCTCCGCCACATCGCCAAGCGCCACAGTGTCTGTCAGTTTCGGCCTGCCCATGGTCAGCGTGCCGGTCTTGTCGACGATCAGCGTGTCAACAGCCGCCATGCGTTCCAGCGCCTCAGCGTCCTTGATCAGCACGCCCGCCTGTGCCCCGCGCCCGGCCGCCGTGGTGATCGAGATCGGTGTGGCCAACCCGAGCGCACAGGGGCAGGCGATGATCAGTACGGATACGGCCGAGGCGATGGCGAAAACCAGCGCCGGTTCTGGGCCAAAGATCATCCAAACCACGAAGGCGAAGATCGCGATGCCCACAACGGTCGGCACGAACACCGCCGAGACCCGGTCCGCGAGCCCCTGGATCGGGGCGCGGGACCGGCGGGCGTTCGAGACCATGGCCACGATCTGTGCCAGCACGGTATCGGCGCCGACCTTGCCCGCTTCGATAACCAGAGACCCGTTCTTGTTGATCGTGGCCCCGGTTACCGCATCCCCCGGACCTTTTTCGACGGGCATCGACTCGCCGGTCAACATGCTTTCGTCCAGCGACGAGCGGCCCTCGATCACCGTTCCGTCGACCGGGACCGCATCGCCGGGGCGCACCCGCAGCCGGTCGCCCTCCATGATGTTCTCCAGCGGCGCGTCGTATTCGGTTCCGTCCGGCAGGATGCGTCGTGCGGTCTTGGGTGCAAGGTCCAGAAGCGCGCGGATCGCGTCCCCGGTGCGTTCGCGCGCTCGCAGTTCGAGAACTTGGCCCACGAAGACCAGAGCGACGATCACCACCGCCGCCTCGAAATAGGTGCCGACGCCGTGGCCCATCCGGTACTGCTCGGGAAAGACGCCCGGCAGGAATGTTGCCACGATCGAATAGAGATAGGCCGCTGCCACCCCGAGGCTGATCAACGTCCACATGTTCGGCGACCGGTTCACAAGTGAATCCCAGCCTCGCTTGAAGAACGGTAACGCCGCCCAGAGGATGATCGGCGTCGCCAGAACGAACTCCAGATAGCTGGCGGTCTGGTGGCCGATCCAGTCGCGTACTGGCAGGGCGACCAGTTCGCCCATCGTCAGGATGATGAGCGGCACCGCAGCCGCCGCCGAGATCCACATCCTCCGCGTGAAGTCGGTCAGCTCCTCGCTGGGCTCATCCGAAGGCACCATCGGCTCCAGCGCCATGCCGCAGATGGGGCAGGCCCCGGGCGCGTCACGCACGATCTCGGGGTGCATCGGGCAGGTGTACTGGACGTTGGCCGGAGCAGCCTTCTTCTGCCCGGCAGCGCGGCCTGAGGCATAGAACCAGGGATCCGCCTTGAACTTTGTCTGGCATTTCTCCGAGCAGAAATAGAACGTCTCGTCCTGGAACTCCGCGTGACGTCCGTCCGGCTTGACTGCGACCGTCATCCCGCAGACCGGGTCCTTTGCCGTCTCTGTCCCCGCCGGAATGTCGGGTGCCGCGTGATGATGATCATGCTCCATGGTCTGCCAGCCTTTCGATGTCTTGTTTCAGCTTGCGGCCTCCAGCCGTTGGAAGCTCAAGCTCTTTTTAGTGATGGTCGTGAGCGTCTTCCGGGGCGGGATTGCGTGCGAGGAAGATCCCGACAAACAGGAACACCAGCGCCATGCCGGTCGCGCCTAGAACGACAATGAGGGGGTCGGACTGCCACTTCATCGCGGCGAAGGCGGCCAGCACCGCCGCGTCCAGCGCGATGGCCGTCAGCAACACCCAGCCCTGCGCGCCGATCTCCTCGCGCAGGTGCCGGAACACGCCCCAGTGGATGATTATGTCCATCACCAGATAAAAGAAGGCCCCGAGAGACGCGATTCGGCTGAGGTCGAAGAAGACCGTCAGAAAGCCCGCGATCACGACCGTGTAGACGAGTGTGTGGTCCTTGATCGTGCCCGGCATCCCGAAATGGCTGTGCGGGATCATCTTCATGTCGGTCAGCATCGCCAGCATCCGAGAGACGGCGAACACACTCGCGATCAGACCCGACGCGGTGGCCACCAGCGCCAGCGCCACCGTCAGGTAGAAACCGGTCTGACCGAGGGAGGGCTGGGCCGCTTCGGCCAGCGCGTAGTCCTTCGCCGCCACGATGCGGTCGAGCGGCAGGCTCGAGCCGACCGCGAAGGCCACCAGCAGATAGACGACGACGCAGATGGCGATCGACCAGATGATGGCCCGGCCCACATTGCGGTGCGGGTCGGTGACCTCTGCGCCGCTGTTGGTGATGGTCGTGAAGCCCTTGAAGGCCAGGATCGACAGCGCAACCGAGGCCACAAACCCGGTGGCGCCCATGTCTCCACCCGTCGCCTCGAACGAGATGCCGCTCGCCCAGAGACCGGCTGCCCCGAACAGCGCGATGCCGCCCACCTTGAGAACGGCCATGACGATGGACAAAAGCCCGACCGACCGGTTGCCCGATACGTTCACGAGCCAGGCGAAGACGATCAGCCCGACGCCGAGGATTGGCACCAGCACGCTATCCGGATCGCCGCCGAACGCCCGCAGCGTGTAGGTGCCGAATGTGCGCGCGACGAGGCTTTCGTTGATCACCATCGACAGCGCCATCAGGAGGGCGGCGCCCGCCGCGACCGTTGTCGGGCCGTAGGCCTTCTTCAGGATCATCCCGATGCCGCCGGCTGACGGAAACGCGTTCGACATTTTGATATAGGTGTAGGCGCTGAACGCGGTCACGATGGCGCCGACGACGAACGAGAGCGGGAAGAGCGGTCCGGCGAGTTCGGCGATCTGTCCGGTCAGCGCGAAGATGCCCGCGCCGATCATCACACCGGTTCCCATGGCCACTGCGCCTGGCAGGGTAATGCTGTTCTTCTCGTAATCGCTTTTCGTCATGGATTTTCCTTTTCAGGCTTTTGCCGCAGCGCCACCCAGAGCAGCGGCAGCCCCGTCACAAGCCCGAGTCCGAGCACCGCCCATGTCGCGCGCCCGAGGTCTCCGCTAACCGCCTCACCGCCGAAATGTGCCAGCAGGAAACTTGCCGGGATGATCCCCGCCAATGTGGCGAAGGCGAAACGCCAGGCGTGCATTCGGCTCAGTCCGGCTGCGTAGCTGATCATGTCGAAGGACACGAAGGGCATCAGGCGGCTGGCAAAAACCGTCGCCGTCAACGCGGTCTGCGAGCCGAGAAGCCCGGCATCGACGCGATCACCGAACACCCGCCGCAAGACATCATGCCCCAGAACCCGTGCGAGACCGAAGGCGATCAGCGCCCCGAACTCGGCGCCGATGACGACCTGCACGGTCCCCCAGAGATGTCCGTAGGCCGCTCCGGCCGCCAGTGCGATCGGCGCGCTCGGGATGGGGCTGGCCACGACCGCAAGGGTCATAAGCGTGACGATCAGGACCGGCCCCCAGAGACCGGCGCGCGCCACCAGCATTTCCAGACACTCAACGTCCAGAAGGCTGCGCGCCTCGGCGAATACCGAAGGCGCGAACTGCCAGACAGCGAGCAGTCCGATCCCGAGGATCGCAAGGCCCGTGAGGATGGCGGCGCGCAGGCTCATCTCAGATCGCCTCGACGGCTTTCGCCAGGAGGTCGCGCACCTTGCCCGCCACGGCCGTCAGTTCGGCGTTCTCGATCGCCTGCATCGACGCCACAGGATCGATAGCGCTGACCTCGACGCCGTCCTCGACTTCGCGCAGGATGACGTTGCAGGGCAGCATCGCGCCCACCCGCGGCTCGATCCCGATGGCCTGGTGCGCCATCCCGGGGTTGCAGGCGCCAAGGATGCGATAGGCCGGCATCTCGACATCGAGCTTCTTCTTCATCGTCGCCTTGACGTCGATCTCGGTCAGGACGCCGAAGCCATGGTCTGCCAGCGCCTTGCGTGTGCGCGCGTCAACCTCGTCGATACCCGCGTCCGAGATCATGCGATTGATCGTGTAGGTCATTTCTGAGTCCTTTTTTCTCACTTCCGAAGATATTTGATCAGTGCAGCTATGGCCAAAACAACCAGCACGAGGATCAGCAGGCCGAAGAGCCAGCCAAACCCCATTCCGAAACCCATTCCGGAGCCCATGTCGTTCCAGTTCATCATCTCATCCTCCTGATTTTCACACGCAGGGTGCGTCTTTTGGCCGACCCTCACGACAACATGGGGCAGGACAGACTAGGATCGGTGCCGGGCGGGGCGCCCTGTCCGAACGCCCCGCCGGGATCAGACCGAGGTCGTGACGGCGAACTCGGTCATCATCCCCGTCGCAAGGTGCGGCATGTGGTGGCAATGCAGCATCCAGCGCGCGGCCTCGCCTGCATCGAGCGCGACATCAACCATCGACATTGGCGGCACATGGACAGTGTCGCGCAGCGCGCCGGCAACGCGCCGCCCATTAATCCCGACCACTTGGAATACGTGGCCGTGCAGATGCATCGGGTGGGCCATCATCGACATGTTGTGGAACGACAGCACGACCCGCTCGCCGCTGCGGACGGTGATAGGCTGGTGCTGGCCCCAGACGGCGCCGTTGATCGTCCAGACATAGGGCTGCATTGAGCCGCCCAGCATCAGCATCTGGCTGCGGTCCACGGGTCGATCCGGCAGGGTGTCCAGCGCGATGAGGCGCGCCTCCTGCGCAAGATCGGTGTCGAACGCGGGTGCCGCGGTCTCCGCCATGGCATCGAGGCGCCGGACCTCGGCACCCTGCGTGGCAAGGATCAGGCCGGTACGTTCCCGCGCACCTTCGCGCAATGCGAGGATCGGCCAAGCACCGCCTTCGTTCGGCAGGTCGATCTCGATGTCGAGCCGCTGGCCCATCGCCAGCCCAAACCGCGAGCCCGCGATAGGCTGGACGGCGTGCCCGTCCACCGCGACCAGCCGCGCCTCGGCACCGCCGGTTTCGATCCAGAACACCGTCGCTGCGGCGGCGTTGATCACCCGAAGCTGGATGCGCCCGCCGCGCTCGACCTGCACCACCTCGGGGTCCGACAGCGTCCGGTCGTTGGCAAGATAGGCGTCCCAGTCATAGTCGTTCAGGTCCATGGCCATGCCGCCCATCTGGCCGCCCATGCCCATCATCCCGCCCATGCCGGGCATGTTGCCCATCGGCATGCCGCCCGTGGCGCCATGGCCCATGGCCCCGTGATCCATGCCCTGCATCGCCCCCATGCCTCCCATGGGAGCGCCTTGATCGGGCACTGCACCGGCACCATGGCCCGCGCCGTGCCCGACGCCATGACCTGCGCCGATCTCGGCCAGAACCTCCTCGGGGGCCTTGAAGGAGAAGTCATGAAGGAACATTACGACCTCCTGTCGGTCGGCAGCCAGGTCCTCCTGTGAGCGCACGATCAGCGGCGCTGCGAGAAGCTGCATCTCCTGGGTGGGCACATGGCTGTGCATCCAGTGGGTGCCCGGCCGTGCCTCGAAGTCGTAGGATCGGGTCTCACCCGGGGCGAGAAGGGGCATCGGCATGTCCGGCACGCCGTCCTGCGCGTTGGGCGGGATCTGCCCGTGCCAATGGATGATCGTGCCGACGTCGAGATCGTTGGTCAGATCGACACGGAACCTCTGGCCGGGGTCGAGCAGAAGTCCCTGGCCGCTGGGACCTGCGAGACCGAAGACGGTAGCGGCGCGCCCATTGATCTCGAGCGTGCGGGTTGCGGCGGACAGGCTGATCGGAGCCTGCGCCTGGGCGAAGGCAAGTCAGGGAATTTGTGCGGCGGCAATGGTGGCTGCACTTGCGGCGAGAAAGCCGCGTCGCGAAAAGGTGTTCATGGTCGTCTCCTCGGGACATCCCGTCCCGTTCATCAAGGTCGATGTGACGCCGCGGGCATATGCCCGGGCGCGCTCAGAGGAGACGGAGTTTGGGAGGCCTTTCGTTCAGTCCCGGCGCGCGGCTGACGTGGATGGCTTCTGACGGAAAGTCATGGCTGGCGGGACCGTGTGCGTGACCGGCAGCCCCGCCCGGCGACGTCAGGAAGGCCGCAAGACCCGTGCACACGAAGTCACACATTCCGGAATCGGCCGATCCACAGTGCTGTCCAGCGTCACAGTCGAGGTTCGCAATGTCCGCCGAGTGCATCATTTCGGCGACATGCGTCGCGTGATCCGGCCCGGAACTCATGCTCATGCGCGCGGCATGAGCGGAAGTCACCGTTGTCACCACGGTGATCGCGAGTACGGCAAGCATGGTGACGAAGCGTGTGAACATGCCTTAAATATAGGCACTGTTCACGAGAATGTCCATTGTCACAGTCGGCGCGTGTCTGGCGAGAATTTCATCTCAGCATGAAGCCGAAGAATTTCAGCCGTAAACGGGTTTGAAGTATCGAGAAAAGAGGTCCGAAGCAGTTTTCCGTCAGCGATGTGAAACTGTTTTCATGGTAATATTATCTGTCAGTCTCCACCGACCATGGCACGGCGTTGCTTCCTACTCAAATTGCAACTTTAAAGAAGCTGCGTTGCCGCGATTGAAGCACGCATGAATCTCTTGTGCCGGTCATTCGCGGCTTCAGACCCTATCGAATGGCACCAATTTCGCGTTCGGCGCATTGCTGCCGGTCGAGTTCAACGCGATGAGTGGCAGCAGATGAAAAATGCTGCGTATGCAATACTGCAAGGTTACTGGCGGTTGCTTGTCCATCCTGCATGATCTTGCGTATAAAAGCGCGTTAGCGGGTCCGTCTCTTTTTGGATGCGGGAGCACTGCCCCATCAACCGTAGGCAGAGCCTTCCGGCCTCCCCTGCTCGGCTTCGCGTGTCGCAGGGGAGAACGGCCCTTCGGTCCGTCGCGCATTCGGCCATGCGGCCTCACCGCGGC
>Ga0306908_1000249_pt1 | contig 22221 bp, 24 predicted proteins | sample AntRauTorcE11899_FD_190430 | JGI IMG/M metagenome (GOLD analysis project Ga0306908, IMG submission 190430) | Saline lake microbial communities from Rauer Islands, Antarctica - Metagenome Torckler E11 #899 (v2) (version 2) | ecosystem: Environmental > Aquatic > Non-marine Saline and Alkaline >... | reverse complement strand
CTTCGCGCCGACCCTAGCGACGCAACAACGGTAATAGATACTCCTAATCTCGAGTATGAAATAAGAAAAGATAGTGGAGTAGAACAGGTCTCATCGGAAATTAAGCAGGTGGGTGTTTATGAACCGAACACTCCGGTCAATTTCGAATTTAAATTCCGTAACGGAGCGACGATCGAGAATCTAAATCTATCCGAAGACACAACACACGTCCACACAGTCAGATTTGATGAGGACGTGTCATCAAGCGATCTGGACAGCGATGATATTCCAGACACGCTCGGAGAACTCCGAGATAATTTGACTGAAGAGAACGTGAACTCGAATGCAACATTCCAGAATATCACGTCTACTGCCGTCCCATCCGGGTACAGCGGTGGTGACTTTAGTTTCTCACACAGTTTCAGTGACTCTGGTGTCTATGCGGTGATGGTCACGAAGCACAATTCGAGTAAGGACGGAATCACACTCAATAACGGCAACATCAGTCAGATCGACGGTCAGGTACTGATCGGTGGTCTCGAAACGGTTGCAGTCCAACAAGAAGTCGACGCTAATCCAGGTGCGCCAAGTAGTGCCGAGCCCGGGAATGATCTTACATTTAATGTTAATGGGAATCTCGAGGGTGTCTCCGGAAACGTTAGCCATGCCGTTGCGGTGTACAAGAAGGACACCGTCACCGGAGATACGGTCACGATATCCGTTCCCAATGATGTTAATGATGAGACAAGTCTGAGTAATATCACACTTGAATCGGACATTGGCTTCGTGAGTGGTGTTTCAAATGTCGACGATGATGTCTCGGTGCTTGGAAACACACTCAGTGAACGTGAGGACAACGGCCAGTTTACGTTCGACAGTATCGTCAGCAAGATCGCAGATGAGGCAAATACGAGTGAACCAGTAGTCAACGGAGGCGAAACAATCCTCAACGCTTCAGCAACAGGTGTTGTCGACACTGACTCGTCGGCGACTGTCACCGTTGAAACGCTCTCCAGTTGGGAGGAGGGGACATATCAGTACGTCTATATTGCATCGGGTGATGACAGTACGGAGTTCTCAACTGCTACAGGAGAGATATTAATTGAAGAACAGACTAACAATAACAATAATAACAACAATAACAACAACAATAACAACGACAATAACAACGACAATAACAACGACAACGACAATGAAGAAGAGGAACCAGAAGAACCTGAAGAAGAGAAACCAGAAGAACCTAAAGAAGAGGAACCAGAAGTTCCAACCGTCGACGAGGTCCGTGAAGAACTCAGTCAGACAACACCCAACACCCAAACCAGAACGCCGATTGCGGACAATGACCCTGACACCCCCGGTACAACGGTTGATATAGAAGGGACCGAATCGGTTCGTCGGATTACATTCAGTGGTGAGGGCGGATCCGGTAACGTTGACATCACAGAATGGCAGAACCCACCCCAATCAGTCTCCGATTCAGTTACGGCCTCAATAAACCGCCAGTCGGAAAGTAGTGACACCAGTGACGGCAGTGATAGCGGAACCCAAACCACACGTACAGCACGGGTTATCTCTGTCACCGATATTACTCCAGACTCTGAGGAACTGAGAAACTCGCCAGCAACCGTTGAGCTGAGTGTCAATACTGATCGCCTAGATAATCCTGAAGATGCAGTTGTCTTCCACGAAGAAGGCGATAGCTGGGAACAACTAGAGACGACTGTCGAGGAAACCAGTAATGGCGAAACAACGCTGGTAGCCGAGACTGACTCGTTCTCGCTGTTTGCAGTCACTGAGGTTCAAGAGACTGAAGAAACAACCCAGACCACCGATGGGGAATCCGAACCGGCTGAAGAATCGGACGGTGGCCTCGGAGCGCCTGTCATTATTGGCGTGTTAGTAGTCCTATCAGTGATTGCAGCCGTCGCGTTTGCCTACAGAAAGCAGCAGTCAGGCAACAACGGGCTGTGAACTACCCTACCCTACTCGCTCACGGCTGACGCCGCTTGCTCCTTGAGGGTAGGGCTTCCTGTTTCCACGACGCGCTTTGCAGATACCGAGGTACCCACAGGGAGCGCAGTCTCAGCAGGCGTTGATTCGGAGTGTCCCACTCCTACATCTTTGAGGCCGCGAGAAAGAATGTTGATCGCCGCATTTTCGTCTCTGTCGGCTTTAAACCCACACGCCGGGCACGAGTGTTCACGGACCCACAGCGTTTTGTCTGTTTTCGCGCCACAACTGGCGCATTCCTTCGTCGTGTCTTTCGGATCAACAGCGACGAAGTGTGTGCCTTCGCGGTCGCATTTGTATTCAAGTAGCCGCTTGAATGTCCCCCACGCCGCCGACGCTCGGTTGCGGGAGTTACCGGGGAGTTCGACCAATCCTTTCGTATCCAAGTCTTCGACCGCTATTAGATCGTACTCAGTGGCGTAGTAGTTCGACAGTTTGTGCAAGAAGTCTCGTCGCTTCCGTTTCAGGTCAGCATGACGCTGGGCGACGATCTTCCGCTGTCGCTCCCAATTGTTTGAGCCGTACTTTTTCTGCGAGAGATAGCGCTGGGCACGTTCCAACCGCTCGCGTTCATCCGACAGATCAAGCGACCCCACAGCGGTTCCGTCCGTATCATGAGCATACTTGAGAATCCTCACATCGATACCGACGCATTTCTCGGGATTCTCCGGCTTCTCCGACGGGTTTTCGGTGGTTTCGACGCCGAAGATGGCGTACCACTTGCCGGTAGGTTCGCGTTTGACTGTGACGGTCTTAATATTGGCGTCATCGGGCAACTCACGGTGGAAAGTGAGCGGGACTTCACCGAGTTTCGAGAGCCACAGGCGGGTCCGACCGCTCGTATTCTTGAGCTTGAAGCCGGATTGACTGTAGGTGAAGCTGCGGTACTCGTCCGGTGCTTTCCACTTGAGCGTCCCAACGCGGTAGCCGTTCTCTTTGTGCCCACGTAGCGTCGAGAGGTTGTCGTACAACCGCTGAACGACTTTCTGAAGAACCTTCGAGTGAACACTTTTCAGGTCGTTCCACCACTTTTTGAGGTCCGGCAGACGCTTTTGTTCGGCGTATGCCGAGGTGTCGTCGTTCCGGTTCAGGCGGTGGAGGAAGTGGTTGTAGATCTGTCTACAGGTATCGACAGTCCACACTAATTGCTGTTCGAGGGTGTCGGACGGGTGGAGTCGATACCTGTAATTGTAGTTCATCTACGACCGTTCTTCGATAAGTTCGTCAAGTTTCCCACGAACGAACGACGAGAGGTTGAGGTGGTTCTCCTCGACCCACTCGGCTTGGTCTTCGCGGATGGTGATGTTCTTCCGTCTCACTACATACGCACAATGCGCATCTGTGCGTATGGTTGTTGCGATTGCGTGGGCCTGTGGGCCGAGCGTCGAACGTGTTTGAGAACTGTGCGGCGCTGTATCCCCTCCCTACTCACTCGCTCCGCTCGCTCGTTGAGGAAGGGGCTTAGCGCCTCAATTCAGGTAACCAGACTCAAACCCGTTTTTAGTATTTTTGGAGCATCTCGGTTTGGTGACTCTGTCGAGGGTCAATTCAGTGTCGAAACACATTCGTCCAGTAGAATCTAAGTAATAATTGATTAATTAAATCGGTATGAAATCCTCTTATACGCCGCTTTCGAATGTACGGACCTAAATCGGCGATATTCTCTGGGCAGTGATCGGCTGGCTGCGCTGGGGACGCGAAGAGACACCGACAGTGACTGCGCTCTCCGAGGTCGACCTCACAATTAGCTGGGCTCGATACTCCGACAAGCGGAACCGTTTCATTCGATGGGACGCTTCTGAGTTCACTCTTGAATCAGGCTCGAACTCGTCATCGACTTGATCACGTCGGCGTTGTCTTTCAGCATTCTCATCTCCTTGAGGCGTTGTCTCTCGTACCAATGTTGCACTTCCACTTGTTGAGCTTGGTCGCCCGAAAGCGGAGCAACAAAAACAGGCAACTAAACTATTGACTGTGATGAGACTCGGCAAGCGTGTGACACACCGCCCAACACAGTTGAGTGGTGGAGAACAACAGCGTGTTGCGATTGCTCGTGCATTAGTGACAGAACCCAACCTCGTAACCGCTGATGAACCGACTGGCGAACTCGATACACAAACTAGAGAGCAGGTCCTCAAACGCTTTCGAGAAGTTTAAACTAAACTCAATAAGAGAAGTATATTATATGATGAATAACTATAATTGAGTAGAAGTCAATTATGGAAAATATTCTCACGCCAAACATTGCGGGGGTAATAATGTTGACTGGCGCAATTTTTCCTGCGTTTATTATCTATTGGTTACAGAATGAACGGCATAAACCAGCTGTTTCTTGGTTTCAATTTGCGATGTTAAGTGGGATGCTGTGGTGTGTCTCATTCGGCTTGATAGCACTCGTTAGCTCTCCTGAACTCCGATTTGTTATCACTAATTTCTTCATAATTGCCGTACCACTCTCAGCGATCTCCACATTCATCTTTTGCTACGAGTTCACATTCAAAAAGAAGATTCCAAAAGGTGTTTTTATTTTATTTATACCTGTCATATTAATGTTTGTATTTGCATGGATTAATCCGTACAATCTCATATATACTATCGAAGACCCATATCATACAGCAGAAATCCTCGTACCTGCTAATAAGGGTTCAATTCGACCGATAATTAATGTCGGAATGGGATTTATTTTGGTGATTATGTCTGCTGGAATGGTTCTTGGCGAATGGATGAACTCATCACAGAAAGTCAGAAAAATGCAAGCGCTATTCATCCTGATTTCGATAGCCACTTCCTCAATTCTTGGGATAACCAAGGTACTTGATCTAGTGCCACCATATTTTGATCCGACACCAATCGGATGGACATTGTCTGGAGTATTATTTGCAATCTCAATTAAACGGTACCAATTCCTCCAACTATCTCCTGCTGCACAGAATCAAGCACTGAATGAAATACAGGATATTGTTATTCTTTTGAACCCCGAAAATGCGGTCGCAGATGCAAACCGCGCAGCCATTGACACAATCGGTGTCGTTGTTGGAATGACTAAAGAAGAACTCCAAAACCACATTCCGGAACTCACTGTAGCCAATGACACAGGCACCCAAACAGTTGAAATAAACATACACAATAAAAACAGGATCTTCGATAAGCAGTCTTCAACCCTCAAATACGGTCACGGAGCAGAAGGGAGGATCATCATTTTAAGAGACATCACTGAGCTCACCAACAAAGAACGAGAGCTTCAACAGCAAAACGACCGCCTCGACGAGTTCGTAAATGAAGTTACTCACGATCTTCGGAGTCCACTCAACGTTGCTACCGGGTATCTTGAACTCACCCAACAAGAAGTAGGCCCGATGGACTCGCTCGATGAAATCCAAGACGCACACCAGCGTATGGATCAACTCATCGAAGACGTGCTTGCTAAAGCACGGGGCAATCAGGATTTCATTCAAGAACCGCTCTCCATCGCAGAATCTGCCCGTACTGCCTGGAACACTGTTGAGACTGCCACAGCATCATTAGAGATCAAAGGAGACAGAACACTCGAAGCCAATCACGGACAACTACTACAACTGTTCGAGAACTTCTTTCGCAATAGTATCGAACACGGCGGTGACGACGTTACTGTTCGCCTTGGGTACACAAATTCTGGATTTTTTGTTGCTGATAGTGGCCACGGAATCCCAGAGGAGAACCGTAAGAACATATTCGAACGTGAAGTCACATACTCTGACCATGGAACCGGTTACGGTTTAGCTATAGTCAGCGATATCGTCGACGAACACGGATGGACCGTTACTATTAGTGAGAGTGAACATGGAGGGGCGCGTTTTGACGTTACTGGAATCAAATTCATTGATTATTGACCATCTCTCGCGCCTAAAGATGCGGGCATCCCACCACGGAATTTCAGGCCGAGCGTGGCCCTACGGTTTCAAGACGCATACGTTCCAAGCGTCTCTTGCTTGGTAGCATCGGCTTGGCTGTCTTGTGGGGTGGTCAAACGCCCCCCATCCTCAGCCGAGTCATCGTCGTTCTCGTGTTCTCTGAAACAACTCTCTCCGCTGAGGTCAAGCGAATCGGAGATTCGTGTACTCGTCGAAAATCTCCGATTTTCGAGATAGCGGTCTGCGATGTTCACCGCTCAGTTCACGTCCGCTTGGTACTCGCCCATCCAGCATGCACCGTTCGTACATTTGAACGTCGCCTGTTGTGGGCGATACCCTACCTCACCGCACGCATGGCACTCTTTCGAGGTGTTACGTGGGTTAACCGTTTCGACGGGGATGCCCTTCTCGACGGCTTTGTAGCGTATCTGGGCGTGGAGTTTGGCGAATTCCCATCCGTGGAGACGGCGGTTCATGTACTCGCCGGAATCCATCTACATAAGATATGAATCTAAGATAAGTTTCTTAGATTAGATTCTTAGACATATTAGTTAGATAAGTTTCTTAGATAAGTGTCTGACAAAACTTCATTAGCCATCATACATAGAGTACTGATATGCTAGCATACACAGTCTATTCAGAAGCAGGCGGCGTAGGCAAAACATCGCTTGCTTCAAATCTGGCAGTAGCACACGCTCGAGCGGGACTCAATGTCCTAGTCGTTCCTCTCGATCCACAAGACGGCAATCTCAGCCGTCTGTTTGGGGTCGACGATGATCGAACAAACAGTAAGGCCGATAGCCTTGTTCGGCACTTAGTAAAGAGTCCAGGAGGTCCATTTGACGACCTCATCCGAAGCGTCGAAGGGATCGACATTATCCCCGAACACAATACTCTCGCAGATCTCTCAGACCATCTCAAGCGAGAGCAACAAAAGGCGACAGATTTGGGTGACAGCTACAACATCTACGCACAGTTACGTCGTGTCCTCGATGAGGCCAATGTTCCAGACAGATATGATGTGCTAATATGTGATCCACCTGCTACTGAGTCGGATCATCTGTATAACGCAATCTATGCAACACGAAACCTCCTGATACCGGTCGAGCCATCATGGAAGGGACAAGCCTCAATTGATGGATTAGAACAAATGGCGACCAATTTTGTGGATGAACTCAATATTGATGTCGGTGTGCTTGGAGCTGTACCACTTGGGTACAAAGACACGATTGACCAGCGAGAGATGATTGAGAACGTACCGTTTTCCATCCCGGAAGTAATTGGAGAGCGTGCAGCCCTAATGGAGGGCTGCTGGAAACAGCAGTGTTCTGCCTTCCGCTATGTTCGTGACCACCGAAGTCAGCGACGTGATTACGAAATTGATACACTAGCTCAATTTGATAAAATTGCTCGGGACTTAGAGGAATCAGCTGGGCTTGAGGCACCAATCCCACCTAAACCAGGTGAAATCGAAGCTGAGGTAGAGCCATGACGGGATTCAAAGACGGTGCTGTTGGTTGGGATGATGACGACGATGATTCTGAGAGGGCCACTCCTGTCGAGGACCAGTCAGACACCTCCGATAGGGAACCAATGAACGAAGATACAGAAGATACAGCAGATCCCTCAGCAGGTCTATCACAGTCCCGCCTGCCATGGATTCATGGACGTAATAGCATCACCGACGGGCGTCAAAAAACTGTTCAGCTCCATCTCCAGGCGTCGACTATCGACCGTGAAAGAGAGGGTATATCAGAGGTTCAGCAAATGCTTAGTGAGAATGTAAAGAAGGCAGATCTACGTGAAGCAGCGCTACTTGTAGGGTTAACTCATCTCAATGAACTCTCAGATCAACTCAGAGAGTGGGGATACGATTTCTGAAGACAGGCATTTAGTCTCTGAATCGGTTAGTTAAAATTCCATTCACAGAAAAACTGCCGAACAAAACAGAGGTAAAACAGAGACAAAACGAATCTTGCCCAGTTATTTCAAAATCAACCGAAAATACGCGCAAATGACAGATAAATCATAGAACCGCCGCTAATCAATCATTGAACACAGATAACGCTATAATGCTAATCTGGAGGATTATCTAACCCGTAATACTTCTTTGCCACCGTGAGAAATTGATTTGCATCAATACGAGGGGCGTACTCTGCGTTCTCTCCTTCAAGTTCCACTTTCACCAGCAAATCAACTAATCGCCACACGTTGTACAGCACACATGCGAAAACAAAATTGAAAAACCGATACGTATGACGCTTGCTCGTTGTTCGAACACGGAACTTCTTAATTTTCTTATACCCGTTCTCAATACCCCATCGATGACTGTATCGGCGTGCCATTTTCTCAGCCATATGGATACGGTCCACCTCACTATCACCATCCTCAAGCCGAATTAACGGGTGATTCGTTTCGAATAGAGTATATGACCGTGAATCTTCTTTATTTCCTCTAACTGGTTTTTTAGATTCTTCTTTACGGACCTCATCAACTAAATCACTGAAATTACCACCACTAATCTCAGCAAATTCATTCTCTAATTCTTTTCGAATATTGTTCTCATCTTCTACCTCTTTCGTACTGTTGTCTTTATTAGTAGATGTTGTAGAAGGGAGATAAATTCTCTTACGAGAGGGTCCGTCTTCTTCAATATGAACTGTCTTACCTGCTTCACGAAGTTCAGTACACTTCGCTTTCTCTGAACTGTGTTTTCTAGCAGGATTCAAATAACATACATGGTGCTTCTCACAGGCATCTTTCACACCCTGTGAATCGAATTCCCTATCCATCATCACTAATTCAATATCATCTACAAGTTTGAGGGCATTTTCAAGTAATGAATCAACAATCTCGGCCCGTCTCATTCCTCGTTTAACAGGTATTGCATCTAACACGAGCGGAATATCAAGACCGACGATTTGGATGGTTGCCCACTGGTAATAATAACGACTATCAGAATACCCAAGAATCCAATCTTCCGTGATATTATCGTCTGCATCTCGTTCAATTTTACCAGTCCACGGATTCCCTTTGGTAATATCGATAGCCGCTGAGAGCTTACCAACCAGTTCCGAATCACGCCGAGCGCGTTTTATCAATTCTTCAGTTGTCTCGTGAAGCATTGACTGCGTTTCCTCAACGGAGAGCTTGCCAATCTGATACCTGTGATTCGACGCACTTGGCGTTTCTTCACGTTTCGAAGCCAAGGAGAAAGAGTGCTGTCCTGATTGAGCGTACATATCTTCACGCATACCCATGTACGTGTGTTGCTCCCAAAACGCGTTCTCGTGGTGATAATGATTCTCTGCCCGTTTCAAATAAAAACAATCCGTAACGAATGGTTTGGCCTTCTTCCAGACATCTTGCGTTTTCTCAGCTACGATTCGTTTCTCGCTTTGCTTTGTGGTTATGTCTCGTTCTTCAGGACGAAATACAGGGTCTGGCGCGGGAATTCCTTGTTCACGAGCGAAAGCCATAGCCTCCTCGGTGGTGGTTCGGACGAATTCTTTCTGCACCTCATTGAATTCTTTGTGCCACATTTCCCAGAGACGAGATTGACTTGGTGAGCTAGAAGCGTCGTAAGCATGTTCCGTAGGGAATCCGAAGTTCATACATACGACAGGATGCGCTTGTAAAAAGTGCGATAGAAGACGTTCACCACAGTCCCATGCTAGGCGAAGCATGTGCGCTTTCATCCATGCATATATGTGAGTCGTGTTCCTGTGCCATTCCGCACGAGTATCACCGTAGGTCTCGTTGCGGAATACAGCGTTTTGTAGCACATCAACAAAATCAGGGCTATCGGAGAAGCAATGAGTGAAATGGATACTTCCTCTGTAACTCTCTTCGTTGACTGTGAATGTGAAGAATCTATCAGTTTCAAACGGAGATTCAGAAGAACTACACGAAGACATATGTTACTAGATAGATAACTACCAATATAAAACTGTGGAATAATTCACTTTATTATTACGCTCGACCAGTAGTTCTAAAAACAGTACCAAGATATAATCCAAAAACACTACCGATGCAAACACCTACTGTACCGAAAAATAATAAACCAAAAAATAAAAATGTTATGATTGGAAAGATAAAATCAGTTGGACTTGGTTTTCTTGTTTTGTCTGGAACCGTCATGATTTTAATCCTTTTAGACCAAGTATAATAATCTTTCCCACCATGGGTTTCATTCGAATAAATTATTTTACTAAATAATTAAAAAGACAATTACTATTCAGGTGCGAGAACATCTAGACCACGATTTTTGATATGGAGTGATTGTTCTCCATTAATAGATAGTGTGAATTCAAGTTCCAACTCAACTAAAGTATCGACCACCGATTGTTCTCCCATTTCAATAGAAAATGTATCCTTAAATTTATAATCTACATCTTGGAGGCATTTTTCACTTTGATACCTGTAAACATCATATGTCTGTCCAATATTTTCTTCTGGTTCAATTACTGTGACCCTACCGATTTCATCAATTGTTACATCTTGCGTCACGTTCCAACAAAGATTCTTGTCAGTATTCGGAATTGGGTTATTCTCACCTATCCAATCTAGTGGGTTCCTATCTTCCGAGACATTAGGATTAAGAATAAGCCTATGTTCATCTGATTCACTGCCACTCAAATAAGTTGTAAATGGTGGAGTTGGACCTGTAGATATAGTAATCGGGCTGTCAGAAATGTTTGACAATGTGATGTTAATCCGAGCGGGATGATTTTCTGTGAATTGTTTCTCTATGTTTATATCAAACGCGAAATCATCTCTCGTCGGCTCTTGAAATTGTGTCTGATTTTGAGACTCGTTTTGTTTTTCTGGAGTGGTACATCCCGCAAGTGCAAGCACGGCGGAAGACCCTACAATTTGCAAGGCATTACGCCTACTATACTGTGATATCATATGTATTCAGGACTATGTATTCTAACATTATAAATTTTTGTGAAATAAGTATTGGAATACAATTACTTAGAGATTATCAAAGAGGAATAATAAATCAACAGACCTCATTTGACGTGAATTTGTTAATTTGATTATAAGAATCCAATCGATTATTTGTGACGTGCCTGCCCTCTGACGATTTCGAATAATATAGCGATATAAGATATATTTGTATAGAGGCAGACCCAACTGATGAGTATATTCTTACACCAATAATACGATTGAGATCCTCATTTTCCTATTCTACCTCACCGGACCCAAATATTGATTCGGATAGAGCGTCAACACTGTCAACAAGGATGTCGCATCAGATACGACTTGAAGACGACGTGTACGAACGCATCAAAACAAACAAACGCGAGGGTGAATCGTTCAGTGACGCCGTAGAGAGGCTTATTGGTGGCCGTTCACTTCGTGATCTCCGTGATGTCTTCGACGAGGATCAAGTGAGCGAAATGCGGGACGCTATCGAAACTGCTGATCAAGAAGATCGAAGCGAAGTCCGCGAAGTCGCAGAGCGATTCGAATGATCGTCGACACGAGCTTCGTTTTAGATGTTATCGATGATGTCGACGCTGCTGTCACGAAGGAACAGGAGCTCGAAGCCGAGAACGTCCCACTGGTGATTCCTTCGATGACTGTTCTGGAACTCTACATCGGTGTCGGGAAGGTAGCAAACACCCGCGAAGAACGTCAGAGAGTTGAAGCCGTACTCGATTCTTACCCATTAGCAGATATGACTCCGAGTATCTCTCGACGTGCTGGTCGACTGCTCGGTGAGCGTTTAGCCGATGCAGACGAAGGCGAAGGACCAGGCATCGGAAAAGGAGATGCAGCAATCGCTGCTACCGCTATAGAACGTGATGAGCCTGTTCTCGCTGGCGACTCGCATTTCGGAAACATCCCCGGAGTCACCCACGAAACATACCGGTAACCAGTTCACAGCAGCTATGGTCCCGTTTTTCACGCGTGTGCATGAGTACTACAGCTTGGCCTTCCTCGCTCTCGTCTCCCAAGTCTCATCAATACCGTCTATTCCAGATTGTCGGAAATATAGTACCAATCGTTATTTTGAAAGCGGGATAATGACCTCAGAACAGAGATTCTCTGGGTTGACATCGTCGTCAGTCATCACCTTTTGATATCTCCTCTTGAACGATATCGCGTATGTGCTGATCAAGGCCTTCGGGTTCAGCTCGTGGCTTATCTAACGGTCGGACATCCTCAAGAGCGGCATCGACACGGTCGTCACCGGTGTCAGCATGTAGGTACAGTTCTGGACGGTCACGGTAGAGCTCACGGAGAGTTGTCACCGGAAGCCCAGTGTCTTCGGCTACCTCGCCTACTGAATCTCCAGCTGCAACACGCTCAATCGCTGACCGAACTCGGAGGAATTCTTCAACGTCGACGCGAAGGTAGCCATCCACAACGGTGAATCCTCTTGGTGGTCTCCCAGTCCACTTACCCGCCTCTTTAGCAGAGGCAATCCCCGACTGGATACGCCGAATCTTCTGCTTCTGCTCGATCCGAGCGAGATCTCCCATCAGGTTCGCGATCATCTGTGTCACTGCCTGGTCAACCATGCTATCGTCGACGTCGAGAGAGAGGCCGACCTCCAGATCACGGACGGATGTGTCGTGTTCGAGGGCATGCTGAATGAAGTCGTGGATCTCACCCCCACCGAGCCGTGAGAGGCGAGATAGCTCGTGAACAACGACGGTGCCTAGCTCATCGACGGCAATATCGTCACGAAGTCGCTGATACTCTTTGCCGCCACCGTCGGTGGTACCAGAGATTATGTCGACGTATCTTTCGAGATCGGCGTCAGGATACTCACGGTCGACGAACGATTCGAGCTCTCGGACTTGGCGGTCTGGGTCCTGCCTATTCGTCGAGACTCGGGCATAGATGGCGACTTTGCTCACACTTTTCGTTTTGAGGGGATAAATATATAAAGAGTAGGTCTTTTCATTTGCGATGGAAAGCACTACCTTTCCGTTCCCATTTGTAGAAGGCGATTAGCAACGTGGGATCGAGTCAGAAATCCATCCACTATGTCAAAGATAGATATCCTGAGACATCTTAGAAATAATAAAAAGCTGAGTGGCTACCAATCCGAGTATACCGGAGTATGGTATACTCACACGCAAAGTTTCAGGGATTCATACCCACAAAGGATTAACACAGATGGCTGATACAACCATCGGCGTCTCAAAGGAGGTGAAGGCCCGACTTGAACCCGTCAAGGACGAGTGGGGCGCGCCCTCTTGGGATGCCTTTATGGACGATTTGGTAGAACAGAACGTGGATATCGACCCGGAGGAACTCGACGAGGTGGCTGTCGAGAACCACGAGCGCGTGGAAAAAACGCGCGCCACGGCTGTCGGCGTTCTCGAAGCGCTTGACGAGGCCGATATGGTCGACGAAGCTGTGGAGATCATCAAGGAGATGAGCCAGCAGCGGATGCTCGCCGAACACCAGCAAATCATCGAGCACTTCCTCGAAAAATCGCGAAACGGAGAACCACCAAACGAGATGGACAAGCTCCTCGCTCGAGTCATCATCAAAACCGAGGGAGTCCGAGATCAGGAGACGCCAGCAGCAGAAATCGCACGTGGCTTGTTCAATGAATCGACGACGGCTGAACGGACGACGACACAAGAGATCTCGTCCAGCAGTGGGAGACAAGATGACGATTCGCACCTAGATGATGAAGGCGAGACCTCCAATAACAGTAGTCCGCTATTCACCGGCACCGAAGACGTAGACGGCGATATCTAATCAACCATGACCGATAATACACAGACCGTTCCGACAGCACAGTTTGATGACCAGGCACGATCTCAGAGCGACGAAGGTGACGCTGTGGATATCTTCATCCGTGAGTTCAGTCGGGAGGCCGGGAAGCGTATCGGGACCGCGTTAGCCGAGGAGATTCATAACGACCCCGAGGTCCGCCGTGCCGCCGCAACAGGGGCAGGAATCGGTCTCGGCGTTGTCGTAGGCATAGGGCTTCTGGCACATCTCACTCAGTAGAACCAACGCAAATACAGGTCTTATCTAAAGCGTTAGTTCTGTAAATAGAGGTTAAATCAAATCATATCGTCAACAGAGAGATAGACGAATACACCGCCAGCAGCAGCCAAAGCGATAATTGCACCAGCTTCACGTGGTAGAAAACGCAGCTCGGAGAAGACGCTTCCGAGTCCCATACGCCACGACGCCGGTGAGGAATGCAAAGGCAGCCGAGTGAGTGAATCCTCGATGGGTTGTTGAGTTATCAAATGCACCGCCTCCGAATACGATTGCGGCGGCACCAGCAACCATCACGACGCCGCTACCCAACACGTCGTGCGGTGCCGATAAACCAGCCACAGCAACCAGCCGCCCAAGGCCATCAATGAAGTCCGGAGCCAAGACTGGTAACGCGATGATCGCCGCGATGATTACTCCAGTAACATATTTGCCAGCTATCTGTCTCGGCTTCGAGTCTTGATGATCTATATCGGGTAGTAGTGAGCCAAACAAACCATATACTCCGGCGAGTACCCCTGTGAGTACGATAGCGTCAGTTGAATATCCCAAGTAGAACATGACTGCACCGCTGACCACGATTACGAAAACCGCGTACTTTCTACCAGCTGCGAAGTGTTCATCGAAATCACCCACAACAGAAGATTTGTTTGAACCGGTCAAATATAAAATATTGAGAAGATGTACATTACCAATGAAAAGTGAACGGTGTGGTCAACTGCTTCTACTTTGGATTTAAGTGCCAGAGAGCCACCACATCGAGGAGAAGTGGACGGTGAACCAAGCGGAGACTAACCCTATCACGCCAATCCAAGAAACACGTCGACACCCGTATCGAGACAATCGATGACAGTACAGATGAGGTCGCCGTCGAGACGTTCATTCTACCCTTTATGAAGCAAGGTAGACTCACGATGTTTGATAAGCGGTTAAATATCGTTTCAATCATGAATAAAATCAATTTTGTAGAATTTCAATAGTAGATGTATTTGTAGTAACAAGTAGAGCCGCGATTTTCAAATTTGAACCTGGTGATACCGTCTGCCTCTTGGGGTCATAGATGACAATGCCAGCGTCGACAAGTGCTGGCAGATGAGTCTGGGTAAGTGCATTGTAGGCATTGCGATATGGTTCACCTGTTGCCTGAGACCGTGGTACACTGTGTTCAGTGGCAGCAATTTTACGAGCGAGAGATCGAACAGTCACGATTTCGTCATCGGATCTTGTAAGAATCCTAATCACCAGTCGACGTCGTCGTGTACGGAGAGCATGATACAAGAGAGAAAGGAACTCATCGGCTTTCTCATCACTCATAGATTAACTCACCTTGTGTGAAATTTTGTCAAGCACCATACAAGAATGTTTTCGCGCAGCGTTTTAACTCCTTTGTAGGAGCAAATACGTAACAGATGTGACATCAGGAGAGTGAATTAATGCATGATGGACCCGGCCGACCCCCGGAAGTAACAGACGAGGAGATTCTTGATACTTTTAAAGATAGTAACGATCCTATTCTAACCGCATCTGAAGTAGCGAATCAACTCACAGTTGGTCGTCGCGGGATACTAACGAGGCTCGAAAATCTTGAACAGCGAGGATATCTCAGATCAAAGAAGGTTGGGGGGCGAAGTACTGCTTGGTGGTATCCAGGATATACTTCGACGCAACCGGTTGACCCGAACGAGTAAGCCAAAGAATCTTGCCATAGAGATTCTGTCGGGATCTTGGAGTACTCTTGTTAAATCTTAACCGGCCAGCAGTTGAGACCTTCTTTCGGCAATAATTGACGAGTGCCGAACAACAATCGGCCATAGACTATCTCTGTGCGCGCAAATTGTCCATCGATGAAATCCCGGGATGAGAGTACAGCCACAGAAAACACTGAAAGAGAGAGATCATGTGTTGATGCCGCACTGCAATCGATTAACAAAGAGGCGTTTGATGACTGGTACCGTGCCAGAGAGTTCCGACAGAACATCCGAGACGGTAAGCCGTATTTTAATGGTGCAGGCACTGTTCCCCATGCAAGTCGACATAGTCCGAGCTCGTTACTCCAGTGCCATCGGAAGATCGTCTATCAACAAGAGAATACGCCAGAAGAGCGACGAAATGCTCGAGGCATACTCTGGACGGGACGGGAGATCGAGGAGAAAGTTGTCGTCCCATTTTTACAAGATGTTATTGCCACTGATAAAATCTTCATTCGTAACTCAGTGTGGGTCGATTTCGCGGTGGAAACAAAACAGGGAGATCTCCAAATCAAGGGAGTAACGGACCCCGTTTTGGTTGATGAAGAGAGTAGACCACTTCTACCAACCGAGATCAAGACGACCTCGTCACTAGACTATCTCAACGGTCCAAAACCCCATCACCTCGCACAACTTCACGCTTACCAAGTCGGCCTTTCACGCAAGTACGATCTAGAAGTTACTGAGGGCGTACTCGTCTACGTTTCGCGTGAGAACTTAGAATTGGAAGCATTCCATGTGGAATTCAATGCAGAGTTCTGGGAGAAGACAGTCATCGAGTGGGCTATCACACATTCCGATTATCGTCTCAACAATAAACTGCCGCCAGATGAACCAGAACAGGGCTGGGAATGCAAATTCTGTTCGTATAGAGAGCGGTGTGGTAAGGGGACTGTGAAGTACGCAGATGTCGGAGTCACAGGGTTTGTACCGCAATATACAGAGTATCCCCGGGAAAAAGTAGTCGAGTATCTTGAGTCACGGGATGATGCACAGCTAACACCCGCTCTTGCCAATACATATCCAGAACTAGCGGAAGAATACGACGTAGTAGCCTGGGAATGTCCTCGATGTTGTGCGGCCTATACGATCGGGGACACACGGTTTCAGGAGACTGTAGAGCAGCCTCTCTGTCCCGATTGTGCCGCTAACGATTCAATAGTCGAACTGCGTCCGCCAGTAACAATTGGACAAAAGTAATAACATGAGTACCTACCGAACAGAGCAGTCACTAACTGTTCCAGCACGGACCGGCGTGGAAGAGCAGGAGACACAAACAGGCTTGCGAGCGGCCATCTATGCACGAACATCGTCGAACAGCCAGCGATTTGGGTATTCGATAGACGAACAGATTCATCGGTGCTGGGATACTTGTAAGAAGGCTAATTGGGAGGTTATGTTTGTATTTTCGGACGAGGCAGAGTCCGGCCGTAATACGGAGAGACCTGAGTTTCAGTCGATGCTCGACCGAGCACGAGATAGACTCTTCGACGTCGTCGTCTTCTGGAAATTAGATCGATTCTGCCGTTCGCTAGTTGATCTCGTCAAGACCGAGGAAGAGCTTGATGAACTGGACGTCGGACTCCACAGTGTGACAGAATTTCTCGATACGACGAATCCTGTCGGCAGATTCAATTTCCGAAATTTAGCCTCAGCTGCCGAGTTAGAATCCGATCTGACAAGCCAGCGTGTGAAACTCGGAATGTATGGTCTCGCCCGTGAACGAAAATGGCCCAACAAACAGCCACCTTTGGGGTATGAGAAGGTCGACGATGGGACACTACGTATTGATACTGCGGAAGCAAAGTTAGTTCACGAGATCTTTGAGATGTACATCCAAGAGCGATCAATGCCGCAGGTCGCGTTCCTGCTAAACGAGCAGGGCAAGAGTACGAAACAGAGTGATGCTTGGTGCCGACAGTCTGTGGGGAAAGTCCTTCGAAACGAACTGTATATCGGGCACTATCAAATCGCGGGCTTCGAAGCGGATGTCGAGGAATACCGGATCCTGCCCGACGACTTATTTGATAAAGCGACCGCGACCCGTCATCGGTTCAAGCACGCACAGACCCAGATGGATAAATCACGAAAAGGCTCAAAGGCAAAACGGATTATCGACGAGTACCGAGCGTATCAGAACGGAGACTCCCGATGACAGTCTCCGATACAGAATTCAGCTGCCCACTATGCGATAGCACTGACACCGAAAAAATCAACCAAGATAAGCTGCGCTGCTCGGATTGCAATTTAATTATTGCCGCAGATACGCCCTCAACCGAGTTTGAGATAGCCGCCGAAAGTCTCAGTCAGGATCGGGACGTAGTCGAAACCAGGCAGTGGCAAGATACAGTTACGGTTCGAGACTCTTCGGACGAAATGCTAGTCAGCTTGATCGGAGATACTGAAGATCGTATTAGGGAACTCGACGGTACCACTGAAGACTGCGTGAAAGCAGCAGAGACTGTTGCCGAAGCGTGGGAACAGCAATACTTTCGCGGTCGCAGTATTTCAACTGGGATAGCAGCGGTCGTCTACGCTAGTTTTCGAAAACAGGAGTCGCCTCGTCCACTCGGTATCGTAGCCGAGACGTGTGGCGTATCGGACCAGGAAATACGAACTGCCTATCGATCCCTCAAATCCGACTGCGATATGCATAATAAAATCACGCCTGTGGACACGTATATTCCGTACCTGAGAACCCGGCTCGGATTGGATGAAGTAACAGAACAGCGAGCAAGAGAGATTCTAGAGACATCAATCGGTGTAACTGGAAGCCCGACAAGCATCGCTTCCGCGTGTCTGTATCTGGCGACGGAAGGTCAAGACAAATCGATTACGTTAGCAGAAGCCGGGGCTGTTTCTGGAGTCGCAAAGGAAACCGTATGGAAGAAAACACAGGACCTCAAGGCCTAATCGTCAACTGTCAGAAGAAGACGTAGGATCAGTATCAGTGGTCCACATCGTCGTTCTAAAATGAACATCTCTTCTCCGGCGGTACGCTCACGTCGCCATCTATACCAGAAACGGGACGACTACTCCCCGTCAGACAGGATGGTAATATCCCAAATAAACGCAGTCTCTTCGGCAGTACAACTCTTATCATCATCGTCAGGTCCGGCACTGGAGTTTGTATTCCAACGGTAGGCGACATCAGGCTGTTCGAACGCCCTTTTGTACTTGTTCGGTGGTACATTGACAGCAAACTGATTGCCACAGTGTTTGCAGGTGTAGAGGTACTCTAATGCTGACGAAGTATCCTTCTCGCCGGTTACAGCATCTACAGAGATGCAAAACGGGCACCCCAGTGGGAGAGTGGAGTCAAGCTTGTTAATTTCTCGCTCACTAAACAGTGGCCCCCTGAAGTCACAGTCCTCGCAGTCGTATTCAATAAGACGAGTATCTCGAACTAGGGTTGTGGAACCTGTCTCCGTCAACTCGCCCTCACACTCCTTACACACAGCTGTGAATTTATCGAATAGCTGGCCGACGAATTCAGGTCCGAATCGCATCGTAGCCTGTTCGATTGAGCCCGGGATAGATTCTGCATCGGGCATATCAGGTCTGCGCTCTTCGATGATCTCTTGTGCTTCGTTGTACGTTTGCTTCGGAACACACTGAAGCGTAGGGACAGTCTTCACAACCCGATCTCTCAATGTTAGCTGTCCAATACAAAGTGGACTTTCTAGGATTGTTTTTATTTTACTGTCAGTGATTTTTTCATCATTCGCCAGTTCACGATCGATTCTACGTTTGGTCTCAGCCCTGTTTTCTGACTCGACATAGTGTTCGAAGATAGCGGGAATAATCTGCTGGCCACGCTCGGTCAAATTCAGGTGGTCCTCGTCATCCTTCTCATATCCGAAGTGAGGCTTGCCGAACGGGTACTTTCCTTGCCTGAGACGTTTTAATTGACCGTCTTCTGCGTTTTCCTTGATACGCGAGTACCATTCACGAGCGAAGAGGAGCTCTCGAACGAGAATCTCGAAGTCCCTTCGATCTTCCCAGTCGAAGAAACCGTGGCTGTCTGAATAGAGGACAACACCGTTGTCACGGAGTCGAGAAAGATACCTGATACTTTCCCAGGGATCAGACCGCGTAAGCCGATCGAGTTTCCAGACAGCAAGAACATCGAACTCATCGTCATCCGCCATCTCGAGGATCTTCTCAAGGGACTTCCGGTCCATTTCTGCACCAGATTCAGCGCGTGCGCTCTCACGGACAATCTCTCCCTCTAGGTCCTCGAGGCGTTTGTTCAAACTGGACAGTTGCTTATCGAGACTTGTGTTGTCAAGTTGGTCGGTAGTACTCACGCGTGCAAACACCACCCAACGGCTCTCTTTGAAACGGGCTGGCGGAAGGAGTGACAGAGTTAATACACCTGTCTCGCTTCCGAGGTCTCCGGAGACTATGAGGACCAAACAGACTACGATCGCGATTGAACTCACCAGAGGTCCCATATATGCAGTTGATAAAGACCGCCTGGACCAGTCACCTATACCTGTCACAGTTGGAATAATCGTAGTTCAGAGGATCAGGTTGCGCTCAGATCGCGCAGTCAACACATATGAAAATTAATTGTACCGTATGCGCATCTGTGCGGATATCGCTAATCCTGAAAGTGGAACACGAAAAGATACCTTAGGAAGGTGTAAACCGATAACCATACACGATGAGTGGTGATCCGATAACACCGACGAGTAAGAGCCCAAACAAGGCAAATCCAGCTGATAAGATGCCAGAATTGACACCCGATGTCAGAAATGTCGGAATCGTCCAGAGTGTAAGGAAAATAGGGATTGCGACGAGTATAACTCCGATTCTGAGGTACCGTTCACGCGCCAGAAGAACACCAATCAGTGGCAGTACTCCTGTCGCGATGGCAAGTACGATGCTATTGGGGGTTATCAGAACGCTCGTTCCGGATCGGAACAGTGTTATTGCACCTAGCGTGACCCCACCTGATGCAAGCGCCACACCAGCCGCACTCTTTTCGCTGAGTGGGCGGGTCTCTCCACGAATAAACGACTGAAGCAACCAGAGACCAGCAGCGGTAAACGCACCCCCGACGGAGATCAACAGTGCTCCCACTGGTCTAACAATGAACTGGCTGACAATCACTCCTGATTCAACAAACTCGGCACTGTAGTAGGTGCCGTCATCGATAACAATCCAGCCTGATTCTATCTTACCAGTCACGGGTTCGCCGGTGTCGATCGCCTCCCGTGTCGTTGTGGAGGCGTCTTCGTACGGTGTTGCAACTTCGTGTGCGACAGTTTCAGCATCGATAGGGTTCATCGTGATCGTCACTTCATCGCCGGTGGATTCGGAGTGATACTCATAGACCGCCTGGTCGACGATGAGGTACGAGAATCCTTCTCCATCAATGTGGCTGAGATCGCCGTCAAGTTGGCCTGTGAACCCACCAGTCTCGATTGCAGTATTGACTGCATCAGCATGTGCTGTTGGCTGCGTATCGGCGTTGAACTGCCGAACTTCAGGAGTGTACCGAAGTGGCTCTACGTTATTGTTTGGATCGAACGGCTCCATCGAGTACGTTGGGTCCGAAACCGTCGCCCCGAGGGCGACAAACGAGAGGATAAGTACGACTCCAAAGACGAGAAGGACGAGCGTGGCGGCATACGGATGTGACCGTAGTAGGGACATATGTGTTTGTAAGACAATAAGAAGGAAAATGATTCGATGTAGTTATCTATCCATCATATCACGTTGTTTCATTTGGTGTCTGTTTTAATCTGGGTTAATTTTTTGGTAGAATGCAACTGAGTATACACCGTAGAATGCACCAAAAATTGCAGTCAAAATCAGAGAGATTGCTAATATAAGAATAACCAGTGGCAACGAAATATCCGGTAGAGCAGTGCCTAACGCGGGTTGTGGTGAAAATAGGATTGACGACACCCCACCTAGGAGGCCAATAAGAGCACCTCCAAAGAACATAATAACAGAATACCCAGCAACACTGAAGAGATTCTGACGGACAAGCTTGACACTATACTTGAATCCCTCAATAATCTTGGTATCACTGAGAACAATGGCATGGGCGTAGAACTGGATACTAATGACGATTAGAAGATAGGCGACAACAATGAGAAGCCCAAGAATACCGATAATCGCTATTACTGCAGTACTCGGCTGTCCATTCCCAATAACAAAGCCTAGACCACCAGCAAAGAATAAAACAAATCCGGCAATTCCAAACAGAATATTTACTGCTAGTATGACGAGATATGATAATAACAGTGAAATATAATTTGATTTTCCTGCCTGAATGAAAGACCTAATTTGTGTGTGGCCAGCCAGTGCTTCATTAGCCATTCCAATGAGACCACCTTGGTAGAACGGAAGCAAGACGAGTAAGACACCAGTCATCAGTAACGAAACCAGTGCAGAAATCAATGGAGACTGTGATTGAAGAACCAGTTGAGGAATTTGTAAGAGTGTATATAACCCTGTGATAACCAAGAGGATTGGATTACGGATGAGACCACTAATCGCAGGCCGAAGGGAGTTCAGCGTAGCCATATCATGTCCTAACTTTGACCCTATATATAACCCGTAGAAATACTATCCAATTGACTTTTCATGTCGAC
>Ga0306908_1000239_pt1 | contig 22707 bp, 20 predicted proteins | sample AntRauTorcE11899_FD_190430 | JGI IMG/M metagenome (GOLD analysis project Ga0306908, IMG submission 190430) | Saline lake microbial communities from Rauer Islands, Antarctica - Metagenome Torckler E11 #899 (v2) (version 2) | ecosystem: Environmental > Aquatic > Non-marine Saline and Alkaline >... | reverse complement strand
GCTTGGAGCGTTGCCATTGTTCGTACTCGAGGGCGTTTTTCCTGCCCCCGCACCCCTTTGGGGATAACAAACTGACCTCAAGAGATGCTGGATCGGTGGTTTGAGACTAAGACATCTCTCCTGTCGTCTCGCAAGTTCTCCAAGCGCGTTGAGTTTTCACGACCCGATCGGGTTCGGTTTTTTGTGTTGAGTGGCACGTTGATCTGGGGCTGTGTACAACGAATATCTGTATATAATACTTCAAAGTATCATACTCTAAAGTACGATTATCGAATACGCACTCTTCTCGCGGAGTGGATTCAAGCCATCAGTCGAAGAAGCAGCCAGTCAGCGAGATAATCTTCGCTTGTCAGCGTGAATGACGTTGTGAATGCGCTCACAGAAACTGACACTTAGCAAGTGCATAGTCGGAGACCTGGTGTCCCTACCGGGCGGAGTGACGCGATCGATGTGGTCGACATCGACGACGGGGACTACCTCCTCGCCCTGTCGAAATCCGGGGCGCTGCGTCACGATCTCGGTTACCACGACGTCCGGGATTCGCTTGGATACCGCCGGTGTACTACCTCTCTTTTCTGATAGAGGAATGTAGGACTATGGTGGCTCGCTCAGCAGATCGATCGACGTCGCGAGGCCGGCGCGTTTCTGTGTGGACACCTCGCGCATATCGTTGCCGACGTGTTTCCGGCGGCGATCGCCGGCGACTGGGTGCAGCTGCGCGCGTTGGGCTGGCCGCTCGTCCCCGTATACGTGTTTCCCGACGAGACGGACCGCGGCATTATCGAGTTTTTCCTCACCCTCGAGCCGGCGGGGGTGCCCACGAGCGGGGTGGTACTCACCCTTATCGCGGTCGTTGTGTGGGTGATAGACGGACAGCCCGGGCTCGGTCTTCTTCGTGATCGCTCGCTCTCGAGTGTGACCGATCGGTTCCGTGGGTGACCGCGCGGACGTTTTTGGCGTGTCCTTGACCCCTTTCGATGACGACTTCGACACGCTTGAGGAATCACCCGGCTGAAAACAACTGTTGACATCCTTCCCGCCCTGAAGGGCGAAGTTTTAGCCTCAAAATTCCTATAACCCGTTCCACTATCGATCTCCGAATTGGAGGTAACGAGTGACGACGGGCGGAGACGGCGACGTCTGGAGCACCTCCAAGTATCGGGGGTGCTACCGCCCGAATCGTCGCTGTCGATCTTGGAAATCAAGCACTGCCCGGAGGTAGTCCCGCCGGCGGAAGTCTCGCCAGTTCACGTCGATGAAGTAGAGTTCGGAGTACACGGACTGCCAGATGGCAAAATCTGAAAGACGCTCGGCCCCTGTCTTGATCACAAGATCCGGCTCTTCGGAGAGCACAAGCCGGTCAGTGACTTCCTTTGCGTCAATTGCGTCGGGGGTGAGCCGTCCCGCGTCGACATCGGTTGCGAGTTCGCGGACTGCGGCCGCAAACTCTGCTTTGCCGCCGAGCCCAACTGTGATCCGGATCGGAGAGTCGACGGCGTCGACGGCCGCAGTGGGGTTGCTTGCCGAATTCTTGTCGTGGGGGCTGTGAACAACAAACGGCTCGGGGGTGTCGAGTTGTTGTAACTTGCCCGTAAGGGTCGGAACGATAGAGTCGTCGAGTACTGACACCGAGACAGTGACGCACTCGGCACCGTAGTGTAGCATCCATCGGAGTGACGTTTCAAGCATGTCGAACCCGCCGTCGACGAGGAGATCGTGCTCGGTGAGTACGAGGGCAACATGTGTGGGCGGACTCGCTTTGTGACGACGATGGCGGACTGCGAGATAGATGTCATACAGGCCCACAAGTGACCGTTTCGGTAGGTCGTATAAACACCCTTCTTTTGTATCGACTCGTAGTGTTGGAGGATTTAAGATATATGGGTGACGGGATCTGTTGAAATCCTCTTCTTCAGACACAATATTAGGTGAAACAGCCGTTCGGTGAGAGCTGCGAATTGACCGGAGAGGTTCTTGTCAGTCTCAGATTGTTTTCAGGCTACCGTGAAAAATTGAGGGCGCAATTGGGTTATCACGATTTATTCAACACGGATTGCACCGTCTATCCAGTGTCAAAAGAATCTATTGAGGACGTTCATACTCCGTCAATATCAGAAGCTTGAGAACGACTATCTCGTCTTCGTATTTAAAATAATATCCCGAATCAAACTCACTACTTTGTTCTGCAGAATACTTTGGAAGCCTCGAAAGAATCACCTGAGTGCCTCCAACGTGTCGTCTTTTGATAGAGAAGCGTGCAGATCCAGATTCAGCGGCCTGCTTAATCGGTTTTTGAAATTCTTCGTGATCCAGAATCCGTCCATCATTATAGTCAACGACTGCAATACTGGGTGGGGCAGATTCCACTCTCTTCGCAATTGTCACACCGTCGCCTTCAGAGAGTTCGTCTTCGTCCTCATCAAGAGTTTGCAAACAACCGGAGAGTCCACCTAATAAGCCCAGACAACCCGGCAACAAAGCATTCTTGAGAAATCTCCGTCGGGAGGTATTCGGGGACATAAGCAAGATTGATCCACATCTATTAAAAACATATTGACAAAACAGATTCGTCACTTCATCGTCAATTTTCAATCATACATTCTGATTCACTCAGCCTCTATATCCTGCATCGCCCAGTTGCCAGTAGTCGGTGAAGTCAAAATTGTAGAGCTAAATCGTTTACCTGTACTGACCGCAGCGGGGACAAAATCATCAACTTCTAAGGATTCCTACACCGCCAGAAGTTCAGAACGGATTTCGTTGACCCGCAATTCTGTGTCCGTTCCTTGTGCTCAACCGGCGACGTCGTCGAGATCGGGTTCATCAAACTCGAGTGCTTCCACAACCGCGGCTGGCAGCTCCGGACGTGGTGCCGACTCATGGCGTTCGATCTTCTCGGTCTTACGGGTGTTCTCGTAGAGGGCTCGAGCGACCGAAAGCCCACGTAGATACTTGTAGTCGTGGAGAACCTCGACGCCCCGCTCGGTGGGCCCGTAGAACTGCGACGGGAGATCTCGTTTCCCTTCGCTCGGGTCGTACGTGTAGCGGGCGAGGAGCTCGGCGTCGATTAGCGTCTCCAAATGATCTTTGATGGTGGCCTGACTCTTTCCAGTCATATACTCTAGTTCGGCGAGCGACATGAGGTGTGTCGGATGGCCAAGGAGTTCCTGGATGATGAGGTGGCGCGTGTCCTGAGACAGCAGCTTGAACAGTCGCTGCTGTTCTGCGAACGGCCCTGAATCGGCCGCGCCAGTGTCGGTCTCGCTCATACGTGACGGTACGAGAAGCGACACAATCACACTTTGGGGCCCGTTGGCTCTGTTGAAATCCTTCAGTTCTGATAAGAATTGTGTGCTGAATAGAGGGCGCGTATCTCGCACAGAATCGGAAAACCAGCTGGTCGGATCGGTCAATACACTATGTGAAACAACAGTACTCTCTCACGGGCAAGCGAACCTCACCAGACGGCGACTGAGAAACGACACACAAATCGGCTGGCAGCGCTTGTGCGAGCAGGACGGGGTGTTGTCTCTGGTCTCCGACGGTCACGCTGACGAGTGATCGGAGTTGTCCGTTCTCTCATACCTGAGAACACTTGCAGGGTGGTGTGTGTCTTACAGTGCACCATCTGAAGCCGGTCAGTCTCGGGCCGCCGAGACGGCCTCGACAACCGCTCGCGCGTTCGCCTCGACCTGGTCGTACGCGTCGTCGTCGATCGCCTCGTGGTCGACGATCGAACCACCGACGCCGACCGCGACTGCGCCGGCCCGGACGTACGCGCCCGCGTTCTCCGCACTGACGCCGCCAGTCGGGACGAGGGGGATCTGCGGGAGGGGACCACCGATCGCCGCGACGTGGTCTGGGCCGCCGGTCTTTGCGGGGAACACCTTCACCGCGTCGGCACCAGCTTGGTAGGCCTCAAGCGCCTCGGTCGGCGTGTACGCGCCGACCGCGATCGGCGTTCCGTAGCGGTTCGCCGTCCGGATGACGTTGCGGTTCACCGTCGGCGTTACGAGGAACTCCGCACCGGCCAACTGTGCCGCTCGCGCCGTCTCCGCGTCGAGCACGGTACCGGCGCCGACCAGCGCGTCGTCGACGCGGTCCGATATCGCTTCGATCGACGACATCGCGTTCGGTGTGTCCGCCGTTATCTCCAGTGCTGTCACGCCGGCGTCCACGACAGCGTCCGCGACCGCCACGGCGTCGGCCGCGTTGACACCGCGGAGGATCGCGATCACCCCGCCGTCCGTGATTCGGTCAAGTCGATCAGTTCGCATGATGGGTATCTGCCCCGGTGGGGTATTAAAACGAACCGTGTCGGGTACGCCCACGCCGTGTCACAATAGTTCGAGTTCGATCGTCTTTGCGGCGCTGGAGACGAGCCCGGCCGTGTCCTCCTCCAGTCGTTTCCCCTGCATCTCGTCGGACGGTCCGGAGACGCTGACTGCGCCTACGGAGTCGCCGTCGACGACGATAGGGGAGGCAACGCACTGCCAGTTCTCGTCGAGTTCACCCCGATCAAACGCGATGTTGCGGTCCCTAATCGATCGGAGTTCAGAGCGGAGCGTCGCCGGGTCTGTCACGGTCCGGTTGGTCTTCTGGTCGAGCCCATGGCGGGTGACGTACTCGTCGACCGCGTCCTCTGATCGATACGCGAGGATCGCCTTACCGGCCGCGGCCGCGTGGAGTCGGACGCTACCGCCCACCGGAATAGGGTGGTTCCGGGCACCGATCCGATGGAGATAGACAGCGTTGGCCTCTTCGGGAACCACGAGGTTCGCGACCGCGCTCGTGTTTCGAGCGAGCATGCGGATCTCGCTCTGTGCTGCCTGGTAGACGGGGTTCCGTTCTCTCGTCCCGAATCCGATCCGCAGGAACCGGTGGGTGAGCTCGTAGGTGCCGCCTGAGTTCTTTACGTATCCGAGAGCACAGAGCGTCGAGAGGTGGTTGTGAACTGCACTCTTCGAGACATCCAGCGTGCCGGCTAACTCGGTGACTCCGCCACCGTCACGCTCGTACAGCTCTTCGACGATCCGGAGAGACGTTGCGGTCGCCTGAACGGTGATAGTGTCCGTGTTCCCCATCGTTTCTCAGAGTAGTATGAACGACAGGTGTATAACGTTTGTTTAGTATTGAAGAACACTATCGGCGGCCGGGAGATAAAACTACAATAAATATTCCTAGATTATAATCATATGGGGCGGAATTAAGAGACAAACCGCTCAGAATCGGGGAAAAGGTATATAACAGGCCATTGTTCAGACCAAGAAAACGCAAATGGAGCGTTTCTAAGCGTGTTTTAGGACAGATGTACAGTAATTTTATATACCTACAATATAAGGGACGAATACTCAGGTACGATCATGACTAAAAAACCAGACTACGCACGATACGGGCGGCGGCGGCTGATGAAGGGCGCAGGACTCGCGGGGCTCGCGGGGCTCGCAGGATGTATCGGAACTGGTGATCCCGAGGGCGGGAGCGGCGGTGGCGACGGGAGTGACGACAGCAATGGCAGTGACGGCGGTGACGGAAGCAACAGTAGTGGCGACGACAACGGCGACGGCGGCAGTAGCATGGCGTCAGAAATCGACGTGTGGGGGTGGGACGTCGCCGCACGGGCGCTGACGATCTCGGCTGAGGAGTACGAGTCCGAAAACGACGCGACGGTCTCGGTCGAGGAGTTCGGTCGATCCGCGATGAAAGACCGGCTCCAGACGAATCTCCTCTCGGGCTCCGGTGCACCTGCGGTCTCCATGTTGGAGTCCGTCGACGGCCCCTCGCTCATCGACACGGGTTCCGTCGCGCCGCTCACCGACGAGATCGAGGAAGCGGGCATCCGCGAGGATTTCGTCTCCGGAAAGTGGGAGGCGCTCACTGTTGACGGGGATATCTACGCGCTCCCGTGGGACACCGGCCCGACGGCAGTCTACTACCGGCGGTCGGTGTACGACGAATACGACATCGACCCAGACGGCATCGAGACGTGGGCGGACTTCATCGAAGAGGGACAGAAACTGCCGGACGATCAGTACATGCTCAACCTCCCCGAGGGGGACCTCTCTGGCGTCTGGCGGTACCAGTTCCGCCAGCTGTCTGGCGAGCCCTTCCTCGAGAGCGGCGAGGTGAACATCCACAACGAGAAGTCGCTCCGTGTGGCTCGTAACATTAAGGAGATATACGACGCCGACATCGCGGCCAATATCGAGGGATGGACATCGGCCTGGTTCAGTGCCTACGGCGACGCGACGATCGCATCGCTCCCCTCGGCGGCGTGGATGGAGGGAACGCTGCGTGCCGAACTCCCCGACACCGCTGGCGACTGGGGCGTGTTCAAGATACCCGCGTTAGAGTCGGGCGGACCGCGGGCGTCGAACTGGGGCGGCTCCAACCTCATGATCGCCGATCAAGTGTCTGATGAAAAGAAGGCACGCGGCTGGGACTACTTGGAGTACTCGCTGGCGACCGAGGAGATGCAGCTGGCGATGTACAACGAGTACGGGCTCTTTCCGGCGCTGGAGACCACCTACGAGGATCCGGTGTTCGACGAGGAGCTCGACTTTTACGACGGACAGGCCGCGCGGGCGCTCTTCGCCGAGGTCGCACAGGAGTCGCCAGGATACCGGTTCACCGCGGACACCCCCGAGGTGTCACAGGCCATTGAGACCGAACTGCAGCGTATGATCAACGGTGAACAATCTCCCGAGGAGGCCATCCAGGCAGCCGCGGAGACGGTCGCCGAAAACACCGATCGAGACCTCGCGTAATCTGGGGTAATCGATCGCATGGCAACTTCTGACGAAACGGACGATCGGATTGGGCAGGGGTATCGCCGCCGCGTCCGCATGAAGATACAGACAGCCACGAGGCAGTCCAGACGGGCGATGCGACCGGTCTGGGATCGGGTGCGCTTTGCCAGACAGGACCTGACAGCGGCGACACCGACGCTGCCGCGGGTCGCGTATCTGTTCATTGCGCCGTTCTTCCTGCTTTTCAGCGTGTTCCTCGCCTTTCCGGTGTTTTACACGCTGTACCTGTCGTTTTTCGAGTACCAGGGTGTGGGCCAAGGATCGCTGTTCTGGATCGATCTCGGCCCGGTGTACATCGAGATTCCGCAGATCGCACAGCTGAATTTCGTCGGACTCGGAAATTACGCTCGCCTGCTCGGAAACGACCTGTTCTGGCAGTCGATGTTCAACACCTCGTACATCCTCGTCATTCAGGTCCCACTGATGATCGGGCTGGCGCTCGCGCTTGCACTCGCACTGAACGCGTCGTTCCTGCGGCTCAAAGGGGTGTTCCGCACCGCCATAGCGCTGCCAGTCTCGGCGAACCTTGTGGCGTACTCGACGGTGTTTCTGCTGCTTTTCAACGAGCAGTTAGGGTTCCTCAACTACGTCCTCGCCGGGGTCGGGATCGGCCCGGTTCCGTGGCTGACCGACGGATTTTGGGCGCGAAACACGATCATCGCCGCGGTGACGTGGCGGTGGACGGGGTACAACATGATCATCCTGCTTGCCGGGCTCCAGACGATCCCGCAGCAGCTGTACGAAGCCGCCGAGATCGACGGTGCGAACCGATGGGAGAAGTTCCGCTACGTCACGCTCCCGCAGCTCAAGCCGGTCATGTTGTTCGTCGTCGTACTATCGACGATCGGGACGTTCAAACTGTTCGCTGAGCCGTACGTCATCACTGGCGGCGGCCCCACTAACTCGACAATCACCATTGTGCAGTACATCTACCGACAGGCATTCGTCAACTTCAACCTGGGCTACGCGAGCGCGCTCACAGTTGTGTTTGTGGCAGTTGTCAGCGTGTTTTCTGTTGTCCAAATCAAGATCGGAGGTGAGGACTGATGCGCGAACAGAGGCGTAAGGACGCAGTCTGGCGGTTCCTCACGTACGCCTTCGTCATCACGATGGTCGTGGTGATGATGGTTCCTTTGTACTGGATGCTGGTGGCGGCGACGCTCCCACAGGAGCAATTCTTGCAGTTCCCGCCGCGGCTGATTCCGGGAACGGCGTTCCTCGACAACTTCGCGGCGCTGCAAGAGCGGCTTGACTTCGTCCGGACAATCCGGAACAGCGTCCTCATTGCCGTGATTTACACGCTGCTCTCGCTGGTGTTGTGCTCGATGGCCGGCTTCGCGTTCGCCAAGTACGAGTTCAAGTTCAAAGAGCCGATCTTCTACACGATCCTGGCGACGCTCGTGTTGCCGATCCAGCTCCTCGTCATCCCGCTGTTCTTGTTGATGGCCCAGTTGGACTGGACGAACACCTTCCGAGCGATAATCCTCCCGTGGGCGGCAAACCCCATTGGGATATTCCTCATGCGGCAGAACATGAAATCGATACCGGATGCGCTGCTTGAGTCCGCCCGCATGGATGGGGCGACGGAGTTCCAGATCTTCTATCGGATCGCACTCCCGACGATGCGATCGTCGCTAGCCGCGCTGGCGATCATCCTCTTCCTGTTCCAGTGGGATCTGTTCTTGTACCCGCTCGTGATTCTCGAGACGGCAGACATGTACACGATCCCCATCGGGTTGGCACAACTGACCGGATTCCAGCGGATCTACTACGACCAGATCATGGTGGCGGCGACGCTCGCCATCGTGCCGATGGTCGTGCTGTTCTTAGTGCTACAGAAACAGTTCGTCAGCGGCATCCTCGCGGGGTCGCTCAAAGAGTAACAATGTCAGGAATCAATATCACTGAACTAGACAAGGTGTACGACTCTGGAACCGAGAACGTGGTCGCAGTGGAGGATCTCTCCGTCGAGATCAACCACGGCGAGTTCCTCGTGTTAGTCGGACCGTCCGGCTGCGGGAAATCGACAACGCTCCGCTGTCTCGCCGGTCTCGAGGACGTGACGGACGGCTCGATACGGTTTGGCGACAACGATGTCACGGATCATCGGGCCAGTGAGCGGGACGTGGCGATGGTGTTCCAGAACTACGCGCTGTACCCGCACATGACCGTCCGGGGAAACATCGGCTTCGGACTGAAGCTCTCGACGAAGCTGACCGGCGACGAGATTGAACAAAAAGTTGAAAGCGTCGCTGAGATGCTCGGCATCAGCAAGCTACTCGACGAGAAGCCGAAGGCGCTCTCGGGCGGGCAACAGCAGCGCGTGGCGCTCGGACGGGCGATCGTTCGAGAGCCGTCCGTGTTTCTGATGGACGAGCCGCTCAGTAACCTCGACGCGAAGCTTCGATCGGACATGCGGACCGAGCTGCAGGAACTGCAGGCCGACCTCGACGTCACGACGGTCTACGTCACCCACGACCAGACCGAGGCAATGGCGATGGGCGACCGGATCGCTGTGATGGACGGCGGGGTGCTCCAGCAGGTCGGGCCCCCGGAAGAGGTGTACCGTTCGCCGGTGAACCAGTTCGTCGCGGACTTCATCGGTTCGCCGAGCATCAACCTCCTCTCGGCCGACGTCGAGGGCGAGACCCTCCGGGGCCCCGGCGGGTTTACGTACGAACTCGACGATCCGGAACCAATCGCAGGCCACGACCGCGTCCGCGTTGGCGTCCGCCCGGAGGACATCACTGTCGTCGATTCGGGCCAGAACACGGCCGATGTGACGGTCGTAGAGCCGATGGGGAACGAGAACTTCCTCTACATGGAGATGGACGGCCACGAACTCACCGCCCGCGTCGATCCCTCGATCCGGCCGGCAGAGGAGACACAGGTCTCCTTCGACTTCCACGAAGCGGCCCTCTACTTGTTTGACGCTCAAACTGGAGACGCACTCAAGACCAAGACGGACAACGTTGACCCCGCGGTCGTCGGGGCGACTGAAGACTAACCTATCATGTACATTACTGACTACGAGCTGTTCGAAGTACCGCCCCGCTGGCTATTCTTGAAGTTGACGACGAGCGACGGCACCGTTGGTTGGGGAGAGCCAGTCGTGGAGGGGCGGTCTCACACGGTCGTTGCCGCCGTCGAGGAGTTGCTCGACAACTACCTACTCGGTGAGGATCCGGCACGGATCGAGGATCACTGGCAGGCGATGTACCGCGGCGGCTTCTACCGCGGCGGCCCGGTGCTGATGAGCGCCATCGCCGGCGTTGACCAAGCGCTGTGGGACATCAAGGGAAAGCAATTCGGCGCTCCCGTCCACGAACTTCTCGGCGGCCGTGCGCGCGACCGAATCCGCGTGTACCAGTGGATCGGCGGAGACCGACCAGCAGATGTCGGCGACGCCGCTCGTGAGAAGGTCGACGCAGGCTTCACAGCGCTGAAAATGAACGCCACCGCAGAGATGCGGCCGATCGACACTCCGGCCACCGTGGCTGACGCGGTGGACCGGATCGCGGCCGTTCGGGAGTCGGTCGGCGACGAGGTCGATATTGGGGTTGACTTTCACGGGCGCGTGTCGAAGCCGATGGTGCGGCGGCTCGCGGCCGCACTGGAGCCGTACGACCCGATGTTCATCGAGGAGCCGGTGTTACCGGAACATAACGACGCGCTCCCGGCGATCCGTCAGTCGACGACGACCCCGATCGCGACGGGCGAGCGGATGTACTCGCGGTGGGACTTCAAGGAGGTGTTCGAGACGGACGCAGTGGACCTGATCCAGCCGGATGTCTCGCACGCAGGCGGGATCACCGAGCTGAAGAAGATCGCGTCCATGGCAGAGGCGTACGACGTATCGGTCGCGCCGCACTGCCCGCTCGGGCCGATCGCGCTCGCGTCTTGTATCCAGGTCGATGCCTGCACGCCGAACGTGCTGATCCAAGAGCAGTCTCTCGATATTCACTACAACGAAACGAGTGACGTGCTGGACTACCTCGCAGACCCGACAGTGTTTGAGTACCGCGACGGGTTCGTCGATATCCCCGACGGTGACGGACTCGGGATCAAGATCGACGAAGAGCACGTCCGCGAACAGCGCGGCAACGTTGATTGGCACAACCCCGTCTGGCGGCACGACGACGGCTCTGTCGCGGAGTGGTGATCCGGATGCCGACGCGAACGCGGCGACACGGAGAAAGGAGATGACCCGCCGGCACGAGTCGCCGACTGAGCATGCGGTGCCCGGACGGTTCGCTGGTGAGACCGTGATCGTCACGGGGTCGACGCGCGGGATCGGTGCCGGCGTCGCAGAACGGTTCGCCGCCGAGGGAGCGAACGTCGTGGTCAGCGGCCGCACTGCAGAGGCCGGCGAGGCCGTCGCCAGGCGGATCTCGGAGTGGACCGCGGACGAGACGACCGACGATCCACAGACGGGCGACGCGACGTTCGTTCGCGCCGATATGCGCGATCCGGACGACGTGGCCGCGTTAGCAGAGGCGGCCGCCGAACGCTACGGGTCTGTCGACGTGCTCGTGAACAACGCCGGTGTACAGACCGAAACGGCTGCCGACGAGGCGACGCTCGACGACTGGGCGTTCGTCGTCGAGACGGACTTCCGGGCGTACTGGCTCGCCGCACGGGCCGCCCTCGAACACATGGATCGCGGAGCGATCGTGAACATCTCCTCAAACCATGCCTACGCCACGATGCCTGCACATTTCCCGTATAACGCGGTGAAGGCGGGCATCAACGGCATGACGCGATCTCTCGCTGTCGACTTCGGACCCCGCGTCCGGGTGAACACGGTCGTCCCCGGCTGGGTGGAAATTGAGCGGACGCGCGAGGAACTTCCGGAGGGACGATTTGAGGAAGTCGAATCGATCCACCCGACTGGTCGGATCGGCACGCCGTCCGACGTCGCCGGAGCCGTGTCGTTCCTCGCGAGCGAGGATGCCGCCTTCGTCACAGGGGGTGCGCTGCTTGTCGACGGCGGTCGCGGAGCAGTGATGCAGGATGACACGCTCCCAGACTACCGGGCGCGAGAGCGCTCGGAGTAGCCGGCGGACGCAAATTAAATTCCGAGATTTTTGACGGACGTAACCGACTACGTCTGAGCGATTCGCAGCCCGTCCACGCAGTCACCCTCGATGACGGCGACCCCGTACGGCCCCACAACAATACCGTCTGCAGACGAGTCCTTGTCGTCGTCCGCCATCGGGTCGAAACCGTCCCGATCAGTGTCGTCAACCGCCAGCGACTCGGGATCGATTTCGGGCAACCGGAGCCGGTCGCTCGTGAAGTTCGTCACCCACGTGCGGCCGCCGCGGTACCCGATCCGGACACCGTCTGGGAGCCGCTCGGCGTATCGGACGCCCGCGCGGTCGAGCAGGTCTGACGCAAGCGCGTCCGCTAGGTCAGATTCGGGCCAGACTCCACAGTAAGTGACTTGCCCGTCACCGACTGTGTTGGTAACGACTGCCGGCCGACCGTCCGCCGGCCCGTCGACATCGTACGCGTACTGAGGCTCGGCTGCATCGGGGTCCAGCCACTCCGCCCAGGTTCGGAACGAGACGGGCGGCGCCGCGATCTCCTCGGAGTCGTCGGTGGGGTCACCAACTCGTCGGACTGTCGTTTCGAGGCGCCGCGGCAGCGACTCGTGCTGATCGACGGTCGCGCCGACGAGGTCGGTCAACGGGCCGGGCTGGGACATCGGCCGGAGCTTGTTTTCTGCGTCCTTCACGCCGGTCCGGGGACCGAAGAGAACCTCCCCGCCGCCGGCGATGTAGTCGGTCAGCCGGTCGGCGAGATCCTCGGTAACGAGGTGGAGTGCGGGCGCGACGACGGCCGCGTATCCGGAGAGATCGGCACTTGGCGGAACCACATCGACCTGAACGCCACGGCCGCGTACAGCGCCGTAGAATGCCTCTTGGAGCGCCCAGTAGTCGAAGTCCGGGGCGTGCGGCTGCGCGTTGAGCGCCCAGAGCGAGTCATAGTCGAACACAACCGCCACCGGGGCGTCCACGTGACTGGCCCCGTCGAGAGTCGCGAACTCCTCGGACGTGTGTGCGGCGTCGGCGTATCCGCGGTCGGGCGACCCGTCGGCCTTCCGGAGTCCGGCGTGATACTGTTCTTGACCCTCGAGACAGCGCCGCCACCTGAAGTAGAGGACTGCGTCGGCTCCGTGGGCGGCGGCGTGGTGCGCCCACAGACGCATAGCACCCTCACCCGGCTGCGGACAGTGCGGCGGCCAGTTTACATCGCCCGGTTGTTGTTCCATCACCCAGAACGGCCGGTCGAGCGCGCTCCGGTAGATGTCGTGATCCATCCCGACCTGGTCGGGGTCGCCGGCTCGCAGCTGGTCCGGGGATGCCTCCCCGTCGTATCGGTCCTGGACGAACCCCGTCGGGTATGAGTCCCAGGCGACGCGGTCGAGGTCCTCGCTCACGTCGTAGGCGTTCAGCGTCGGGAACCGCCCCATGAAATTGTGGGTGACGAACCAGTCGGGGTCAGCCTCGCGTATCAGGTCGGCGTGGAGGCGATTGTACTCGACGACGGAATCGCTGGAAAAGCGTGCGTACGCCAGCAGCCGCGAGGGGTGATGCTCTGCAGGGGTCGGCCCAGGCGGATCGATTTCGTCGAAGGAGCCGTACTGCTGGCTCCAGAACGCGTTCCCCCACGCCTCGTTGAGTCGGTCAATATCACCGTACCGGTCCGCGAGCCACGTTCGGAACGCGTCGGCACAATCGTCGCAGTAACACCGGACGGTCTCGTGACAGCCGAACTCGTTGTCCGTCTGCCAGCCGGCGACGTGCGGCGAGTCGGCGTATCGCTCGGTGACCCGCTCGACGATCCGAGCTGTCTCCTCGCGGTAGGCGTCGGAGTTGAAACAGTAGTGCCGGCGGCTGCCGTGTTCGCGGACGGTTCCGTCGGGGTCTTCTTGCCGGATCGACGGCCGCTCGTCGACCAGCCACTTCGGCGGCGTCGCCGTCGGCGTGCACAACACCGCCTGCATGCCGTGGTCGCCGATGAGCTCGATGGCCTCATCAAGCCACTCGAAATCGAATGTACCCCGCTCGGGCTCGAGGACTCCCCACGAGAACTCCGCCATCCGCACGTATTCGAGGCCGGCGTCGGCCATCGCAGCGACATCGCGTTCCCACTCTTCGCTCGGCCAATGTTCGGGAAAGTAACAGACTCCGAGACGCATAGCGCATCCTCTCAACCGCGGCACCTAAGCGTTCGGATGAGTTGACGCCACCGCCGCTGATCGTCGAGTTGTACCTTGCCGTACAAGCGTCGTAGCAGGATATTTGTAGGGGCGAAAAAAGGGTGTGATATGAACGAACACAGGGTGGGCGCTACTGCAGTCACCCACGATCCGGATGGCCATGCGGTCACGGTCGGAGACGACGCCGGTGACCTACTTGTCGGGACGGTCCACGCGGCGACGGCCGACGGAGACGACGGGCGGCTACAGGTCGCTGACGTGTCGCTGTCGACCGAGGCGAGAGGTGTCGTCGCGACCTACACCGTGGAAAACGTCGGCGACGAGCCGGTCCGGGCAGGCGACGTGACACTCGCGTTCGAGACCGCGTTCGGCGCCGATGCCCGCGTCTACCGGCACGGGTATCAATCGTGGTCGTCGACGGGAACGCTCCCCGTCGGAGAGCGATTCTCACCCGAGAACTCGGATAACGCTCCGATGATGAATGACCTCGCGGCGTCGACGGACGACCGGGTCAGCAGCTATCTGACCGGGCTTGTCGAGGGCGACCGACGCGTCACTGCGGGCTTTCTCGAACATGACCGCTACTGTTCTCGATTCGAGATCGATGACGACGATGGCGGCGTTGCGACGCTGCACGCAGTGTGTCCACTGGAAGGGGCACGGCTGACACCCGGTGAACGGCTGACTCTGCCACCACTGTGGGTCGACGCTGACCGCGAACTTCGAGAGGGGCTGACCGCGCTGGCCGATTGCATCGGTGAGCGGATGGATGCTCGCGTGCCTGAAATCTCACCGACCGGATGGTGCTCGTGGTATCACTATTTCACCGATGTCACCGAGGCGGACGTGCGGGAGAACCTCTCGGAGCTTCGAGAGTGGGGAATTCCGGTCGACGTCGTTCAGATCGACGACGGATACATGCAGGCGTTCGGCGACTGGCGGTCGATCGCCAACGGGTTCGAGGACATGAGCGCCGTCGCGGACGACATCGCGGCTTCGGGGTACCGACCCGGGCTGTGGCTCGCGCCGTTCTACGTCGAGGCGGGTGCCGACCTATACGCTGACCACCCGGAGTGGTTCATCACGGAGCCGACGGACGCAGACACCGACGGCCCGGGAACACCCGTCGACGGTGGCTTCCGAGCCGGGTCAGAACTATACGGACTCGACACGACGCACCCGGCGGTGCTTGAGTGGCTCCGGGAGACCGTGTCGACGGTTGTCGACGACTGGGGGTTCACGTATCTGAAGCTCGACTTCCTCTTTGCGGCGGCGCTGCCCGGCGAGCGGTACGACGCCGAGGCAACCCGGATCGAGGCGTATCGCCGGGGGGTCGAGGCGATAGCGGAGGCGGCCGGCGACGATGTGTTCCTTCTCGGCTGCGGTGCGCCGATGGCCCCGAGTGTCGGGCTCTTCGACGCGATGCGGGTCGGCCCAGACACCGATCCGGTCTGGGAGACTCCGGGAGAGTCGGGGAGCCAGCCGGGATTGAAAAACGCCGTTCGCAACACGCTCACACGGAACTACCTGCATCGACGGTGGTGGCTCAACGATCCCGACTGCCAACTTGTTCGAGACACGAGTGACCTCACTGCGGCCGAGCGCGAAGCCTTCGCGACGCTCGTCGCCGCGACGGGTGGCGTGAACATATTTTCGGACCGGCTCGCGGAGATCGGTTCGGCCGGCCGGCGGCTGCTTGAGCGGTCCATCCCTCCTGCAAGCGGCGGCGAGGTCTCCGGGCTCAGTGTGGAGCGGTTCCCCTCGCACGTCGTCTGCGACCGGCCGGGCGACGGGGCCACGACCGTCGCGCTGTTTAATTGGGCGGACGAGCCGTCGACGGTCCGATTCGACGCGCGCGAGCACGTGGAGGGCGACTCAGATGCCGATCACGTCATCTGGGACGGGCTGTCCGGTGCGGTCGTCGACGGGCCGGTCGTCGAGCGAGAGCTACCCTCTCACGGTGCGGCGGTGTTTGCTGTCGTTCCCGCCACCACCGGCAACCTCCTGGGCGACGCCGCGACGCTCACGGGTGGGTCCGACCGCGCGTCGACGGCGACGCTTCGGGACGGAGCACTCGAAGCAGCCGTCGACGGGGAGGCGGTGACGTTCGCGCTCGAGCGGGACGGTCCCACGTCTACTCAGGAGTAGTCCGCACCCGTCCGAAATAGACCGCCGTGCTGGGACGGTGATGGTCGACGCTGATCACCGTTACTTATAAGCGATCGATGACAGCAACGAGTATGAATCTGTTCGAAGCGCACGCCGCGGAGTGGTTTCGATGACTGAGCTAGTCACGTTCGGCGAGACGATGCTTCGGCTGTCGCCACCGCGCGGCGAGCGGCTGGAGACGACCAGTGACCTGGCTGTACAGGCTGGGGGAGCGGAGAGCAACGTCGCAGTCGGGGCTGCGCGGCTCGGCACCGATGTCTGCTGGCTCTCGAAACTCCCCGACTCGCCGCTCGGTCGGCGGATCGTGAACGAGCTTCAGAGCCACGGGGTTCAACCGGGGATTGCGTGGACGGATCCGGACGCGAGTCGGTTGGGGACCTACTACCTCGAACACGGCGGTTCCCCACGGGGGACGAACGTGATCTACGACCGGGCCGACGCGGCGATCACGACGGTCAAGCCGGATGAACTCCCGACGAATGCGGTCGAGAAAGCGGAGTGGTTCCACACAACGGGGATCACGCCCGCTCTTTCTGAGGCCGCCGCGGAGACGACGACGGCGCTGCTGCAAAGGGCTGGCGACGCGGGGACAACGCGCTCGTTCGACCTGAACTACCGGTCGAAGCTCTGGGATCCACAGACAGCGCGAGCGGCCTACGAGGACCTGTTCGAGCACATCGACACCCTATTCGTTCCTCGACGTGATGCCCGCAAGGTGCTCGACCGCGAGGGCGACGCCGTCGAAATCGCACACGGTCTCGCCACGGAGTTCGCGTTCGACACGGTGGTCGTTACCCGCGGGCTCGAGGGGGCGGTCGCGCTGCACGACGGATCGATGTACGAGCAGGACGTGTTCGAGGCAGACACGTTCGACGCGATCGGTACCGGCGACGCGTTTGTCGGCGGCTTCATTGCAGAGCGCCTGCGCGGTGGTGACCTCCCTGCAGCCCTGCGGTGGGGGTCAGCGACGGCGGCGCTAAAACGTACCACCGATGGTGACCTTGCGGTGACCACCCGAGCGGAAGTTCGAAGCGTCATCGACGGCGAGAGCGGGATCAATCGTTGAACTGGCGTCGAACAGCGGACGACTCGTCCGGCCGTTGTGTTCCCACCCGAACGCCATGCCGGTGTCTTGATCGCGAGCTCACTGGGGCCGGGCCTCGAACATACAGCGCCCGCGTCCGAGCCCGCACCACGCTTCGTTGACGACGCCGAACCAGAGCCACGCGTTCTGGTCGTCCACGGGCGCGTCGGCGTCGAACCGGTCGTCGAGCAACTCTTCGACAGTATCGGCGTGCGACGTAGTACTCTCTCACGGGCAAGCGAACCTCACCAGACGGCGAGTGAAGACGACAGCAGTTGTCGAGACAAAGTCGCAGCTGTCCTCGACATTCGCTGTACGACTGAGAACGACATGCAGATCGGCTGGTAGCGCTTGTGCGAGCACGGGTGTTGTCACCGGTCTACGGTGGTCACACTGACGGGTGATCGGAGTCGTCCTGCTTCCTCGAGCGGGGACGAACGGTGTACAGACCTGCGAGTTACGGAGATTCAAGGAGAAAGCCTCGCCATTCGGGGCGGGGATGAAGCCGACCAACAGCATTCAACCGCCAACGATGGCATAGACGGGGTTCCAACGCAATCTTTAACGCGTCTGACTACGATAGTATACATAGATGGTAAAGAGTACCCGTCACGCGAAATACGAGCTCTATTACCACATAGTATTCGTGCCGAAATTGGGTGGGAGCGAAGGTTCCGCTGACCTCGCGGAACAGGGTTCCGCTCAGCATCGGCGTTCGCACCTGACGGGGAAGACGAAGGAACGTCTCGAAACCATCTTCGCGGAAATCTGTGAGGATAAGGACCTCGAACTGGTCGAGTCCGAGGTCATGCTCAACCACGTACACCTGTTCATTGGGAGTCCGCCCAAGAACGCCCCATCACTCATTGTCAACTGGGTCAAGGGCATCTCGGCGCGGAAGTACAACCAACGCTACGACGACCGCGTGAAGTGGACTCGCTCGTACTATGTCGGTACGGCGGGAAGTGCCTCGAAGGACGCTATCGAACGCTACATTGCTGAACAGGAAGGTGGCGACGAATGAAGCGCGTCAACACCTTCGAGATCGTGCCACAGACTGAGAACGACAAAGGGTGCCTCCTACGGTTACTCGACGCCTCCGCTTCCCTGTGGAACGAACTGACCTACGAGCGCCGCCAGAACTACTTCGGTGACGGCGACGTGTGGGACACCTCCGAATACCGTGGACAGTACAACGGCGTCATCGGAAGCGCGACCGTCCAACAGGTCACGCGCAAAAACTCGGAAGCGTGGCGGTCGTTCTTCGCCCTTAAAGAGAAAGGCGAGAACGCTAACCCCCCGTCGTACTGGGGCAACGAGGAGGAGGGACGCGAACTCCGTACCTACATCCGAAACGACCAGTACACGATTCAGTGGGGCAAGCGGTCGCGTCTCGAAATTCCTGTCGGGCAAGAGTTAAAAGACGAATACGGACTTGGCTACCACGAACGATTCCGCCTCGAAGTCCGAGGCAACCCGAAGTGGGATGGCAAACAGAGCCGTCTGGAACTTGAGTACGACGAAGTGAGTGACACGTTCAGGGCTTTCCAACCAGTCACCGTGCCTGATTCTCGACTGGATTCACCACTGGCTTCTCACGAAGCCGCCCTCGACGTTGGCGCGAACAATCTCGTCGCCTGTTCCACGACTACTGGGAACCAGTACATCTACGACGGTCGGGAGTTGTTCGGACGGTTCCGTGAGACGACCGACGAGATCGCTCGCCTACAGTCGAAGCTCCGTGAGGGACGCTACAGTTCCAAACGGATTCGACGGCTGTACCGACAGCGGACGAAACGCCGTGACCACGCACAGAACGCGCTGGTGCGCGACCTCGTTGAACGGCTGTACGATGAGGGTTTGGCGACGGTATACGTGGGCGACTTGACCGACGTGCTGGACACGCACTGGTCGGTCAGGGTGAACGAGAAGACGCACAACTTCTGGGCGTTCAAGAAGTTCATCCACCGTCTCGCGTGCGTCTGTGAGGAGTACGGCATCTCTCTCGAAGCCGAGCCGGAAGCGTGGACGAGTCAGACGTGTCCTGAGTGTGGCGACCACGAGACGACGGTCCGTCACCGCGACACACTGACGTGTCCGTGTGGATTCGAGGGGCACGCCGACCTCACGGCGTCAGAGACGTTCCTTCGAGAAAACAGCGATACGGAAGTCAGGCCGATGGCACGGCCCGTGCAATTCGAGTGGGACGACCACGAATGGTCAGGGAAACCATACCCTCATGAAAGTCCCAAAGAAGTGCGCACGAACCCGCAAGTTGCCTCCGTGGGTCGGTAGCCGAACCCCTATCGGAGGAATCCTCGCGCTTCAGCGCGGGGAGGATGTCAAACTCGGAATGAGGGGTGGGGGAGGGAGTGACAACGAGACAATCGACTGTTCACTATTCCGCAGACATAGCGGGTGCCCCTACGTCTGTACTTGGGGCTCTTTGCTTCGTGGATTATGCGGACGTAGGGGGGTTCCCTCGGGCTGAGGGCGGAACTTGTGTGGCTTCCGGCGGGGCTTATTTCTCGTTCACCACTCGCCGTCGACGGCGCGCCGGTAGGCTCGTTCGGCTTGGTCGGCGACGGAGTCTTAGTCACATCTCTGTGCGCGTCCAACAAGGACCGGCCGCCGGTCGGTCGCCGCGGAGTGCGCCGTGGAATATTTCGGTCACGACGTTGACGATCGTTCGGCGAGAAAGTCCGCGTCGTCGATGACTTCGTTCGCGGCCGGATCCGGATGATCGGCGACAGTCAAGCGTATTCTCTCATACACACAGAGACAGCCCGAAAGCATCTTTCCATCCACCTGAGCAGTCATGATCTGTTCGGCACAAGCGGTGTCCGAGACCTCGTCGATCGGACCGACAGCGATCACAGCCCATAAAACCCGGCCCGGCGTCGCCTCCAGATATGTATGGAGTCGTGCTCGCGGCCGGCCGCGGGACCCGCATGCGGCCCTTGACAGATCGGCGTCCAAAACCGCTTCTTCCTGTGGGTGATCGTTCGCTGCTTGAACAGGTATTCGACACTGCAGTCGATGTCGTCGACGAGTTCGTCGTCGTCACCGGCTATCGCGGTGACGCGATTCGTGAGTCGATCGGTGAATCGTACCGGGATCGTCCGGTGACCTACGTCGAGCAAGAAGAAGCGAAGGGGACGGCTCACGCCATCGCACAAGCCGCGCCTGTCGTGGACGACGACTTCCTCGTGCTCAACGGGGACGTGGTTGTCGACGCGTCGCTCCCTCGAGTACTCGCCAACGCTGACGGGCCCGCGGTTGCGGCGACCGAAGTTATCGATCCACGTGCGTATGGCGTACTCTCGACGGCCGCTGACGGATCGCTCACGAAAATCGTCGAGAAGCCTGCTAACCCGCCGACGAATCTCGCGAACGTCGGCTGTTACGCATTTACGCCCGAGGTGTTCGAGTATATCGACAGGACTCCCGAGAGCGAACGCGGCGAGTACGAGATCACGACGACGATCGAACTGCTGCTCGACGACGGCCACCGGATTGACGTGGCGCCCTACGTGGGGACGTGGCTCGACGTCGGTCGCCCGTGGGAGTTGCTAGAAGCCAACGAACTAGCGCTCACAGAGCTGGGCTCGGATGAAGCGATCGCCGGCACCGTCGAGAAAGGCGTCCACCTCCACGGCTCTGTCGTCGTCGAGGACGGTGCACTGGTTCGGTCTGGTGCGTATATCGAGGGCCCGGTGCTAATCCGCGAGGGTGCAGAGGTTGGCCCGAATGCGTATCTTCGCGGATCGACGGTGATCGGTCCAGACGCGCACGTCGGCCACGGCGTCGAAGTGAAAAACAGCGTGTTGATGGCCGACGCGTCAGTGGGCCACCTCTCGTACGTTGGCGACTCCGTGCTCGGGCGGGGCGTGAACTTCGGCGCGGGGACGAACGTCGCAAACCTCCGGCATGATGATACAACCGTCCGCATGACCGTTAAGGGCGATCGCGTAGATACCGGTCGTCGGAAACTCGGTGCGATCGTTGGCGACGGCGCAAAAACCGGGATCAACACCTCACTAAACGCTGGCTTCCGGTTGGGGACAGAGGCGACGACCAAGCCGGGCGAAACGGTGCTTCGCGATCGAATCTCGGAATAACGCAGCCGTGCCGCTATATGGAGGGATGACAGAACCAAATTATCGGATTTGTGGCTCTGTTGAAATCCTCAGAGAGTTACAGATTCGCTTGGTAGTCTGACTGGATGGAAGCTCTCCCGAAGTCGCGGTTACTCAGGTTCGTTGAGCAAGCGATGCACTTGGCTCGGCGAGCTGTCGCTCGTTACTCGTCGAAGTTCTCGAAACGGCGGTACACACTTCATCAACACATCGTCCTGCTCTGTCTCAAGGTTCGGAAGAATACGACGTACCGGACGCTTCTGGACGAACTTATCGAGATGCCTCGGATTCGAAGCGCCATCGATCTTGAGGAACTCCCGTCTCCTTCGACATTGTGTAAGGCGTTTAACCGCCTTGGTATGGCTGTTTGGCGGGTTCTTCTCAATCTCTCAGTCACGCTTCTCCCGACCAACGGTGTCGTCGGGATCGACGCCTCTGGATTCGACCGCAGTCACGCCTCTAAGCACTACACGAAACGAACGAAGCTGACGATTCAACAGTTGAAAGTTACACTTCTCGTGGACACGAGAGTGAATGCAATCATTGACTTACACGTGACGACGACCAGAAAGCACGACTCGAAGATCGCACCTTCGCTAATCAGGCGGAATACGGATGACGTAACGATTCTCCTCGGTGACAAGGGATATGACGACCAGAAGATTCGCACGTTAGCCCGTGAAGATGGTGTTCGTCCGGTCATCAAGCATCGAGGATTTTCGTCGCTTCACAAGGCGTGGAACGTTCGGCTGGACGCCGACCTCTACGGTCAACGTAGTCAGAACGAGACGGTGAACTCTCGACTTAAACGGAAATACGGCGCATTCGTCCGCTCACGGCGCTGGTGGAAGCAGTTCCGCGAACTCGTTGTCGGCTGTCTCACTCACAACATCGACAAGGGACTCTGAACGTGCAATATACTACACATAGTCAGCATCGAACTCGGGTTGTCGGAGCGCGTTGATTGGGAGGAACAGTCTGGACCCCTTATGATCTATTCACATTCCTCTTCATCTGGATCAAATGCTAACATTGTCTGGCCAGCATACACGGTATCACCAACTTCAACAGCGAGATCTTCTTCCGTAAATCGAGGTGGGAGAATAACATCTGCTCGACTTCCAAAAGAGATGTGACCGATACGGTCCCCTTTTGAAATTCGATCCCCTTCCTCGATGTACGGGTGTATTCGTCGTGCAAACCACCCTGCGATGAGAATTACACTATAGTCTTCAAAGTCTATTTGCAGTTGTTCGTTGTTCTCAGACTCCTTTGAGA
>Ga0306908_1000222_pt1 | contig 23975 bp, 23 predicted proteins | sample AntRauTorcE11899_FD_190430 | JGI IMG/M metagenome (GOLD analysis project Ga0306908, IMG submission 190430) | Saline lake microbial communities from Rauer Islands, Antarctica - Metagenome Torckler E11 #899 (v2) (version 2) | ecosystem: Environmental > Aquatic > Non-marine Saline and Alkaline >... | reverse complement strand
TCAAGGCGGTTGACGAGAAAGTTAAGAAGCTGGTCCTCGTGGATCTCACCGTCTGCTTGTTTGGTTTTAGACACACCTTCAGCAAGCAGACGTTCTAACTAAGCGGCTTTGTGAAGTACTGAGTCTTGGATTAGACTGATTTCCAGATTTTTGCCTTCTACGTCGATATGATCTCATGAGAGTCTCAAAGTCGACGGTTGAATGCATAATTGATCTAGCGACGAGGAGTGTGTATCAACAGAGCGGCTAAGAGCTGGTATCAAGGGCGTGTCTCGGTGGCTGTGACCGGGTGGTCGACCATCCATACCCCTGAGCGCGGTCGGTGGTGGGAGTAGTCGGTCGAGGCGGGCTTCTTTTTTGTTATTTGCCGAGCCGACCCTAACCCCACCTCCCCACCCACCGCTCCGTGCTCGCTCGGTGAGACTCACCCATTTGTCTCACCGGTTCTCGTGAGCCTGTGAACGAGAACACCGCTGTGCGCGCAGCCACGACCTTGACAGCAACGCCGAGTGGGAGAGTACATTTCGTCTGCTTCAGATGAAGTTCGTCGACGATCAATCCAACTGGTGACTACACACCACTTATGCAAGTGAATATACCGGCTTAGGCGTTCTGCAAGTCGTCCAAAGCCGGAGTCGGATAATTAAGACAGCAGCGACCGCTCGGCGACGGTCACCGAAACTTCGGGATGGAGTTCGGACCAGCTACCGCTGTCACCGGTTCGGTAGGAGAGCAGCGTGTCCTCGAAGTAATCGCCGAGCGAATACGTCGCGCTGCCGCGCAGGCGCTTTCCATGGATGCGGTACCGCTCGGTAACTGACTCGCCAGCAGTCAGAGTGCGAACCAGTCGTGTATTGTCTGTTCCCGTACTGTTTGCTGTGACCCTGACGTGGTCGGTCTCGTCGTACTGATCGGTGAGCAGAAGCGTCCGCATCCCGCTCTCATCGGGTGGGATCAAAGCGAGTATCCCGAACGGCCAGACACCAGTGTTTCTGATCTCGATAGCGGTCTCGCCGTTGTTTCGGAGCCTCACGTCCAGCGACCCAGGGCTGTCGACAGTGATGGCTGAATCTGCTATCTCTACATTGAAGCCGAGCGGTCCGGCCGTGTCAGCCGACGAAACCGAAGTAATTGTGTACTCGGGATCGCCCATGCAGCCAGCGAGCCCGGTCATCGTCGCCGTCACAGCCCCGAAATAGTGGCGTCGTTTCATCGTGTTTCCTCTCCGGTGCGGACTGACTCATCGGTCAGATGAACGAAGACATCCTCGACAGTCGCGTCGGCTGTGAGATCGAGGCGCTCGCCGAAGGCCGACAGCGTTCCCTCGTCGACGAGTCGTCCCCGGTGGAGGATGCCGATGCGGTCACAGACCAGTTCAACTTGTCCAAGGACGTGACTCGAAAAGAAGACGGTGGTCCCACGTTCGGACTCCGATTCAACGACATCCCGGACCAGCGCCACGCCGTGGGGATCGAGTCCAGTGAAGGGTTCATCGAGAATCAGCAACTCCGGATCGCCGACGAGGCTCATCGCGAGTGCGAGACGCTGTTCCATCCCTTGGGAGAACTCACCCGCTGGGCGGTCGATAGCATCGTTGAGGCCGACCCGTTCGAGCAGCCTGACGGGATCGTCATCGGACCCTTTGGTGTCGGCAACCAACTGGAGGTGACGCCGGGCCGAGCGGTCATCGTATGTGTCGAACCGGTCGGGGAGGATTCCAATTCGCTGGTGGCAGGCGACCACCTCTGTCCAGGGATCGAAGCCGAGTACGCGTGCGGTTCCGCTCGTGGGTTTGCTGTAGTTCATCAACAGGCCGATGGTCGTCGACTTCCCGGCCCCATTTGGACCGAGAAAGCCGTAGACTTCTCCACGGTCGACGGTGATATCAAGGCCGTTGAGGGCGGTCTGATCGCCGTACCGCTTGGTCAGGCCGTCGGTTTCGATAGCCGGTGTCGTCATACTAGATCACTCCGCTGGAAACGATAGCGAGCCAGTCCTAGGGGCACAACCAACCATACCAGGAGGACGACGAGCCCGGATGCCTCGTGGAGGTAGGCTGGGGGTGTCTGGCCCTGGAACGCGCTTTCGACGGCGTAGACGTTGATGCTCGTCGGCGTCTGAAGCTTCGTGATGACGGCGTCGTAGCCTGCCCCGGAGTTCCCGACTCCGAGCAGCCAGTTGGTCAGTAGGCGGTAAGCCCGCCCCGGAGAGAGCCGGAGCAGCGCGAAAAACAGCCCGTCGGCTGGCGCGTTGAACGAGGTTACCGACGCGTCACCGACGGCCGCGTATGTCATCTCGGCGAACCTCGTCCAGAAGACCGTGAACACGAGATAGACGCCACCGAAAACGACAGTGGCCGCCCGGACGGTACTCGATGTGATCGCAGAGATAGCGGTGGCGACCGAAACGAGTGTTGTAACATACAGCAGTGTTGCCAACAGAACACCACAGAACAGTAGCGGCGAGAAGAGTCCGAACCGGACGATACCGACCAGTCCCAAGGCGACCGCCGCGGCCGAAACCGGGACTGCAAGTCCCACACACCGTCCTATAACCTTCCCAATGAGGATATCACTCCGGGTCAACGGTAAGCCAAGGACGAACTTCAGGCTCCCAGACGTTCGCTCGCCAACAATCGAGCGGTAGCTCAACAGGAGTACACCCACTGGGAGGAGAAACGAGCCAGCGGTCTGGACGAACCCGACGGTCAGATTCGGACCGAGGCCCTGCCATCCGTTGTAACTTGGTCGGTAGGCCCACACGACGAGGAGCACAGCGAGCAGCCACGGCCCCTTTGAGCGTAACATTCCACGGGCTTCCTCTCGGGCAAGTGGGAGCCAGCGAGGGCGTGTACTGGCCAATGAGGTCACACGCCACCTCTACGGTGAGACGACGCACGTTGGCACTGCTGTAGACTCTGGTTAGGAGGACTCACCGCCAATAGGGTGATATCTTGAATTATTGTGGGATTGTCATTTGGGGACATCTGCTGAAGTATTCAGACACAGGCAACTTGTATCTTAGGATGAATTAAACCTATATTGAACACACGTTTCCGCGTTCTGGTGTGCCAGCTGTTTCTGCCTATTCGTAGTAGTAGACACGGTCGACAAGTGTGAGTCCATTTCCCATCTGGTGATCTCAGAACTCAAAGTGAGGGCTGAAGGAGTAGATCTCTATAGAAAAAGCAGACGAAATGTACTCTCTTGATCCTCACGTGAACTTGAATATTTGTCATCATGGGGTTCAATAACACATCTTGAGTACTTTTTCGAGACCTCGATGCGTCACAATCGGCCCGCATCTTTTTGTGGTGAATTGGACTCCGAGTCCCTGCTTGGTAAACTCGATGTGGAGCTGCCGACAGCGTCGACAGTGGTACAGAACCCCACATAGACGCCTGTCTATACAGAAAACCACGCTTCGGTGTGTTACTCCACCTTATCAATCACTCTCGGTTGGATTATCAAATGTTCCTAACACACGCCGGATACAATCGCTATACTATGTGGTGTGTTAACGAAGCACTTATAAGCTATTCATGTCTAAAAGACCGTAGTAGACGTTGGAGCAAACAACAAACGGAGTGAGGCCGTAGCGACGGTCGACCGTTCGTGGGTGTGTTGTTTTCGTAGAGGATGGTGATTCGTGGTTTAGCTATGTCTCAGCATGTCTTGTGGCAATGTCGACTGTGTTGGCCACCTTCGAGGCGGAATTGATCACAAAAAGATTTCACCCGTTTCACGCGTCACCGGGAATATCTGAGTTACTAATTCAGTGAGGACTGTAGATCGGGTGTCTTTGTAGTAGGTGCTCTATGGAAGTCGTCTTGGGTAGTATTGCGAGATCTCCTGTTGATCGCCATACCGCCTAGTTCACAAGCCTACCGCCGACCGCACACCGCAGTGCACCCCACGGCCGACCGCACAGCATAATTCACAGACGCCACAGCCGACCGTACAGCATTGTTCATAGCTCAGCACCATCGTACCGCTTCACAGCCCGCCGCTCCCCGATTCAGCCACTATACCGCATTTCTCGTGGTTCAACTGACGGTCTGAAAATCACACAGCGGGTGATCGTCGACTATCGACCGACTGTTGGCACTCAAAGTGCCGTTTCGTTTCTCACTAGCGCAGAGATAGTAGACGCCCAAGAGTACGAGAGGGAGTGTTGGGTTGTCGGTCATAAGCATACTGATGGATTGATTGATTGATCTTGCGGAACAAACTGGTGATTTGGTGGTCGACAAGCAGAAAATCGGCACGAAAGATGCGCTGGCGTCGGCCTTCAAATCGTCTGAATCTCACTAACCAAACACCCCACCCAAAATGCCTTTTTGAGTGCAAAACTTGGTTAGTGACATGGGATCGAAGCTACCCGACGAGTGGGACAACCAACAGTGGGATGAGGCACTCGACGACGCCTACGAGGCAGTCGACGCGTCGCGTGGGAAGGGCTCGGTGACCGTAACGTGATCGACGGGCGCGGCTACTTCTATCTGAAGAGCAGTCACAACGGCGTGTTCTTTAGTCAGTATATCGCGCCGGTAGAGCCGAAAGAACGCGGTTCATCTGACTAACTAAATCCAGTATCAAGTAGTTGCTTGCAAGACTGCGAGCGCATCTCAAACAATGAAAATGTATTTTTCGCCTCAATATAGATTGTGCATATGGGAACCATAAGACAGTTGTATAGAAAAATTGATGATTGGGCGTGGGGCTTATCTCGTGGCAAATATGCCATCCTAGCGGGTCTCATAGCTGGTTTAACTGCGTTTGCAGTCTCAGTGGCCCTTGGGGATCCGAACTATGTTATTGCAATTACAATGAGTCTTACGTTGACTGTATTCTACTACTGGTTCAGCCCGAATCAAAAAGAGGAATGAAGCACTGCGTGTCTAAGTATAGCAACTCGTTCAGCAGATCAGTCGTGAATATATAATCTCTCTTTCGTTGGAGAGAAGAGCATTCTCCGACAGACAAACCGACCCGTCTTTCATGTGATCTGAGACGAGAAGTCTGCAAGACTGCGAGCGCAACTGCTGTCAACTGTTGATAGTTTCAGCAGAGCCCGTGATCTCTTTTCCGAGATCAGGAATACGACGACGGGAACATCCTCACTGTTAGGCTTCCACCGATGAACCAGTAGTTCGAAATATCGATGCCTATGGAAATCCATCCGGTGCTACAGACACGTGTTCATACGTCTGTGTGTTCGATCTCGACGTTTGAAACCTCGAAGCGTGCACCCCCTTCGTCGCTATCGGTCACAGCCACTGTCCACCCGTGGGCCTCAGCGATCTCCTTGACAATTGCGAGGCCGAATCCGGTTCCGTCACGGTTCGTCGTGAACCCCGAGTCGAAGACCACCTCTCGTTTCTCCTCAGGGATACCCGGACCATCGTCTTCGACGTAGAACCCCTCGCCGTCAAGAGCGCCGATCCGAATCGTCACGTTGTCGCCCCCGTGTTCGATGGCGTTTCGAAACAGGTTCTCAAAGAGCTGTTGGAGGCGGTCGGGATCAACCGCAAAAGTGAGATCATCGTCAACGACCAATGCCGCGTTCTTGTGGTCGACCATCTCCCAGCAGTTATTGACGATGGCCGCCAGCGACACCACCTCACGGCTGTCGATTGCTTGGCCCTGTCGGGCCAACACCAGCAAGTCATCGATCAGCCGCTCCATACGGTCAAGAGTGTTGGATAGGGTCTTTGTCGAAGTGCTAACTGTATCGAGAGTCTCGTCTGACAGCGGTTCGTACCCGTCGTCGGTTTTCACCGCCTCAAGGAGTTCGTGAATAATATCGCTGTGACCCTGGGCGACGTTGAGCGGGTTCCGAAGATCGTGGGAGACCATACCGGAGAACTGTTCGAGCCGATCATTTTGAGCTTCGAGCTGCCGCCTGTAGCGTTCCTCATCGGTCACGTCACTCAACACAAGCAGCAAGCCAAGCTGGACGTTATTCGCGCTGAAGGAGTTTCTCGTTGGCCGGAAGTACTGGGTCTCGTCGCCGTCTGTGTGTTCGTAGACCTCCCTATTCCGTGTCGTGGCTGCAAGCTCCGGGCAGACCTCGGCGAGCGGTTCGTCGAGACGGCCTTCGAGTGCCGGAAACAATCTCGCCGCGCTCCGATTGAAATCACGGATCTCGTCGTTATCATCGAGGACAATCACGGGATCATCGTACTGGCCAGCCAATTGGATCGTCTCGAAGCGATCCGTATAGATGAACAGGACACCGACGGCAAAGACGGCGACGCCGAGGGCGGAGTAGCCGATGTCGACAACCGAGTCGCTGATAGCACCTAGGATATCAAGGATGACCGGTAAGGCCGTCAGCCCGACGAGGGCGACGAACGGTCGTGTGTCGTAGTCAACCTGTGCGAAGAGTTCAAACAACATGAAGATACCAACGACTGCGAGCCCGTAGGCCAGCCCCATCCCCAGCCAGTGGAGGATGCCGTGATTGATCATGAGGTGAGTAAACGGCTGGTCGGCCATCGTCGGCGTAAAATACAACCCGTGGATCGGGTTCGTGAGCTTAACACCGACAATGCCGAGATAGACTCCGGCGGCAACCCTCTGGTAGGTGGCATTGTGGTGGAGCGACCGCCCCGTATAGGCCGAACAAAGGTAGAGCCATGGGCCGACGGTGGCGAGGCCCACGACGAGGCCGATTAGATAGAAGACGTATTTGAGGTCCGGTGTCGGGGCGATAAGATACCCGACCTGGAGGAGTGACCATGCACCACTAGTCGCAAGCAGTGCGATCAATCCGTTCCGCGTGTCGCGTTGTTTGATTTGCTTCGCACGGAAGATACTTCCAAAGCAGACCACAGTAGCGACTCCGAACGCAACGACGTACAACTCGAACAGCGGGAACGACGCCTGCAACAGGCTATTGGCTGTCATTAGGCTACAGACACCGGATTATGCTGCGTTGAGATGATATAAGTCAATGTGAACCGGTCATAAGTATTATTTATCAATTAGACTTTTGATTCTTGAGTTTATTCGAGAACATCCACACGTTTGGAATCAGAGCAACTCCCCAACCGTTCCTGCCAACGTATCGACATTCTATGACCCGATGACGACCGACTTCGCGTTCTTACGAGATATTCTGATGCCCCTCCCACGCTTCGTCATGTAGGCGACTGCATTTGGTGTCCACCTGAGACCGATTCCACCATAGGTAAGTAACCCAAATTCAGTGACCTCGACACGCTCGATTTGGTCAAATGGAATACGTCGAAACGAACAGTGAATCGGGGCGAACTGTACGTAACCCCCGTCTTCACGCACTTCCGTCGTTAGTCGAATGACGAAGAGTAGGTGATTCTCCGACAAGCATATCTAATTCATCGACTGCTGGGATATACTGACTCAAAACCTGTTATTTCGCTCTATTTTGCGTGGTAACCAGACTCTACGATTTGGGTGACTGGTGTCGACTAATACAGAAATAGGATGATTGCTTAATATTCAGATAGGAGTGGGAGTGTGAATTTGATAACGCTTCCCCGTGGTTCGTTGTCCTCAACGCGAACATAACCACCAAGGGATTCTGCACAAAACTTGATAATCCATAATCCGATCCCAGAACTGTGCGAAACACTCGTCAGTTCGTCTTCGCTCTCAAAGATTTGTGACTCGATCTCAGGCATACCCGGCCCATCGTCAGCAATCTTAATTTGAGCCTGCTCACGCTCTTCAATTTCTGCGATTGTTATCAATAGTGTTGGTTGCTGTTGGTCACTGTGTTCAACTGCATTTTTGAGGATCTGTCTGAGTGCAACACGTAGATTATCATCGACATTTACCCACACATCTTCAGTGCCATCAATAGCTAGTGTGATATGAGGATAGGTTTTACCGAGCTCTGAGGCAACATCCTCAACTATAGCCATAACTTTGGTTGGTGATCGATCAGCGAGTGTTCGATTCGTTATTTGATCGATCTCAGTTACGGAATCGCTCAATGTTGCAACTTTTTTAGCGGTATTATTCACCGTTTGAATTTGCATTTTGAGATCGTCATCCTCAATTGCTTGTTCAAGCTGCTCGGCGTATCCAAGAATGACGTTCATGTCGTTCCGAAGGTTGTGTCGGAATATTCGATAAAACAATCTGAGACGGCGTTCTTTCTCCTTGATTGTGGAGATATCTTGACTAAGGGCGACTACGCATTCTCTACCATCAATAGTACAGGCGTGTAATTTAACATGAGCCCAAAATAATTCCCCACTAGGTTTCTTGACGTGCCATTCAAACGATTGTGGTGTTCCATTCGCAGCAGCATTTATCAGCTGTGTCGCTTGTTCGTGAGTGTATTTAGATTCATTAGCACTGTAGTCCCCGACAGTCATATCAAGGAGCTCATCTTCAGAGTATCCATAGAGTTCTTCTTTGGCAGTATTAACGCCCAAAATAGCCCCTGTCTCTGGATGGTGGATCGTAACAGCGACGTCAAGTGTGTCTAAAATAGCTGGTGGTAATATTCTATTCATCGTTACTTAGCTACTAAGTTATTCTAGTAATAAAGATGTGTTAAAGGCACCAATTATTTCTCATTCGACTGCATAATGGGCTGTCAATTTAATATTTCACTTAAAATCTGGCGATCGGAACCGATCGGAACAACCTACGTTCTACTTATCACAGTCGACGTACTTTCGGTCCGGTTCGACTTGGTCGACCTCTTTGCCGTGACCATTTGGGATACTCTTATCATCACTCATTGATATAGATCTCCGCCGACACGGTTCCTACAGAATATACGCTCATTCTGCGATCCGACCGACAATCCTGGATGTGGCTACCCAGATGCAGCTGGTCGCAGACGGTGGGGTGACTACCAAGAAGGAATTTCTCGAACCAGAAGATGACACGGAAATCCAGGAGTGTGACTGCCAGTATCTCAATGACGACTTTCCGTGTTAGGAGTGTGTGAAGACTGGTCGACGCGAGCTCCGATAGTAGAGTCTCACGAAAACTGTGGTAATTGCTAACTCTGTTGGTGCGGACCTACATAACATGCCACGGAATGTGTTGATACCAACAGATGGCTCTCCGCTCTCCAAAGACGCACTTGAACACGCTATCGCCACGTTCCCCGATGGGAACCTCACGCTTATTCACGTCATCGACCCCCGATACACCCCGGCCGACGATGATGAGCTGAGACCTGAACGGATATTCTCTGACCTACTTGATATCACCGAGAGCAACGATATCGAAGTGGATACCGAGATCCGAGTCGGCCACCCTGGTCGTGAGATCGTAGCCTTCAGCGAGACACACGATGTCGACGAAATCATGATGGGAAGCCATGGTCGAGAGCTCCCATCACGCATCCTTTTGGGGAGTGTTGCCGAGCGGGTCCTCCGTCGAGCGCCTGTCCCAGTCACGATTATCCACCCACACCAACGGATGGGTACGAACCATCACGTCGTCCCCATCGACGGCTCTGAACAGTCGACGAAAGCACTCGAATACGCCTTTTCGGTCTTCCCAGATGTCGAAACCACGATTCTCCACGCAATTGATCCGATGGAAACACACTACGGAGACGGCCAGTTGGTCCACTCAGAAGCTGAGTACGAAGCAATCAAAGCCGAAGCAACACAGTTGTTGGCAGACGCAGAAGATCTCGCCGAAGAGTACGATGCCGACGTGAGGACGACCACCATCGTCGAGTGGGGACCGAATCGTCCAGTGGATGCGATTTTGGGCTACGTTGACGACAACGATGTCGACCACGTGATCATGGGCAGCCATGGTCGATCCGGCGTATCCCGGATTCTCCTCGGTAGTGTTGCAGAGACTGTTGCGAGGCGGTCGCCTGCGCCAGTGACCGTGGTCCGATAACTGGGTACCCAACACGAGCCAGTATTCCGGCTCCATTGTTGGTTACGCTTCGGACCCACTACAACCAGAGAGCGTAACTGCGAGGCCGACACCCACGCTTGAAACAAATATACGTCGAGAGAGGGTGGCAGGTAGAACCATCCTGACTCAATAATTACAGTATATAAACAAGAAACCGACGATCAGTTCCTCTTACTATTTCAAAATTGACCTACAATTATACAATCCGCATTCTTATACAAATGTTGAACAGTCTGGACTCACGTCGCAGGCTCATTCTCGCAATCTATAAGTCATTATCGTACTAATGATTACTTAGAGTATGACCTTCTACAATCGGATCGAGGAACTCGATGCACTCAACAGTTCCTTCGAGTCCTCGGGCCACGATTTCGTTGTTGTATACGGGAGGCGACGTGTTGGAAAGACTGCGTTGCTCAAAGAATTCTGTACCGAGCGACCGCATATTTATTTTTTAGCCTCTCAGGAAGCCGAGCATCGACAACGCGAGAAATTCGTCGACAAAGTTGCAGACCACTTCGACGAGCGTGTGCCCCGAATTGACGGGTGGGACGAGGCCTTCGACTATCTCGGAGACAAACTCGACACTGAAGATCTCGTGGTCGTCATCGACGAGTTCCCGTATCTTGTTTCCGAGAACGATTCGCTCCCGTCATACCTGCAGGGATTCGTCGACGAGCAACTCCAAGACACTAATTCAATGGTGGTTCTGTGTGGATCGAGTGTGAGTACCATGGAGTCAGAGGTTCTTGGCCACGAGAGTCCGTTGTATGGTCGACGAACCGCACAGTTCGATGTGACGCCGTTCTCGTTCACACAAGCCCGAGAAGTCATCGACTACGATACGGCAGACTCGGTTCGGTCCTACGCAATTACTGGCGGGACGCCGATGTACCTCACACTCTTCGATTACGACCAATCGCTTGCCAAAAACGTACGATCTCAGATCTTGTCACCGACAGCAGTGCTGTACAACGAACCCGAGTTCCTCCTTCGGACAGAACTCCGGAATCCAGCCCGGTATATGAGTATTCTTGAAGCAATCGCACTGGGTCATACGACTCCAAACGAGATTTCAGGCGCGACAGGAATTGATGTTGGTCCGCTGTCGAAATATCTCCAGACCCTTCGGCGTCTTCGGCTCGTCGACCGCGAAGTTCCTGTGACTGCCTCGGGCAAGAAATCGAAACGATCACGATATTACGTCGGCGATGAGTTCCTCCGATTTTGGTTCCGGTACGTCGAGCCGAACCGATCCAGCATTGAGGAAGCTCCCGATATCGTATATGATGGGACGATTGAACCAGATCTTCCGACTCATGTTGCGAGTACGTTCGAGGATGTGTGTCAGGAAGTGGTCTGGGAACGCATTCGAAAGGGCGAGATCAAGTCATACTCGGAAGTCGGTCGTTGGTGGTACGGCGAAGACGAGATCGATATCGTCGGTCTCTCACCGACAGATGATCGCATTTTATTCGCCGAGTGCAAATGGACCTCAGAACCAGTCGGAGAGGCACTCGTAGATAGCTTACAGGCAAAGGCCCCGAAGGTTCGCTGGGGACCCGACGATCGAACTGAAGAGTTTGTGTTGTTCTCGAAAAGCGGGTTTGTCGACGGCCTCGAAGTGCGTCTGGGAGATAATTGGTCCCTACTTACGCTCACCGACATCGATGATCGTATGTCGACTGATTGATTTTCACGTTTTTAAAATAAGGCTTAGCCTGACATGGAGGTTCTTCGAGTATACATTGACGACCTTGCAGCGTCGACACGCCAGATCCAACCAGCAGAGGCAATCAACTAGCAAGTCGACCAGATTTTTTCATCGCCTCACCAGGGGTGGAGGCGAATTCAATTGAGTAACTCAATAGATCAACCCATAGAATCGAGTGGCCTCACCCCACAACAGCGTCTCGAATCGTCGAACACACGGCTTGTCGACGCTGGTATTGCGACGATCAAAGATATGGAGATGTTGCGGGCGTGTGTAGCCTACGAAAATGCGAATAAACGCCGAGTTCAGATTTTGCAGCGTCTCAAGCGACGAGCCGACGAGATCCGGACCGAAGTCGAATAGAAGACCACTCATAGATTCCTTCTGGACCCACGTGCTGTTAACCAACAAACAGCGATGTTGACGAACTTTGTTGGTTAATTCTGCTACTGATGATGATTTTTCTCCCCGAGAGGAGTGCGGGGAACAAGTTCTCGCGGTGATTCAATATACAGTCCTCGGTAATTGAGACTCGATTCTCAAATTCAGATTCGTGATCCCGAGGTTTATTTTCAACTAGTTTGTAACGCGTAACATAGTTAGAGTTCTTCCTGACTTCTCGGGATCCAGAACATTATTACAAATGATCTCTCGCAGCTCGTAGCCAATGCTGTCGTAGTGATCGTCACAAGAAAATCCAGGTCATTTTCAATCCCCTGATAGTTCTTGCTGAATACAGCCCGCAAAGTCAGAATGACGCAGGTCAATAATGGTGTGGTGCTAGACTCCGCACTGTTCGGCACTCTCGCTTCACGACGTTGCGATCCGTCGCACAAAACCGCTATGTTGAATGAGCGTAATATATAAAACATGGATCCAGCCCCCCACAATGAGGCTTCGGGGGATAACGAAGAAATCACCAATCCGTATCAGTCCATCATCGAAGCCGTTCGGGACGGCGTTTTCGTCGTCAATCTGGACGGTACCATCACCTACGTCAACGACTCGCTTTGCTCACTGATTGGACGTGAGCGGAACGAATTGGTTGGCGAGACGTTCGACACCCTGGTTGCGTCAGGACTGGTTCAATCGGACGAGTTTGATCGATTCGTTACGGCCATCAACAATATTGCCGATGGAGAACCCCAGAATGAGGTTCTGACATTCGAAATCGGCCAGGAAACCGAGCAGGTGGTAGACGTTCGCGTCTCGAAACATCTCCGTGACGATGGCACAGAAGATCTCGTCGGCGTCGTCCGGGATGTGACAGAGCTCGAGCGGCGGGCCCGGGCTGCAGAACAAAAACAGGAGGTGCTGGCCAAACTCTACCAGGTTGGCGCTGAGACCGGTTTCACGTTCGAACAAAAAGCCGAGCGCATCCTCTCTATCGGATGTGTGTACCTGAACCTGCCGTATGGGTTCTTAACGAGAGTGGATGCGGACGTACAGGAGATTGTCCACGCTGTTGGCGATCATACACTCCTCCAGCCGGACGAATCGGTACCGCTAGAGCAGTCTTACTGTCGGAAAACCGTCAAAAGCGAGGGCCTCGTCGGCATGCAAGACGCCCGAGCGGAGTTAGGCGAAAACGACCCGGCGTACGAACTGTTTGAGTTGGGCTGTTATATCGGAACGAAGGTCATGGTCGGGGAGAACCTCTATGGAACGTTCTGTTTTGCGGCCCAACACAACCGTGACCGGGAATTCACTTCCGCTGAGCGAGAGGTGATCAGGCTCCTCGGACAGTGGGCCGGGTACGAACTCGAACGACAGCAGTTCGAAGAACGGTTGGAAGGTCTACACAGGATATCACAGCAGTTGTTGGCAGCTGAAACGACGACGGATGTCGCAGAAACCGCGATTGAGATGGGCATGAACCTGTTCGATCTCCCGGTGAGTGCGTTTTGGGAGTACGATGCCAACGAAGACGTGTTACGCGCGGTGGCCGAAACCGACGAAGCAGTACGGATACTCGGAAAGGCCCCGACGTTCGAGCGGGGTGACGCACTCCTTTGGGAGAGTTTCGACAGTGGCGAAATCCGCCAGTACGAGGACCTAGCCGAACAACGAGGAGTGTACAATCCGGAGACTCCGTTATGGTCAGAGGTCGACGTTCCTTGCGGGAATCATGGAATTATCTCAAGTTCCGTGACCGAGCCACGTGCGTTCGACGAGATCGGCATCGAAAGTCTCCGCCTGCTTGAGGCGTTGGTGACGGTGGCCATAACCGCGGTCAAACGCAAACAACAGTTGGCCGAGCGTGGTGAAGCACTCCAGCGGCAGAACGAACGGCTCCAAGAGTTTGCCGATGTCGTGGCACACGACCTTCGGAACCCACTGACGGGAGCGGTTGGCTTTCTTGAAATTGCCCGCAAAACGAACGAGTCACAGCATTTCGAACGCGTCGAACAGTCCCTGGACCGGATGGAGGAACTCATCGACGAGTTGCTGATGATCGCACGCGGTGATCGCCAGGCAACCAACGTACGCACACTCCAACTCCAGCCAGTCGTTGCGGAGGCGTGGTCATATACCGACGCCCTGAACGCGACCCTATCCGTAGACGACCCGCTCGGTGAGATACAGGCCGATGAGACACGACTGCTGCAACTGTTCGGCAATCTCTTCCGCAACAGCGTCGAACACGGCGGCGACAACGTTACCGTGGAGGTCGGCCCCCTCGCTGACGACACGGGGTTCTATCTTGCCGATGACGGGCCAGGGTTTTCCGCCGAGAGCCGGACAGAGATCGAAGAACTCGAAGAAACGGACGGGCTATCGGGGGCGAGAATCGGACTCATGAGCGTTACCGACGTTGTAGAGGCCCACGGATGGGAACTCACGGTTCCCGACACGGACCAGGGAGTACGCTTCGAAATACGAACTGGTGAGCAGATCGAATAATCTGTGGAATCAAGCGCGCCCGCGATAGAGTGTGGATGGGTGACGCAGATGACCTCTGAAATTATCATTGCTGAGGATGATGAGACGACCCGCGAAGTCGTCGAATTCAACTTGAGTGACAAAGGGTGGGACGTAGTGGCGTTCACGGATGGCGATGAGTGTTGGGAGCATCTCGAATCACGAGCCAACGACCCACCGGACCTCGTGGTGTTGGACGTGATGATGCCCGAACTCGACGGAGTATCGGTCCTCGAACGCATCCGGGATCATGACACACTCGTTGATCTGCCAGTCGTCATGTTGACATCCCGTAACCGGGAGGAAGATATCGCTCAGGCCCTTGAGGCCGGTGCCGACGATTTTGTGGCAAAGCCCTTCTCGGAAGCCGAACTAGTCGGTCGAGTCGAAAGGCTGCTCGACGAAGCCTGAGCGTCGATATCAAGGTGCCCCATAGACTATTACTCTGGCACCCCGTTCTATGTGATGCGATGTGGGTTGCTACACTGTTGGCCGTTATTGGGTTACTCGGGGTAGCAGTGATCACGCAGTTCACCGGTTACCGTCTTGGCGGAACAATCACTGTGCCGGTCCTCGCAATGTACACGCTCAAGAACGTCTTTATGTTACCTGTGTTCGTCCTCAGTACTATCGCAGCGTACATCGGCCTCTGGTATTTTCGACAGCGAACCCTGATCTACGGTCGAGACGAATTCCTTGTCGCATTGATTATCGGAACGTCAGTCCCGTTGGTAACGCTTTTTGGGCTCACTGAGGTCGGGTTTAGTGCAGATCTCATCGTCTTACTCGGCAGTATTCTTCCGGGGTTGGCGGCGTACAACTTTCACAGCATCAAGCCGGAGTTTCGACGGAACGATTTACTCGCAACTATCGGTCTGTTCACGGCACTGTTCGCTCTCGGTTTTGTACTGGTCTCCCCCGGAATCGCTGCCCGATATGGGACGGTGACGCCACCGGTGTTGTTCGCAGAAACCGCCGACGTTGCGGTGTATAATAATGCTGTCGTTGATACCCCGGCAGAAACGGTCGTTCTTTCGAGGGAAGTCGTGGCTGGTCTCTTTATTCTCGGTCTACTTATAGCCGAGCGCATCAGATCACACTTCGGTGTCCGGGTCGGCATCATCACGGCTGTCCTGTTGGCAGTCTACGCCCTCACGAACTACTGGCTCATCATCATGTACGTGGTTTTGTTCGTCCTTACGTTCGGCTTTGTCCAAGCAATGAACTACGCAACACTGCGATATGGGAGAGTCCTGCTTGGAACCACTACCGCGTTTGGGCTTCTCGTGGCAGTTCCACTCACGCTCTCGCTCCCGATTAGTCAGGGTCAGTCTGCGTTTTTCGTTGCGTTTCTCGCCGGTATCTCTGCATATAATGCCCACGTGACAGGTCCGTTCGATCGGCGGTTGGTACTGCCACTCCAACTGGTCGTGTTCGTTCCGGCGTTGCTCGTCGCGCGACTATTTGCCACGCCGGAACCACGCGGCATCCCGCAAGAACTCACGCTGCCAGTCATGTTGACAGGCATACTCGTGGTGGTGGTAGGGGTGGGACTTGGACGCTGGTATGCGGTCGCCCAACCTGACGAGGGCGAGGTACGGTCTGCGTCCGTCCTATCGGGGGATAACTCATGAGCACGACTGCATACGAGATATATGGACGGGGATTCGGCTGGTCGTGGCGACTTCGCATTCAGGAACGCGTGGTTGCAACCGGAGGACATCACTACGATACGTCACGAGAGGCCCGACAGGCTGTCGACAGCGTTCGCGGAGCGGTTGCCTCGCTCACTGGTGATGACGAGGCGTTCGAAAGCGAGGATATTACCGATCCTCGAACGGTCGTCAGGGAAGACCCGACCCCGAGTGGTGACCTTCCAGAGGACCGGAACAATTGGGTGTGGCAATTACAGACGCCAGAGCGCACCCTCGCAAACAGCGCAGACCGGTTTCCAACCGAGAGCGATGCCAGGACTGCGTTGGATCGGTTTCTCGCGCGTGCCGCCGGTGCGCTCCCGATGTTCATGGTTGGTGCAAAATACGAGTGGCGGGGTGGTCTGCGATCCATCGAGGTCGGCAAGCCGAGTCTGACCGGGATTATTAAGGAGGTAACACGAGGGTTCCGTCACCGAAAGGCACTCCGACGCCTGGACATTCGCATCGCCGTGGCGGGGAGCCGTGGGAAGACCTCGACGACCCGTCGGCTCGACGATGTGTTCAATCGCCGGGGCTACGATACGCTGACGAAGATTACCGGGAACCATCCGACACTCATCCATAACGGAGAGGTTCACCCCATTGAACGACTCGGCCCGCAAACCACGCTGTACGAGAACATCAGTGTGATCGGAGAATTCGCTCCGGAGCTTGATGCCTATGCCGCCGACGACATCGGCATTTTCGAAAACCAGGGAATCACTGAATACACGACGCGGCTGATCAATCAGCAACTGATAAATCCGGACATCGTCGTCCTCACAAACGTCCGCCAGGATCATAACGATACGCTTGGCAAAACGCGAACCAACATCGCCCGGTCGTTCGCACGGTCGATTTCCGCCGGGACGCACGTCGTCAGTGGGGAACAAAATCCTGTTCTTCACGACTATATGCAAGAGGAGATCGAACGACGGGGCGGTACTATCGAACAGGTCGAGATTCCCGACCGACACGAGGGAATGATTGGGGCAGAGACCGCTCACGCAATTGACGCAGTACTCGCCTTTCTCGACGAATCGCCGCTCCCAGAGGGCGAGCTTGAAGCGTTTTTGGATGCAATCCAGCCGGAATGGACGCGACTCCCAAACGGTCGTATATTCAACGCAGCACAGGTGAACGATGTCGAGAGTACAGAGATGGTGCGCCAAGCGCTCGTTCCCGATGAAAAAATACTGCCGTTCGTCTATCTCAGGCGAGATCGGCGGGGGCGAACCGCCTCCTTCGCAGAGTATGTTGACCTTCTTTACGAGCAGGGCCACATCGATAGCGCTCACGTTGGTGGGGCCAACACGCGTGCGTTCGCTGAGAATACCGAGCTACCGGTCACCCGACACGACAGAGGAACCGACGCCGAGACTGTACTGACCGATCTTCTCGCAGAGGGCAAACCTGTCGTCATCATGGGAAACACGGTTGATGAGTTCATGCGTGAGTTCGAGGAGGCTGTAAGCACTCAGGAACAGGAAGCCAACGAATCTATCAAACCGACGTAGAACTCTATTACCGTTCATTAATTGGATAGGTTGTGCCGACGAGTACGATGCCAGGGACGACCGGGAGGAAGCCCGATACCGGAGCCCATCGCAGTACTACGGTGCGGAGGATGAAATCGGGATGGATGAGAGGTGACACCTGCTAATTCATAACCTATACAGCAGTAACGTTCCGGAAGCGTGCCGAATCTTCCACAGGACTTGTGGTCTGTTGATGTCGATTTTCGTCAAAGCCCGAGCTGGCGGGAGAGTTCCCTGATAACTCGAAGGCACTCCTGAAGCTCGGTTTCGAGCTGCTACACGCAAAGATGTGGCCAGCGGAATCCATCTCGGAGCAACTTCAGGCCTACCTGAACCAGGGCTTCGATCCAGCCGAAGCCGTCGGCGAGCTTGACCTCGTCACCGACACCGTCCCGTTCTGGAAGCTGGAGAAGAACTGGTACAAACTCGACAGGGAGGACGCCTCACGGCTCTATCTCTACCGATCCCTCACCGCCTCGAAGGACTACGCCATCGAAGAGGAATTGAAGGACGGCGTTGCGGAACATCTCGGCCTGAACGACACCGTCACCGAAAACACCATCGAGCGCATCAGCAAGGAGGTCGAGAAACAACTCGGCGGTGAGGTACGTACCGAGGTTCGGGAGGTCCTAGAGGAACTGGAGGACAACGACGAGGTCGTCACGCTGCCGGAATCCTCAACCGACGGGCGCGGAGAGCCGCCGCTCGTGGTCATCTCGCGCGAGATGCGGAAGAAAGCGTACCAGTATATCCAGTTGGACCGGGACGAGTCACGAGTCACGTACCCCAAGTGGCAGTTGTTCAAGTGATGGAGATTGCCGGGGTGTGCAACATCCACCCCAACGACGCCGAGGAATCACTCCGGTTGCTCCCGTACTTCTACTACCGAGACGTGCCCGGCTTCAAAGCGCTCTGGAACCAGCTCCGCGAGTATGACATGCTCACACTGCGGAAGATGTACCTCGCCGCCTTGGAGTCGATCATTACCGTAATCGACGAGTACGGCTACCTGCCCGAGACGGCCGATATCGCCCAGGACCTCACGAATATCATGTGGTACGGTCGGCACTCGAATCAGAAAAACGAGAACGGGAAGCCGATCGACAGGGATGAGATTCCGCACGAAGACCAGCCCATCGGCGTCGAGGGTGTGGACGAGAAGGCGGGGAGCGCCTACGCGTTCCAGATCGCGTCCGTGAACCTCGCCAACGTCGAGATACCCGTGACGCTGGCCGCGAAGAGCATCCAGCGCCGCGGGAGCATCGAGCACCAGATAGACGAACTGCTCACCTACGCCGACCACTACGTTGATCCCGATGTCGTCTGTATGGACGGGGGATTCTACGGTCGCGGAATGCACGAGTGTCTCGAAAATCACAGTCTCGACTTCATTTCCCGTCTGTGAGGGCGTCTGCCCTCCATCGTGAGGGATCTCAAGGAAGGCGCGATTTACAACGACCTAGGCTATAACGCAGCGGGATACGACGTTCGCATCGGTGAGGAAGTCCAGGAAAGGAAGGCGGAGTCGTGGCTCATCACGATGCCGTCGGAGAAACGCATATCCAGGGCTGACACCGGAACCGAGGACAAGGGGAATTGGGAGGTCTACTACACCAACCTCTTCCGAACACATATTTCTTTGATTTATATTTTCAGTAAAGCAACGCACTGATATCCAGATTTCAATAGAGTTGAGATTCTCTCAAAGACCCCAGACTGAAGCGATCCCAACAGTCGTTACGGCCGCCAGTAAGAACTGGAGCGGGCCACCAACCTTCAGAAAGTCCGTGAACTCGTAGCCACCGGGACCGTAGACCATGAGATTTGTCTGGTAGCCCACCGGCGTCATAAAGGAGGTCGCTGAGGCGAACATCACTGCCAGCAGGAATGCAAAGCCGTTGGCACCCAATCGTTCGGCTGCATCCACCGCAACGGGAATCATCAACACGATCGTAGCAACCGGCGTGATGACGTTCGCAAGCAGCCCAGTAACGATGTAGAACAGAAACAGCACTGCCAACAGCGGCAAGAAGTCGGCGGTTGCAACCAACCCTTCTGCGAGGAGTGCGGCCCCACCAGTCGCCTCCAGTGCGAGTCCCAGCGGAATCACACCGGCTAACAAGAAAATGATGTTCCACGAAACTGCGTCGTAGGCATCCGCCGAAGAGAGACACCCAGAGACAACCATCACAAAGACACCACCAAGCGCGGCGACGACAATCGAGAGGACGTCGAATGCCGCCGCAGCGATGACACCACCCATAATGGCGACTGCAATCGGTGTCTTCGGTGACAACGGTGCGATCTCTTCGACTCCCTCATCGAGAAGCCGGTCGAATGCGTTCTCGTCGACCATCACGAGGTCGGTCGTCTCGGTGAAATACTGCATCGAATCCGGCGTGGTCTGGACCAACAACAGATCACCTGCTGCGAGTTCGAATTCAGTGAGATTGGTCCGAATCAGTTCACCCTCTCTCCGAATCGCCAGTACGGTCGTTCGGTGGAACTCTTGGAGGCGGGTTTCGGCCAGTGTTTCGCCGACGAACGGCGAGTTTTCGGGCACAACTGCCTTGGCGAGGCTGTCCGAAGACGATGTCTCTGCAAACGTCTCTTCGGTTATCTCCTGGCGGGTAATTTGGCCGAGTTCCTGCTGCTCGCGGAAGCGGTTGACTGCCTGCAGCGAGCCATGGACGATAAGCACGTCTCCGGTTTCAAGCCGCTGGTCAGTGTCGACTGCCATGAACGCCTCTCCGTTTCGCTGGATCTGCAGGACAGTTACATCGGCTTCTGTGCGGGCCTCAAGTTCGTCGACTGTGAGTCCGACCACCGGTGACTCCGGTCGGACCCGAAGCTGTGCGAGATAGTCTTCGAGGTCGAACTCCTCGACGAGATCAGCGTCGACCGGAATCCGCGCAGGAGTAAGCCACCGACCGACAGTGAGGAGATAGCCGATGCCGATAAGGAGAATGACACCTCCCATCAGTGTGAACTCAAACATGCCAATCGAGCCACGCGGGAGGAGTGTTGCAGCGAACTCGCTGGCGAGGAGGTTCGTCGAAGTCCCGATGAGCGTCAGTGTCCCGCCGAGAATCGCCGCATACGACAGCGGAAGGAGAAGCTTCGAGGGCGAGATCCGGCTCTGGTTTGCGAGATCAGTTATCATCGGGATAAACACCGCGACGACAGGGGTGTTGTTGATGAATCCTGCAATCGGACCGGTTGTACAGACAGTCGCAATCAGTGCGCGGTCTTCGCTTCCGCGTGTGAACTTTGCCAGATAGATCCCGAGTCGCTGGACGAGGCCCGTGTTCTGGATGCCTGCACTCAACATGTACATCGCAACGATCGTGATCGTCGCCGTGTTGGCAAAGCCGGATATCGCTCCCCGTGGGCCAACCTGTGTCCATGGTTCGAGTGCTGCGAGCGCGAAGATGATCCCGATTGCAGTGACATCGTTGGGTATCAGTTCTGTTATAAAGAGAACAAGCGCAACTCCAATCAGCGCAAACACGATGAGTGCGCCTGTCGACACACCGATACCAATCATACCCTCGAAAGTCACAGACAACCCATAATACTTCTGATGACTCTCGGTGCAACCACCAATGGCGTACCCCACAGACTCAACGCTGCGTTACTAACACAGTCGACGTCGACAACTGATCACCCTATCTAACAAGTAACTGTAAAGTCAGTGTGCTGTGGTTAGCGGACAATTATCACAGGGATTTTCGCCCGTTTAGACACCGTCTCAGCCACGTTGCCGACGAGAAACTTTCGTACAGCGCGTTTCCAGTCTGCGCCGTGAGCACCAACCACGATTGTGTCATAGTCATCAGCCCGGTTGAGAATGTTCCGGGCTGGGTGACCGATCCCGACCACTGTTGTGATCTCCCGACCACGCTCGTCGGCTATCTCACGGGCGCGTTCGAACGCTGGCTCGGCATGTTCGGCGGCAGCGTCGCTGATGTCGTCTTCGAGGGCGAGAGATGTAGCCTCACCCGACATCATCGAAGGGACACCGACGACGTGTAAGACGGTTATGTCGGCTTCTGGATGGTTCTCAAGTGCGTATTCGAGAGCGTGAGCGGCCTGTTCGGAGTCATCCATCGGCACAAGAATTCGCGAGAGCATGTCTCAAGAGTCGTCACCCAGCTACCTAACTGTCTCTGTCAGACCGCGCTTGGGAGGAGGCTGAAGAACATGTAGGCCAGAATCGTCGACACTGACGGACCAATAATCCACATCGAGAGATATTTGATAATCGCTCGTGGGTTGAAGAGATTACTGGCATTGAGTACCTCTGGTGGCTCTTTGTCACCAATTGGCGGGGCCGGTTGGCCCTCCGTCCCGCTGACGGTGATTGCACCGGGGGCTATCTCGCGATCCACGCTGTCGCGGCTGATCGCCTCACGGATGGTGATCGGACGAGTTGCACGTCCCCATCCGATGCCAACGATGGTCATCACTGTCGCCATCACGAGACTGATCGGAATGCCGATCCATGAGAGAATGGTTGTAATCGTCGCTGCGGTCAGCATGACGAAGAGGGCTGCAAGCAGCGGGATGTCACTCAGTTCGCTCCCGACGGATTCCATTGTCCGGCGCGCAATGGTAAATCCACCAAATCCGATAGCAAGCGTGGCGATACTGATCGCGGTATCGGCAGGCAGTCCGCCACCGCCAACAAGCGGTGCAGCAGCGTTCGGCACATTGCTTGCACCGGCACTGAATGCCATATAACAGCCGATACTGAGGACAACTGCTGTACTGATGAGTTCTGTCCACGTCGTGTTTGGGCCGAACGTTGGTTTCGGAATCGATCCATCCCGTTTGAGGGTCAGCAGTGGTCCAGTCGACGTCTCGATCTGTACCCGCCGGCGGACTGCTGGATAGATGTATCGCCCGATAATGCCACCAATCCAGAACCCAATAATTGGCGTGACAGCCCACCACGAGATGATCTCGACCATCGTCACATAATTGAGTGTGCCCGTGGCCAGTCCGAGACCGGCGATTGCACCGACGGTCGTCATCGACGTCGGAACAGGGACGCCGAATATATTGGCGATGAGGATGCCCAACCCGATGAAAAAGAGGATCGCGACACCCGCCGAAAGCGTGAGATCGATGGTGATGATGCCTTCGCTCAACGTATCCATCACGTTCCGTCCCACGGTCCACCCACCGAGAAAGACGAAGAACGTCATGAGCGCTGCTGCGGTCGTCTTACTAACGACACCAGCACCGACAGGTGGTCCCCATGCGATCCCAGTAGAGGAGCCACCGATATTGAATCCGACAAATATAGACGCGAGAATTCCAACTACAAGAAGCGTTTCAACCATCTGCCGGTAGTAGGGGCGTCGCAACAAAAGGAGTAGTGCAGGTGATGGTGAAATTATACTAAAAATTCATGGGCCGGTGAGTTATTTATATACTTGACTGCGTTACCCGTAGCCTTCACAGTGGAGGTGGCGATCCGGAACGCCAAGTCGACGTATTTCAGCAGCACATTCTGGATGTAGTCGGTCTCACCATCCCATGCGGAGAGCCACCGGTGTAGTTGCGTCGTACAGCCGAGACCGTTGAGTAGCGTGCCTACCCACCGGAATACCTGCATGACTCGTTCGAACTGAGGATAAGGGTATACCACTCCCCGCTGTATTCGACGTACCACGTGTAGTGGACTTCGGGAAAGGCTGTCTCCGGAAGTCGACCCAGAAGTCGGTGCCACGGGCGGGAGGTCGACTGGGTTGTTTCCCGGTAGCCACCGGTTATCGCTGCGTCCAGAATGGCTTGCTCGTCGGGTGTGAGGGAGTCAAGTTGGATGATATACTGGTCGACTGATTGTAGCGTCAGCAGCGAGTTCTCGGGTCTGTATTTCGGCGTCTAATCCGTCGAGAACCGCGGAACCGACCAGACGATGGTGTTCATTCAGGTGTCAGCGTAGAATCGGGCGAGTCCGCAGTTCGGACAGATATAGCAGGTTAGATATTTGCCTTTGAGGTCAAGTGCCCCTAATATCCCGCCGCTGGTGCCGATTCGTATTCCATCACCTCTGTGAGAGGTCTTGTGGTCAGATTCTCCCATCTCAACGTCGCAGTCAGGACACATTGGCATACGTAGTTGCTTCGACCGAAGTCGTATAATGGTAGGTATGCAGAGGTACCGAACAGCTATTCCACTACAGGTCTACATACGAGGCTTTCAACAG
>Ga0306908_1000215_pt1 | contig 24939 bp, 23 predicted proteins | sample AntRauTorcE11899_FD_190430 | JGI IMG/M metagenome (GOLD analysis project Ga0306908, IMG submission 190430) | Saline lake microbial communities from Rauer Islands, Antarctica - Metagenome Torckler E11 #899 (v2) (version 2) | ecosystem: Environmental > Aquatic > Non-marine Saline and Alkaline >... | reverse complement strand
CGTGACCGAAACCTCGCCTGCTACCTCTTCGGTTGGCTCGGTGGTGTCGTTCATTGGAACCTCCCATGAACGGATCTTTTTAATTTTAGACTGTGCACTCTTTCCTTCGGAATATGGGCATTCATATTCATTCTCGGAACATTGAGCCAAATACTACACACATTTATAAGAATTACGCAACATACATATTTTTTCGATTGAATTCTCGTTCGCGATGTCCGAACGGGAGCGTCAGTCGAGAGACGCATTGCGAGGTCACGAGGAAGAATAACCAGTCAAACAAAGGTTTTCACCCAGAATACAACAAACACGTACAGTATCGACTGCATATTGTTCGCGATATACGAACGCTAAAGTAGTTTAAGCAAACAAATAAGTATATGTCAAACACGAACAGCGGGGGACGGACGCTACAGACGGTCTCGATGGCTGCCCGGGTGATGTCGGTGCTTAAGGAAAACGACGGTGTCGGCGTTACCGAACTCGCGGCCGAACTCGAGATCTCAAAGAGTACTGCGCACGCACACCTAACAACGCTCGTGGAAAACGAGTTCGTGATTAAACGCGATGGGCAGTACGAACTCGCACTTAAATTGTTCACGGTCGGACAGTACGTCCGCGACCGGAATCCACTCTATCGCCATGGGAAGCCACAGGTCGACCAACTCGCAAGCGAAACGAGTCAGTACGTCCATATCGTCACGGAAGAAAACGGACGCGGTGTCAACCTCTATCAGGTGAAAGGCGACACGAGCGTCGACGGGGAATACCAGACGACCAAACCCCAACAACGGGACCATCTCCACTATACAGCCTCTGGAAAGGCGATTCTCGCGCACCTACCCGAGGAGCGACGTCGGGAAATTATCGAAACCCACGGCCTTCCGAAACGAACGGAAAACACCATCACGAGCCGTGAGACGTTGCTTGAAGAGCTACAAGAGATCCGTGAGCGAGGATACGCCTGCAACGATGAAGAAGAGATCAAGCGATTTCGTGCGGTTGGGACACCAGTACAGGCTCCCGACGGAGAGGTGCTCGGTTCGTTGAGTGTTTCCGGTCCGACGAGCTTCATGCAAGGCGAACGCTTCCGGGAGACCATTCCCGAACGACTTGTGAGTTCGGCAAACGTCATTGAAGTAAATCTCAATATGCGCAACCGGCGGTAAGATCGAGGTTGAATACTCGTTCTGAATGGGTGATGGCGCCTGGATGCTGACGAATTCTGCGTTCCCCAGAGCCGAACAAGCAGCATGAGAATTATTCATAGGCCATAGAATGTAAATAACACTTGAGAAGCTATTAATTGGATTTACTACTTAGTGGTGAACTCGTCCGCACCAAGTGCACATCTTCCCTGCGCTGAAAAATGAGAATAGAACTACCCGTATTGACAGGGACGACAAACAAGTGCCTATCCGAGTCAAAGATGGCAATCCAATAGATAATAAAGTATATTGTGTAAACGGCTCAGAGATCGGTGGTCCAGATTACGACCTACAATACGAACGGAACGGATATCCCAAAGATGATTATAGAGATGTAGGATACGCCGTCAGCGGATACTCGCAACATAGAGTCTTAGCCGGACCCCATATGTTTCGCGCCACATATGGAGTGGATGATTATGACTGGCAATTTGAAGGGATTAAATCCGCAGACGATGGATGGACTTATTCGATGTAGAGTTACAATGGTCTTGATGACCATGTCGACACTGAGGATCACGCGAAAATTGAGAATGCGGAAATCGGTATTCGTAGCGATGGGTTGATTGTAGAATACTATGAACGAGGCCACACAAATCGGGATTCATTTCAGAGGCGGGTTACGACTACTGTGGCGGACAGAGGCGTTGTTACGGAACCGTCATGGATTCCCACTGCTGAGCGTGAAGAAGCAGCTGACGACAATGAGAACCCGTACGAATATGGTCCAAATGACGTTGACAGTGACGGTGATGGACTATGCAATGAGATCGGCTGGTAATCGAGTTATACGATTACTCGGTTGCGATGAAACATCTGTTCGTCTTAATCCACGGATCAAACCGGGATCTTTCCTCGATATGATTCTCTGCGTCCCAACTCGTAGCTATAGTGGCATTTTCCTCACTTGTATATAGCAAGTTGAACGACAAAGACCGCCCCAGTCGACTCATTGGCGGCGGTCTGTAGCTGATTACTTGAGGCACTCGGGGGGTTTCGATCCTCTACCCATACGTCGCCACCGTATCTGTCGACCAGTGACTGAACGAGATACAGCCCGATCCCGGTACCGTCGCTGTCGAGTCCCTGCTTTCCTTTGCCGAAGATCGTTTCTTTATGTGCGTCGTCGACACCCAGCCCGTTGTCAGCGATCCGGATTTCGACGGTCTCATCGAGACAGTCTACCGATACCCAGATACCGGGCGTCTCTTGGCGGTTGTGCTGGATCGCATTTTTCAAAAGGTTCCGAAAGACTGCATCAAGCAGCTCATCCGCCGACACCATCACGTCCGGAATTGATCCCTCAATGATGATTTCGGATTCGGGATACGACTGCCTGACTGCGTCAATTTCGGCTTCCAGAACCGGCCGCAGAGCGACCGGCTCCGGCTGGGGGTCTGTTTGGAGCATCACTTCGGCCAGTTCCCGGGCGGTTGTCGTCAAGTCGACGGCATTGTTGGTGGCTCGACGAATCACCGACAGATGTTGCTCGTTGTGCTCATTCTCAGTCTCGCCGAGCATCTGGGCATATGCATCGATGAGCTGGAGATCGTTACGGATGTCGTGGCGGACGACACTATTGAGTAATTCGAGTCCGTCACGCTGTTGTTCGATGCTCTGGGCAGCAACCACACGTTCTGTGACATCAGTCTGGATGCCGAGGATTCTCTCCGGCTCGCCGTCGGCGTCGGACTGCACCACGCCGCGGGTCTGAATCCAGCGGTAGCCGCCATCGGGATGGTCGACCCTGAAATCTGCTCGGTATTCCTCGCCTGTCTCGATGGCGTGTTCGATGTTGGCTTCGACTGCTGCGAAGTCGGTGTCCGAAACCCGGTCGGCGAAGGCTTCGACAGTCCCGGGAAACGCACCGGGGTCGTAACCGTAGAGGCGTTCGGAGGCTTCATCGAAAATTAGTTCTTCGGTGTCGAGGTCTAACTCCCAGACACCCGTATCGGTCTCAGCAAGGGCGAGTGAGAGCCGGGTGTTGAGCGCCGTCAGCTGCTGTTCGCGGCGGTGACGTTCGGTGACATCCTGGAGTAATAGTTGGTTGCCGATGGGCGACTCCCCGCGGACTACCGGGCTGAGGGTAACGTCGAAGACACCAGCGTCGGTTTCGACGGTTGTGGACTGTTCGGCCGACGCTTCGAGATCAAACGGTTCGACGAAAGGACCGAGCGCGTCGACGCTGGGTCGACCGAGCAACTCCGGCTCCGATTCCCCGAGGAACCGACGTGCAGCGTCATTGAGGCTTACCACGACCCCATCCATGTCGAGGGTGATCAGTCCCTCGTCGAGTTGTTCGATTGCCGTTCGACGAGCGACCGGCACCGCTGCAAATAGGTCGTGGCGGTAGACCGTATAGCTGAACGCGACTGCCGTTCCGATGTAGCCATACCCCATGTAGTTCGGCGTCGGCTCCGGACCAAACCCGGTGATGTGTGCAAATCCTCCAATCGCTGGCAACAGCAGCCCCCCAATCAATGCGAACAGTTGTCGACGATAGCCCCCCTGCGCGCCGGTGGCAGCTCTAGCGAGCAGGCCGATCGAGACGAGCAAAAACGCATAGCTGTAGACGACATACAGCCAAAACAGCGGGCCGTAGTCTTTGGCCAGTATGACGTAGCTGCCGACCTCGTTGAGGCTCAGTTGGTAATGCAGCCCATGGAGTGGATTAGTGATCACGCCGATGATGGTGATCACTGGGAGGCTGAACAACGCGGCGTACTGGCGATGGGAGAGATCATAGCCAATATACACCAATACATATGCCAACAGGAACGCCACCACTGAAGCATCGCCGAAATAAATGAGAGTGTTCAAGAACTGTTTGGCCACCAATGTCGTGGCGGCCAGTCGTATTGCGAATACTCCGAGCGAAAGCGCAATCGAGGCGACGAGTCCGGCTGCAAGTAGTTGCCCTGGCGCGCGTCGACTGGCCTGTCGACGCCAGAGCAGATACCCGACGTTCACCCACAGCAGCACCGAGCCGAATAGCAACGGCACCGCGCTAGGGTGTGACTGCCAAGTCATGCGATTGTTCTGTGGAGACAGGTAGAAAACATTTCGATTATAGTAATATTACTAAAAAGAACGTTGATCAGTCGAAAACTACTGGTTATTATTTATCGATAGAGATCGGCAAACAGTTTTGTTGGGCTATGGTTGTGAATCCAGTTGCTACACTGCCACTCTGAGTATAGCATCGATCCACATAACCGAGTTGTTCAAGAAGTAGCTGGAGGAAGTAGCTCAGATGAACACCCACAAGTTCCAACCAAAGGTCAGCCGGTACTCCCGGGCTGGACCAAAAAGTATTTTTTCTTGAGCGGGGCGGCGATGCTCAATAGAGACCGTGAAAATAATCATGTGAAACTACGTGGCTGGGGGCCCTCGTGGCTTATCTGCTAGAGACATGCGCTGTGCTCGCGAGTCGATTTCACCATCAAGCTCTCGCATAAACTCGTCGACGGTGTTTCCCATAATCATCACCGGTCGATCATGATTGAGCAGCCGATCCAACACGGCTGCCGGATCGGCGCCGGAGTCGATCTCCTTGACTTCACACGTCGTTTCATTCGCGAATACTGAGCTGTCACTACCCATCACGTATCCAACGTCGATAACACCACGATTGGCGAGGTGATCGAAGTACGAAACGAACGAGGCGGTTCGCCCGCGCCGATCCGGACGCAAGAAAACAAACGGAGTGATGCGGTCAGATTTCTCAAGGGCCTGTCTGACCGCTTCTGTACTCTCGACGTCGTTCACCTCAGCGGCGTTGAATACGAGCCCGTTCGGGATGGCAGTCCACTTCGGCTGGATCTGTGTGAGATACGTTTGGATCTCATCCGCAGGAAGGGGGGGTTCATCGACGGCTATAAGTGTGTGGTTCACTGCGTGAACCGTCTCCGCTCCAAGCAACCCTTTGTGTTTCTCAGGAATTGTTACTTGTTCGATCGTCGCCCCGGTGGCCGTGACCTCACGCTCCAGATACTGGTAGATGACTGGATTTTGCTCACCACACACGACATGGGCACTAGAAGGGACTGATTTGGCGAACGACCGTGCGATCTCAGCCCGAGTCTCGCCGAGCGTGTCTTGGTGATCACGCCGGATGTTGGTCAGGACAATTATATGTGGGTGTATGAATGATTCGTTAATCAGGCGCGTGGTGTACTCCGTGATACCTTGATTCTCGAAAATTGCGACATCGTCAGGAGCGTATTCTGCAAGCTTGGGGACGTACTCTCGTAAGACGCCAATATTTTCGTACAAGGTCGTTCTGGGTCCTTGGCGGTTCAGCGGGATCACTCCATTATTGTGAATCAGATGTGGCTGATTCCCCGTGATTTTTGTCAGTGTATCGTACCCGCGACGCCTGAACACGTCGTTAAGTCGGCGAGTGGTCGATGATTTTCCACGGATGCCAGAAACAACGATCCGAGTGTCAATCTCCTTGATTTTTTGATTGTGTTTGACCCCTCGGTATGGGAGCGTCGCTAACGAGCGAAGCGCCGCCAGTATAGATGTTGAGCCGACATCAAATGACGACTGCTGTTCCTGGTTCCTAAAGAGGAACACCGTTACTGTGGCGCTGGCGTGTGTACAGAATGCCTTGGCAGCCGCTAGAGCACCGGCCTCGGTTTCGTATGCTGTTGTCGATTGCGTAAGCACTTCACCGTCGTCTTCAAGAACCCACTCGTACTGCCCGGTAACATTGACAGTAACACACTGCGCGTCAGTAACGCGATCGCTCGCTTGGGTACCCTCGAACTGTCGCTCCGGGATATTTTTGACGACTGATGCCGCTGCACGGACGCGGTCGACGGCTGCACGAGCCTGATCGGGCGAATCAAATGTTGTTTGCGACTGGCTCAAAACGAGACTGCCGGTTCGCAGTCGCCACCACCACCCAGCTTCGGTGTCGTACACCTCGAAGTGGACATCCTCCATCACGGATCCACCTTGTGTGACGCCTCATCGAGAGTAGCGCCAGTCTCGTTAGAATTACCAGGTTGGTTCAAGATAGATTGGTCTGAAATCGACTCTTCGTCAGGTTTCCGGACCGTTCGCCACTCAACGTACCCAAAGCACACGGCGACGATACTCAAGCCGATTACTGCTTCGGTGATGCCGAACTGCCGGGGGAAACCCCTCGGTAAGACCGCCCCGGTGAGTCTTGTCAAGCACAGTAAAAAGACGAACGAACCAAACTGAAGCGGGACGAAAAACCGTCGGCTCGCCGGCTGTGCAACGTGGACGTTGTACGCGTTTACCCCGGCCAGAATGCCGACAAAGAACGCCGAGAGACCGCGGGTGATTCCCAGTTCGATCGACAAAGGCACGGCCGCGACGATCCCAAACGCTGCCCCGATGCCGACAAGTACGCGCCCGTACAACAGCGATGAATAATGAATCACTTGCAGGGTAACGTATGAAGCCATGATCAGACAAACATATAGATAGACGAGCCGGCGGTCCGCAAGCGAAAAGATTGCAAGCAACGCCACCGAAACCACGCCAATCTGGATGTCGTACCGTTCGCGAACACGTTCAGACAGGAGCATCCCGACCGCGAACAACAACACAGTCACGAGCCGAGGAAGGATAACCGGCGATAAGGGCTCGTTGACAGCAACGCCTTTCCATGTCGCCACATCTGCTGTGCGCGAGTAGAGCGTAATAGGCGCCGCAGTCGCAAGTGTGGGCGCGAACTCCGCCGAGACCAGATACCATCCGAGTCCAAACAGACATACGAACAACACCACCGCGGTGAGTAAGTCCCAGCGACGGGTCTCGACATCGAGTTGGTGATAATTGTATGCAGCAAGGCCAGGCAGGATACTCCCGACGAACACGACCGTCTGAAAGATATCTTGAATAAGAAAACCAAACGTCAGGAAGATTGTGACTGGTATCAGACTCCCAATAAGGATCGCATAGATCAACTCGGCACGGCCGTAAATTAGTGTGTTATCTTTCAACAATTGGAGGCCGATGTACGCAAGCGCAGCACTGAGAACGTAGATCGGCAGCATAACGAAGCTTTTCAGGGTATACACGGCGAGAACCGGTATCGCAATTGTGCCACCCAGCCGGTAACCGTACACCTGTGTCAGTCCCGCCACCGCGAGGAGTCCAAATGCGGTGACAATAACCGCGACGATCACTGCCAGCTCACCTCACCGTCGACAGGGATCACACGGACAGTTGCTCCGGACGAACCCCGAATGACATCGAACTGCCGGCCGCCGGCAACCTCGGTCGGCTCCCACTCAACGAGGCTCAGCGTGTCGAACGCCGCACGCAGGATATCGACGCCATCCGGTGGGCTCAGAAACACGAAGACGTCGATATGGGTGGCCTCATCGGGCCGCTCTAATTCAAGTGAGAAGTCAGTCCATTCACGCTCCGTCGACGCGAGTGACATCTCTTGGGATTGGAACGAACTTCCAGATGTGTCGTTGTACCACGAGACCAGCAGTCGAAGCTCTCCGTCTGCGTTCGTCCGGTATGATCCCGACAGCGTGAATTCCTTGTTGGAGACCGGCAGGCGGTTCCACGGCGAGAATAGTGCTCGGTTCTCGTTTGCTTGAACGCGTACTAGTTCGATACCTCCGGACCCATCTCGCCCTATAGGTTGGTCGCTGCTACGGGATTCACGGCCGTAGCGCCACAGCGTGCCTTCGTATGCGTCACTATCAACATCGTGATCATCGAACGACCCGGTAAGGAACCGCTCACGACCAAGTTGAACCGAGTCATCGGAGTCGGTAACCCACCCGCGAACCCTACGTTGGCCCCCACCGTCAAGGGCCAGTTGTTCGGGTGTAGGCCTTTCGTCGTCAGGCTGGTATACCAATGTATCCTCGGTAATCATGAACGAATTGTCCGAGAGTCCCGCGAGTTCCCACGTCAGCCGGTCTCGGAGCGGTCCAGTCACCCCGCGTGGGATGTAACCCTCAATGAGGATCGGTTCCGCCCGTGCCGACTGTATTCCGTCGGGAGAGATTGTCACCTGCAGGATGAACGATCGATAAGTAGCCCAGAGGTTCTGGTCAAAGAAGAGGTTCCCCATCGACCACGCGACGAGCGCGCCGTCACGGGTCTCAAGTCCCCCTGACACGTGTGGGTGGTGGTTCACGACCAGATCCGAGCCGGCAGCGATCGCGGTGTCGGTCAAATCCTGGAGTTCCCGCGTGGGCGTGCGCTGGTACTCCTCCCCGCCATGGATTTGTGTCACGACCACGTCCGCTTGGTCGGTCGCAGCCTCCACGCCGGCACGAATCGTTTCGGGCGTCGCGTCGGCAACCCCCGCACTGTCCCGAACAGTGAGCGTTTCGTCTTCTCGATTGACAGTATACGTCCCAGTCGTCTCGTCGGCCGCCCAATCGCGCTCGTATTGTCTGCCCGCTGTTGTCGTTACCGAAACGAATCCGACAGTCACCCCGTCGCGTTCGAGAATGGCTGGAGCAATGGCGGTGGTGGAGTCCGAACCGGCGCCGGAATGGGCGACTCCGACCCTGTCGAGAGACTCAATCGTCTCTTCAAGCCCTGGCGTGAGGGCATCGAAGGCATGCGTGTTCGCAAGTGCCGCATAATCGATTCCAGCGTCGGCCATCGCCGCTGCAGCGACAGGATGGCTGGTGAAAACGAACGCCTTTGACGGGTGCCTCCATTCTGATGTCGTCAGCGGCGTCTCCAAATTAATCGACGCAATATCTGCGTCCCCGAAGAGTGGTGAGACCGAGTCAAGCAATCGGTCATGAGAGTCCCGACGGTCTGTCGGTTGTAACCGGTAATAGAACCGGAGTGGGTCGTCTCTCGGCTCGTAGTACCGCCGTCCGAACATCACGTCCCCGCCAAATGCTAAACTGACCGACTCCTCGCCCGAATTCAGTTTGATACTTCTTGCCGATCCTGGTGCGACTGCCCTCGTGACTGAGCTGCACTCCGGGTGGTCAAATCGAACCCAAGCCGGGAAGCCACCGAGAGAGACGTTGTATGTTCCATCATCGTCGGTTGTGGCTCGTGCGATTTCCCTGCCGTTTCGATAAGCGGTCACTGACGCGTTCGATAACGGGTCACCGCCCGTGGTGACAGTACCGGTGACTGCTGCTTCGTCGCCGGCAGCGTCCTGAATCACCCGCTGAATTCTCTGAGAGCACCCAGAGAGAGATGCCATTCCAGCGGCTGTGATCCCCAAGACTTCCCGTCTATTCACCTTAGCTACTATTATTATATCAATATATATGAAGTGAACGATAGATCAGCGCCACCGTTCGTTATCGAATGTCAATACCGAACTAACAGTCGACGTGTTCTATGAGGATTATATCATATTGAATCAAAATAGGCGAGTACGGAGTCAGTACCTGTGAGAGACCGTTGCTGATCGCATGAAGGAGGCGCTCGATGAGTTCATCGACTAAGAGACCATGCGTGATGGGGACCTCGCCGGACACGCCTTCCACCAGGTCGGCGCCTACGAGAGGCCATCGGCCTTGATGTACGATCAGTACGACGCGACAGTGATCGCCATGACTGCTACCTAACCACAACGGTTCGATGAGGCGGCAGAGCTGGTCGACGACCCCGATATATACTTCGAGGCAACAGCACGCATCCAGTACGAACATCAATCCGCCGACTAAGGGGAATATCGGTGCTCAAGAGGGCCGAAATCGTACGCTGACGCAGCCGCGGAGCTTCGCACTGCGGTCGAATCGGATATATCGACACTTGCCGTCTGCAATACGATTGACAGCGAAAGAGCCCTGTTCGATCAGGTTACTGCCGATGAACCAGCGCTCTTGGACGTCAGTGAGATCTACGTGGACCCACTCGAAATCGTTTGACCGAGTTCGCGTCGCGGACCTAATGGCATTCGTTGTCTCGAAGCCGGGGTAATGACCCACAACGGACGTGGGTCCTCCGGGTTGACATCATCTGTTTCGTCGCTCATACTCTGATCATGTGGTCGTAGACACGTTCGGTCGTTTGGATATCTTTCCATCGGGCCGAGAGATACGACGATAGGAGACGAGTAGTATCCGACGAGAGCCCGAGCCGTTTCGGCGATGGGCTGTTGTCATTCGGGTAGTCCTTCTGGATCTCTGCGGGCAGGTACAATTCAGTGTTCCCTTCTCGAAGCATCCCAACGTCGACGGCGACGAGTTCGCCGACTCGAAGGCCAGTATCGTACATCAGCGCGATGATCGCGTCGTTGCGCTGTTGGAGATACTCGCACCCTGCTCGTAGCACGCATTCCTCAGGGCGTCGACTTGATCAGGAGTGAGCCAGACTCTCGCCCGAACTTTGGAATTTGCATTTGATGGCATAATTGAATAGCCTGTTTATAAGTAAAATAGGCTGAGGGTAGTTGAACTTTGGAGTCTTTGTAGACTCCAAAGTTCAGTGATTGACCGTCTAGAGAGGGGGGGCAGGTATGGTAATCATGAGCCGACCAGCTCCACAGATTGCTTTACTTAGAACAACAGTAGGCCAGCTGGTGCAAGAAATAACCGACACCCTGCTCGGGAAACCGATACTGTAAGTGTACGAACAGAAATTGTCAATAGCGAAAGGGGATGGGTGCCCTCGGCCCTCTTCCACAGAGGTCTCCCTAATCTATGCGATTTGACATTGCAGTCAAACAAATAAAATAGTATCGATAATTCACTCGTTTAATCAAAAATATGTCTGTTCGGGTTTCGATTCCTCCCGATTCGTGTTTGCAGTCTCTCAGACCGGCTTCATCAGGACTCATACAACTTGGTCACACGAGTCAATGCTATACTTACGCTCGCAGTCTTGCAAATCCGTAACCTAGTTTTCAATTACCGCTACTTTCACTTCTACGGACAACGTTGTTAGCGCATTCAAAAAACCCGGTTTCTCGAACAAGATCCAACACAAGCCTCCCCAAGCAGACCCACCCTACTATCTGATAATATGACATTCAGAAAATTTTTATAAATAAATAAGCTTATAAGCTGATCTACAACGGTAGCCATACCCAATATTTTAGGTCGTATTATTAATTTGTCTGGATACATATCACAAATGTCGGGGGCAAGCGAGGGGCCTTGGGGGCCACCCCCGACAGTAACACCCACGTGTTTTACCCACTTATAACGCAGTAACAATACTCAGACACAGTCAGTATGGTGTCGCTTCCACTATATCTTGGGCACGAATGCAAACAAATACACGTGTACTGGACATATCATGACTAATGGAAGACGGTACGACTCCCCGAGAAAACAAAAAATACGGACCTGACTGGTACCGAGTGCTCACTGAGCAAATAGACGATCTCATAACAGTCGTCGATACCGACGGGACAATAACGTACGTTAGTCCTGCTGTCACACGGATTCTCGGCTATGATCCAGAGGAATTGGTTGGCTACGAGGGATACGATTTTGTCCATCCTGAGGATCGAGAACGAAACGCCGACGCGATAGAGACTGTTCTATCGAATCCGTCTACATCCGAGACTGTCGAAGTCCGATTCCGCCATGCCAACGGCTCGTGGCGGTGGATCGAGGCCACAATACGGAATCGACTCGACGACGACATTATCGATGGGATTCTCCTTAGCAGCCGGGATATCACTGAGCGAAAAGAATACGAGGCCGAAGCCCAGAAGCTCGCCGAAGAGTACGATGCTCTCTTGAACAACGTTGAGGACGCCATATTTCTCCTCAATGTCGAAGAGAACGGTGAGGATATCCGGTTCGAATTTGAACGCCTCAGTCCGTCTTACGAACGTCAAACCGGCATTAAGACCGAGGAAGTCCAAGGCCAGACACCACGAGACGTATTCGGTGAGGAGCAAGGAGCTGAGTTAGAAGCGAACTATCACCGCTGTGTCAACGCTGGCGAATCCATCTCATATCAAGAGGAACTCCAGGTCGACGAAGGTGCACGTTTCTGGCAGACGAAACTTGCACCGGTAGTTTCCGATGGAGAAATAATTCGCCTCGTTGGGATCACTCGGAACGTGACCGACCGCGTTGAACGGGAGCGAAAACTACGTCAGCAGAACGAGCGCCTTGACGAGTTTGCAAGCGTTATTTCCCACGACTTACGTAACCCGCTCAACATCGCACATGGTCGTGCAACGCTTCTCGCAGAAGAAACAGAAAATGAGCATCTCGATCCACTGTTACGAGCACTCGATCGGATGGAAACAATCGTGGAGGACACGTTGACGCTTGCTCGTCAAGGCGACACAATAAGCGATACCGAGTCGATTCATTTGACTGACCTCGTCGGGAAGTGCTGGGCGACCGTCGACACAGATGACGCAGCTATCGAGATTGCCGATGAGACGACCATCCAAGGCGATCCCGACCGGTTACGACACGTGTTCGAGAACCTGTTCCGGAACGCTGTTGAACATGGTGGATCTGATGTGACTGTCCGCGTCGGCTCTCTCGATGAAGGGGGTATTTATATCGAAGACGATGGACCAGGAATTCCAGTCGAAAAGCGTGATGAAGTCCTTGAACTGGGGCATTCGTCGACACGTGGTGGCACTGGTTTTGGGTTGACTATCGTAAAGCGAATCGTAGAGGCCCATGGCTGGGAGTTGTCCATAACCGATGGAACCGATGGTGGAGCACGGTTTGAGGTCGAGATGGCTGAACAGGGCGAACTCGTGTGAGTTTCCAAATAATTTCTGCCCTCATACAATGAAAGAATATTCCAACGACTGGGATAGTCTATCCTCTCGTTTTTGTGCTGATCAAACCAGACAACTAGACCCCACTGAGCGGCCTGCTGTATTCGCACTCGCAGTCTCTCAGATTGGCTTGATCGGGCTCATATAAATCAATTACATGAATCAATGCTACACTTAGAGGATTGCTGCGACACTGCATGAGTGACGTATCCGTGGACAAGCAATCGACAGAATTCGTGCGGAATAGTGGCGTGAGTGATCAGGTCAGTCTCATATCATCCGATATTCAGTGTTGGACACCGTAGCTCGCCAGTTGACCAGCACGATACCGGCGCTGAGCCCAACTAGCGAACAAATCGCGGTGACGGCGGCGGCCAGGAGCGTCGACGGTGTAGCCGTGACGCCCAGTAACATTCATTTGGCCTAGTAATTTGCAAGTTGCAGCTCAATGCAGAAGACTGCCCCTTCTGGATCGTTGTCTTCGACCCAGACGCTGCCACCATAGCGCTCGACGAGTGTCTTGACGAGATGGAGGCCGATCCCCGTTCCGTCGCTTTCGAGTCCCTGGCTTCCACGGGAGAAGATCTCGCCTTGCAGTGAATCGGAGACACCGGGGCCATTGTCTGCAACACGGATGCGGACGATTTCGTCTTCGACTGTTGTGTCGACTGTAATCTCGGGGACTGGTTTGTCGTTGTGTTGAATCGCGTTTTTCAGCAGGTTTCGGAAGACCGCATCAAGCAAATCGTCGGCACGAACATCGACAGACGGGAGCGTTCCTTTGAGCGTCACAACGGCGTTCTGGTGTCCCGAGCGTATTCGGTTAATTTGTCCCTCAAGAGCCTTTGCGAGCGGCATTGATTTGGGCTCCGTATCCGCTTGTAGCATCACCTTGGCGAGATCTCGTGCGGTCGTTGTGAGGTCGACGGCGTTGGTTGCCGCGTTTTGGACCTTCGAAAGATACATTTGATTTGTATCGTCGAAAGAATTGTTTTCTGCAAGCAGTTCAGTATACGCCTGAATCAATTGGAGATCGTTTCTGATATCGTGTCGGACGACCTGGTTGAGGATATCGAGATTGTTTCGCTGGGTTTCGAGCCGCTGTTCGTACTGTTTATTGTCGGTGACATCACTAGAAACACCAGCGATTTTCTCCACAGTATTGTCGTCGTCTGTTACAACGTTGATTTCAGTCTGAATCCATCGCAGTCCCCGCGTGGGATGCTGAATGCGTTCCTGCTGGGCGAGTGACCCGTTGATTGCTCCATTTTTGAAATCCTCCATTGCCGCGACGACATCACCCTTATCGTCGGGATGGACATATTGGAGCCACGATTCGGGATCTGCGTAGGCCTCTTCGGGTGTGATACCGTAGATGTGTTCGACAGCATCGTTGACATACAGCGTTTCGGAGTAGTCTGCCGACACGAGGAAAAAAGCATCTTGGACGTTCTTGGAGAACTGCTCGAATCGCTGCCGGAGTGTTTGTAGCTCCTTTTCTCGCTGTTTTTGTTCATCGACGTCGATATGGATTCCAACTGCCCGGCGAGGCTCACCCTGGGCATCTCGGTCGACGATGCGCCCGAGTGTCCGGATCCATTTCCACTCGCCGTCGACTGTTCGCATTCGGTGTTCACAGTCAAAGTACTCCACCTCGCCATCTCTATGGGCATTAAGTTCTGTTTTGACAACCGCAAGATCATCAGGATGAACCCGACCCTTCCAGGAGTCTATGTCTGGTTCGATGTCGTCCAGAGAATGGCCGAGCATTTCAGCCCACTGTTCGTTGAACTCTACCCTATCGGTCTGCATATTCCAATCCCACACGCCGACGCCAGCTCCCTCAACGGCAAGTTTGAGCCGTTCGTTGAGTCCCTTGATCTCACGTCTTTGTTCGACTTGTTCGGTGATATCTCGTGTGAGTGCCAAGTATTGTGTCTCGTCGTCGACTTCGAGTTTCGTCACCCAGACTTCGACTGGGAACTGCGTCCCGTCTTGGGATTCATGCTTGCTGCTGATTTTCAGGGTTTCACCGGGCAACAGCTCCGTCCAGTACTCTTCAAGATCGGCTGGATCGACTCCAACTTCAATATCAGTGACATTCTGTCCGATGAGTTCCTTTTGTGTGTAGCCTAAACTGTCGGTAGTCTGCTCGTTGACATCGAGAATGTCTCCGGTTTTGTCGTGAACGATGATCGAATCTGGTGCCCTATCGAACAATGCTTGCAGGCGCTGTCGGCTCTGTTCGAGTTCGTGCTGTTGTTCTTTGAGTTCCGTTATCTCTCGACCGATGCCGATGATACGGGTGATTTCACCATCAGTCGTGACTGGGGTGAGCTTTGTCTGCCAGTAGGTACGCTCGCCGCTGAGTTGTAGTTGCTCTTCGTATGTGGTCGGTTCACCTCGGTCCAGACACTGCTGGTAGTTTGCTTCGAGCGTCGACCCGAGGTCTTCACCAAAGACCTCTACTGGTGTTTTACCACGAATTTCTTCGGTCGATTTACCGGTGAACTCTTCCTCACGTTCGTTGAATCGTTGGAATCGAATCGTCTCATCATCGTCGACAGAAAGCACAAATAGGGGGTCTTCACTGGCTTGGAACACTGACTCGTACTCACGAGCTAACTCCAGAAGGTCAGCTTCTCGTTCTTTTCGGTCTCTAGTATCGCGGCAAATGACGTAGGCAGCCCGTCCATCTTCGTACTCGCCATCGCTGACTGAGATCTCAACTGGGAGCCGATCACCATCTTTCGTTTCGAGTTCGATTTCGTATTTATTGGGAACGGGCTCCCCAGCGAGCCGTGATTGGTGATACGCCGCAACACGATCTTTGTCGTCCGGTGCAATAATTTGTGTCTTCGGTACTCCGTCAAGTTCTCCTTTCATGTATCCGGTCAGATTCCGGAGTTGAGGATTCGTGTAGACAATCTCTCCGTCCTGTGCAACGAAAATGCCGTCATCGCTCTCTTCGACAATTGTCTCGTAGATCGATACAGCCATTATTGTGTCTGCGTTAGAATTTCGGCATCTTAAGTTATCTGAATGCCATATAAATGGCACTCAAACGGGTACTCTGGTTGGGTATACCGCCCAGATCATTGATGCGAACCCGGCAGCCTCAACAGTCTTTGAGACTGAGACGGAGTCCCTCTTAGGGCGGTCGCTCCGCGAATTCCAACCGGAGTCATCCGATTTCGATACTGCCTGGGAGACGCTTCGTGACGGAGGAGGGTTTCAAGAAACGGATGACGATTACCGACAATGGCGAAGTCGACCGAACGATCGAGTACGTCGGTACTGCAAATATCGTTCCGGGACAGCATCTACTGATTACCCGCGACATCACCGCTCGGATCCAGCGGGAGACAGAACTTCGAATGAAAACACGTGCGATGGACAAATCACCCATCGGGATCACAATTAGCGATCCGCACCAGGAGGATAATCCGCTGGCGACGCTCCTTTCGGGAACCACGCCAAGATCGACGAGCTGGCGAAGCATCCGGCCGAAGGCTGGGTCTGAGGAGGGAAGACCTCCTCATTTGGCACCGTAGACCGTAGCTATAGGGGCTTTCCACGTTTCTACACAAGAGCGTCACCGCTAATCGTTACGAAGGGTTTGATGCAGTCGGAAGTCTGATTGTAATCGTTGTTCCGGACTGTGATTTGGGTACCTCAATTTCTCCGTCGAGATTCGTGATGATCCAATAGGCGAGGTACAGGCCGAGGCCTTGGCCGTGAACCAGTGGCTCTTCTTTCCCGTCAGCCAGAACTTGACGCTCGTCTTCGGGAAAACCAGGGCCCTCATCAGCGATTGTGATGAGTATCTGTTCGTCGGTCGTGGTAACGTTGACACCAACAGTCGGCTCTGGGCCGGTGTGTTCGGCAGCATTTTCAAGCAGTTCCCACAGCGCCGTCTCGATTCGTGGCAACGTCTCAGCGACTGCTGTCTCGGGAATCTCGGTTGTCACTGCAGTATCCGGATAGCGTTCTTCGAGTTGAGCGACCACATCGGAAATGATCGGAACGATATCCATGGGTTCCAACTCAGGAGACAGCTCGCGGTTCTCCTCGATGTGACGAGCTGATTCCGTGAGGTCCAACAGCCGGTTGGACGCTTGCACAATCGCATCAGCACTCGATTTAGCATCCCCATTGAGTTCGGCCGCTAGCATTTCAGCACGCCCGGTGATCACCGTCATTTTGTTACGAACGTTGTGCCGCAGCACGCGATTTATGACGCTAATCAAGCCTTCCCGCTGGCGTCTTTTACTCGCGTCTCGAACCATCACTTGCAGTCCAACAATATCGGCTGGTGTCCGCTCATCCTGGTCGACACTCGGCTCGTATATCGGAACCATCCGCATGTCGACGTACACAGTGCGACCGGATCGAGTTGCAACCGGGTGATCATGCATTTCGAGTGATTTACCCTCGATAACTTCCTCTATATGATTAGTTGCCTCGTTGAACGTCTCTTCGTCCGAGGCGAGCACAGAAATCGGCTCGCCGGTGAGTTCGTCAGGCGCGTACCCGAGGAACGCCTCAACAGTCGGCGAAACGAAACTGAACCGGCCTTCCAAGTCGATGCGGAAAATGAACGCGAAGCTCGCCGCCATAATAGCCCGATACAATTCGTTCCGTTGATCGAGTTCACGTTCTCGTTGGACCAGCTGCCGGCGTTGGCGTTCGCGCTCAGTAATATCGGCGAGCGCGAGGACCGTTACTGTCGAGTCGCCGGTCGTCATTGATCTGGACGAAACAAAATAGTAGTCCGACTGGTCGTCGCTGTCGCCGTCGCGTTCAATAATGCTCTCATCAGAATCTCGTGTGGCTGCCACTGCTGGGAGTACGCTGGCGAGTTTCTCTCCGACCGCCCCTTCAAGTTCCGGAAACACACTCTCAGCAGCTGACGAAAAATCTCGAATCCGATCGTTGCTATCGACAATGACTGCTGCAGCAGTACTGTGGGTCGCCGTCCGAACTGCCAGAAGTTGTTCTCCGAACAAAGACACCGCCCCAACAGCGAACGCTGCGACGCCGAGCGGTGCATAAATGAAGTCAATCAATACCGGTGTCATGATTGCAATAAGATCAAAGACGATAGGCAGCGCCAGCAGGCCGGTAACGATAGTCAGTGATCGTGTGTTGTACTCAGATTCGACATACAGTTCGAAGATCATAAACAGCCCAATGGCCGCAAGCACGTATGCCAAACCAGTTGAGACCCAGTGTATCACACCATGGTTGATTGCTAAATGTCGAAACGGTGTGGTCACTTCAGTTGTAGTAAAATACAATCCGTGAATCGGATTTGTAATTTTAATTGTCACGACAGTCAGAAACACACTACCAGCGAGTCGACGGAGTGTTGGATTCGTATGTAACCGTCGACCGGTGTAGGCAGACGCAAAGTAGAGCCATGCCCACACAGTTGCGAAGCCGAATACCAGTCCAACCGTGTACGTGATCTCTCGAAACGGATCTGGGACAATAAAAAAAGCCGTCTTGAGAATTGCCCAGAGACCCGTCGTCGAAAGAAGTCCGATCAATCCGTACCGTAGTTCAGCATCATTGAACGTTCTAGCCCGTGGAACCACCGAAAAACAGGCAAGCCCACTGAAAACAAACAGGCTCATATATGTGATACCAGTAGGCGTCATCCACGGTGCAGTCATTAATCTGCTTACTAGTTGGATCGCCGGAATATAAAAAAATCACCACAGCACCGACTCCTATCACGTGTCGACCAGACAGTGAGCCGAAATTCCAGATTGCCCTGTTAAGTAGGTGGATGAAGTAGCTTGAATCGACACCGACCAATGCCAACTGAGAGTCACCCACCACTCCCAAACTGGATTCAAAATGCCTATCTCCCTCTTGAGCGGTATCTCTGCAAGCAGTCGACCCATGACTCATTTACACACCACCAGGCAACGGAACTCATCGTAGAGGCCAATCCGGATTTCAGTGACGCTGATATCGACCACGCAATCGATTACCTACTCAAGCGCGGCTGGCTCTACAAGGTCGACGACCAACTTTTTATCACCGAGTTACAGTGTGAACAGCCAACAGAGTCAAACAAGTAATTATCTCTCTACTGGCAACCCAGTCGGAGGTGTGAATTATTTTCCGGCTCCGATGGCTGACCGTCGACGCCACAAATAAATTCCACCGAGGACCACCGCAAGGAACCACACCAGCAAACTGACGATGTAGAGCCAGCGATACTTCGGCCACTCAGTATACTCATTCAAAACACACGGGTATCGAGATAGATTGCTATCGGTAACCCGATCCCCGACCCAAGAAACAGAGCACCCAACAGGCCATCAGGAACTGCTGTCACGCCAAACAACGCCACCAGCCATCCAAGCGATGCTCCCAGTATCACGTTCTGCCAGCGTCTCGATAGAAGCGTTTCTGGCGACGATGACTGCGAATCCATCGACGGCTCCTGAGAAGTCGATACGTCCCCAGTATCGTTTAGAGGTGCATCATCAGAGCGTTCTGGCTCGTCCGACTCCGACTGTTCGACTGGCTCAATGAAATCGAGATACTCGGCAACCAAATCGAGTGTATCGTGCTCGTCGATTAGTTCGACGAGGCCATTACAATCGATGAGTTTCACGTTCAGGTCCTCAGCAATCTCTCTGGCCTGCCGAGAATAGCCGTTCGTCGTCACGGTCAGGACCTTGTCGACGTTCTCGAATTGCTGTCGAAGACTGGCGTACTGCTGGACATCCGGTGACCCGACAGTCGTATACATCGCTTAGTAACCATTCTTTTCCATTCACTCAATATGTGCTGAATATGCGTGTTCTATCTTGCACGGCTCGTTCTAACAGACTCCAGATGAGACTTTTTGTCATTAACTCCTATCAAAATCCATCATACCGCGGATTCAACAGGGATTTTCTGTTTTTAGGGTATTAGTATTTAAACAGCTACTCTTTTTGTTGAGAACGGATATCACTACCTTCTCGTTGCTACTACTTCAAAACCCACTTGCTTGAATAAGCACTGAACTGCTAACACCAACTGAGAGGCCTTTTAGTCTTCTTCGCTGATCGGCGTGTAACTTCGGAGTTCTCTAATCGCCTCAGTAATGACCGTATCTGACAACACTCCTTGCAGGTTGTCGATATCACGGTGCTTCATGTTCGTCACGTACCACGGAGAAATGAATGCGTCTTTGTCTGAACCGCCACGAATCCAGTCGTCTTCGAGTACAGCTATTCCAGCCGGATGCTGTTGCGTTGTCAGTGCCATCACAATACATTCTTCGTCAGTAAATGGATGCGTCTCGTCACTGATTATGAGCCATGGTCGATATGCTGGGTTGGACTTGTGTGGTGCTGGCCCCCACCAGACTTCTCCCTGCGAATAGTTCATTTACCATCCTCGGCACCGACTTCGATACCTTCCCCCCACTCATCGGGGTTTTCTGGACCAAACCGATCTGTTACTGTATTGGCGATCCGCATTGAGTTGAGCGTCTGTTCTACATCCTCTCCGGTTGCAACTGCCCAGTAGTCGCCTCGATGGCGAACCAGTCCTCGACTCTCCAACCGTGAAAGTACAACACCAACGCTTCCCCGTGCAACATCAGTTGCTTCGTGGATTTCTTTCGGTGTATATGCTTGGTCAGGTGAAGAAGCCAAAAACGAAAGAATCACCTCCGCATTCGTGGTTCCCTGGGGTTTCAGTTCCTCCTCAGGGTCAGATTCAAACCGTTCAATATCGATGGGCATAATTGAACTATGTAATCGAATGTAATAGATGTAATGGTGGCCGAGAGAAGTGCCAACAAGAGTGTGAAGGAAGCATAGTTAGATCCATTCGAAAAAATCCCCCTTTCTCGAACAAAAGTAACGTTGGCAGTGCTTTACTTAGAGGGTAAGTGCAGTGTGAGGGATTGGATCGTTTCATTCCGTTCAATTGAATAGTTTAAGAGTCGAGTCCCAGACATTCTTGAACCATAATTTATGAAAAGAAATAAATAAGATCTCTGTATGTCATCTTATGAAACCCATTATGACAAAAGTAGAAGAAAGTAAAAAGACATGCAATGACTGTGAATTGCCTCTGTTCTTTTATAACCCGGCGCAGGTGTATGGGTGCAAGAACTGCCAGAAGGCTTGGTCAATGGAGACAATCAAAGATTGGAGTGACTCTACAGAAATGCCATCAAAGCAGTACGACTATTCAGAATACTTCAATTAGATTCGATAGCATTTTTCGGACCGTCCGGATTAGCAATCAACTCCGTAGCCGACTTGCGCTCGGAGTATAGCATACAATCTCCTTACTAACGATCGCCGAATACTACGATACGTTGCCCGGAAGCAAGGTCGTTTCCAAACCAAATACCTGCATTCGTGGCTATTTCACCCGGAGAATCAAGAGATGCAGGCCATGAAACAATGCGTACTAATTCATCAACGATTTCGATTCGTATTGTTGTCGGGGTACCACACTCAAGAGTGATCGGGTCACTTTCTGTCCTCGATTCTATTTCATATGAGTCATTGTGGAATGATCTAGATTGGGTAGAAGCTATTCCATCACTCACTTTTATCCGGAAGACGTGATCAGAATCCGCTCCGTTTTGTAAGCTAACAGTGTACTGCTTACGTGGAAAAGAAGCCAAGCACCCAGCAGAGAGACCCAGACATCCAGTCCCTATAGACGCCAGCCATGTTCGACGGTTCACGTCAAATTACTGTAGCTGATTGCTAAACGTCTTTTCATAGATCATGTATTGAACATCTCATCACGTGCGCTCGCAGTTTCAAAATATTGGGCTCTGTAGTTTCGGTACACGGCGGTCGATTTTAGGGAAATCGGACGCTCCGTCGAAGGTTGTAGACGGCTGCTTTGAGCACCACTTCTCAGAAATATAAGTTACGTGACCAGTTAGAGTGTCGCCCCGATAATCCCGTGCTCCCAAGCTTAACTGATGTTGTGCGGTTTCTGAGGGGCCCCACGGTGCCGCTGCAACGGACATAGACACACCACTTTTCACGAGCTTTTCGCCACAAGAGTGCCAGCCACGCTCGAATCAACCGAATACATAAGATAGACGTGTTAACTACAACACTATACGACGACTTTATGAATGAATTAACCGGGTTCCAACGAGATCTGTTGTACTGTATCGCAGGAACTGACGACCCTTACGGATTGCAAATTGGCCGTGAGCTTGAGAACTATACCTCCACAGAAGTGAACCATGGCCGTCTCTATCCGAACTTGAACACCCTCGTGGAGAAGGGGCTCGTCAAAAAACAGTCCAAGGATGACCGGACCAACCTCTACACCCTCACCGATCTCGCCATTGACCATATCGAAGAACGTCGACAGTGGGAAAACGACAAGCTTCAACACCTCAACATCACTGCTGACACGGAATAAATCACATACCAATGAGGATTCGACCAGCCGACTCCGGGGCGACAGTAGTGTTTTGACCACAGAGACGAACAGCAGCGTATGCCGTTCTCTGTGACGTGGCACACCATCACCGACCAACTCGACGAGGTTCCCTCCGATGCCACCTTCCTCACGCCACTTTCTGATCGATCCTTCCGCATCTCCGACGTCCAGGAACACCGACTCCTCATCTCCTACCGTGACCAAGACGGCACCATCCCACTCAAACGCGAGCAGTTTGAGACACTCTACGAACGCGTTACCGATACACCACAGAGTTTCGAGCTTGATCGGCTCCCCGCTGATGCCGAACCTTACGCGACGATTCTCAGTATTCACCCACGTTTCGAGGTCGACCAGCGAGAGGGTCTCCTCCGTAATACTGACCATCCCACGCCATCCGCACTCGTTGATGTGACCCTCGACACCACTGGCGAGACACCAGCCCGCCAAGAGCCCGATCTCCCACTGTATGCTGATTCACTCCTCCTCATCGACGCCCTCGAACGCTACACACCCACTGATCTCTCGACAATGGAAACTGCCGAGTTGGTTAATCTCTACACCCTCTGTTCGGATGTCCAGCGTGGTGCCAATGACCTCCGACAAGACGTGCGTGCAGTGTTGCTCGAACGGCTGCATCATGACCAACCCGTCCATGGGCAATATGGCTCTGTCCAGCGGACAATTCGACGCAATCGGACCCTCAAAGACGACGAGACTGTCCTCGAAAAACTCGAAGAGGCAGGTATCGACCGCGAGCGCGTCACCACTGTCGACGCTGCCAAAGTTGACGAGGCGCTCGACGTGGTCGAACTCACAGAATCTGATCTCTACGATATCGACGAAAGCCAGTATGTTCGCAAAGCCGATGTCGACGAAGAAGTCAAAGAATCACGCCTCCAAGGCCTCAAAGACCAACTCGCTGCCGTCGACTCCACTGACTCGGAGGAGCTCCAACGAGAAATCGAGGAACTCGAATCACGGATTGAAGAACTCACCAGCTTCAAATCCGGTACGACGTTCGAATAACTATAGCTTAGTTGGGTACAAGCTGTAGTCCTTATCACCGTCTTAAGTAGCTGGGGTAAGTAGCTCACACCACACCTGACGAATGACGACAGAAGGACATCCATCACTCCCAAAATGGATCAAAGATGCGTATATCCCCCTTGAGCGGTATCTCTGTGAGCAGCCGACTCACCAGTCTCTCACACGTCAACAGGCCACTGATATTATCGACGAGGCCAACACCGATTTCAGCGATGCCGATATCGACCATGCACTCGATTACCTACTCAACCGCGGCTGGCTCTACAAAGTCGACGACCAACTATTCATTACTGAGCTCCAGTGTGGAGAATCAACTGAGTCGAACAACTAGCCACAAACGGTTGTCGAGTCAGTTGCGAGCGTCGACAGCCGAGCGACGACGCCACAGATAGATTATGCCAGGAATGACTGCGACGATCCATACTAACGAACTCACGAGATAGGTCGTAGGTCAGTAGTATTATACAAATAAGTCGAGTACCCGAAGTAATGACGACACAGGGAGAACCCCGGACAGAATCGTCGACAGAGTTGCGCGATGCAATTCAGGATCTCCCACCAAGTGCCAAGTTAGTTGCCATCGTCCTCGAACACAATGGGACACTCACCCAACGAGAGCTCGCCACAGAGTCACTCCTCCCAGAACGGACCGTCCGGCTCGGCCTCGACAAGTTACAAGAAGTCGGTGTCGTTGAATCGAGAACATCGCTACAGGACGCCCGAAAACGCCTCTATACCCTTTCGGTGGAGTCGACCTCTAAGACACCTTCGTCAGGCGATAAGCACTGAGAGTGATCAGTATCGGAACCGTTCGACGACCTCTGCAAACGCAACGTTTTCTTTGACTGTTTGAACCTGAATTCGGACCCGTTCTCCTTGCTGGGTCTCTGGAACAATTACCACGAACCTACGCTCAACTCGTGTGAGTCCGTCACCCTGATCGCCAATCTCTGTGATCTCCACGATTCGGTGTTCACCAACATCTACCGGTGGTTCTTGGCGGTCGTGGTCGACTCGGTGATCCGTATTAGCGGAGCCAGAGTCTTCCTCAGATGACTCCGATGTGGTCGATAGAAGCGCGACTTGGTAGGCCTGAGAGGTGTCAGCGAACCCATCTTCGACTTCAGATCTTGGGACCTCGATGACGTACGAATCGCGCTGCTCGTCGACAGTCGCTGAAAACAGACAGGTGAGTTCTTCGGAGATATGCATGAAGGCGTGATCAACCCAAAGTAGTTAGTCAATCAGTATTGCTTGTTGTGTTCTCATCTCACGATCCACCAACTGCTCACTGCAGGTCGTAGTGAGCGATTGACTCGCCGTGACAGTTCGAACAGACATTCCGGTCCGTCTCAAACGTCGACCCACACCGTCGACACTCGTAGAGGCTTTCTGTCTTCTGTCGACTAACTAACCACACGAGTCGTGAGAGCATCTTACAGGGTACAATCAGAGAACCATTATAAACACGTGTGATCGTTTAGCCTTCCGCTGTACAACAGTTTCACCGACAGAGATGGAATTCGATATTGTGGTGGAGTCGACTCG
>Ga0306908_1000184_pt1 | contig 27244 bp, 26 predicted proteins | sample AntRauTorcE11899_FD_190430 | JGI IMG/M metagenome (GOLD analysis project Ga0306908, IMG submission 190430) | Saline lake microbial communities from Rauer Islands, Antarctica - Metagenome Torckler E11 #899 (v2) (version 2) | ecosystem: Environmental > Aquatic > Non-marine Saline and Alkaline >... | reverse complement strand
GCGATGGGTCTGATGCGCGGTCAAAGGTTTGCTTTCCGGCGCCACAATATTCCACTATAGTGGATATTCCATCATATAAGAATCATTCTTGGAAAGGTGTTGGATATGCTGGAGGCAGACAGCAACCGGTCATGGAGCGTCGGGCAGAACGTAGCGACTATCCGACGCCGCCGGGGTTTGACGCTTGAGGGGCTCTCGGAACTCAGTTTGGTCAGCCGCGCATCAATCTCTGCTCTTGAAAACGGAGCCGACAATCCGCGCGTCCAGACGCTCTGGAACCTCGCGGACGCACTTGGGGTGAATTTCGGCACTCTGATCGGTGACAACGAGGGCGAGCGTGTCTTGGACGGCGATGGTGCCAGCGTGCAGCTCATCGACCGGCAAACGACTCCGAAGATTGTCGAGGCTTACCTGTTCGAGTTGCCCGCCGGGATAGCCCGTAACGCCCGATCTCATGTTGCAGGTGTACAGGAGCACGTGGTCGTTCTTACCGGAGAACTTCTGACGGGGCCGTCGGACGGTCCCAGCTTGCTGACACCTGGACAATCCGTCTCGTTCGCGGCGGATGTGCCGCATATTTATTCGGCCGGGCGCGCCAGCACGCGCGCCATCGTAACTGTGGTGTATCCACGTCTGGACGACGGGACACGGCCCGACCAGGAGCTGAACTGGCCCCGGAGCAAGGCCGATTGGGAGGCGATCGTGTCGCTGATGGCCCGCGCCACGATCGAGGTGCAGAACGGGCTCAGGGTAAATACCAAGACGTTTAATCTTCCGGCGCAGATCAGCCCCGAAAAAGCAGCGAGTGACCTTCGGAAAAAGATCGCGGCCGTTCCGTCGAGCCCGGCCGTTCGCCGCTTCGTTATCGCCGACAACGCTCCCGGAATTCTCTCGATCTACCGGACACCGCAGATGACAGGCCTTCCCCCGACCGCCGGACCCTTGGAAGGAAAGATAACAAAGCGATGCCTTGAACTCGCTGGCCTCGCTACTGCGCGTCGCGGGACGTACGATTTGGATCGGGTCCATCGCATTGTCGGCGAAACCTCGTCCTTGACGGAATCCGCCTTGGCGGCGGAAATCCTGACACGAAATGGAATGCCGACCGTCCCGCTCGGTGTTGGCACGATCGAACACTCCCGAGAAGTCGGTGATGCTGATGCCGAGCGCCTTTTCGAAGCTCGGATCGACGTCGATGCCTACGAGGCCTACGAACTCGTCCACCCCGCCTATGCTCGCCAGACGCTCGCGCTTGCGTGTTATCTGCCTGTGACAAAAGGATTGAGGATTCTCGATGTCGGAACGGGTCCAGGTCTCCCCCTGGCCATGCTTCGAGAACTCCGCCCGGACATGCAGGCGGTGGCCGTAGACCCGAGCCAAGTGGCGGTCCAGCATCTGACGCGGCGGTTCGCCGAGGACCCCGCCGTCGAGATCCGGCAGGCCTCCATCACAGAACTTGAGCGAGGCAATGATGGCTTCGAGGCTGCCGTGTCGATTGGTGCGTCTCACCACTTGGACACGTCCGCCTTTCTAGCTGCTATCCGGGAGCAGGTAAGGCATGGCGGTCGTGTCCTGATCGCCGACGAGATGGTTTCCGCATTCTCAAACCGCGAAGAGCGTGAAGCCGCCCTAATTCGCCATCACTTGTGGTATATATTGGACACACTGGTGGAGTTGCCGAAGGGAGCCCACAAGGGCGACATCCAGCTCGCGCAGCGCTTGGCCCAAGTGCTTCCTGGGACGATGGGAATGGCCCATTCCGACCGAAGCAAGGCAGCTCGGCGTACGATCCGAGACCTCTTCGAGGAGGTCATGGCGATCGAGCGGCCAATGCAGCCCTCACACCCGCTGGCAGTGTTCTCTCGCTTCCACCTTCTGGAACTCCAGGCGCTCATTGCGGGGTTCGACTACGAGGTCGAGCAGAAGACGTCTCCGCCACGGTTCAAAGCGCTCGCCCGGACGAATGGTTTTGAAATTGCGAACCACCACCGGATCTATGCCACCGACGGCGACAGCTTTGAGGATGCCGGGACGCACCTTCTGGTCATGGAGGCCCTATGACGGCCGATCTCGGTCTGCGCGCAGGAATGCGCGCTGCGATGCCCATCGCGGCCGCTTACCTGCCGGTGGCCTTCGCTCTCGGGGCGGCGTCCTCGCAGTTGGGTTTTTCTATCTTTGGAAGCGCGCTCTGGTCCGCGATCATGTTCTCGGGGGCAAATCAGGCACTCCTCCTCAGCGGGCTCGCCTCGGAGGTTCCGTTCGTCATCCTGGCGCTCTTGGCTATCGCGGCGAGCCTCAGACATGCCCTCTACGGAGCGGCTCTCGTAGGACGGCTTGATGCTTCGTCTGCAGGCCGTGCCACGTTTGCATATGGCCTGACGGACGAGGTATTCGCCACGACCCTGACGGCATACGAAGCCCGTGATCGCGCTTTGCCCTCCAGGTGGCTCGTGGGACTAGCCGTTTCGGCACTCGGGATTTGGATCATCGGGACCGCACTCGGAAGCGCGGTCGGCGATGTGCTTCAGGCCCGCGCGCCCGGCATCAGCGCGGCGCTCGACTTCGCTCTTCCCGCACTCTTCGTGGGACTGGTCTGGTCCACGGCGAGTCGGTCGGTGCTTGGGCGGATGCTGCTCTCCGGGACGCTCTCGGCATTCATGATTTTTTTGGGACGCCCCGAACTCGCGATCCCTGCGGGGGCTCTGCCCGCTCTAATCCCTGATCGGAAAACCGAATGACCGCCCTCTGGATCACCATCACGGTCATCGGTGTTGCGACCTACGCCACCCGTGTCGTGCCATTGTTCTGGCTTCGGCCGAACGGCCAGGAGAGGCCGCGGTCGTCGTGGCTCGACCGCTTGGGCCCGTGTTTGCTGTCAGCTATGGCGATCGCGGTCATCCTACCCACGTTCGCCCATGCAGAGGGGTCGTTGGAGTTTCTAGCCGCCACAGGCGGGTTGATCGCTGCGGGTGGCTCCATGTGGTTTCGGCGGGATCCGGGCCTCGCCACCCTCGTCGGCATGATTGCTTTCTATGTCGTATCACCCTGATCGACATCGAATGAAAACAGAAGTGTCTGGCAAACCCTCGTTTCCCGGATGCACGGGGCCCGGCGGAAGGCTGCCTTGAAATAGCAACGAAGTTCTTTCCGCTTACCCTGTCCGGAAATCTGTGTATATCTATAATCATCTACCACGGCTTTCCGGACGTTACTCGATGCTCATCGGCTATGCGCGCGTCTCGACCGACGACCAGACGCTCGATCTGCAACGCGACGCGCTGAGCGCGGCCGGCTGCGAGAAACTGTTCGAGGACAAGGCATCCGGCGCCAAGGCGGACAGGCCGGGCCTCAAGCGCGCGCTGGACCATCTTCGGGCGGGCGACACGCTGGTGGTTTGGCGGCTCGACCGCCTCGGTCGGTCGCTGAAGGACCTGATCCTTCGGGCCGAGGAGCTGAAGGACCATGGCGTCGGGCTGCGGTCTCTCCAGGAGGCGATCGACACGACATCAAGCGGAGGGCAGCTCGTCTTCCATCTCTTCGGCGCGCTCGCCGAATTCGAACGCACGCTGATCCGCGAGCGCACCCAGGCCGGTCTTGCCGCCGCACGCGCGCGAGGCCGCAAGGGCGGGCGGCGCAAGTTGCTCGACCCGCGCAAGCGCGCTCATGCGGTCGATCTCTACAAGTCGCGCAAGCACACCGCGAATGAGGTCTGCGATCTGATGGGGATCAGCCGCGCCACCCTCTACGCCTATATCGAGGAATTCTCCGATGGGCCGTAAGGGGCGGATCCCCGCGGAAACCTTGCTGGCTCTGCGCACCCGGCTCGGGAAACTGCCGGCGCGCGATCCCCAGCGGCGGGCAGAGATCGCGCGCGTCGCGGAGGTGTTCGGCGTCAGCGCCGCCACGATATATCGGTCCTTGCAGGAGTTGCACCGCCCGAAGGCGCTGCGCCGGGCGGATCGTGGGCAACCGCGCGCGATCCCCGCCGCCGACATGACGCGGTTCTGCGAGATCATCGCCGCATTGAAGATCAGAACGCGGAACGGCCAGGGACGGCATCTCTCGACGAACCGCGCCATCGAGCTCCTCGAGGAGTTCGGCGTCGAGACACCGGACGGCCATGTCCAGGCCGCGCCCGGTTCCCTGCGACCGACGACCGTGAACCGCTGGCTGCGCGCCTGGGGTCTCGATCACACCCGCATATCCCGCGCCCCCGCCGCCGTCCGGTTCGAGGCCCGGCACGCGAACGCGTGCTGGCAGTTCGACATGAGCCCGTCCGACCTCAAGAAGATCGACCGGCCGGACTGGATCGAGCCGGGACGCGGGCAGCCGACCCTGATGCTGTTCAGCGTCGTCGACGACCGCAGCGGGGCGGCCTATCAGGAATACCGCTGCGTCTACGGTGAAGATGCCGAAAGCGCGCTGCGCTTCCTCTTCAACGCGATGGCGCCGAAAGACGATAGCCCGCTGCGGGGTATCCCGGCGATGCTCTATCTCGACAACGGCCCGGTCGCCCGCAGCCTCGTGTTCCAGACGATGATGGAGCGGCTCGGGATCGACTGGCGCACCCACATGCCGGCCGGGACCGACGGCAACCGCACGACGGCGCGCGCCAAGGGCAAGGTCGAGCGGCCGTTCCGGACCGTGAAAGAGGCACACGAGACGCTCTATCATTTTCACAAGCCGGAGACGGAGGCCGAGGCGAATGCCTGGCTGCACAACTTCATCGACCGTTACAACGACAAGCCCCACCGGCGCGAACCGCACAGCCGGATCGAGGACTGGCTAGCAAACCTGCCGGAGACCGGCCTGCGCGAGATCTGTTCCTGGGAACGCTACACGGCCTTTGCGCGCGAGCCGGAGCGCCGCAAGGTCGGGGCGGATGCACGGGTCGCGGTCGGCGGCGCGCATTACGAGGTCGACACCGATCTCGCCGGTGAGGACGTGCTGCTCTGGTGGGGCCTTTTCGACACCGACCTCTTCGTCGAGTGGAACAACCGGCGGTTCGGCCCCTACCGTCCGTCCGGCGGACCGATCCCGCTTCATCGGTATCGCAAGCCCGGCAAGTCGGCCCGCGAGAAGCGTGCCGAGACGGTCGCGGAACTGGCCGAGGCGATCAGCCTGCCCCGCGCGGCCGTCGCCGGGATCGGGCAGCCCGATCATGTCGCCGAGATCGTTCCGCTCAGGTCCGTGCGCTTCGAGGACCCGGATCCTTGGGGCGAGATCGCCTTTACCAGCGCCCTCGCGGCGCGTCGGGCAATCTCCGACCAGCTCCGCCGACCGCTCGGCGAGCTGCATGGGAATGACCTTGCCTTCGTCTCCGAGTTGCTCGGCCGCACGCTCGACAAGGCCGAAATCCGGACCGCCATCCGGGACCGTTTCAGCAAACGACCGGAGGAATAACAGTCATGTTGACGAGCAGGATCCGCGACCAGTTCCATATCGCGAAGGACTGGCGCGAGGCCGGTCACTTCGAGACCGCGCGGATGAAACAGATCGGATCGGACATCCGGGCGGCGGTCATGGCCGGGCGACTGATCGCGGTCTCCGGACCAGTCGGCGCGGGCAAGACCGTCGCGGTCAACCGGCTGAAGACCCAGATGGCCAAAGAGGGCAAGGTGATCGTCGTGCGCAGCCTGTCGATCGAACACCAACGGATCACGTTGCCTGGTCTCATCACGGCGCTGTTTCTCGACATCTCGGGCGATCCCGGTCTCGTCGTTCCGACGCGGCCGGAGCGTCGGGAGCGGTTGCTTCAGGATCTGATCCGCGCCGAGAGGAAGCCGGTCGCGCTCTTCATCGACGAAGCTCATGACTTGCATGGCCAGACGCTGAACGGGTTGAAACGGCTCATGGAGATGATCGACGAGGGCGGCGGCACACTCGCCGTTGTCCTGGTCGGACACCCGCGTCTCCACAACAACCTGCGTCGCCCGACGATGGAGGAGATCGGCCATCGCACGGCGAAGATCGAGTTCGGGGGCCTCGGCGACGAAGGCGTCGCCTTCATCGACTGGCTGCTGAAGGCTTGCCTGGCGGACGGGACGAAACCGAACGACGTCATTACCGCCGACGCCCGGGCCTTCCTGGCAGAGACGCTGACGACACCGCTCCAGATCGTCGAACATCTGAACCGCGCCTTCACCGACGCCTTCCGCATGGGCGCGGACACGGTGACGCGTGAGATCGTCGAGGATACCATCTCCGCCGGCTTCGACGATCTCGACGCGCGCCTGACCCGGATCGGCTATCCGCCGAAGGCGCTTGCCGACCAGTTCGACACCCGCCTGCCGGAGATACGTCGGTTCCTGGGCGGCAAGCTCGACGCAGAGCGGACCGAGGAAATCACGACCATGATGCGCCGGGCGGGCCTGCCGATCTGACCTTCAGGGTCATTCTCGCGTAATGTGGTTCGAGCGCGATGTTTGCAGCCCAGTCGCACGAAGTGTGGTTTCGTTCGCAGATAATGTGGTCAGGACACCCACGATAGTCGCAGGTAATCTGGTCGAGAAACGACCGATGTTTGCAGTTCAGAGCGCGGATGATCGCAGTTCGTTACACCTATAACCGCACCGTGCCCACCGAGGACCGGCGCGAGGGTGTGCTGGCCTTCAACGAAAAACGCGATCCGGTTTTCAAGGGGCACTAGCCGTGGGCGATCCGGCGGCATTTTTCGGTGCGGTCCACGTCGATGATGCCCTCGTCCCGAATCCCGGCGTCCCGGAGGCAATCCGCTTGCACCCGCCATCAGACGGGCGACGAGGTGTGCCGGGCGACCCAGGTAATCGGGTCGACCTCATCCCCGGGATCATTGCCGGCCGCTGACGGAAAACCCGCGCTGGCGCGCGGATGGCGCAGCGGGCTGATTTGTCCGTCCATGAGGACAGTGGCGGCTATCCCCGGATGTCAAGCCATGACCCAATGGCCCGCGGTCACCCGGCAGCGTCCAGACCACCCCGATCGGACTTGAGGCTGCCATTGTTGCAAAATTGCGGCCAGAGACGTGAGTGCCCCTTACCCCTTTGACGTCATGTCACGCGGACGCTTTCGGCGGTGCCGGGGGCCGAAACGCGGCCCATGAGGGCGATGCGGATGTGGATTTTTGCGGTTTGGCGGTCGGGGTTTCTTGCCGTGATGCGACCCCCGAAGGGGCCCAAAGTATCTGCTGGCGCGTAGGGTTTCGATGCGGGCACGGGCCGCACCGCTACCTCTGGCTCGTCACTCAGCTGCTTTCGCACACAGCCCCGGGCAGCCTCGCTCGACATCGCGAGGAACGCGGCCGGTGTGGTGCTTTGGTGGGCTTGCCGATCGACGCCGAGCCTTTTGGTGAGACCGTTCATGTCAGTGGACGCGTTCCAACGGGATACGAATATCCCTTTGCTTGTCGCTTGGTTCGCGCCGACGGTGAGGATGTGCTGTCGGGGCAGCGACGGCAAGTGGCCGAGTAGCCGAACCTACCCACGCAGGGTCGTGCAGCCAGAACCGCATCGCGTTTTCAAGATCCGCGTGCCCCGTCGTCGGCCGCGCGCCGTCACGGGGCTAGCCCCGTATGCGACATACAGTCTCTAAGGCTTTTCGGGATGGAACCCAAGGTTATCTCCACTTCCGCGTACACCAAGGTATGCACAAGGAGCAAAATCATGGAAAACATCTCGGTGGGGCAATACGACCTCATTTACAATGCTTTCTCGTTTGCGTTCGCGACGCTTGCTGCGGCAACAATCTTTTTCTGGTTGGGACGCAGTCAGGTCGCTCCGCAATACAGAACGGCAATGACCATCACCGGTCTTGTCACGTTCATCGCCGCTTACCACTACTTTCGGATCTTCGAAAGCTGGGAGGCCGCGTTTGACGTGACCGAAGGTACGGTCGCGACAACGGGCTATGCCTTCAATCAGGCATACCGCTATGTCGACTGGCTGTTGACGGTGCCGCTGCTGCTGGTCGAGCTGATCCTCGTCATGGGGCTCAGCCGGTCGGAAACCGTGTCGCGTGCCACGCGCCTCGGTCTGTTGGCGGCGCTGATGATCGCCCTCGGATATCCGGGCGAGATCGCCGAGACCGCAGGCGCGCGCTGGTTCTGGGGCATCGCGTCGATGATCCCGTTCCTGTGGATCGTCTACGAGCTGTTCGTCGGGCTGTCCAAGTCGATCGACGATCAGCCGGAAGAGGCACGTGGCCTGATCAGCGGTGCACGTTACCTCGTGATAGCCAGCTGGGCGTTCTATCCAGTCGTCTACTTCGCCGGGGCTGTCGGCCTTGAGGGGGCGACGGCGACCACGGTGATCGAGGTCGGCTACACGGTGGCGGACATCACGGCCAAGGCGGTGTTCGGTGTGCTGATCTTCATGATCGCACAGCGCAAGAGCATCTCCTACTTCGAAAGCCAGAAAGCGTCGGCACAACCGGCCGAGTAAGGTCGTCGCTGCCCGCCCTCTCGCGGGCAGCGATACCATCCCATTTCGGAATTTTCAAAAGAGGTGCGTGGTGTCAGTGCAATGGAACGTCGACGGCATGGCGGTCGAGGAGTCGATGCGCGCCCTTCTTGGGGGTGGATCGGTCGGTTCGGTTGCCACTTACCACGTCGCCACCGGGGGCGCCCGAACCCGTGCGACGCTCGCATTGGATGCCGCCGCGGTGCTCGGTCTCGATAGCGCGGTGGCACGCGCCTGCGCCTGCGCGGCGGAGCTCTTGCACAACGCCTCGCTCGTGCATGACGACTTGCAGGAACGCGATCCCCTACGGCGCGGTGGGCCAGCGGTCTGGCACGCCCATGGCGAAGCCGCCGCGATCTCGGCGGGCGATCTGATGATATCCGCCGCCTATGCCAGCCTGGGCCGTCATCCCGACCCCGCCCGCGCCATAATGTTGCTGCACGAGGCCGTGGCCGAGACGGCCCGCGGTCAGACGATGGATCTGGCTGCGCGCGTCCCTTCTGTCGCGGCGTATCGAGACCTTGTCGCCGCAAAGACCGGCCCGCTTCTGGCGCTGCCGGTGCAGCTTGCGCTTTGTGCGGCGGGCCTGCCTGACACTGGGGACGCTGCACGGGTAGGGCGCGGACTGGCGATCGCCTATCAGATACTGGACGACCTGCACGATCTCGACGCGGATCAGGCCGCGAACCGGGTCAATATCTGCACGATCCTCACATCCGGGGACATGACACCGGCCGAGGCCCGAGATGCCGCGCGACGTTCAGCCCAGGACGCGCTGACCGGGGCGCGTCGGCTGGCATGTGACCTGCCGCACGGCGCCGGATCGGCCTTTCACACCCTTGCCGACCGTCTGGACGGCACCTTGACGGAGTATTCCAATGCCGCGTGATACCTCGATCGATTGTCAGCCCCGCGCGATTGTCGCCGGGGCCGGATTTGGCGGAATCGCCGCAGCACTGCGGCTGAAGGCGCGCGGCTATGACGTGCATCTCATCGACCGCTGCGCGCGGCTTGGTGGACGCGGGCAAGTGTTCGAGCATGAGGGGTTTCGCCACGATGCCGGCCCCACGGTGCTGACCGCGCCACATCTCTTCGAGGAGTTGTTCACGCTCTTCGGCAAACGCCTCGAGGATTACATCGACCTGGTCGAGCCCGACCCGTGGTACCGCTTTCATTTCCACGATGGCGAGACCTTCGACTACGGCCCGACCGAGGCCGCGACCCAAGCAGAAATCGCGCGCTTGTCGCCTCGGGATGTCGATGGCTATCGCCGCCTTGGGGCATGGTCCAAGAAGATCTACGATATCGGGTTCCAGCGCCTGTCGACCACGCCGTTCCATTCGCTGGGGTTCATGCTGCGACAGATCCCGCATCTTGTGCGCCTGCGGTCCCATGAAAGCGTGTGGTCGATGGTCAGCCGGTTCATCAAGGATGACCGGCTGCGCCGCGCCTTCTCGATCCAGCCGTTGCTGGTGGGCGGCAACCCGTTCGACACGACCGCGATCTACGGTATGATCAACCATCTGGAGCGCACGCACGGCATCTGGTTCTGCAAGGGCGGTACCGGCGCGCTGGTCGACGCGCTGGAGCGGCTGATGCAGGAAGAGGGGATCACCATCAGCCTTGGTACGACGGTGTCGCGCATCCGGCTCGACGGGGCGCGCGCGACCGGGGTCGTGCTGGACAACGGGCTGGACCTTTCGGCCGATGTCGTGGTGTCGAACATGGACCCGGTGCATGTCTACCGCGAGATGCTGCCCGCCGAGGTGCAATCGCCCGTCGCGAAACTGCGCACGAAAAGCGGGCGTTTGTCGATGGGCCTTTACGTGCTGTTCTTCGGGGCAAACCGGACATGGCCGGACGTGGCGCATCACACCGTCTGGTTCGGCGAACGCTACAAGGAATTGCTGAGCGATATCTTCCACCGCAAGGTACTGGCCGAGGATTTCTCGCTTTACGTGCACCGTCCCACCGCAACCGATCCCAGCTTTGCGCCCGAGGGCAAGGACAGCTTTTACGTGCTGTGCCCGGTGCCCAACCTTGCCGGTGGGCAGGACTGGGCGGTCGAGGGTCCGAAGCTGCGCGACCGGATCGTCGCGGCACTTGATGCCTCGATGCTGCCGGGTCTGTCAGAGGCCATCACTGCCGAATTCGCCATGACGCCCGAGGATTTCAAATCCGACTACCTGTCGGTGGACGGGGCGGGGTTCTCGCTCTCGCCGTTCTTTTCGCAATCGGCGTGGTTTCGATTCCACAACCGGGCCGAGGGGGTCGAGGGCCTGTATTTCGTCGGCGCGGGCACGCATCCCGGCGCGGGTCTGCCGGGCGTGGTGTCCTCGGCGAAGGTGCTGGACACGGTCGTGCCGGCCCCGGCGGTGGTTCCATGATAAAAGACATGACACCCGAAACGATCCTGTCACGCCATGCCCGCAGCTTCGCGCCCGCCGCACGGCTGTTGCCGCCCGAGGATCACGCGCGAATCGCGCGGCTCTACGCGCTGTGTCGCACCGTGGACGATCTGGCCGATACCGAGGGCGGGCCGCGGGTGCAGGCCCGGCTGACCGCGCTGGGTGCCGCCTTGCGTGGCACGGGCGGCGCCGATCCGCTGGCGATCGAGGCGCGCGCGCTGTTTGACGCGGCCCCGGAAGGTCTGGCGAGCTTTGCCACGCTGGTCGAGACCGTTGCGGGCGATACCGGCGCCACCCGCCTTGCCGACGAGGCCGCGCTCGACCGCTACTGCATGGGGGTGGCGGGCACCGTCGGCGTGATGGTCTGCGCGCTTTTTGATATTCCCGCCCGTTGGCATGGGCCCGCGTCCGATCTGGGCAAGGCGATGCAGCTGACCAATATCTGCCGCGACGTGGGCGAAGATGCGGCGGTGGGGCGGCGGTACCTGCCTCGCACGCTCTGCCCGCATGCGCCCGATGCGATCCTTGCCGCGGCGCCCGACACACGGCACGATGTCGCGGTTGCCGTGGCGGTGCTGCTGGCGCGGGCCGACACGCTGTACGCCTCGGGGTGCGCCGGTCTGCCCGCGCTGCCGCTGCGCCTGCGGCTTGCGGTGGCCGCCGCCGCGTCGATGTATGCCGGCATCGGAGCAGAACTGCGTGCGCGGTCCTACGATCCGCTGACAGGCCGGGTGGTCGTGCCGAAGTGGCGCAAGCTGCTGCTGGCAGCCCATGGCGTGACCGCGCATGTCCGGCCCGGACGCGCCGCCAACACGGGGCGCCATCATGCCGCATCCTGACGTCGATATCGCGATCCTCGGCGGGGGCTGCGCCGGGCTGAGCGTTGCCACCCGGCTGGCCGCGGCGGGGCGCAGCCTGCAGGTGATCGAGCCGCGCGCGCACTACACCGATGACCGCGCCTGGAGCTTCTGGCGCACCGCCCCGGACCCGTTCGAGGATTGCGTGCGCGCGTCCTGGGCGCATTGGGATGTCGGCGGACCGGGTGGCATCGTGGGGCGCACGTCACCGCATCTGCGTTATCAAAGCGTGGCCGCCGGGCCGTTCTATGACCGGGCGCAATCGGTGATCGACGACAGCCCGCTGGCCGCTCTGACGCTCGGGGTGGGTGCGTCGGACCCGCGCCGAACGGAAGATGGCTGGCAGATCGAGACTGACGCCGGCGCGCTGTGCGCCAATCACGTGATCGACACGCGCACGCCGCAAAGAATTCCGACCTACGGGCAGTTCTTCCTGGGCCGCGAGATCCGCACAGAGCGCGCGGTCTTCGACCCCGACCGCGTGCAACTGATGCAGTTTCGCCCCGCCCGCAGCCGCGGTGTCGATTTCGTCTACATCCTGCCCTTCGCCCCGGACCGCGCGCTGGTCGAGGTTACATCCTTCGCCCCCGCCTCGCCCGACCGGGCCGTGTTCGAGGACTGGCTGCAAGCCGAGATTGCCGGGCTGGCACCCGGCGCGACGGAGGTCCTGCGCGAAGAGACCGGCGCCCTGCCGATGGAGGTCGGCTATGGCGAGCCACTCGACGATGGCGTGATCCGCATGGGCCTTGGGGGCGGGGCGGCGCGCCCGTCAACGGGCTATGCCTTTACCCGTATCCAGGCGCAGGCTGATCGTGTCGCGGCGGCGCTGCGGCGCGGCACCCACCCGCAGATGCGCCTGGACGGGCCGGGCACAAGGTTCATGGACCGGGTGTTCCTGCAGGTCCTGCAGACGATGCCAGAGCGTGGGCCGGCGCTGTTCGAGGCGCTGTTTCGCAACGCGGCCCCGGACCGGCTGGAGCGGTTCCTGTCGGGATCGGTGCATCCGGTGGACAGGCTCGCGGTGATGACGTCGCTGCCGACCCTGCCTTTTCTGCGCGCGGCACTGGTTCCGGCATGACGGCCACCCCGCTATGGCAGACGGTGCTTTTCGGCTGCTGCGCGGGACTGGCGGTGGTATGGTACATGTTCGCCCAGCCCGGACTTGTTGCGCAGCTTCTGCTTCTGGCACCGCTTGTCGCCATTCTGGGCCTGCCGCATGGCGCGCTTGACCTGCCGATCGCCGAGGCGCTCTGGCCGCTTCACGGATGGCGCGGCAAGCTGCGTTTCATGTCGGTGTATCTGGGGCTGGCCTCCGTCGTGATCGTGCTTTGGATCCTCGTGCCCGGAATTGCCCTGGCCGTCTTTCTGGCCTACTCGGTGCTGCACTTTTCCGACGACTGGTCTCAAGCTGCACCGCCACTGCGCTGGACGGGAGGGGTCGCGACAATCGGCGCCCCAGCATTGGTGCATCCCGAAGAGGTGGCCATGCTCTTTGCCTATCTCGCGCCGCCGGCCGCGGCCGGCGTCATCGCGAATGCAGCGGCAATGGCCGGTGCTCTCGGATTGTTCTTGTTTGCCGTGACATGCCTATTCCGGCCAGAGGCGCGGGGCCGGGCGACGACGGAACAGGCAATCTTGTGGGGGCTCGCGGCTTTGCTCCCACCCCTCATGTTTTTCACGATATATTTCTGCGGTCTGCACTCAATTCGGCATTTCAGCACAACGATCCTTTTTGTCCCGCGTGCAAAACGCGCCCTTGCCATCGCGGCGCTTCTTTCCGGGATTGTTACCCTCGCAGCCGCTGGTTATCTGCATGGCCGGACTGTCGAGGCTCCGGATGGGCTAGCAAGGTATCTCGTTCAAACAGTTTTCATCGGGCTGGCCGCGCTTACCGTGCCACACATGATACTGGTAGAAGGGTTTAGCAATCTCAAGAAAAGGCGGTCACCCGCTTTGCAACCGGATATTCATTAGCTCGTTTTTTGCACATTGCGCATGTCTCGCCCCTCGACCCGATAGCTGAACCGTCCCGGGTTTTCGAGAGGCTTTTCTGTTCGAAACCTACGCGGCGTTTTCAAGGGTGTGATCTACTCCCCATCGGTTGGACAGGATCTGGCGTAAATTAAGCTACTCTCTGCACCTGCTGATCAAGGTTGGTTGTTTCATTTCTCAGCCAGTAGACCACGGCGGGTGGTCTGCCGCCAAGGGCTGAGTGTGGGCGTTGGTGATTGTAGAAGGTCATCCATTTTCGGATGCCTGCCCTTGCCTCCGAGCCGGTTTCCCAAGCATGCAGGTAGACGCATTCGTATTTCAGCGTCCGCCACAGCCGCTCGATGAAGATTTTGTCGAGATCAAGAGGGACCGTCGCGCCAGTGGCGCGGCGAAAGCCCGATGAATGGCCTTTCTCATCCATGGAGATACGCACGCCGGTCCGGCGCAAACGGTCCGTCCAGGCAAAGGACGTGAACTGAGATCCTTGGTCGGTATTCATGATCTCGGGCAGGCCGAACTTGTGGATTGAAGCGCCCCGGGTCTGTCGGAGACCGTCAACTTAAGTAAGGATGACGGTTATGACAAAAAGCAAAATGGCAAATCGCTACTCGCCTGAGGTCCGCGCGCGTGCGGTCCGGATGGTGTTCGAGCATCAAGGCTCCTATGAGACGCAGGCGGGCGCGATTGCGGCCATTGCACCGAAGATCGGCTGTATTCCCCAGACCTTGCGGGAATGGGTCAAGCAGGCCGAAAAGGACAGCGGCATGCGCGACGGCGTGACCTCCGAAGAACGGGATCGGATCAAGGCACTGGAACGTGAGGTTCGCGAGTTGCGCCAGGCGAACGAGATCCTGCGCAAGGCGTCAGCTTATTTTGCGCAGGCGGAACTCGACCGCCCACTCAAGCGATGATCGCCTTCATTGAGGATCAGCGCGTTGTCTACGGCGTCGAGTCGATCTGCAGGGTTCTGCCGATCGCGCCGTCGATATACTACCATCAGCTTGCATGCCGCGCTGATCCTTCCAAAGCGTCGCTGCGCCGTCAGCGCGACACAGAGCGGCGGACAACTACGCTGACATAGGGGGTCCATGACGTCGTGCAAAGAGGTGCCCCGATGGCGCGCCGCGGCAATTTCAGCCACCCGGTAAAGTTGCTGAACCTCGTAGAAGACATGTCCAGTGGTCTTCAACCATCAGCTGAAAAGCCAAGGAGGGCTTTTGATCTCAATGGCGCTCTAGGTCAGCTGTCGAGGCGGGATTTTTGCTCACGGAGCATGCGCTCTCAAACATCCAAGCCTCTGACAAGAGTGTGAAATTGCCGCTGACCGGGACTGCTTGACCCGCCAGCGGTGCGCAAACGAGAGGAATCTACCAATGGGATTGCCACAACGTGTCTTCTATACTGTTCACGAAGCTGCCGCGCGCTGGGGTTGCACGATATCCGACATCGCCGGGTGGTCTGGTACGGGGTCCTTGAGAGTCGTTACCGGCGTTCCCTCCGTCGAATGCGGAGAAAAATCTGCCAGCGGGCTGGTGCAGATCCAGCCAACGGATATCCTGCCGATATTTCGCCGCTGCGGCACAGGGCCGCAAGCCGCACCTGTCAGGCGCATCCGCCCGCTTGAGGAGGAAGAGTGGTTGCACATCAGCACCCCGGAAGAGGGCGTCATGGTCTCGATCGGGGATGTGATGATCCTGGGCAACGATGTTCAGCGCTTCGAGGACGCACATAATCTGTTTGACCGGATCTCAGAAGGCGCCGGGCTGGGCGAGGACGGTGACTACGACTAGGCTGGCATGCATGTCGAAATCACACGGCGCGTGTTCGAAGAGGGCCTGCCCGTCTCGCAGGCGGAATGGATCCGCGAACTTCAGGACTGGTTCTCGAACAATTCACGTGATGGCACCTTCCCCGATGAAAGCTCAATCCGGCGGCGCCTGAAACCGGTGCTCGACGCGCTGAAGTTCAGGAGGCCGAAGAGGTAACCCGATCTGATCCTCCTTGCTCCGACGATGATGAGGAGGACGAGTCCGCGTTGTGAACCAGCTGTGGCCTTGGCCTGAAGGCACTGGCCACGGCATCCACGCCAGCGCGCAAGGGCGAGTCCACGAGATGCGCATAGCGCTGGGTGGTTTGCATCTGGCTGTGGCCGAGCAGCTTGCCGATCATCTCCAGTGAAGCACCCCCGCTGACCAGCAGCGATGCGAAGGTATGACGCAGGTCGTGGATTCGAACATCTTCGATACCGGCTTCCTTCTGGATGCGCCGCCAAAACCGCCGGACCTCCTGCACGGGCTGGCCCGGCGTATCGCCGGGGAAAAGCCATGGGCAGCCCGTGAACACCGCCTGACGACACTGGCGCACGATCACCGCGGCCTCGTCCGAGATCGGCACGCGGTGCACGCGCCGCTGCTTGGTCGTTGTCGCCGGCTTTGCCCATGTCAGATGCTCGAGGTTGAAATCCTCGAACCGGGCCTGACGCACCTCGCCGACGCGGGCCCCCGTCAGCATGCAGAGCCGGATGATGTTCGCCGCCCGCATGTCGTCGGCCGCATCCAGTGCCATGCCGAGCCTAATGATTTCCTGCTGCGACAGATACCGCTCGCGGGGCGTTTCCATACGCCGACGGAACCCCATGGCAGGGTTGTCCTCGCGCCAGCCCCATTTGACGGCATAGGCGAACATCTTCCGGACCACCTCGCCGACGCGGTTTGCGCGCACGGGCGTCGGCCTGGCCCCCTGCAGCTTGCGGGCACGGTTATTGGGCCTGGCCTTGGCCGGGCGTGCGCGCCCCTCGGCAACTTTGGTCAGCAGCAGTTCCACATCGTAGGAGTTGACCTCGGTCACCAGCATCCTGCCCCAGGCAGGGGCGATGAGCTTCTCCATCATCGATCGCTGATCAGCGGCGTTGAGCCTGGCCAGATGCGTCAGATGCACCTCGACATAGCGCGCGATCAGATCCGTGACGCGAGGCGCCTCGCGCAGGGCGCCGCGGTTGGCCAGTGGATCGCCGCCCGCATCGATGTCGCGGCGCAGCTCCTTGGCGCGCGTACGCGCCGCCGACACGCTCCACTCCGGCCACCGGCCAAACGTCATGCGGCGCTGGCGACCTGCATAGCGATAATCCAGCGTGAACGCCCGGCCACCGCCGCGATAGATGCAAATGGCAAAGCCGCGCACCTCGCTGTCAAAGATCTGATAGTCGCGGGCCTCTGTAGGCGTGGCATCGCGCACGACCGCTTCGGTCAGTTTCTGTCTGTTCACCATCCGCAAACCTCTCTCTTGCCCCTGTCATGACGCGTAGATTGGGCCGTCTATCAAGCAGAGCATGGCGCCGGGGGTGGCAGGGAGGCACGGGGTGGCACGCTGGAGACAGTTGGCGTGCCACCCCTTGTTTTGCAGGGGATATCCGACTTCCAGGGGTCTGTTCCGGCTGAGGGCAGGATGACACCTTAAGGGCCTCGGTCCCATTTTTCTTCCCCATTTTGATATCTGTGGCCACCTTCGTGCCGGTTGCTTTCGTGCTATGCGCGTTTGGTGGCTGTGCAGGTGGCAGGTGGCAAGAAATAGGGGTGATTACTTCACATGCCGAGGGTGCGATGGCCGCTGTTCTCAGCGGGCCATCAAGGTCTTTTGCCACCGATATTCGCCGGTGAGCAAGATGTGGGCCCACCCGAGCGGCGAAATGTGGGCCAGAAGATTGGGCGCACAATCCAGGCCGCCCCGGCGGCGAGCAGAAACGGCCTGACCGAGGTGCTTGGTGTTCCAGTAGATTATGATGGCTGCGAGCAGGTTGAGTCCTGCCATGCGGTAGTGCTGGCCCTCGGCAGTGCGATCACGGATTTCGCCCTGACGCCCGATGCGCAGGGCGTTTTTCAAGGCGTGGTGCGCCTCCCCCTTGTTCAGCCCAACCTGAGCGCGGCGCTGCATGTCGGCGTCGAGTAGCCACTCAATGACGAACAGCGTGCGCTCAATGCGGCCGATCTCACGCAGTGCCACGGCCAACTCATGCTGGCGGGGATAGGCCGCAAATTTCTTCAGCAGCTGACTGGGCGGCATGACGCCGGTCGCCATGGTGGCCACAGAGCGCAGGACGCCTGGCCAGTTCTGGACGATGACGCCTTCGCGGATTTTCCCACCGATCAAACCGCGCAACTCGTTCGGCGCGGCGGCGGGGTCGAAAAGATGGAGCCGCGTTGACGGTAGATCCCGGATGCGCGGAATGAACCGATAGGACAGCAGCGCGGTGACGGCAAAGACCTGGTCTGTAAAGCCGCCGGTGTCGGCGTACTGCTCTGTGATCTTTCGCCCGGCCTCATTCATCAGCAGCCCATCGAGGATGTAAGGCGCTTCGCTCACGGTGGCCGGGATGGTCTGGGTCGCAAAGGGGCCGAACCGGTCGGAGACATGGGTATAGGCCTTGAGCCCGGGCTCGGAGCCATATTTGGCGTTGATGAGGTTCATGGCTTCGCCTTGTCGGGCCGCCGGGAAGAATTGCCCGTCACTGGACGCAGTTACGCCCCCGCCCCAGAACTGGGCCATAGGCAGACGGGCTTGCGCCTCGATCACCATGGCGAGGGCCTGGTTCATGGCGTCGCTCTCTATATGCCATCGCGACAGACGGGAGAGTTGGAAGTAATCATGTGTGCTGGTCGCCTCGGCCATCTTGCTGAGACCGAGGTTCAGGCCTTCAGCCAACAGCACGGTCAGCATCCCGATCTGGTCCTTGCAGGCTGCGCCGGTATGCAGATGCGTGAAGGTTTCCGTGAAGCCGATATCCGCATCGACCTCCTGGAGCAGTTCCGTGATCCGTATGGCAGGCAACCGATCGTAGAGATCGAGCACCAGCTCGTCCGTCTCTTGCGGCACCGCCGCGCTCAGGCGGTCGATCTTCAAGACGCCGTTCTCGATCGACCCGCCCGGTATCGCTCCTGCACGAGCTGCCTTGGCCAGTCGTGCCAGCCCTTCCTTCATGCGTGCCTTGCGATCAGCAAGCCAGGTCTCCGGGTCGAGCGGAACCGTCAGCCTTGGGGTTGCTTGCGCTGCATCAGCAGGCACGAGAGCCTGCTTCAGGTCGGCATAGCGCCGGGAGTGGGCGAGCCAGATGTCGCCCGAGCGGAACGCCTCCCGCAGATGAAACAGCACGGCCACTTCCCAGAGCCGATGGCTGTCACCTTCCTCAGCGTTCAGATGGCGGTGCCATTTCGAGCCTCTTCGGAGGAAGCCAACCGGCCGTGTCTCGGCCTTTTGATCGTCTGCGATCAACACAGTCGCCTGCAGCAAGGGGGCCGCTGCACTCGCCGCCTTGATGTCAAGAACGCGCAGCATGCGCGGGGCATAGCGCCGGAACCGGTGATAGCCTTGGCCAACGTGGGCCAGAGGGTCAGCGGCCATCGTGTCCGTCAACTCGGCGGCGGTGGCGACCAGCCCTTCGAGCCGATCCCAACCGCAGGCAACCTCCGTCGCGTGATCCAAGGAGGCCCCATCACCCTTGGCATCCAGCAGGGCCGACCCGAGGGATTTGAAGGCGCGCAGGGTGTCCTGTACCGCTGTCTTTGCGTCGGCGATTTGGGCGTCACAAAGCTTCTTCGCACCCTGCCAGGTCTTGCCGACGATGCGGTCATGGGTCTCGACCACCGCGTCGGAGATCGCAGCGCACCACTCGACGGCACAAACCGCGAGAATGGCCAAGCGGCGATCACTGCTGATGTCGCGTAAGCCATCGGCAAAGTAGCGTTCGCCCTGGCGGCGCAGGCGTGTCACCCGATGGGGTGGAATGCCCGCGAGGATGTCCGGTGACAGGTTCAGGTCCCGCAGAAATTCCAGCCGGTCGAGGAGGCGGCCAACATCGGCTGAGTTCCGGCCAACCTCGAATTGACGCAGCCAGACGAAACGGCTGACCTTGCCATTGACCAACTCCGTAAGCAGGCTGTCCAAGCGGGTCTTTGTATCGTCATCCAGCCGGGCCACGATGGCACTGTCGACCCCGCGTTCCGCCGCCACGAGCGCATCCGCGCAGAGGCGCTCGATCACGGACACGCCCGGCAGGATCGTCTCGGTGCGGCGGCACTCTTCGACGAAGCGTCGGGCCATGTCATAATTGGAGTACGCCGTCTCCGCCTCTCCCGCCAGCCAAGCTTTCAGCTCCCGGGCTCGACGCCCGGAGAACATCTTGAAGCCGTAGAGTAGACGAATGGCATGGAGGTGTTGTTGCCGGGTCTGACGACGGGCGGCATAAGGCAGAAGCTCATCCGCCGTCATGCCCAACTGTGCTCCGATGAACCGGACAACCGGCTCGGGGATCACCTCGCCGGTCGAGAGAAGGCGGCCCGGGTGTCGCAGAGCGCAAAGTTGCAGGGCGAAGCCGAAGCGGTTCTCCGGACGCCTGCGTTCATTGATGTGTTCGAGGTCATCATCGGACAAGGTGTAGTGATAGAGGATGCTTTGTTCATCTGTAGGTAGGTCGAGCAAGGCCGCACGTTGGCGGGCGGTCAAAATTTGGCGTCTTGGCATTGAGGACTGTCCTTGTTAATCAATAGTCTGTTCAGGACAAAATCCGCACCAGCAAAATCAACGGCTTGCAAGGCCAAAATCCAAGGGGGTTCAACTGGGACAGCGCGCAGCTATTTACACCAGGGTCTCCACCTCTGATCAGTCCTGCGAGCGACAAGTCGCGGAGCTCACCGCTTTTGCAGAGCGCGGCGGTTATGACGTTGTCGCAGTGTTCAAGGAGACTGCCTCCGGGGCCTCATCCAATCGCGCCGCCCGCAACCGGGTGCTTGATCTGGCACAGGCCCGGCAACTCGATGCCATCCTGGTCAGCGAACTCTCACGGTGGGGGCGCTCCACCCAAGACTTGCTCGATACCCTCAACAGACTCGCAGGCTGGAAAGTCTCTGTCGTGGCTATGAACGGCATGACCTTTGAACTCGACACGCCACACGGACGTATGATGGCCACGATGCTGGCTGGGATCGCCCAGTTTGAACGCGATCTGCTCAGCGAGCGAGTGAAATCGGGGCTGGCCGCCGCACGGGCGCGGGGCAAAAAGCTCGGTCGTCAGCCGGGGCAGCGCCCAAAGTCCGATAAGTTCGCGCCAAAGGTCCTTCAGGCCGTCGCAGAAGGCCGATCATACCGATGGATCGCGCGGGACCTTGGCATCTCCAAAAACACCGTCACCGACATCGTCAAGCGGCACAGGGAGAACGCTTAGGGTGTCATCCTGCCCCCTACCGGAATCGACCCCATCTCGGTTGGACCACCGTGTCGACCTTCGCGCCGATCGAGCGCTTTCCCTTGGCCACTCTTGCGGTCGCACGAGGGACACCCTTCATCGATATCCGACCCGTCACCGATGTCAGCGCCTTCGCGAACCTGCCGCGGGTGATGCGGGACGGATCGGTTGACCCTGACCTTTCGGGGTCCGGCAGGTCTGTCTCGCTGACCACCTACATCGACATGGTCGAAAAGCTCGGCGCCAGGATCGCCAACGATCCGCGCACCCGTCGGTCAACCTGAATCCAATTCCCTCTCACCAAAACTCGAAAGGACGCCAGCCATGGCCCGATCCCGCACGCCCAAATTCGATGCCTCCGAGGTCATCACAAACGAAATCATCCGCATTATCGAGCGCGGCGTTCTGCCGTGGCGCAAGCCCTGGACCGCTGGCGGCAGCACAAAACCGCTGCGCGTGGGCGGTGAGCCCTACCAGGGGGTCAACAACTTCCTGCTGACCATGCGCACCGTGATGGCGGGTCACAGTTCGCCCTTCTGGATGACGCTGCCGCAGGCCAATGCGTTGGACGCAAAGGTCCGCAAGGGCGAAAAGTCCTCCATCGTCGTCTATTACGGCCAAAGCAGGAAAGACGCCGACGGCGAGGACGACCGCAGCGACGGCGATGATCGCTCCGAAGAGGCCCGTATCTTCCGCTTCCAGAAATCTTACCGCGTGTTCAATGCCTGTCAGATCGAAGGGCTGCCCGAAAGCTTCTTCCCCGACCCGGAGCCAGCACCCGAACACACGCCGTCCGAGCCTATCCCGCACATGCAGGCATTTTTCGATGCGATCGACATCACCACGGTATTCGCGGGCGGCGAGGCCTATTATCTGCCGCCCGTCGATAAAGTTTTCATGCCTTCTATCGAGAGGTTCCAGGACCCAAGACATTTCTACGGAGTCTGGGCGCATGAGTTGGCACATGCCACAAAGGCCCCCCATCGACTGAACCGCGATTTCGGACTCTCGAAGTTCGGCAACACCTCTTACGCGCGCGAGGAGATTGTGGCCGAGCTGACCTCCTGCTTTTTGGGACAAGAACTCGGGTTCACGGCGCATACGCTCGAGATGAACGCGGCGTATCTCTACAACTGGCTGCGCGTTCTGCGCTCCGACAAGACTGCGATCTTCAAACATGCGGCAGACGCGCAGCGCGCTTGCGACTACCTGATTGCCCGATCAGAGGCCGGCAGAGCAGGGGACAGCGCCGAGGCCGCCTGAATATCTCATTGCTGCGAAGCGGAGAACGACAGGTGGGAGACCTCTTTACCAACTACCGCCTCTTAGCGTTTCACATGCGAAAAACAGCCAGCCGACAGGAGCGAGCCAGACCCGAAAGTCGGATACATCAATGCTACAATGCGGGGTTCCCCGAAACTGCCACTGGAACTGATTGCAGAAATGCCCTTATGGAGATGGCCGCTAGCGGGCAGTAGCGGCCAGAGGAATTGACTTGCTAAGTCGTTCTATTGCTCTAATCCAGATGGTGCCGAGGGAGTCTGAAGGAGACGATGCCGTGTGGGAAGATAGTGAAATTGTTGAGTGCTTGGGTGAACGTGGCGATATCATCGACGTTACCAAGCAGACTCGAATGATCAAAGGACAACGTCAGGAGCGTTGGCTGGCGAGCCGCGGCAACGAAATTCTGATTGAGCGTAGCGATGGGCATTTCGAAACTCAGAACGGCGGAGAGATTATCGCTAGATTTCCAAGCTGATTGGGCGGCGGATATCTGAATGCTGAGTCAGCATCACGCCAGATGTTGCGCACGCCGCTAATGGCCAAAAGGTCCTGCGGTTTCAAAGGGTCGACGCAACACTTTAATCTTTTTGGAAAGATGGAGTGTTTATCATGAAGTATCGCACACGGACGTTTTATACGGACAAGCAGAAGTCCGAGATGTGGGATCGGTGGCAACGCGGAGATTCAATGGGCTCGATTGGCCGTTACTTCAATCGCGCGTCGTCTTCGATTTTCCCTCACTTGGCGCGCACTGGTGGGATCCGCCCGGCTGATCGTAAGCGGTCGAGATTTGCTTTGAGCCTCATTGAAAGGGAAGAGATTTCCCGTGGCCTTGTCACAAAGCAGTCATTTCGTTCAATCGCGCATAACCTGAACCGCGCCCCTTCGACGATAAGCCGCGAGGTGCGCAGGAACGGCGGACGACAAGCCTATCGTGCAACTCCTTCTGATCAGCGCGCTTGGGACTGCGCACCGCGACCCAAGTTGTGTAAGCTCTCATTCAACGAACCTTTGTGCCGGTTGATAGCGCGAAAGCTGCGTCGGAAATGGTCACCGCAGCAAATCGCAGGTTGGCTCAAATGCAAATATCCTGATGAAGAGCAAAATCGCGTGTCACACGAGACGATCTATCGCAGCCTCTATGTCCAAACCCGTGGGGTTTTGAAGAAAGAATTGCAGGAATGTCTGCGCAGCCGACGTGCGATCCGACGCTCCAGGCATGCCACTCAGAAGGGTCTTGAGTTACGCAAAATCAAGAATGCTGTGTCGATTAGTGAACGCCCAGCCGAGGTCGAAGATCGTGCCATCCCAGGTCATTGGGAGGGCGATTTAATCGCGGGTTCGAACAACAGTTACATCGCGACGCTGGTTGAGCGTCATTCCCGTTTTGTAATGTTGGCCAAAGTCGCGAACAAGGACACACAGAGCGTGACGACTGCCCTGATCAAACAAGCACGAAAGCTTCCCAAGGAGCTCTACAAATCCCTTACGTGGGATCGCGGATCTGAAATGTCAGGGCATCAAAAGTTCACCATAGCCACAAATATCGATGTCTACTTCTGTGACCCACAATCTCCGTGGCAACGCGGGAGCAATGAAAACACCAACCGCCTTCTCAGACAATTCTTCCCCAAAGGCACCGATATATCTGGCTTTAGCCAAGCTAAGCTCAGCGCTGTCGCACGCCAACTCAACGAGCGACCAAGAAAGACCTTGCTATATCAGACACCAGCAGAGAAATTTGAAGCATGTGTTGCAGCGACCCGTTGAAACCGCACCGCAGAGCGGACTTTGACAACTGCTTAGGTCGGGCAGGTTTTGTTGGCGTCTTCCACCACGCGGAAAAGTGAAAGCGGGCTTTGAGAAGGGTGTTTCAAATTCTCAAAGGAGAGCCCCATGTCCATGACCGTTCAACCCCAGCCAGACCGGCCGGATCCGATTGTTATCGCCGCGCAGAACGATGCCTTCCGAAAGCTCGCGTGCCTTGGAGTGCCGCCCACGCAGCCCATCCAAGGCCACATGCATGTCACCCGCTCGCTCATGGAGGCCGGCGATGGCTTCATGGCCGAGGCGGTGAAGGCAACCGGTGAGTTTGCCACATTCGAGCCTGAGAATGATCCCGAGGGATGGCATGATTTCGGGGCGGTCGAGATCCGGGGCGAAACCGTGTTCTGGAAAATCGATCTTTACGAGGCCGATTCCGATTTCCGCTGTGGCGCCGAGACCCCGGACAACCCGGCCACCACCATGCGCGTTCTGACCATCATGATGGCGCGCGACTGGTAGGGCAGGGGGGCACCCCCAAACCTTACAGCTCAAGCGATGAAGGCCCGCTGCCCCTCAAAGGCAAAGCGGGCCTTTTGTCGTGGTGATCCCTGAAGCCGGGGATTGGTCACGCGCGAGAATGCGCGGGCCACAGCTCATCCATCTGGAAGGATTTCCCATGACCACAAGTTTCACCCCTCTCACAGTCGCCATCGGCGATCTGGTCCCGCATCTCGCCAATGTGCGCAGCAACTCCCCGGAAACCTATGATCCCGAGAACATCGCGCATCTGAAAGCCAGCATCGCCGTTCTGGGCCTCTTGCAGCCGCTGCTGGTCCAGAAGATCAACGGGAAATACGCCGTGCTCGCTGGCGGCCGGCGTCATGCCGCGCTGAAGGAACTGGCCGCGGACAAGGCCGCCAAGGGGTTCACCGCAAAGACCAAGGTGGACTGCCGCCTTGTGCCGGAGGACTGCGATGCGACCACGGCGCTGTCGCTCGCCGAGAACATTACGCAAGCCCCCATGAACGCGATCGACGAGTTCGAGGCCTTTGCCCGGATGATGGAGGTCGACGGCCAGACGCCCGAGACCATCGCAAAGACCTTCGGCACCACGGTGGCCGCCGTGAAAGGCCGGTTGCGCTATGGCTTGATCCACTCCGAAATCCGCGCTGCGGCCCGGGCCAAGGTGATCACGCTCGACACGATGAAAGCCTTCGCCGAGCACCCGAGCCAAGAGGCGCAGCGCGAGGTCTTCGAGGCGCTCACGAAGGACGGAGGCTATCTGCAGGCCTATACCGTTCGACAGGCGCTCAAATCCCGCGGTGTGCAGGTCAGCGACGATATCGGGGCTTTCGTGCGCGCGGACTACGAGGAACGCGGCGGCGCTGTCGCGGCTGATCTTCTGGAGGAACACTCCGTGCTCGTGGATACGGCTCTGGTCGAGACCATCCTGCTCGAGAAGCTCAGTGCTGCCGCCGAAGATGCCCGTATGAGGCTGGGCTTTGCCTGGGCGGATGCGATGGTGCGCTATGATTACGCGACCATGGCCGACTACGGCCGCGTCTATCCCGGCCCCGTTGAGCCGGATGAGGCCGCCCAGAAGCGCATCGACGAGATCACCGCCGAGCTCGAGCAACTGCAGCTCGAAATGGAGGATGAGGGGCTCGAGAACGATGCCTACAATGCGCTCTACGAACGTGTGGACGCACTGGAAGACGAAGCCCGCGACCTGCAGGAGGCCTACAGCGCCGAGGACCTCGCCCGTGCAGGCGTGGTCGCGTCCTGGTCGAACGGGCAGGTGACCCTCCACGTGGGCCTCGTGCGCCCGGAGGACACCGTGAAAGAGGAGGGCGCGCGTGGCTCTTCAAGCAACCCAACGGGGGAGGTGGCCCCGGACGCCGGCGAAATCACCTATCCGGCCTCGCTGGCCGAGGACCTCAAGACCGAGCGGGCCATGGCCCTCGGTGCTGCAATGGCGCTGTACCCCGATGCCACGCTCGATCTGACGCTCTTCAAGCTGGTGAGCGACGTTCTGGGCACGGGCATGAGCGTCACGCAGGCCATCAAGGTCGAGGCCCGCAAGGAATACCGCAGCCACGCCAAGATGGACGAGATCGACGAGACCTCGCTCGAGCAGGTGGCGGTGGCGCATGATGCGCTTGATCTGTCCTGGCTCGATGACACTCGTTCGCCCGCCGATCAGTTCGCGGCGTTTCGCACGTTGGCGGCAGGCGAGAAGGCCAAGCTCGTCGCCTTTGCGACCGCCAGCACTACGCAGTCCTGTTTTGCGCGGGACCGCCAGCGCGACAGCCTGATGCATGATTTCGAGATCGAGATCATGCCCGACATCCGGGCGCACTGGACGCCGAACGCGGCGCTGTTCAACCGCTTCAAAAAGGCCTGGCTCCTGAAGATCCTGGGCGAGGACCTAGGCCTCGCCCAGGAGGCGGTGACGCTGGCCTCATCGAGCAAGAAGGAAATCGTCGCCTTTTGCGACAAGCTCTTTGCTGAGCCCTTCGCCACGCTCACGGACGCGCAGCGCGCTGCCGTGGCCGCCTGGTGCCCACCGATGATGCAGACCGCCGGTGTCGCCAGCGATGAGACGGCACCCGCTCAGGAAACCCCGGAACCTGACAGCGAGGTCGCGCAAGCGGCCTGAGCCATCACGCGACCCGCACGAGGCTCAATGCCCGCGCGGGTCGACCTTTCCAAACCGAACAGAAAGACATCCCCATGGCTATTCTCAAGTTCTCCGCCTCCGCAGTTGCGGCGCAGATCGCCCATGCGCGCGCCTGCAAAACCTTCCTGCCAAACTGGAACGGGCCTGTGGACAGGCCCGCCCTGATCCTCATCGTCGGCAATGGCGTACATCTGCGCTCCAACGGCATCGATGGCACGACCACCCGCATCGTTACCACCGAGCAGGCCGATCCTTCCTTCGCCTTCGCCGACGGCATGAACCCGTTTCGGGATACCGACTGGATGGCGCAGCGTCGTATGGCGTTTCGCGATCTGACCGGCCAGTTCTACACCGACATCCTCGACGATGTGCAGGTGCTCATCGATCGGGGGCGAGGGACGATCCGGCTCGCCACCGATGGTCACAGCATCCGCGTCTTTGTGCGCCGGGCTTCGGATTATCTCATCGGCGGGACCTACGAGGTTCCTTCGGGCCTTGGCGGCACCTTCCGGGTCATCCTCAAGGATGCCTGCGACACCTTCGCGATCGTGCAGAACTGCGGCAATTGCGAGGATTTCGACGCCATG
>Ga0306908_1000171_pt1 | contig 29943 bp, 28 predicted proteins | sample AntRauTorcE11899_FD_190430 | JGI IMG/M metagenome (GOLD analysis project Ga0306908, IMG submission 190430) | Saline lake microbial communities from Rauer Islands, Antarctica - Metagenome Torckler E11 #899 (v2) (version 2) | ecosystem: Environmental > Aquatic > Non-marine Saline and Alkaline >... | reverse complement strand
TCGACGCCCGCTACCGCGGCGACGACGTTCAGGGGAGCGACGGCCGGGAGATGCTGGTCAGAGCCCTCGCACAACTCGCCGCGGTAGCCAGGGAGCACGAGGTGCCGGTGCTCTGTACGCGAACGGCGGCCGACGAGTTCGCCGCACCCGTCGAGGCCGCCGCCGAGACGACCTACGCGGTGCAGGAGACCGCAATGGGCCCCCGGTTCGTCGGCGACGGGTTCGAGACGGTGGTCTATCCCGTGGAGGCCGGCTTGGTGCAGACGACACTCGCCTTCTGGCAGGCGGTGCTGCAGGCCCGCCAACCGCTCCACCAGGCGACGCCCGGCTCCAACGAGGTGATGGCCGGTGGGGCGAACTAACCCGACCTTCCGGGACTCTGCTCGCGCGCTGGAAGACCAGTGGGCGGCGTACCGGCGGGCGCTGCGTCACCGCGACCAACAACACTTCGACCGGCTCTGGGAGCACGTCGCCACGTACGCCGATGCAGCCGGCTACCACAACCGGGCCCGGAACATGGACCTCGTGCTGGTGGCCATCGTACTTGCCCAGGAGCGCCGCATCGCCGCGCTCGAAGAGGCAGTCGAGACGGCCGCCGACCACTGACCGTGGTCTACACCGTCGACTTCCCGGAGCCCGAAACCGCCGTGGCGTGGTCACTCACCGATGCAGGCGCCGAACACCAGGCCGTCAGCTACCGGCCACGGTTCTACGTCGCCGCCACGGATGGGAACACGCTCACTCCCGTCGAGGAGTCGTTCGAAGCCCACCCGGACGTGACCAACGTCACGCACGAGTCTCACCGGCCGGGCTGGCGGGAGGAGCCGGCGCCGATGCTCGCCGTCGAGGTGACCGAACTCGAAACGATCCCACGGCTGGCGTCGACGGTCGCACAGATCGGCCGCCCCGGTGCCTACCGCTGTTTCAACGTCGACCTGTCGCGGGAGTTCCGCTACTGCCAGGAGACGGGGACCAGTCCAGTGCCACAGCGGCCCCCGACAGTCATGACGCTCTCGGTGCCGCCGTTGACGGGGTCGAGTGGCGTGGACACGGTGACGGTACAGTTCGATGCAGGAGACGAGCGGGTGCTGGACGGCAGTAGCCAAGAGATCGCTCGCGGTGTCGAGACCGCAATCCAGGAAATCGAGCCCGACGTGTTGCAGCTCTCGTCGGGCGACCTCGTCCCGCGGCTGTTCGACGCTGTCGGCGACGCTCCACTCCGGCTGGGCCGGGAGCCGGGGTACACCCAACTCGCGGCCGCGAGCAGCTACGAGAGCTACGGGCGTGTCGGTCACTCCCCAGCCCGGTACAATCTCCCCGGCCGGGTCGTCGTCGACAGCTCGAACTCGTTTTTCCTAACGGAGACGAATCTCGACGGGCTGCTGGGACTCGTCGAACGCTCCCACAAGCCGCTGCAGGAGGCCGCGTGGGCCAGTATCGGAAACATTCTCACCGCGATGCAGATTCGGGAAGCGCTCAGTCGGGACGTGCTCGTACCGTGGCGGGCGTGGCGCCCAGAGTTTTTCAAGAGCGCGAACACGCTCGAGGCAGCCGACCGCGGCGGGTTCACCTTCGCCCCCGGCACCGGTCTCCACGAGAACGTCCACGAACTGGATTTCTCGAGCCTCTACCCGAACATCATGTGCAGCCGGAATATCTCACCCGAGACGGTCTGTTGTGACTGTCACCCCGACCGCGAGGACGTGCCGGGGCTGGGTTACAGCATCTGTCCGGAGCCGGGCTATCTCCCGGACGTGCTACAGCCCCTTATCTACGACCGCGACGCCATCAAGCAGCGCATCCGCGACAACGAGGGGGACGTTGGCGGGAGTGAAGCGCTGTCGGGCCGGTCGGCAGCCATCAAGTGGATTCTCGTCGCCTGTTTCGGCTACCAAGGATTTTCGAACGCCAAATTCGGCCGGATCGAGTGCCACGAAGCCATCAACGCGTTCGCCCGGGAGATCATCCTCGACGCCAAGGAGACGTTCGAGGCCCACGGCTGGCGAGTCGTCCACGGTATCGTGGACTCACTCTGGGTCACCCCGGTGGACGACCGAGCACAGACCGACTTGGAGGCTGTCGCCGACGAGATTAGCAGCGCCACCGAGATTCGCCTGGAGTACGAGGCCGCCTACGACTGGATCGCGTTCTGCCCCCGGCGCAACGACGACGCGGGCGCGCTGACCCGTTACTTCGGGAAGCGCCGGGACGAACCGGTCGACGACGAAGCCAGCTACAAGCGCCGCGGTATCGAGTGCCGCCAGCGCTCGACGCCGCCGTTTATCGCCGACGCACAACTTGCACTGATGCAGGAACTCGGCCGGACACGGTCACCAGCGGCAGTGTGTGACCGCCTCCGGGCCTTCATCCACGAACTTCGAGCGGGAGCGGTCGACCCCCACAACCTGGCCATCACGAACCGCGTCTCCAAGCGGGTCGAGGAGTACAGTCAGTCGACGAAGAACGTCGCTGCACTGGAACGAGCGGGAGATTTGGATCTGGATATGCACCCGGGACAGGACGTCGAGTACGTCGTCGTCGACGACGAGAAGGAGGGGCGGGCGCGGGTTGCGCTCCTGCACGAGGAGCCAGAACGCTACGATGCCGGGTTCTACCGCGACGAACTCTGTCGAGCAGCCGAGTCCGTGCTGGCGCCGGTGGGGTTCCGACGGGACGCTATCGAGCGCTATCTGGCCGACCACGTCGACAGCACCATCGGCGCGTTCGGCGGGTAACGCCGTCGAACCGCCACACGAAGCCGTTCGGAACCGTTCGGAACACCAGGGGTTCCACTTATGGCTCACCGAATGCCACACTGAATCATGCTGCGAGACGGGACGGTTTTCGACGACGAGCACCTCCCGCGGGAGATCGTCGGCCGGAACAGCCAGATGAACGAGGTGACCGACGCACTCGCGCCCATCGAGGACGGGTTCGGGGCGGAGAACTGCTTCCTCTTCGGGCCCAGCGGCGCCGGAAAGACGACGGTCGCCCGTGCCGCCGTCCGCGAACTGCGCCGGGAGGTGCTGGACGTGCCGACGACCTACGTCAACTGCTGGAAGGAGTACACGCGCAGCGGCGTGCTCGAGCGCGCGGCGAAGAACCTCGCCGGCGCCGCCGTCCCCAAGAGTGCCCCCGCCAGCCAACTCATCGACACGCTCCAGAGCGGGCTGGACAGTCCGAGCGTTATCGTCCTCGACGAGGTGGACCAACTCCGGGACCCGGGGTTGCTCTATGACCTCCACTCAGTTCGGGGGCTCGCCTGGATCTGTATCGCGAACCGGGAGGTGGACCTGCTCGCCCGCCTCGACGAACGGGTGCGCTCCCGGGTCTCGGTGGGCTACCGCGTGCAGTTCGACCGCTACACGGTCGAGACGGTGACCGAAATCATCCACCGCCGGGCAACAGAAGGGCTCGAACCGGGCGCAGTCGACCGCGAGACGCTGCACAGAATCGCCCAACTGGCCGACGGCGACGCGCGGCGGGCCATCACGGCGCTCCACGTGACGGCACGGAAAGCCGAGGCCGAGGGGCTCTCGACCATCGCCGAGCGACTCGTCGAGGAGGCCGTCGTCGACGCCGAAGCGGAGGTGCGCCAGAAGACCATCTCGAAGCTGAACGACCACCAGCGCGTGCTCTATCAGTGTATCGAACAGTGGGGGCCACTCATCCAGAAAGCGCTCTACGAGCAGTATCGAGGGGAACACCCCGACCCGATTACGCTCCGGGCACTCCGCAAAAACCACCTCCCGAAACTGGAACACTACAACCTCATCACGACCGAGCGCCACGGCGGCGGGAAGAGCTATCGCCTCCGAGAGTGAGTCTGCTCACTGCCTCACAGGGTTCTCAAACACCGTTTCGGCTGCCGTCAGCGGAGTTTCTGCACCAGTCGTGGCGCCCCCATCCCGACGCCGAGGACGACAGCGAACGCCACCCAGTCTGGCTGGTTCAACAGGACGTCGACAGCCAGTCCGAGCACCAACGCGAGCACCGCGAACGCAAGCGAGAGCTTCGTTTCGGCGTTGAGATTCATATCTGCCCCTCAGCGGGCGGGACTTCTGAACGCGTCGGTTCGTTACGCGTCGGGGGCCACGTCGTCGCCGACCGCGATTTCTCCGCCGTCGACGACCGCACAGCGGAGGCCACCGCGGTGGACCAGCGCGTCCTGCACCCCCTCCTGTTCGAGTTTGCGCTCGAGGTAGTCGCAGGGCTCACAGAGTTCGTCACCCTCCAGTACGACGTCGCCGACGCGGAACCGCGTTCCGACGAGGTTGTTCAGACCGATGCCACGAACGGTGACGTTGCGGCGGTGGACGCCGGGGTCGAACGCGACGCCGTAGTCGGCTTCGGCCTGCTCGAGCGCCTCGGCCTCGATAAGCGTCACGTCGCGTGTGGGCTCCTCGTCGGGGGTGGAGAAGGTGCCCTCGTTCTCGAAGTAGCGGTCGCCGCGCAGCCCTTTGCCCGAGACCGCTTCAGCGGTTTCCCGTGGTTCGGGGTCGGCGCCGGACTCCTCAACCAGATGGACGAACTCGACGGTTCCAGTCATGGCTTTCTCTGGTCGTCGGGCGGGCATAAATCCGCGGGTGAGCATCGGCTGCGGCGCCATCACCCGTTGTTTAGCAACTATTCCACGACGACGGTGCCCGTCATCCCCGAGCTCTCGTGCGGGATACAAACGTACTCGTAGGTCCCAGAGATTTCGAAGGTATGTTCATACACCTCTCCTGAAGCGAGCAGTCCGCCACTTACGGCGTTTCGTGCGGCCTCCTCGGAGTCGAAGCCACCACTGGCGAAATACGTCGCGTTAGTGGGAATCCGACTGTCGTAGGCGGTTACTGTGTGCCCGACGGCGCTATCGTTCGTCCATTTCACCGTGGTGCCAGCGCTGATGGTGAGGCGCTTCGGGTCGAAGCCGAAGTCGTCGGTCATCGAGACACGTTTCATGTCACCTGATCCGCCGGCGGACGAACACCCGGCAGAGACTGCCGCTACAAATGCCGCCCCACCGAGTCGGAGTATCTGTCGTCGGTTCATATCTTGCGTGAGAGTTGTTCCGGGGGGGTTAGAGTGCGACGAAGAGGTCGGTGACGTACATCACGACGAGACCCACGAGGAACGTGACCAGGTTCAGCGCCGACGCTGCCTGTCCATTTCGGTTGATCATCGCGCGCAGTTCCCAGATGACCTGCAGGATTGCGCCCACACCCACAGCAAGGAAGAACGCGCCGAGTGTCGGCGAGAAGGCGAGGCTCCCAACCCACCCGCCGAGGATGACGGGTGCACCGGCGAGGAATCCGAGACCAAGGAAGTGTGCGAAACTCGGGCGTTCACCGCGTGCAACAGGTGCGACGACGGCTGGGCCTTCAGTCACGTTGTGAAGCATGAAGCCGATCACGAGGAACGCACCGAGTGAGGCGCGTCCGAGTGCGAACGCACTCCCGATGGCCAGTCCCTCGGCGAGGTTGTGCAGCCCGATACCGAGTGCAACCAAGTAGGCAATCCACAGCCCGCTCTGTGCGCGGGAGTCACCGGCAGCGGCGCGGCCCTTCCGCCAGGCGCTGACGGACTGCACCGCGAGGAGTGCACCGATGATGCCGAGTGCAACGAGGGCGGTTCCTTCGAACGCGCCCGGCACCTGCTCACCGAGCTCGAACGCCTCAAATCCGGCGTCGATGGCGAGGAACGCGAGGATACCTGCCGAGAAGGCGAGGATTGCGTGGAGCCACCGGTCGCTCATCGACTGCAGGAACGGGAACCACAGCATCCCCAGCGCAACGGGGATGACACCGACGAACAGGCCGATGATCGCCATCGTCAGCAACAGGTCACCGGTTAACCCTGGTGATTGGCTAGGCGCCACGATAGTGTGGGGAACCGTGCTGCCGTCCGAGAGGACGAGCGTGGTTCCGAGGTCCCACCCCGGGTTCCAGTTGTACGGGACAACGACCTGTGCGCTCTGGCGGGGCGCCAGTGTGTTGTCACCGCCTGCGCCCTGCACCTCGAAGTTCCAGTACGCTTCAGCCATGAGCAGTTGTGAAATGGTCACTTCCTTCGGCCCGTTGTTCGTGACGTGAAGGACGACCGTCTCGTCGTTCGGCAATGTCGTATGCGTTACCGATACGTCGGGAAGTGGTTCACCCCCAGTGTCGAGCGACGCCAACGGCGTCGCCGCGAAGAATCCACCTGCGATGAGACCCAAGAGGAGGATTGGGAGGAGCGCAGCCGCCCACTTGGGGAGGCCGAGTGGACGCTCGGTTCGACTCACATTCGTGCCGCCGTCGGTGTCTGTGTTGCTCATTTAGACCACCTCGAAGAAGCTCATCCACCCAAGTTCAGCGAACTCTGACTGGTGAGCGTGGAACATGTACAGCCCCGGGTCGTGGTTAGAGTAATCGAGTTCGAGGATGCCACGCTGTGCCTGACACTGCATGACCGTGTCGACGGTCTTGTCCGTCGGCAGCAGGGTCGTCCCGTGGTTGTAGTAGTCGAAGAACTGCGAATGGGTGTGGAACGAGTTGATGAGGTCAAACTCGATCGCGTTGATGAGATACACCCGCTGGCGCGTCGTCTTGTCCAACTGAATCGGTCGCTTCGTCTCGCCCGCGTTCCAGTTTCCGTTGCCGTCGGTCTCCCCGACGCTGTAGGCGAACGCACGGGTGTTGACGGCGTAAACCTCGTTGCCGCCGTCGAAGTTGGTGTCGAAACCGTTCATCACCATCACCATCTCGTTGACGGCGTCGTTCTCGGGATACTCGTGGTTCCGACTCTTTGCCTCCGCGACGAGATCTGTGCGGAGTTCGTCGGTAATCTGCGAGCGATGGAACTCACAGTACTCCTCTGTCTTCTCGGCAACGCGCTCCGGGTCGGGGTCGATGATAATCGCGCCGTACAATCCCCGGTGGATGTGTTCTTTCAGCGGAAGCGAGTGGCAGTGATAGAAGTGGCAGCCTGCCGGTTGGGCGATCCACTCGTAGGTGAACGACTCACCAGTGTCGAGGACGCCCGGACCGTTCGTCGGGGTGCCGTCCATGTTCGGGTTGAGGTTGCGAAGGTGCGGGTGGATTGTATGGGCGTGCCGTCCGAGGTTTTCGAACGTTACACGAATGAGGTCGCCCTCGACAGCGCGGAGCGTCGGCCCTGGAACCTGGCCATTGTACGACCACGCTGGGAATTCGATTCCGGGGGCGATAGTGACCGTGGTGTCAATCGCCTGGAGCGTGAATTCACGGACTGTGCGGCCATTCTCCTCGTAGGTATCTTGGGGAACGTTCTCTTGCTCACCTCGCCCGGTGTTGAACTGGTAGAGATACTCATGCGGATCGAAGTCGAGATCACTGTACTCGCCGACTGCCCCGAAGTTCCCGTGCGTGTCGCCGCCGTGTCCACCGGACTCGCTATCTGCCCGTCCGATCCCGGTCAGGGCTGCACTTCCTGCAAGACCAAGACCACCGAGGACTGCTCGGCGAGTGGTCTTGGACTCTGATTCGAGTGAATCAACTAATCTATTCTCCAAACTCTCTGAGAGCTCTGCTGCTCGTGAATAATCTAATGATGGCATCTAATGTGCCTCACTGAACTGCCCGGATTCGTCAGTCGAAAGTTCAGCAAACGAGCTGACGAAACTGTTCGTAGCTGTTTCGGGAGGAACTGAAAACTGTTCGTCGATCTCTTCCAGTTCGAGCGTGATCAGCCCGAAGGGAGCGACCTCGGTTAGTTGTAGTTGTGTTCCGAGCGTCACTCCAGCCTCAACAAGATAGTCCAGAACGTCTGGACTGCTATCTCGAACCGCAGAGACGACACCGACAGTTCCTTCGTTACACTGTTCTACCGATTGTTGACCTCCATCCTGTTGGATTTCGAGATCAACAGTCGGGATAGGCGCTCCATGTGGATCCACTGTCGGGAAACCGAGAAGCGCCGCAGTCCGCGTTTCTACTCTCTCGCTGATGGAGTGTTCGAACACTTCGGCCTCGTCGTGCACTTCCGACCAATCATACCCGAGTTGCTCAATGAAGAACAGTTCGAGTAACCGATGGTGGCGGACGATTTCGAGCGCCCGCTTTTCACCGCGGGGGGTAAGACGACCACCCTGATACCGTTCGTAGTCTATGACCCCATCGTCGTGCATCCGCTGCAACATCGTCGTCACTGTTGGTGGTTTGACTCCCATCGCGGTCGCAACCGCTGACGGTGCGACACGCGTATCGTCGTCCTGAAGTCCGTAAATCGCCTTCAGATACGCTCCGACGTTAGGAGGAACCATGAATGGTGTTTAGAAGTGTCTAAATAAAAAGTTTTGGTAGTCGAGTGTCAACTGTCGGTAGATTCCATCAGTCCTGGTTACTGACTGGATTTGTGGAGTAACGTGAGAGAGATCGGACCAGCCAATTCGCCGACTCAAACGGAGACAGGCGAGAGACAAACTCACCGCTCATTCACAGGGCTGGCGCTGGACGCGGACGGGTTCAGCTCGCGTCTCGCTAACTATAGATTCCACAACAAGAAGCTCACGAGAACGAACAGCAACCGAACGGTTGGATGGGTCGTCTTGTCCGTGTTCGTGGCTGTGGCCGAGGAGACCAACGGCCATACGTTCACCAAGGTGATGGAGGCGCTACCAATGGGCAGCATGGGCGTCGAGCGCGAGATGCGGTGCCTCCTCGCCGCGGTCTGTCGCGACCACGAGCAGTCGGACGTACTGACGATGGCCCACTCGACGATGCCTCGCTCGGTCTCGCGTGCGTTCGGCTTCGTCGGCGGAATCGTGCCGCCGCTTCCGCGGTTCAGTACGTCCTCGACGATGGTGGTTTCTCCGCTCGACCCGACCAAAGACGGGTGGTCTGTCGGCGGACGGACACTCACCTCGTGGAACAACTGGCAGATCGCCGACAGTGAGCAGGACACCGCCTACTGGACCCCATCGACGGGTCGGCAGCGTCCGAGTCACAGGGGCTCGCCACCCGTGACGTCTGCGCCCCGAAAGAGCGGGCCACGCCACGAACCGATCGGCCGCTACTCCCCGCCCACGAACTCGTCGAGCGTGGCCGCACGGCCGCGGCGCTCGCTCACCAGCGTGCCCTCTACCTCGAGGCCGAGGCGGTCGACCGCCTCCCGCCCCACACGCTCAGTGGCTTCCTCGACGGTGTAGACGCCGAGGCGCCACTGCTGGTACTGTGCGGTCCGCAGCGCCTTCACCAGCGGCGACTGCCGGCCGAGTTCGCGGATCTCATCGCCGACCATCACTCGGCTGGAGGATTCGGTCATCGACGGCTCGCTCGGCACGTCGAGAATGACCTCACGAGGCTCCAATTCACAGGCAGCCGCGATGTCGGCCTCCAGCCCACGAATCTCGGCGTGGTCGACCTCGAGCAGGTGGTCGGGGACGCCGCCGAGTTCCGCCCACACCGCCCGCTTGTAGAGGTCGCGCTCGGCGTAGCGGCGGGCGAACTCCGCGGTCTCGTCGTGGAGTCGGAGCGCGACGATGAGGCCGTGGTCGTCCATCCGGCGGAGCTCCTCAGCTGTCAGGTCGTGGTCGGCCTCCAACAGTCGCTCGGACGCCCCGCGCAACATTGCCTTGCTGATGCGGGCGACGTGGTGGGTGTAGACTGTCGGGTTCATCAGCGCCCGGGCGACCAGCAGCGACTCGGCGCTCTGGACGTTGCCCGGCGCGAGCACGAGTTCGTCGTCGACGAATCGCAGCGCCCGCACGAGCCGCCCGTGGTCGATTGTGCCGTAGGGAACCCCGGTGTGGTGGGCGTCGCGAACGAGGTAGTCCATCCGGTCAACGTCGAGTTCGCTCGAAACCAACTGCCCGTACTTGCCGTTGCCGGCGACCAGCCCCGCGACGCGATCGGGCGAGAGGCCGTGTTTCCGGAGCACGTCCCCAACCTGCCCCTGTGCAAGCAGGTCGGCCACGTCGTCGTGGTACTTCCCCGTCTCGCGGTGGGTGAGCGATTCGATGTTGTGCGAGAACGGGCCGTGGCCCACGTCGTGGAGGAGGGCAGCCGCCCGGACTCGTTCAGCGTCGAGCCCCTCGACGCCGAGGTTATCGAGTGCCAGCTCGGCGAGGTGATACACACCGAGAGAGTGCTCGAAGCGGGTGTGGTTCGCAGAGGGGTAGACCAACTGGACAGTCCCCAGTTGCTTGATGTGGCGGAGTCGCTGGACCGCCGGGGTGTCCAGCAGGTCCGCGGCGACGCCCGCGACCTCGATGTGGTCGTGGACGGAGTCCTTGATGGTCGTCATTGGCGGCGTTTCGGCGCCATCCGGTAAAAAGGGCCGCAGACATGTTGATATGCTCGCAACCGGGACGGAGCTACAGCAGTGTCAGATCGATCGTTGCCGTTTCCATGAGCACCCGGAAATCTTCGTCACTAGCAACGAGGGGCTCCTCCAGTGCGCAGGCAGCGCCCGCGATGAACGCGTCGCGAGCAGCGAGCGTCGCACCGGCGTCGTGAAGCTCGGCCTGGAGTTCGGCAGCGGCCCGCGCGACTCCACTGGAGTCGTCGACGACCGACAACCACGCGAGTGCCTCGTCCACGGCGTCGAAATCCGCCGGACCGGTTTTGTAGAGTTCGCCCTGATAGAGTTCGAACAGGACCAGTTCGGGTGCGACAGCCCGCTCAGTCACGTGGTCCTTGACGTACTCGACCGCCGTCGGCTCACCGTCAAGGTAGTCGATGAGAACACTGCTGTCGTAGAGGGTCACGGGCGTCCCAACTGATTTTTCAACCGTTCGCGGGCATCCCGAGCCTCCGCAGCTGCGTCGCTTTCGCTCCAGAGACCAGCACCTTCGGAGACGGCCTCCCGCCGGACTTCGACCAGTCGGGAAATGAGGTCGTCGTACGTCTCATCCTCCTGTTTCAGCGCTGTCAACGCTGCGTGGGTGTCGTCGTCGACACGGATGTTTTTGCTCATACGGGATTGTATACACAGCCGTATACAAGACTCTACGGGCGTTTACTCCGCGGCGTCGAACTCCCGCTCGCCGAGGTGACTTCGCAGCGTGTCCACGTCCTTGTTGCCCGCGCCGGTGTTGAGCAGGACGACCGTGTCGTCCTCTCCGAGTTCGCCTTCTTCAGCGAGCTTGAACGCGCCGGAGGCCGCGGCCGCACAGGTCGCCCCCATCTCCAGGCCCTCGGTCTGGGCGATGTCGATGGCGGCGTCGAGCACCGCCTCGTCGCTGGTGGCGACGGCGCCGCCGCCGCTCTCCTTGAGCGCGTTGAGGATGAGCGGGCTGGCCCCGGGGTCCGGGACGGCGATACCGTTGAGAACGGTCGTGATGTTCTCGTCGCCCCACGCCTCGTGAATCTCCTTGCCCTCCTCCCACGCGCGAACGACGGGCGCACAGCCTTCGGCCTGCGCGGCGTACATCGCCGGCAGTTCGTCGGTGAGGCCGAGTTCGCGAAACTCCTTCGCGCCTTTGTGCATTCCGACGAGGCCAACCCCACCGCCGGTCGGGTAGACAACCGCATCTGGCACCTCCCAGTCGAGCTGCTCGATCGTCTCATACACCATCGACTTCTTGGTCTCGTGGCGGTAGGGCGTCACGAACGTCTTGGTGGAGTACCAGTCCTCGTCGGCGATGGCCTCGGCGTAGGCTGTGCCGGCGTCGGTGATCTCACCCTCGGTGACGTGGAGTTCGCCGCCGTGGACCTCGACCATCGCCTTCTGGGTGTAGCCTGCGCGCTCCGGAAGCCAGACGTGGGCGTCCATCCCGGCGCGGGCGGCGTAGGCCGCCGAGGACTGCCCGGCGTTGCCGGCCGTGTTGAGCGCGACCGTGTCGGCACCGTGCTGGGCCGCTGCGGTCATCGCGCCGGTCTGCCCGCGGTCCTTGAACGTGCCCGTCGGGTTGTGGCCCTCGTCTTTGAAGTAAACCTCGCCCACACCCATCGCATCGGCGAGATTCGGACATTCGACCAGCGGGGTTGCGCCCTCGCCCAGCGAGACGGCCGCCTCACGCGGGAACGGCAAGAGGGCGTCGTAGCGCCAGAGTGAGTCGAACGGTTCGGCCTCGATATCCTCACGCGAGAGATCGAGCGCATCGTAGTCGTAGGCGGGGTCGAGGATGCCGCCACAGTCGGGACAGTTGTGGGTCGCCGTCTCGGCGTCGAATCGCTCGCCGCAGTCGATACAGTCCAAGCCGACGAACGCCTCAGTAGTCTGCATGGCTGTGGCTCGGAGGCGCGGGCCTAATGGGTTGTGCTCTCCGGCAATCCAGCGGGGGCTACTCCTCGGTCGATGGGAGCCACGGTTCGAGCGTTTCGACCGTCTCCCCCTCCGGCCGTGGACCGTCGGGTGTGGGGGTCTCAGCGGTGCCCATCGACCCGCTAGCAGCGGCGAACGCCCACTCCTCGCCCGCCAACACGTCGCTTTTGACCGTCTCGACTTCGACCGGCATCGGGCCCTCGACCGTGGCGTCACAGACCAGGTCGAGTTCCACCAGTACCGTCTCCATCGACGGCGGGTCGCCGCCGGCCTCGTCGGGGAGACACCGGCCAACGAGGTCGGCCGGGCGAGCGTTTCCGGAGCCGTCGGGGCGGACCAACCCTTCCCTGACAAGTTCGATGAACGTCGGCGTAACGCGGGCGTAGGTGAACTCATAGTCGGTTTCCTCGGCGCTGGGCGACTCACTGTCACCGCTCTCCTGCCAGTCGCCGGTCGTGCCGCGGCAGACGCCTGCGATGAACAGCGGTGCGGTGGCGCTGCCGGTGTCGAACTCGACCAGTTCCCGCAGCCGGAATGTGTTGACGAGGCGGCGCCGTGCGTCCGCCGCCGACGCCGCGCCGAGCAGGCCACCGTTGACGGCCATCGAGAGCTGGCCGTTCGGTGCCAGCCAGCTGCCCGCACGCTCGAGGAACAGCATCGAGAGATCGTACGTCGCCGTCGCATTGCCGTACTCGTCGTAGGCGTCGCGAGCCGACCCCGCAGGCAGTTCCGCTCGCGCGGTGGTTGGCACATCGCCAACGACGTAGCCGAAATCCGCGCGCTCCACGACGGCCTCGGCTGCACGACGGCGCACCGCGTGCCGGCTGTCGCCGGTGTACCGGCTGCCCCCAACGGTGTGGAGCGCGTCGGTGCGGTGAATCTGGAACCGGCCGAGCGAGAATGAACGGTCTTCGGCGGCTGCGGCGGCGTAGACGTCGATCGTGCGCAGGAGGAGGCGACTCTCCGACAGATGGGTCGCGTACGGATGGATATCGAGGCCATGGAGCCGGTCCCGGACCGTCAGGAGCGTCTCGGCGGGGGTCGCGTCCGTCTCGGCGAGCCGACTGAGCAGCCGGTCGGCGGCGCCGACGAGCACGCTCCCGTCGCCGCAGGCGGGGTCGAGCAACGTCGCGCTCTCGGCATCGAGGGGCGCGTCGACGGTGTAGTTCGCCCGGTCGAGCAGGAGCCCCGCGGTCGCGGGCTGGGTCGAGCCCCGGACCGGCCGGGCGTCGTCGCCGAGATGCGACTCGAAGCCAGTCGTCAGATCCTGGGCGTCGAACTCGTCGACGGTGACCGCAGAGAGCGTCGCGACGGCCTCCTCGAAGGCATCGGCTATCTCGGCCTCGAACACCCACGCGAACGTGCCGTCGTCAGTCGCGTCCTCGCTCACCCCCGCCAGTTCCTCGCGGACCGCCCTGACCAGGTCACCACCGTCTCGTTCGGCGTGTTCGGCGTGTTCCTCCCAGAACGTCCGGTAATCGTCGAAATCGCCCGCCAGCCCACGGTCGGCGGCGACCCGGGCGAGCAACAGCGTGTCCAGCGCAACCGCGGCCGTCTCCGCACAGAACGTCGCCGGCTCTTCTTCGTCGTCGCTGACCTGCCGCCAGCGAGCGAAGCCGGCCTCCAGCCGTCGGGCCGTCGCGTACTGCTCACGGAGGTCGAACAGGTCCGCACGGCGCGTCGTGACGACGTCCTGCTGGCCCGTCGCCTTTGCCTCCTCGATGGCTGCCTCGAGCGCGTCCTCCCTGTCTGCGTACGCCTGAATGCGTCGAGAGAGCTCGTTGAACGCGTCTTCGACGGCTGGGAGCAGTACCTCAGTGTACGTATTGTTCAGCGCCTCGGCGAGCGTTTCGGGTGTCGCGTCAGGTGTGGAGCCGCCGCCGGTGAGGGTGCCGAACGTCACCTTCCCGGGGTCGTCGCCCACGTCGCCGAGTGCGTCCCGGCGCAGGGCGGTGAGCTTCGCGATCGAGAGCTGTTGGCCGGGCGTGAGCGCCGCGGCGAGTGAGTCCCCCGTGGAGCGCTCGACCATCTCCCGCAGATCGATTTCGGTGAGCGTGCGGGCGGTGACCCCGTCACGAGTGGTCGCGTCGTCGTGCGCAGGCGAACAGCGGGCGAAACAGACCAACTGGTTACGGTTGGTGGCGACCAGATAGCGAACGGTCGGTTCGTCGGCGGCAGCGCGGAACGCACGACGGCGGGCGAGTCGAACGTCCTCGTCAGCGTCACTCGCAGTCAGGATGACGGCGGGCTGACCCGCTTCGTCGACGAAGCGAACCTCGGCCCACCCGTTTCGCTGGCTGTAGGCGGTGTCATCGTAGCCGAGCGCGTCGCCGAACAGCCGTCGAACCAACACCGGCACGTAGTCCCCAGCGGCTGCGTCGGCCGTCCCGCACTCGAACAGTTCCCGAAGGCCGCCGACCGCACGGCTGACGAACCCCCCATATGATGTTCCATTCATGTCGACGAACCCAGTAGACAAGCGGAATATGCTGTGGACGGACTTAGTAACGTGGGGTGAGGCGCCAACGGCCTGATAGATCCAGAGCCAGCGGCACCAAACCGGTGGGTAACGGTGTCTACCACCGCGAAAACGGCGACCGTTGCATGCCACCGGCGGCAGAGTTAGGTGCCCGTACCGAGTACGTCGCGTGTGAACTACCTCCATACGTCGACCGCGTCGTCACCCGCCCAGAGTACTCGCAAGCGATGGGGGAGTAGCCCGACCGCATGACTGACACCGGTTCCGCGGGGGCGACCCCCGAGCACAGTGAAACGACCGCGGACGGCGTCGCAAGCGCGGACGCCGACCCGGAGCCGCTCTCCATCGAGGCGGCAGCGGATCTGGTCGACGATATCGTGGACAACGTCGAGCAGGTCATCGTCGGGAAGCGCGAGCAGATCGAGCATATCGTCGTCGCCGGGCTGGCACAGGGCCACGTCCTGCTCGAGGACGTCCCCGGCACCGGGAAGACGATGCTCGCGCGAGCGGTTGCGACCTCTATCGACGTCTCGTTCCGCCGAATCCAGTTCACGCCGGACCTCCTGCCGGCGGACGTGACTGGGACGAACGTGTTCAACCGACAGAGCCGGGAGTTCGAGTTCCAGCCTGGCCCCATCTTCGCCAACGTGGTGCTGGGCGACGAGATCAACCGCGCGCCGCCAAAGACCCAGAGCGCGCTCCTGGAAGCGATGGAGGAGCAGCAGGTGACCGTCGACGGCACCACCCGGAAGCTCCCCGCTCCGTTCATCGTTATCGCGACCCAGAACGACGTGGAGATGGGGCGGACCTACGAGCTTCCGATGGCCGAAATCGACCGGTTCGCCAAGAAGCTCAGACTGGGCTACCCCGACAGCGACGATGAGGCCGAAATCATCGGTCGCACCGCCGGCCACCACCCAATCGAGTCGCTCGAACCGGTCACCGACGGCTGGGCGCTCCAGCGCGCTCGGGAGACCGCCGGCAGCGTCGAACTCAGTGAGCCCGTCCGGTCGTACATCAGCCGACTGGCGGGCTACACCCGCGACCACGCACAGCTCGGGGTCAGCCCCCGTGGCAGCATCGCCCTCGCGCGCACGGCCCAGGTCCGCGCGCTCCTCTACGGCCGGGACTACGTCACCCCTGACGACGTGCAGACGGAGGTGCCCTCGGTCTTCGCCCACCGCATCCGGCCCAAAACCGGGAGCCAGACGGGCGAGGAGCTCCTGGAGGCGGCGTTGGCCGCCGTCGACGTGGAATGAGCCTCACGACCCGCGGTCGCGGGGTGGTCGCTATCGCCGTCGTCAGCTTCGTGCTCGCGCTGCTGTTCGGCGCGCGCTCGCTCAACGCCGTCGTCGTCCCCGCGGCGGTCCTGTTGCTGGCGGCCTACGTCCAAGTGAGCCGACTGCCCGCGCTCTCGGTGTCGCGGGAGCCACCCGGCGACGCCCACGTCGGCGAGGAGCGAGTCGTGGAACTTTCTTTCACCGATCGGGATGGCGAGCCCCTCAAGCGCCCGTTCGTCGGCACCGTCACCGAACGGGTCAACGAAGGGCTCCGGCTCTGCCCGCCCGGGGAGGGTGACTCGGCCTACACCGTCCAGCAGGGTGAGGAGGTGGAGGAGGCACGGTTCGAGACGGCGGTCGGGAACGAGCCGCTTCGCTACCGACTGCGCTACGAACGGCGCGGCGAGCACCAACTCGGCCAGGCGTCAGTCCGGGCGACCGACGTGTTCGGGCTGATGGAGACCGAGTTCCGACTGCGTGGGACCAGCTCGGTGCTGGTCTACCCGCAGGTCCACTATCTGCACTCCTGGGGACGGGATTCGCTTCGGCGCCTCCGGGAGTACGGCCGGAGCGAGCAGCGCGAGCAGTTCGAGGAGCTCCGGGAGTACCACCCGGGCGACCCGCTGCGGGACATCCACTGGAAAACCACAGCAAAACGCGACGAACTCGTCGTCAAGGAGTTCGCCGCCGAGGCAGAGGCGGAGGCAGTCACGCTCGCGGCTGGGGCGGGTGTCGACGGCGCGGACTGGATGGCCGAAGCGACCGCGAGCGTCGCGCTCTCGCTGGTCGACGAAGGCATCCCAGTCGAGGTCACGCTCCCGCGCGGGGAACTGACGGTCGGCCCGGACCACGGCGGCGAACGCAGCCTGCTCCGGACGCTGGCCACCGCCACCGCCGGGCGGGTGACCGACCCGGAGGCAGACATCACCGTCACCGGGCGGGCCGAGGACGCAATCGTTCAGGTCGCTGACGCCGAGTACGCCTTCACCGAACTCATCGACGGCCGTACTGAACGGATGGAAACAGGCCGGACCGAAGAGGTGTACGCATGAGCCGTCCGTCCGGCAGCCCTGCACCAGGGCGGAAAGGGCTCGACGCCGCGCTCACGGGGATGCTGAATCGTGTCTTCCCCGTGGACCAGGAGTGGGAGCTGCGAACTGCCGTCACGAACCCGGCGCTGCTGGGTCTGCTGCTGTTGACGCTGTCGTATCTCCAAGTGCTCTTTCACGTCACCGACGTGGTGGGCGGCACCGGGCTGCTGCTGGCCGAAATCGCGGCCGTGCTGATCCTGGGCCTCGTCCTCGCGCCGCGGTTCGACGCCCGCCGGGCGCTGCTCGGGAGTCTGCTCCTGCTCGTCGCCGGGCTGGTCGTCTACTACTACGCCATCCCCGAGAGCCAGCGCGCGCTCATCGACGCCGGTACCTTCACGAAGGATTTCCTCGCGCTGCTGACTGGGCTCTCGGTGTTCCGGCTGCTGGAGGCACAAATCTGGGCCCTGGCGGTGCTGCCGGCACCCCTGCTCGGCTCCTGGCTACTGGCGCTCCGCGGCCGCTACCCCCTGAGTGTGCTGCTGGGCGGGACCGTGCTCGTCCTGTTCGTGCTCACTGGCGACGCCGGCCCGACGACGACGCTGCTCGGCGTCATCGGCGCGACGCTGGCGGTCGGACTGGCAGAACTCGTCCCGCGGAAGGCGCTCTCGGCCCAGTGGGACACCGTCGTGCTGGTCATCACCGTGATGGTGGTGCTCTCCGCGTCGGTCTCGCTGGTCCCCGGCGGCGCCGCCCGGCCCGCATTCGTCAACACCGGCACGCCCTCCCTGGAGTCGAACCTCGTCGACAACACCGACAGCGTGGGTGTCGTCGGCTCCATTCGGCTCTCCCCGGCGGTGCGGTTCACCATCGAATCCGAACGCGAGAGCTACTGGAAAGTCGGGAGCTACGACCGCTACACCGGCAACGGCTGGGTCCGGACCGGCGAAAGCAGGCAGTACAGCGGTCAGCTCGATGGCCCGCCCGGTGAGAGTGTGGAGGTCGAGCAGACAGTGACCGCCGAGACGCCACTCAACTCGATGCCCGCGGCCTGGAAACCCGTGCAGGTCGAAGGGAGCGTCAGGCGGGCCACGCAGGTCACCACCCAGGACGGCCTCCGGGCCGCGACAGCGATCGACGAGGGCGAGTCCTACACCGTCACCAGCGAGGTTGCCCAGTACAGTAGCGGCGACCTCCGGAGTGCCGGGACCGACTACCCCGATGAGATCGAACAGCGCTATCTGGGGCTCCCCGACAGCACACCCGACCGAGTCCGCGAACGCACCGATGAAGTCGTCGCGGACGCCGACACCCCCTACGAGGCGGCGGTCGCCATCGAGTCCTATCTGGAGTCAAACAAGCGCTACTCCCTCAGCGTCCAGCAGCCGGAGGGCAACATCGCCGACGCGTTCCTCTTCGAGATGGACGCCGGCTACTGCACCTACTACGCAACGACGATGGTGACGATGCTGCGGACACAGGGTGTCCCCGCGCGGTTCGTGACGGGCTACACGTCGGGTGAGCGGGTCGCCGAGGACCGCTGGGTGGTTCGCGGTCTCGACGCCCACGCTTGGGTCGAGGTGTACTTCCCCGATATCGGCTGGGTTGCGTTCGACCCGACGCCGGGCGCGGCCCGGGAAGGCGCCGAGGGCCAGCGATTGGCCGAGGCCCGTGAGAACGAGGAGGAGGGCGTCGACACCACCGAGAGCGGCCCGGAAGAGTGGACGCCCACACCGACCGCGACCCACACCGACAGCGAAACGGCGACAAACGGTAGCGAGAACGGAAGCTCCGGCGGCACCCTCGTGGGGACGCCTGACCTCGGGCCAAGAGGCGGCTCAGAAGCCACGGCCGGCTCGCTGGGTGATTTCACACCCGCCGGTGGTGAGAGCGACGACGGCGGCTCGGGGCTGCCCACACGTGAGGAGCTCGGCTACGGCTTCGCGTTCCTGCTGGGAAGCATCGCTGCGACCCGGCGATTCGGGCTGGACCGTCGGCTCTATCGGTTCGTCTGGCTCCGCTACCAGCCACGGAGCGAACCCGTCGCGGACGTGGAGCGAGCCTACGAACGAATGGAGGCAGTGCTGGCGAGCCGGTACGGCGCGCGCCGCCGCGGCGAGACGGTGGCCGACTACCTCGAGCGGCTCGCGGTCAGCGACGAGCGAGTCAGGCTCGCTGGGGAGCTGTACGAGCGGGCACACTACGGCGGGCGGGCGAGCGAAACCGAGGCCGACCGGGTGGTCAGCGCAGTCAACGAGCTGGTCGCCGAGACGACACCGTTGCTCGGGCGGTTGCGGCGGTGAGGGATACCTCGCCCGGTACTGTTTTGTAGTAGTGGCGGCTATTTCCGACTTGTAATGGGTGAAGTCTGCTCGACGTGTGGGCTGCCTGAGGAACTCTGCGTCTGCGAAGACGTCGCAAAAGAGTCCCAGCAGATCAGCATCCGCATCGACGAGCGCAGGTACGGCAAGGAGGTAACGATCATTCAGGGGTTCGACCCGAAAGACGTGGATATGGACAGCCTGTCCTCGGACCTGAAGTCCAAGTTCGCGTGCGGCGGAACCGTCGAGGACGGCTCCATCGAACTCCAGGGCAACCACAGCGGCCGCGTGGAGGATTTCCTCCGCGAGAAAGGCTTCAACGTGGCCTGACCTCCTTCCGACGGCGGACGTTCACCCGCCCGCGAGCCAAACGGCTCGCGTGAGAACTATACGACTCGCTCTCCAGTCCCAACTGTGGCACGAACAGCCCCCGCTCTCGTCCTCTCCCTCCTCGTCCTGACAACGCTCGTTCCCGCCTCGGCCGTCGCCGGTGCGGGTGCCGACACCAACGCAGTCGGGAGTATCGACCTCGTCGACGCCCCGCGGGCCGACGCCGTTGCCACCAGCGGGCCGACCATCAGTATCGACACCACGCTTTCGCTCACGCCCGACCGGCCCGGCTCCATCGGCGTCGTCCAGACGTTCGTGTTGCCGAGCGAGGTGAGCGCACTCCGGGTCAGCCTCGACAGCGGCGTCACCGTCACCGAGAGCAGCGGGTTCACCCAGGAGAGCGACGGGACCTGGGCCTGGGACGGCCAGACCAGCAATCCAACGCTGCGCTACCGGAAGCAGGCAAATCAGACGACGCAGGCCAGCGGCCCCCTCAGTGCTTCGGGCTCGTTCCTCTTCGCAGACCCAGGCCCGTGGGCGCTGGTCCGCACACCGAACATTGGCCTCCAGTGGCGCTACCGCGGGAGTCAGTCGGTGCAGGTCAGCCGCGCGACCACCGTCGACGGTGAGGGAGCCGTCGGGGGCACCACCGCCTTCCTCGGCGCCCACGAACTCTACACCCAGCAGGCCAACGGCCAGACGTTCCGACTCGTCGTCCCGAACGCAGCCGATATGGAGTCGACCCCACAGCGCGTGCTTCGCGGACTCGCCAACGCCTCCCGCGACATGCAGGTCGGTGACCGCGACGCCGAGGTGTTCGCCGTCGCCGCGCCCACGACTGGGGACCGCTGGGCCGTGCAGGGGCTCCAAGTCGGCAGCCACGACTTCTGGGTCCGGGACAGTCAGTCGGTCGAAAGCATCGGCAACGCCTGGCTCCACGAGTACGTCCACACGCGCCAGTCCTTCGAGACTGCGGCGTCAGCGCAGTGGTTCACCGAGGCCAGCGCCACCTGGTATGCCGCGCTCCTCAGCCTCGATGAGGGAGCGACGTTCACTGACATCCAGCAGTTCCTCTCCCGTGGCGAGAGCAGCCCGCAGGCCGACTCCGTGCTGAGCGAGCCGGGGAGCTGGCAGTCCAACGCCAACTACTGGAAAGGCGCGCTCGTTCTGGGCGAACTCGACCGCCGTATCCGCCTGGAGAGCAACCAACGTGCGAGCCTGCAGGCGATCTTCCGCTCGCTCAACGGCCGGACAGATCCCGTCCAGAACGCCGATATCGTTGCGGGGGTCGGCAGCGTCGCGACATCGTCGACCAAAGGAGCCGCCGATCGCTACACGACCACCAGTGCAGCACCGGAGACGTGGACCAGCAGCGCCCAACGCGAGGCGTTCGGGAGCCAGCCCGCCCAGATGCAGGTCACGCTCGATACGGGGAGTGACGTCCGCTACAGCGGCCCCTTCCGGACCGGCACGGCCGACCCACCAGTGACGCTCGCTGTAGGTGAACAGCTCTCGTTCCGGGTCACGGTTCGCAACGTTGGCGACGCGACCGGCGAGTACGAACTGTTGCTCCGCGTTGCAGACGAGCCAGTCGCGAACCGAACAGGCACACTCGCTCCCGGCGATACCGCGACCGCCGAGCTGACCCACCGCTTCGACGACAGTGGAACGTACACCGTCTCCATCGGCGGCGAGCGCGTCCGGGTCGAGGTGCGCGAGCCAGCAACCCTCACCGTGACTGAGCTTCAAGTCGACCGCTCGTCGGTGACAGTCGGAGAGACGGTGACCGCAACGGCGACCGTCGAGAACGCGGGTGCTGTGCCCGGAAACCGGACCGTGGCGTACACACGTGATGGAGAGACAGTCGCCCGCCGAACGGTGCGTCTCGGCCCAGGCGAGTCCGCGACCGTCTCGGAGAAACTCACCCTGCAGGAGGCCGGCGAGGTCCGTCTCGGTGCGGGCGAGCGAGCGGTGACCGTCGAGGTACGCGAGCAGGGTGGAGTGAGCCAGAGCGACGTGCCCATCCCCGGCTTCGGCGTACCGGCCGCACTCGCCGGAATTGCCGCGCTCGTCCTGCTCACGCGTGGTCTGCGCCAAGGATAGCCGCACAGAGAACGGTCCGGAGAACAAGCGTATCTGGCTCTCTGGCAACGGCGGCACCATTGTACTCTGCCCTCGTGAGTCGGCCGTCGTTCGAGTTCTTTGAAGCGAGAAATTCCCGTTCAGAACGGCGCGTTCGGCCCTTCTTCAGCGCTTCCTGCTTCGAACTCACTCGCGATCTCGCCATCCCACTCGCTGAGGCCGCCCGCCAAACTCTCGACAGTGGCCTCGCTCGTGCCCTCGTCGGACCCGACCAGCCGCGCGGCCTGCACGCTCGACTTGCCGTGCGGGCAGACCGTCACGACGTGGTCGGCGTCGGCCAGTTCGGCGACGCGGTCCGGGAGCTCGCGGAACGGGACGTTGACGCTTCCGGGGATGTGGCCGCGGCTGAACGCTGTCGGCTGCCGGATGTCGACGACGGTTGGCGTATCGCCGTCGGCCAGTTTCGACTGCAATTCCTCGGTGGAAATTTCGCCGTCCATGCGCCGGCTAGCGCGCTCCGGCGGATAAGCCCGTTGGGGGCGGCTGGAACGTTCTTCCCTGTTGGCTGGGGTATCTGCCCATGTGGAAGCTGGGTGAACGCGTGGACCGGCCGGAGTGGGAACCAGTAGAGCACCGTTCAACATCTCGCTGTTCAACTTGCAGAGACGACACAGGACCCCTACACGGTGGGCAGCGGCGGGACCTTGGTTGGCGGCCGTGGCGACGGCTGGGAGGGCATCGAACAGCCCGTCGAACTCGCCGACGGCGCCGATTCGACAGTCAGCGAGTGCGGACCGCCCTCGACGCGTAACTACAGCAGTCCTTCGTCCTTCGCGAGCGTGAGCCCCTGGAGCGTCGCCTCGTTGGTTGGCCCCGAGCGGACCTCCGGAATCGCCTCCTCGATGGGAATGGCTCGTGGCGTGAGGAACTCGTTCGCATCTAACTCCTGCTCCTCGGCGGTGAGTCCCTCGGCGAAGACGTAGGCGCGCTTGTGTCTGAGCAGCCCCGTCGCGACCCAGACCTCCGCAAGCAGCGAGAGCGAATCAGCCTGGAAGCCGGCCTCCTCACGGAGTTCGCGCTCGGCCGCAGTGGTGAACGACTCCTCGGCTTCGACGACGCCCGCGGGGAGTTCGAGCTGTTCGTGGCGGATGGTCGGGCGGTACTGCTCGACGAACAGGATGTGGCCGTCGTGGACCGCCGTGACGACGACGGCGGTTGGGAGCTCCGCCCAGTAGTAGCGCTTCTGCGTGCCGTCAGGCTGTTGGACCAGGTCGTAGCCACCGGTGAACCAACTTGTCTCGTACTCAGGGACGCTCTCGATGACGGGCCAGTCCGGATGCGGGTCGCCGATGGGTTCGTGCCGTCGCCCGTCGTCGGGCGGGTGCTCGTTCATAGCGGCCCTCTGTCGGGCCGGGGATTAAGGGCTACTCCTTCAGCAAATCCGCGTAAATCCGGCCGAACGCCTGTCGGCGGAGCGTGCCAATCGCAGCATCCTCCTCGTTCTGGAACGTCGCGGCCACCGCCTGCCCGGCGAAGGGGGCGACGTGCCAGACCACTCGGTCGACGTTTGGCGAGCCGTTGACGTGGCAGTCGTAGTCGGGGTGGTCGGCCTGCCAGTCCTCGAACGCCTCGCGGTCGCCGACGTGGACCGAGAGCAGCGACGCAAAGAGCGCGTCGCGGGCCGTTTCGACCACTTCGCCGGTGACTCGCTGGCTGTACTCCTCGCGGTCGAACTCCATGGCCTTGGCCGTCTCGCGCACGACGACCTGTGCCGCGGGCCCGACGCTCTCGAACGCCTCGCGGGCGTCGGCCTCAGTCTCGGGGGCGAAAATACCGTCTGTTCGCATACGTGTGGGTTCGCAGGAAATGGTTTACCGGTGGCGGTGCGGACTCACTCCTCGTCTTCGTCTGCGGTCGCCTCCCGTCGCTGTTGGGTGAGTTCGCGGGCCTCCTGCAGAATCTGCTCAGTCTCGAGATCGAGATCGTCAGTCACGCTCTGGACGGTCGGCTCCTCGCTGGGGACCGGCGCCTCCTCGGTCGCTGGCTGGTGGTCGTGGTCGTGTTCGTGGTCGTGCTCGTCCGGTTCTCCCTGGCGTTCTTCGGGAATATCGGCTGCTTCCACGGCTGCTTCGTCGTAGTCGACCTCTTCGGCGGCGTCGACGACGCGCGTGCCGAGGTCCGGCGGCGTCAGCTCCGCCCATCCCTCGACGTGCTCGTCCAGCCACGCCTCGTGGTCGGCTTCGTGGAGCATCGCCGTCATGGCGAGATGGTTGGCGAGATGCTCGCTGTCGTGTTGGGGTGTCTCACAGACGGGACAGCTGTAGCCCATGCCCGAGGCGATGGGCCGGAGGGTCAAAACAGGACCGCTCGGGCAGCCTTACTCGCCGTCTCGCCACGACGGGATGTCGAGCACCATCACGTAGGCGTCCTCACCGTTGTCGTAGTAGCTTGGCACGCGCCGGATGGGTTCGAACCCAACGTCGTCGTAGAGCGACTGTGCGGGGTCGTTGGTCTCCCGGACTTCGAGTTTCACGACGTGTGCGCCCGCGACAGAGAGGGTGAGTAACACCCGTTCGAGCAGCGCGCGGCCGATCCCCTCCCCCTGTGCGTTGGGGTGGACCGCGATATCTTTCAGGTGGCCGATATCCCGGCCGTGGTTCGGGGTCACGTCCGAGACGGCGTAACCGACGACGGCGCCGTTGCGGACCGCAACCAGGAAGCCGGATTCCCCGACGAACTGCTCGAAGGAGGCGAAGGGCCACGGCTGGGCGAACACCGCCTTCTCGATGCGGTAGACCGCGAGGAGATCTGCCCGCCCAGCCTGACGGGTGGTGACACCCTCGTCTGCGTGCGCGTCGGGCGTGGTCCTCACGACTCGGGGTTATGGGTAGGGGAGGTTAAACGCCACGGCCGGTGTGAGGGTAGTGTTCAGATACGCAGTTCCCAGCGGTGGAGTTAGTGGGAACAGCTGAAAGCCCTCGGCTATCTCGGCTCCCGCGACTCGCTGCGCGCGTTCGCTCGCGCTGCTCGCTCTCGTGCGTACTTCGCCGGGGTCCGCCGAGACGCCTCGCCCTTTCAATCCACCAGGGATGCCGGCTTGAACGCCGAGCGCGGCCAGCCAGTTTCTGTCCGTATCTGAACACCGCCGTGTGAGGCGGCGCCGTAGCTGGGGGGGCGTAAAAAACGGAGAAATCGCGAGCCGCACGAGGCGGCTACTGGTTGCTCAGTCGTCCGCTGCGGTAGGCGGCGACCGCAGCGATCAGTCGTCCGTCGCGGCAGACCGTCGCCGTGACGATCAGTCGTCCGTCACGGCCGAACGGCGCCGCGACGATCAGTCGTCCGTCACGGCCGAACGGCGCCGTGACGATCAGTCGTCTGCGGGGGCGCTGCTGCCAGCGTCGTGCTGCTGGCGGACCCACGAGAGCTTGCCACCGGAGGCGAGGATCTCGCGCTCGCGCTCGGAGGCGTCGAGGGTTGCGGTCCCCTCCCAGTCGTCGTTGACGCGGAAGGTGAACTCGGTCTGGCCCGAGCGGACACCGTCGCCCACGTCCTCGACAATCTCGATGGAGTCACCCTGCTCGATGGATTCGTAGTCGTCCTCCTCGATGGTGAGGGGGACGAGGCCGAAGTTGAACAGGTTCGCCTTGTGGATGCGGGCGAAGCTGCGAGCGAGCACGCCCTCGATGCCGAGGTACATCGGGCAGAGCGCCGCGTGTTCTCGCGAGGAGCCCTGACCGTAGTTCTCGCCGGCGACGAGGAAGCCGCCGTCGGAGTCGAGGGCACGCTGTGCGAACGTATCGTCGACGCGCGAGAGCGTGAACTCCGAGAGCTTCGGCACGTTGGAGCGGTACATCAGGATGTCCGACGTGGCCGGGATGATGTGGTCAGTCGTGATGTTGTCGCCCATGCGCAGGAGCACCTCACCCTCGAGGTGTGGGTCGAGCGCGTCCTTCAGGGGCACATCGCCGATGTTGGGCCCCTTGATCAGGTCGTCGTCGACGGCCTCGTCGGGGGCGATGATGTCTGCGTCGTCGCGGTCGTAGCCGGTCCCCATCTCGAAGCCGGGGTCCTCGAGGTCGCCGAGTTCGTCGGCGAGGTCACGCGGGTCGATGATTTCGCCCGTGATGGCCGCCGCGGTGGCGACCTCCGGTGAGCAGAGGAAGACGGAGTCGTCTTCGATACCCGAGCGCCCCTCGAAGTTACGGTTGAACGTTCGGAGCGAGACGGTGTCGCTGCCGGGGACGTGGCCGATGCCGATACAGGCACCACACGTCGCCTCGGAGAAGTTGACACCGGCGGCCATCAGTTCGGCCGTCCAGCCCTCGCGGGCCAGCATCTCGGAGGCCTGCTTGGAGGCCGGCGCGATGATCATCTCGGTCTTCTTGTTGACCTCACGACCCTTGAGCATCTTCGCTGCCGGGAGGATGTCCTCGTAGGCGCCGTTGGTACAGGAGCCGACCATGACCTGCTCGACGCTCTCGCCGGCGACCTCACGGACCGGGACAACGTTGTCCGGCATCGAGGGCGTGGCGATGAGCGGTTCGAGATCCGAGAGATCGACGACGATCTCGTCGGCGTACTCGGCGTCGGCGTCAGGCTGGAGTTCGACGTATTCGTCCGGGCGGTCGACCTCGTCGAGCCACTCCTGCGTGCGCTCGTCCGTCCCGAAGATCGAGGAGGTGGCGCCGAGTTCGGTCCCCATGTTGGTGATGGTAGTCCGCTCGGGCACCGAGAGCGCCTCCACGCCGGGGCCGGTGTACTCGAACACCTTGCCGACGCCGCCTTTCACGCTGAGGCGACGGAGCAACTCGAGGATGACGTCCTTCGCGGTCGTCCACTCATCCAGCTCACCTTCGAGCCGGATGTTGACGACTTCGGGCATCTCGACGTAGTAGGCGCCGCCGCCCATCGCGACAGCGATGTCGAGCCCACCCGCACCGATTGCCAGCTGGCCGAGACCGCCGGGCGTCGGCGTGTGAGAGTCCGAGCCGAGCAGCGTCTTGCCGGGCGCAGCGAAGTTCTCCTTGTGAACGTTGTGACAGATACCGTTCCCGGGGCGAGAGAAGTAAGCGCCATAGGTACCGGCCGCAGAGCGCAGGAAGCGGTGGTCGTCGGTGTTCTTGAAGTCAAACTGGTAGGTCTGGTGGTCGCAGTACTGCGCGGCGAGCTCCGTCTGGATCTCGTCGAGTTCGAGCGCCTCGAACTGTAGCCACACCATCGTCCCGGTCGTGTCCTGTGCAAGCACCTGGTCGATTTCGAGCCCAATCTCCTCTCCGGGAGTGAGCTCACCTTCGACGAGGTGGTCGTCGAGGATTTTCTCCGTGATTGTCTTTCCCATATCGCTCGAATATTGGCTCGGCGTAGATATAAATCCGGCGAGAAGATACGAACCCGTTCACGGCTCCGCCACTGTTAAATCCACCCAGCTTGTTTCCCCGCGGTATGTTCCGTTCCGGTCGGTTCGTCGCCACGTCGGTACGCGACTACGCCGACGACGCCGTCCAGCCGAATGGCCTCGATCTCACCGTCGAGGCCGTCTTCCAGCAGCGCTCAGCGGGCTACGTCGGGACCGACGGAAAATCGGTCGGCGACCGTGAACCCGTCGACCCGGACGACGACGGCATCTACCGGCTCGACCCCGGTGCCTACATCGTTCGGTACGGCGAGACCCTCGCAGTGCCCGAGGACCACGTGGGCTTTGTCCTGCCGCGTTCGACGCTGCTGCGAAACTCCTGTACGCTGGACACCGCAGTCTGGGACGCCGGCTACGAAGGCCGGGGCGAGGGGCTGCTCGAAGTGCACCACCGCATCGAAATCGAACAGGGTTCCCGTCTCGGCCAGTTTGTCCTCTCTGAAGCCGACCACGTGGGCAAGTACGACGGTGAGTATCAGGGAGAGAACGCCGATGAATCGAGCGCTGACCGATGAGTGAGTCTACGTCGTCGCTGGAGCTAGCCCTCTACCGCGAGGCGTTTGCCGCGGGCACGGGCGCGAATCTCATCACTGACGAGGCGTTCCGAATCGTCGAGGCCAACGAGGACTGTCTCGCCACGATCGACTGGGAGCGCGAGACGTTGCTCGACGAGAGCGCCGAGCGACTGTTCGACGAGCCACTCATCTTCGAGGAGGCGACCGACCGCCTCGAGACGGGCGCGACCTGGCGCAGCGAGTGTACGCTCATGACCGGCGACGGCCGCCGGCTCCAGGTCGAGGCCACGGCCACGCCGCTGTCGGTCGACGGCAAGCGCCGTGGCGCCGTCTTGGGCTTCGTTGACCTCACCGAGCGACGCAACCGCCAGGAGGGGCTGCGCGTGCTCAATCGCGTGCTCAGACACAATCTGCGGAACGACGCCAACGTCGTCCTCGGTCACCTCGACACCGCCGCTGAGCACACTGAAAACGAGGGCGTCGAGAAATCCGTCGAAATCGCGAAACACCGAATGGAGGGAAGTCTAGACCGTGCGCAGACCGCCCGGGAGTTCAGCCGCCACCTCGCCGCGGACGTGGAGACGACGCTCTACCCCGTGGACCTCGCGAGTGCGCTGACCCAGGCCATCAACAAAGTCGACACGGCCGGCGCCACCATCGAAGCCGACGTTCCCTCGAGGCTGTTGGTCCGGGGTGACGAGACACTCACCGCCGCGCTGCGGAACGTCATCGAGAACGCTGTCGAGCATACGGGCCCGTCGCCGACGGTCCAGATCCACGCCGAAGCCGACGAGGAGACGGTCACGCTCTACGTGGCCGACGACGGGCCGGGGATTCCGCCGGAGCGCCGCGCGAACGTGCTCGAACGCGGCGGCTCGGCAGTCAGACACGGCCAGGGGCTGGGGCTCTTTTTCGTCGACCGCCTGCTCTCGATCTACGGCGGCGAGCTCAGACTCGGCGACAGCGAGCTCGGCGGCTGTTTGGTCGAGCTAGAGTTCCCACGCGAGAACGCGGAGGGTGTCGAGTTCGAGCTGTCGGTGTAGTTCTTCTGAGTGGATTGGAGCGAGTGTGGTTTCCTGATCACCAGCAGCAACAGGACCGCGGAGTTCCCGAGACCTTGGAGGACCCGCACAGTACCGCGATGGTCTCCCCGCATCCTCCCCACGGCCTCGCGACCGGTGCGAGGCCGCGCGTCCACCGCTCCCGCACCGCTTCGTTGGCGCGAAGCGCTCGCACCTCCGTGTGCGATGGAGCGCGAGGGGCGAGCGAGGGCAACGCCCGAGCGAGTCGGCTGGGGAGGCGTGTGGCCGTGCAGCGGGGAGCGGTGCGGCACACGTAGTCAACGATACCGATGCTGGTGCGGGTGCTGTCCAATGCTGACCAGTGCACTCACGTTTTCCAGAAACTACAGTGAAAAAAGAGATACGTTCGGATCGTCGAATTCCGCAACTGAGGTCTACTCCTCCCAGAAGGCACGCTGTCGGTCTTCGATCTCGGAAAGGACCATCGAGAGGATATCTCGCCAATCTGCCGGATGCGAGGTGTCGGTACCGAGTGTCGGTGCGTCAGGCCCTGGATGGACGTGCTCACGGGTGTTGTGATCGGAGGGATGTCTGTCCCAACGGTGATCGATTCGAGTTCGTCGTTGGTATACGTCTGAGTTGTAGCCATAGATGCCTACAGAGCTACTTGACCGGGCATCTATGGCACGCCGATCCCCAGGTTCGACGCGTGGGAAAGAGTTCCGCATCGTTCTGTGCGTCGTCTGTGTCGATTGTATCCGTGCTACCCGATTAGCATTAACCGGGAGGGGTGATCCTGCTATTCAAATAAACCCAATATTTTTGCGTATGGAAAAAAACAGATGAGTGACGACGACGTTGACGAGAATATCGACCTGGTCCCACTCGTCGATAATCGTCTCAACCGAACTGTGACCCGCGGACAGAAGTATGGTACACCACCCCGTGGACTATACGGTTTCGGGTCGAATCCTCCTCGTATGGCTACGGTGCTGGAGTTCGCGAGTCCTGCTGCTGACTTTCCACTGGGGAGCATCTTCGAGGCCCTGCCGGAGGTGGAGGTCAAACTGGAGCGACTCATCCCACACGACACGCTGATAATCCCGTACTTCTGGGTGCGGGGGATAGCGGTCGAGGACATCGAAGCGGAGTTCAAGACGCACACCGGCGTAACAGATATCCGACTCATCGACAGCGTGGAAGACGAGTACCTCATGCGTGCCGAGTGGGAGAATGATTACGTTGGCGTCCTGGCCGCCCTCT
>Ga0306908_1000160_pt1 | contig 31166 bp, 34 predicted proteins | sample AntRauTorcE11899_FD_190430 | JGI IMG/M metagenome (GOLD analysis project Ga0306908, IMG submission 190430) | Saline lake microbial communities from Rauer Islands, Antarctica - Metagenome Torckler E11 #899 (v2) (version 2) | ecosystem: Environmental > Aquatic > Non-marine Saline and Alkaline >... | reverse complement strand
GAGACTCGACACAGATCCGAATTGCAAACCGGAACTGTCGACTACTGTTCGGTCTCGGTGAAAGCCTCGACAGCCCACCTCGGAGGGTCAGTGTTCGTCGTTCCGATATCGCCGATCCGAACTCGGTGGGTGATCCGACGCGGTCCCGACCGATAGCGAACCGTTCTCGTCGACCTGATCTCTCGAACGATCCCTGCAGGAGTCACGAGAAGTGTCATCGATGCGTTGGTCGTGACACCAGTATCGGTCAACGAAGCGCTGACTCGATACCACTCCGTTCCGTCTCGTGACACGCGTTCGACAGTCGCATTCGACCGGGTTGTGAGTTCGGCAATCATCCGTCGATGGAGTGCCTGATTCGGCCGTATCGATGTGTTGAGGAAGTCGAGACGACGCTGGCTGACGGTCCCGTTCGTTTCGACTCGCTCGACGGTGGTCCGCCCGTTGCGCCACGTCACCGTTCGGTCGGGAGCTTGCAGATATCGGTCGGGGACCTCACCGGATGCCGTCGTGGAACTCACGACTGAGCCCCGGATCGGACTGCTCGTGTTTATGTTCCACGTCTGGATGGTACTCACGGTGAAAGCCGGATCGACACTTCGCATCGTTCGGTTCGACCGAACGGTAAACGATGTCGACTGTAGAGCCTCGGTATGGGCCTCCACGAGCGCGCTCACGTCGGTGACTCCCGTCTCGGAGAGACCCGGTGGAGCCGTCGAATTCGTCGTGGCTGTACAGCCGCCGAGGGCAAGCAGACAGACCGCAACCACGGCGAACAGGCGATGTCGTCTCATAGAAAGGCCACCTCCGGAAACCCATAGAAGTAGTAGTAGATTTCGGCGACCCCGGAGACGACTAGGAGTCCGCCTGAGAGACGATAGATAGTGTGGGTATGCTGGCTAAGTTGTGTCGCGACCGACGAGCCACCCAGTGCGGACAGTACCGTGAGGACGATCAACACGACACTCATCCCGAGGGCGTAGGCGACTGCCAGTCCGATCCCGAGTGAGGGACCGGCGGCGATCCCCCGAGCCACGACCGCGATAAACAGCGGGGCGGTACAGCCCGCAGCCGCAGCAGCATACAGCACGCCAAAGACAAAGAACCCGCCAATGGAGCGTCGACGCTCAGGAAGCTGGATGTGGACTCGATCCAGTGTCCAGCCGAGAGCCATCGCACCGCCAGCGATAATAAACACCGAGCCAACAACGAGTTCGAGAATCGCGATCTCCGAGAGTGCGCCCGCGCCGAGGATGACTGTGGTTCCCGCCAGTCCGACATAAACAAGAGTCATACCCAGACAGGCCGCGACACTCACGAACAGTGCTCGGGCAAGCGGGTTCTGTACCCGCTTGACGAACCGACCCTCGGAGGACTGCTGGGGATCGGCAGCCGACGAGGCGGTGTCGCTGAGGAAATACGACAGATAGCCCGGCAGTAGCGGAAACGCACAGGGCGCGAAAAAGGTAGCACTCCCGGCCGAAAACGCCAGCGAAAGGAGCGCTACTGAGCCGAGAGCTGTCATGCTGAGTCCTCGATCAGAGGTTCGATCTCCGCTTGCAGGCCCTCGAAATCCCGAACACGGAGACCATGGCCTCCGTCGGTCACCTGCTCACCGTTCCGATCAAACAGGAGATTCGTCGGATAGCTGTTTGCGTTCCATGTCTGGGTCGCCTTCAACGCAGGGTCGGTGACCACCGGCCAAGTTCCGTCGTGTTCGGTCCAGAACGCTTCGATGAGGTCCTCGTCGACCTCCGGGGTGATCGATACCATGTGAAGCGTGTCTGCGTCGTAGGCCGCTCGAAGCCGCCGGAAGTGCGGCATCTCGTCGACACAGGGCTTACACCAAGTGGCGAAGAAGTTCAGAAGCGTCACCGTTCCGTCGGCAATGAGCTCGACCTGACCAGCGGGGAGATCACCGCTCGTGACAACTGATGGCAGTGTCAACGACGACCCGCCGTCCGATCCCGGATTCGGAGACTGATCGCCTGCACAGCCAGCAAGCCCGGTACCGACAGCAGCGCCGATAACACCGAGTAGAGAACGACGTTCTAACCCCGAGTGATCTGCAGTCATCGGTCCGAGAGGACCTCCTGGAGGCCGGTGGGTAAACTCCTGTTCGACTGTATCCGACAGCCGACAGTCGTTGGTGACTGCTGGGATCGTCGTCGATCCGAACAAAGCGCCGTGTTCTGAGTTGTCGTCTCGAACTGCCTCTGATTGTGACGTACTGTCGACTGTCTCATAGTGACAGTGCCGGCGTTTCAGACAGCCGGACACCATTTAGATATCAACGACGTTTTTGATATGGTCAGTGTACGCTAAAAATTGGTTTTTAGTTCCAGTATCAGTTGTGCCTGCGTAACCTCCAGTTGGAAAAAATACACAGCCCAAATGAGTAGCTTCGATCATCTACCGGGATTGGCTGTTCGACTCTTGGCCTCGATCCGAACGCTCATCGGCGAGGAAGAACAGGTAACACAAACCCGTATTTTAGTCTTCACAATCACCAGTATCTCCCCAATTCAACTGAAAGATGCCAGCTCATCGCCGCCCCTCTAGGGGCTTCAGCGAACCACTGGTGATCATCATGCAACGACGAACACTTGTCTTACTCCTTGTGGCAGGCATTGCGATTGCCACCGGTGCCGTGACAGCGGTACCACAGGCGGATAGCACGACAGCAATTGCACAGACCACAGCCGCCGGTAGTTCGGCCAGCGGTGGCGACACCGTAACCGACCCCGCGAACTACACGCGGCTATACATCCAAGATCGATATCAAAACCTCCGGCTCAAACCCGGTGAAAGCGATACTGTCTCGGTCACCGTTGAAAATGGTGAGGACGAAGCAGTCGACCTCTCGCCGCGAATTGCCACGCCACCGACTCGGAGTCAGCCGCCGATCAAATCGGAGTGGGTTTCGATTAATGCTGACGATACCACAGTTGAGGCTGGTGACTCCCAAACCTTCGACGTGACCATCAACATACCAGACGACGCCGAGATCGGCGACTACAGCGGGCAGATCGCGTTCACCGACGAAACTGTACAGTATCCGGGTCGACCACCACAGCCCGTTCATAGCACTGGACTGAGCGTCGATGTCTGGCAGGAGCCAACCGTAGAGATCCAGTCGGACACGCACATCTACACCCAGCTCAAAGCGGGCGAAACGCTCTCCCGTGAGATTACGGTTCGCAACACCGGTGACGAGGCCGTCCCGGTCAACCCACAGCTCTCCGGCGAGACTGCTCATCGGCGCAGGCCTGGTCGCGAGAGCCTCGACCGTTCATGGGTCAGTATCGATGCGCCCAGCGAGATCGCTCCTGGTGAGACAGAGACGGTTTCGATCACCATCTCGCCACCGGCTGACGCCGACCGTGGCGACTACAGCACGTCCATCGATCTTGGCATCAAAGACCCCGCCCGTGCCACCGACCGATCCCATTGGCAGCGAGTCGACGTGAGCTTCCAGCTGTGGACTGAACCGAGCGAGCCATTCGAGACCACGTTCAGTGTCAGCGAGTCGACCACTGATGCAACATTGAAACTCACATCCGGCCACCGTCCACGAGCCAGCAACGCCGACCCCGGAGCCGACTTCGATGTGACCTTCGTTGCCCCCGATGGCCGCGAAATCGACGCCGACCGCGAGCAACTCACCAATACGGGTCACGTCGACCTCGGATCGCGGCGACCGAGAACAACGACAACTGACAAAACGTACGCAACTCGCGGCGGACAAGAGATCTTCACCTACCGGCTGGAAGACCCCAAATCGGGCGAGTGGTCAGTTCGAATTATGCCCGAGAACACAATGGGATTCGAGTACGAACTCAAACGGAACGAAAACCAGTAGTTACCGGGGTTCAGCTCTCCAGCTTTCAGTAGCCAGATCTACGTTAGATGTTGTGCTACTAATGAGCATCCCGCATGACCTATCACAGAGTACCCAACAGCTATCTTCTTGTTGCGATGGGCGATTTTCGCCATTCCGTCGAACTGTTTGCGGCCTGCCCTCAAAGCCGGCGAAGAGCTGATGCTTTCGTCGACTGTGTCAGTTGAGCACACCTATACATTGGTGATATACATACACCATCGTTCTGTCATGGAACGAAAGCAAGATCAGGCCCCGTTCCAGTAGGAAAACCGGCGCCGTCTGGCGATTATACTTCCAAAACCAGTGGGCGCTGCAGGATTTGAACCCGCGGCAGCTTGGTCCGAAGCCAAGTACTCTGTCCAGGCTGAGCTAAGCGCCCGCACTCGATTATTCCGAAGCTCCAATAATAAGGGCGTCGGTCTCGTCGCACCCAGTCGACCGGTCACACACAACGTGATTGAGGATCCGCGTCCTTTATTCGGTGACACTCACCATCGGGATGTATGGCAACGTTGGCGGTTCGTGGGCGGGCCTGTCTCGACCTCACGCGGCCGGGGAACGCGATAGCTGCGGGACTGCTCACGTTTACCGGTGCGTTCGTCGCTGGGGGTGTGAGTGGTGCGCCGGCGGCTGTGGGAGCTGCAGTCATCGCAACGCTCACCGCGACCGGCGGCGGCAACGCGATCAACGACTACTTCGACCGGGAGATCGACGCGATCAACCAGCCCGAGCGACCGATTCCACGGGGTGACATCTCCGCGCGCGGCGCACTGCGGTTCAGCCTCGTACTCTTCGGGATCGCCACCGCCGCCGCACTGACGCTCCCGGCGGTCGCCATCGCCATCGCCGTCTTCAATTTCATCGCACTGGTGGCCTACACGGAGCTATTTAAAGGGTTGCCAGGGGTTGGCAACGCGTTGGTCGGCTATCTGACCGGGAGCACATTCCTCTTTGGCGGCGCAGCAGTCGACAGGCCGCTCGGTGCGGTCACCCTGTTCGGACTCGCGGCCATCGCAACGCTCACCCGCGAAATCGTCAAAGATGTCGAAGATATCGCCGGCGACCGAGAGGAGGGACTGCGGACGTTACCGATTGTGATCGGTGAGCGCCGCGCGCTACTGATCGGAGTTGCTGTGATGGTCCTCGCGGTCGCCGCAAGCGGCTGGCCGTATCTCACGGGGACGTTCGGTGTCGTCTATCTCGCGGTTGTGATTCCGGCCGATCTGGTGATGCTCGGCGCGACGGTACGGGCGTTTACGGCACCGCGGACGGGCCAGCGATGGCTGAAACGTGGGATGTTGTTGGCCGCAGTGGCGTTCGTTGCTGGCCGAGCGGTGGTGGTAATCGGGACATAAACCGGTAGTATACCCCCCGAATCCAACTGGCATAATCAAAAAGAATATTACCCGCAACCGGTATCATCCATGCAGCCGATGAGTCCCGGACTGCCGGATCGACATTCGAGTGGACATCAGCCGTGCCACTGCACGACTCGGGAGCAGTTATAATGTATGAGCTTACTGCGGATCTCGATGAGGAAGTCCTACCGGGAACGAATATACTGATTTCCGGACCACCACTGACAGGAAAACGGTCGCTTGCGCTCGATATCCTCGCCAACGGCGTCGAAAAAGGCGAGGGTGCGATTATCGTCACGACAAAGGACAGTGCAACCCGTGTACTGGAGGACTTTGCACGACGCACCAAGTACGAGGGTCGACCGGTCGCGGTCGTCGACTGTGTCACCCGCCAGCAGGGCGTTGGTGAAGTACGGGAGGACAAACGCATCAAATACACTTCCTCGCCGGTCGACATGACCGGAATTGGGATCAAACTCTCCGAGTTCCTGCAGGCGTTCCATCAGGATCAGGGAATCACTCACAACCGGATCATGGTCCATTCGCTGTCGACGCTGTTGATGTATGCCGATCTCCAGACCGTCTTCCGATTCCTCCACGTCTTTACGGGCCGCATCCAGAGCGTCGACGGGCTGGGCGTCTTCTGTATCGACTCGACGTCCCACGACGATCAGGCGATGAACACCCTTACGCAGCTCTTTGACGGCGTGATTCGGATGAAGGAAGACGAGCCGCCGGAAGTCCGACTCCAGCAATAACTGACTCAATACTTTTGCAACTCCCGCCCGACATCGTAGCTATGGCTGTCTCAGATGACGACACCCTTCGTGAACTGCTCGGGATGAATCGAATCGCGGTTGTTGGCTGTTCGAGCACGCCAGGCAAAGCCGCCCACGAGATCCCTGCCTATCTCCAGCGACAGGGGTACGAGATCTACCCCGTCAACCCATTTGCCGACGAAATTCTCGGTCGGGAGGCCGTCGACTCACTGAGTGAGATCGAAAACGAAATCGATCTCGTCGACGTCTTTCGCCCCAGCGAAGAGGTTGCTGGCATCGTCGACGAAACGCTCGACCGCACGGAGTCAACGGGCGATGTCGAGGCGATCTGGCTCCAGTTGGGTATTCATGACGATGCGGCGGTCGAGAAAGCAGAAGCGGCCGGACTGACCGTGGTCGAAGATCGGTGTATGAAAGTCGAACACCAGCGTTTGATGGAGTAATCGTTCGAATTAGGCTTCGGTCTCCGGATCGTCCGTGTCAGCTGACTCCGATTCGTCGACGGCTCCAGCCTCGGCCTCAGCGTCGAGAATATGTGCATCCGCCGAGACTGCATCGAGATCGATATCGAGTTCGGTCGCAATCGCTTCGATGATCGCCCGCTGTTCGACGATCTCTGTTTCGAGCGTCTGCACCCGGTCGCCGGTGTTCTGGACAGTCTCCTGTGTCGTGTCGACCTGCTCACGGACCTCGTTGAGCCGGTGGAACATCTTTTCGGCGGTATCTGCAAGCATCTGGATTTTCTTTGTCGTGCTTCCGAGTCCCATACTGACCCATGAGTGTCAGGCTTTGTGTCCTTTGTGGCTTGGTCGTCCCAACGTTACCGAAACCCCTCTCGAACCGGACTGGAGCCGAGTACTTTTCGTCCCGCCCGTGTTGGAACCCTGTATGGATGGGCCACGGATTCTGTTGACAAACGACGACGGGATCGACAGCGTCGGCTTTCGCGCGCTCTACGAGGGCCTTTCGACGCTCGGCGACGTGATCGCGGTCGCGCCCGCCGACGATCAAAGCTCAGTCGGGCGGTCGATCTCGCGGGCGGTCGACGTCCGCGACCACGAACTCGGCTACGAGGTAGCAGGGACGCCGGTCGACTGCGTGATCGCTGGCCTCGGGACCCTCTGTCCCGATGTCGATCTCGTCGTCTCGGGCTGTAACAAGGGCGCAAACATCGGAGCCTACGTCCTCGGTCGATCCGGAACCGTCAGTGCGGCTGTCGAAGCCGCCTTTTTTGACGTGCCTGCGATCTCGGTCTCGTTATATATTGACGCGGGCGACGACTGGCAGCAGCTCGCGACCGACCCCGCGGATTTCCGCCATGCGACCGCTGCAACCCGGTATCTCGTCGACCACGCGGGCGAGGCTGGCGTCTTCGAGGCCGCCGACTACCTGAACGTGAACGTCCCCTATATCGAGACCGAATCAGGACGCATCGAGCCGAGCGAGATGGTGGTCACCCATCCGTCGACGCGATACGAGATGGGAGCCGAGCGAAACGGCGAGCAGGTCGACTTGCAGGACAACATCTGGGAGATGATGCGTTCGGGGTCGATCACGGACCCAGAAGGAACCGACCGCCGAGCCGTGGCCGAGGGACAGATCAGCGTCTCGCCGTTGACCGCGCCTCACTCGACAAAACACCACGACGCGCTCGATAGCCTCGCAGAACAGTATCGGGTCGAAAACGAAGGGCCCAGTTAGTCGTCGGATTCGGCCGCGGCGGTGTCGGCGTCGGCTGCTGCGGTCTTGGCGCGGGTGCGTTCGAGTTCTTCGAGATACGCATCTGCATCCATCGCGCTCTGACAACCCATACCCGCCGCAGTGACTGCCTGCTGGTAGTGGAAGTCGACCACGTCACCCGCGCCGAACAACCCCGCGACACCAGTTGCAGTCTGGTTGCCGCCCTCGCCGCCCTCTGTCTTCAGATACCCCTCATCGTCGGTGTCGACACCGATGTCCTCCAAGTAGCCCGTGTTCGGCGTGTGACCGATAGCGTAGAAGACCGCACCCGCATCGAACTCGAACTCCTCAGTCTCTGGATCGTCGAGTTTGGCGGTCGGGTGGCCCTCGGGATGGCGCACAAGCGTCACCGAGTCGACGCCTTCCTCACGGCTGCCGTGGAGTTCGGTGGCCTCGGTGTTGCGCATAATTTCGATTTCGCCCGCGTCGACTTTGTCCATGATGCGGTCGATCCAGACGTCCTCGGCGCGGAACTCCTCGCGGCGGTGGACGATATAGACCGTCGAGGCGAACTTCGTGAGGAAGTGAGCTTCCTCCATCGCGGCGTCGCCGCCGCCGATAACGACGATCTTCTCGTCGCGGAAGAAGGCTCCGTCACAGGTCGCACACGTCGACAGGCCGTAGCCCATCAGATCGTCCTCGCCCGGAATACCGAGTGTCCGGGCACTCGCACCGGAGGCGGCGATCACGGCATCGGCGGTGTAGACGTCGCCGTTCGAGAGCGTGATCCGGAACAAGCGATCAGTTCCTTCGCCTTCGGCGTCGACTGATTCCAGCACGCCGTTTTTCGTATCTGCACCGAACTGCTCGGCCTGCTCTTTCATGTTGTTGATGAGCTCCGGCCCGGAGATGCCCTCGGGGAAGCCGGGGTAGTTCTCGACATCGGTGGTTAGTGTGAGCTGGCCACCGGGCTCGTCGCCTTCAAGCACGAGTGGGTTGTTGTTCGAACGGGCGGCATAGATCGCTGCCGTAAGCCCGGAAATACCGGTTCCGGCGATCACCAATGGCCGGTGTTCGACGACCGCATCGGAGTCTGCTGACATGGCTACGCGTAGGCAGACGAGTCGTATGTAGGTTGTGCTGTGTCCCGAACGTGCCGGTAGCTGTGGCGCGGTGAGACACCAGTCGACGCCGACGTGATCCACAGACGCTTTTATCGCGCGCTGCAGAGTCGTGACAATGACAGCCGACCGCGAGGGCCGAGCCGACGAGCCGGTGGGCGATGAGGAGTCAGTCGACCAGCCGGCCGCCGAGGATCTGCAGGCGGTCTACGACCGAATCGCGACACACTTCTCGCAGACCCGTGAGTATTCGTGGCCAGAGGTCGAGGAGTTCGTCGACAGCGAAGTCGACCGTTGTGGTTCTCTCGGCCGGGCACTGGATCTCGGCTGTGGCAACGGTCGACATGCCGAAACCCTCGCCAATGCGGGCGGCGACGTCGTCGGGCTGGATGTTAGTCGGGGCCTCCTAGCGGAAGCGAGGGAGCGAGCCGCCGAGGGTGGGTTCGGTGTCGGCCTCGTCCACGGCGACGCCTCGCGACCCCCGTTTGTCGACGACCGATTCTCGCAGATCGTCTACGTTGCAACACTCCACCATCTTCGCACGCGCGAGGCCCGGCAGCAGAGTCTCTCGGAGGTCGGCCGGGTGCTGGCTCCCGGTGGTCGAGCCCTCGTCTCGGCGTGGAGTACGGCCCACGACCGATTTGATGCTACCGAGGGGTTCGATACGACCGTCGACTGGACGCTGCCCGGTGGGAAACAGGTCGGGCGCTACTACCACATTTACGACCCCAAAGAGTTCCAGGCGGATTTGGAGGCAGCGTCGGTCGAGATTGTCGACGTTCGTGTGTCGAGTGGGAACTGCTATGCGGTCGTTGAGTCATCGTCCGACGTGTCGTAGTCGACGACACGGCACCGTCGACTGTCACATGGACCGTGGTTCGACTTCGAAGCCGGGGCCACCTCCGAGGTCCAAAACTGAAGGCTGACCGCAGATACGGGGTTGTTAGTGTCCGACAGGCCACTCTCACCGAACCACGCTGACAGATGGTATCGAAGGCAACGGGTGTATAGCTGGCCGACATACTTCTTGTGAGACAAATGAATCGAATAATAACAAATAAATCGGCAGGTCGGCGGATTCGACAGACTCTCGGATTTCTCTTCGTCTTCAGCCTCGTCTTCGGCCTCGTGGTCGCCCCGTTCGGAATCATCACTGTGGGGACCGCAGTTGGCCAGTCAGCTGACCAACAGGAGTCCGAACCCCCCGGCTATGAAGAACTTAGCGACGAGCTGGTGACCGCCGCCGAGGTCGACTTCCAAACCGAGCCGGAGGTCTCCGAAGAACAACGGGCAGCCGCTGAAACGGGTGTCCAAGAGGGGATCGAACTCGCCCGAGCTGACGGCTTCGAACCGACACCCGAGGGCGAACAAGCAGCACTGCAAGCCGCACTGCACGCTGCCGCACAGTATCCGGACGCAGCTGCTGAACAGGTCCAAGCCGCCAACAGAGGAGCGGTTCACGGAGCGGTCATTCAAGGCGAAGAGATCGATACCGACCAGCTCCGGGCCGGGATCTACGGCAGTGGTGTCGGCACGCTCTCACAGCATCAGCAAGCCAGCGTCGAGCAGATACAGAACGGGGCCTACGGTGCGGCCATCGGGAGCCTCTCCCAGCATCAACAGGCCGACGTGACGCAACTCCAGTACGCCGCTGTCGGTGCATCCGCCGGGGCCGTCTACAGTGCGATGCAGTCTCAAGAGGTGACAATCGAACAGATTCAGGTCGCTGCCCAAGGCGGGGCCGAAGGGGCGCTCGAAGGGGTCCAATCGGTTAGCGTCGAACAAATCATGGCCGCAGCCTTTGGCAGTGCGAGCGGCGGCGCCGAAACACCTGTTGCCGACCGCGAGAAAGTCCTCAGAACGACACAGTCGGCTGCCAAAGGGTCACTGACACAGAGCCAAGAGGCAACCGTCGTCCAGATCCAAGGGGCCGCCCGCGGGGCCTCTGAAGGGACGCTCTCACAGCATCAGCAAGTGACCGTCAGCCAGGTTCAGGTGATCGCCGAGAGCGCGGCGACCGGTGCGATTTCCCAGTATCAGGAGGCAACTGTCGTCCAGATCCAGTCGGCCGCACAGGGTGCGAGTCAGGGGGCGGCGACACTCACACAGCAACAGGAGGTCACCGTCGAGCAGATCCAGATCCAAACCGAGCAGGTGGCGGTTGAGACGGTTCAAACAGCCGTTGAGTACGACGTCGAGGATTCGACGACGATCGTCGACTATGCCGAGACGACGGTCGAACAAGAGGCACAGCCCGAAGAGCCGGATGGTGAGCAACCTGCGCCCGACGATCCAAATGCTCCGGACGGTCCGCAGGCACCGACGGAGCCCGAAGCCCCCGGTGGGCCAACAGGGCCTGAAGCGCCAGCCGAACCTGAAGCACCTGCAGAGCCCGAAGCTCCAGTCGGACCTGAAGCACCTGCTGAGCCTGAAGCACCAGTCGGACCTGAAGCACCTGCTGAGCCCGAAGGACCTGCAGATCCTGATGGTCCTTCGGCTCCGGAAGCACCAGCCGAACCCGAAGAACCCGAAGCGCCGGATGAACCCGAATCCGAGGAGCCAGAAGAACCGGACGAGTCCGAGGGTTCGAGTGACTCCGAGGACGCTGGAGACTCAGATGACTCAGAAGATGAGGATTCCGAGGATTCGGGTGACTCAGGAGAGTCCGACGAGTAAACGGTACAATCGCCCACCACTATTTTGCCGGTCGACCGCAAAGAACGAACGGCCCGCCAGCATCGTCGCCCGACTCCAGCGGTGGTCTCGGAGCCCCACATGACAGTTATCGCGGATATTAGCCTCCCCGCCGACAGTTTCGCACTCGGCCGTCTTTTGAGTGACGTCACTGGCATCGAGACTGAACTCGAACGTATCGTCCCACTCCGTGAGACCGTCATGCCGCTGTTCTGGATTTCTGGGGCCGACCCAGCAGTAATCAAAGACGTGCTTTCTGACGATCCACGGACGATAGCCGTCGACCAACTCACGACCACGAATGGCAAGACACTCTTTGAGGTCCACTGGACGACCGAGACCGACGGACTCGTCGGCGCGCTCGTCGACACACGAGGGAAGATCCTCGAAGCAAGCGGGACCGACAAAACGTGGGATTTCCGGCTCCGATTCGGTTCACACAGCGAGCTATCGGCGTTTAATATGGCACTCACAGCCGACAACATTGCTGTCACGCTCCGGCACATCTACAACCCCACCCCTCGTGGGGATGGGGCTGGGCTCTCGACGATCCAGCGGGAGACGCTCCTGACAGCATACGACCACGGGTATTTTCGAGTCCCGCGCCGGACGACCCTCGTTGCACTCGCCGACAGAGAGGGTATCAGCGATAGCGCGTATTCCCAGCGCATCCGACGTGGAATAGCCGGGCTCATCGAGCAAACGCTGCTCTCCGAAGAGTCCTGTCGGTCCGAGTAATCGCCGGTCTGTCGACTCAATTGGAACTGGAGACAACGATCCGGACGTGCGCCCAACGCGAACGACTGCTTGCCACTTATGTATGCCGCAGTCTTACTTTCGAATATGAGTGAGAGTGACGGAGATGGGGATGGAGAGTCGGACACAGAGGTCTACGAGGTGGCGGTTGTCGGTGGGGGTCCGGCTGGACTGTCGGCAGCATTGTACACGACACGCCTGAGTCACGACACCGTCGTGATCGACCGCGGCGGCGGCCGAGCGGCAATGATGCTCGATACGCACAACGTAATCGGGGTTACTGAGGACGTGTCGGGCAACGAGTTCCTCGGCACCGCGAGCAATCAGGTCGAAGAGTACGGTGGTGACGTGATTCGAGACTTCGTCACCGAAATCGAGCGCGAACCGGATGGTCGGTTCCGGCTCAGCGGGAACTCCACTGAGGTCATTGCCGACCGCGTCGTGCTTGGCGTCGGCTTCTCCGACGAGCGACCCGAGCCACCGCTGCCGCGCACGGGCAAGGGACTCCACTACTGTCTCCACTGTGATGCCTACATGTTCATCGACGAGTCGGTGTACGTGATGGGCACCGGCGACTCGGCGGCCCATGTTGCGATGATCATGCTCAACTTCACCGACGAGGTCGACATCCTCACTCGCGGCGACGAAATCGAGTGGAGCGACGAGACCCAAAAGCTGGTCGACGGCCACCCGGTCGACGTGATCCACGAGGACGTGACGGGGATGAACAAGTCCGACGACGGCTGGCTCGAAAGCTTCGAGTTCGAGGATGGAACGGTTCGGGAGTACAAGGGCGGCTTTGCGCTGTATGGCTCGAACTACAACACCGAGTTGGCCGAGGCACTCGACTGTGATCTCAACGACGACGGGACAATCGTTGTCGACGACCACGGGCAGACCAGCGTCGACGGGATCTACGCGGTTGGCGACATCACGCCGGGGCACAATCAGGTGCCGGTGGCGATGGGCAAGGGTGCGAAAGCGGGGCTGGCGATTCACAAAGAACTACGGACGTTCCCCAAGTCCCTCGAAGAGTTGGAGGCCGAGGGGCCGGTTGCCGAGAGCGATGTGCCCGGCGTCTCGGCTGAGATTCAGGCCGCGGCGCGGAGTTTCGGCGACGACTAAGCGTCTGCGGGAAACGGTAAGGTAATTAATGGCGTGTCGTGAATGAGTGTATACGTCGATCAGGCGGCGTTGGAACGCGATGATTGCCGCGGTCGACGTTTTTGTGCGCTAGTGATCTACTGTCTTCAATCTCGTGACCGTGACCATGCAGTGCCTCGACGATCAGTAGGTCATCCTGTGGATGGTTTGTCGACCGCATGGAGGTATTATCGCTCCTAAAATTGAGGCCGTGTGATTTCGTACGTAGTCTACAATTTGTTACCGTAGCCACGGAAGAATGCTTCTAGATGGTCTTTGCCGGTCAATTAGAGAATCATCTCCACCTTCGTCAAGGTTCAATGCATTCTCTTGAGGATTCAAATATATTTTATCCATTGTATCACGAACAAATTCAGCAACTATTTCACTATCTTCGCTAATCTGTTCGTCTCTTAATATTTCTCTATAACCATCTAGAGATAGTGCCATTCTTGCTCTGAATTCATATTCTTCCATGAGTATTTTTTGCCTCCTATAATTTGAAACTGTAAACCAAACTGCTACAGATACAGATAATATGAGAAACACTTTTGCTATATTTGTATCTATTGTGGTAGTAGTACTTGTGGAAATGTCATAATATATGAAGCCTGCAAAAAGAAGTAGAACTAATATACTTCCTATTGATGCATATTTCCAATATTCCAAATTTTGTTCTAATTGGTCTTTTCTCTCCGAGAATTGTTTCCCTAACGATGCACTAGTTGTTCTCTTAATCAATCCTCTAGCAGTCTCTTCTAGCTGTCTAATTTTCTCTTCTTTTGATAATATCTCATCTTGTTTTTCATCTAATTTGTTTAATTTATGTATAAATTCTTGTTCTTGATTTTCTAACTTATTTTTATGCGTTCTGAGTGAATAATTAGAACTTCTAGAACCATGAAGTTCGTAATTTATATTTTCAATTTTTCTATCTATTTCTCTTACTTTATTTATGTTGTCATCATTGGTTTCATTATTGATGATCTCTTGACGTTCTTGTTCTAACTGTTCTCTTTGATGTATTAGTTCAGCCAATTCTTCTTTGCTACTAGTCACTTTAACCACCTATTTCAGCACTACCGTCATTCAACAAATACATACATTGAAATCACACCTAGATTTGATAAATGTGCGTGATACATTCAACGATTATCCCATCGTCGAAGCATTTCGGCGTCTAAATCACCTCGGAGATATGCAACACCCCACGCCGTAATTTCATACATTTCTCTGTGGATTGCCCCAACAAGCTCCCGCATAATTAGTTCACGACACCGCTCACGAACTCGGGCCTCGGACGCTTGGAGGTCTCGGAACTGTTTGTCCTCAACGATCATGGCGGGCGTCGACCTCACCGTCGATATACTGCGCTCCGTGGTCAGTACTGATAGAGACGCCATGTCCAGAACGGTTCAGTAATCCACGATCAGCGAATGTCCACAGTGGTATTGGTTCTGACCAGCTGGCTACCGCCGCGGATATGCTCGACGAGGACGACAACCCGGCATCAGCGTGAGAAAGCAGAGATGTGCAGCCGGGGAATCGAACCCCGATCGCTAGCTTGGAAGGCTAGAGTCTTACCATTAGACCAGCCGCACGCAATACTGGATTGCCGGTGGCCTAACAAATCACTTTCCATTCGCTATCGGTGACTGAGAGCAGCATAATTCGGCGTCGCAGGTATCGGATTCCCTTCTTGCAGCAAGATGGCCCGAGTTCGAATCTCGGTCGGTACTTTCTATCTAACTCGCTGGCGAATACACCACCAGTCGACCCGAGTAGGTGTCCCATCCACCCCAGTCGACGGACGCTCACAGAGATGCGGGAAAATGTAATTGGAACCCACAATTCAGAACAAGTACCTGAAAACAGCCCAGATACTGTGTGGCCGTCGACATTCTCTGTGTCGAAACGTTAAACACCGATAGCTACAAGTACCGTAGTATGACACCTGATGCCAATATAGATCGACGGAGCTACCTGAAGGCGGTCGGTGCAGTCGGCGCGAGTGGCGCACTCGCAGGCTGTACGGGCGGCAGCGACGACAGCGACGACGGCGGAAACAACGTTATCAATCCCGGCACAGCACCCGGCTTCCCGCCGTTCGAGTACACCCAGGACGGCGAACTCGTCGGCTTCGACGTCGACCTCGCGGAGGCGGCCATCGAGCGGGCGGGCTACGAGGTCGGCGAGTGGACCGAAATCGAGTTCGACTCGCTGATCCCCTCGCTGACACAGGGTAACGTTGACCTCGTCGCCGCGGCGATGACGATCACCGAGGATCGACAACAGCAGATCGCTTTCACCGACCCCTACTACGAATCGGATCAGGCCGTCCTCGTCCGGGAAGGCGGCGATCTCAGCCCCGAAAGCGTCGACGACCTCGCGGGCGCGGTCGTCGGAGCCCAGTCCGGGACGACCGGTCAGGACGAAGTCGAAGCGTTAGTCGACGACGGCACTGTTGCTGCTGACGATGTCCGGCAGTACGACAACTACACCCTCGGCGTACAGGACCTCGAAAACGGTAACGTCGACGTACTGATCATCGACATCCCCGTGGCGGAGAACTTCGCCGACGGACGAGCGGTCACCATCGCCTTCACCATCGAGACCGGCGAGGTCTACGGGATGGGAATGCGACAGGACGACGACCGACTCGCCGATATCAACGACGCGCTCGCCGAAATGCAGGAGGACGGCACCTACGACGAGCTCGTCACCGAGTGGTTCGAATAACACGATGGAGCCGGGAGTCCTGCAGGCGACCGATTGGCAGTTCATCTTCGCCAATCGGCAGACCCTGCTTTTGGGTGTCGTCGTCACCGTTCTCCTGACAGCGACGAGTCTTACCCTTGGCTTTGCCCTCGGCTTTCCTGCTGGGGCCATCGAGGTCTACGGCGATAGCTGGCTTGCGTCGACCGTCAACACTGCCGGGATCGTCCTGCGCGGGACGCCGATCGTCGTGCTGATCTTCCTGTTCCACTTCGGGCTGCCGATCCCACAGCTGGGGACCGTACCGGTGATCGACATGAAGCTCGCCGTGTTCGTCGCGGCAATGCTGGCTCTCGGGCTGCGGAGTGCGGCCTATCAGGGCCAAGTATTCAGAGGATCGATCCAGTCGATCAGCGAGGGCCAGCTTGAGGCTGCCCGATCAGTTGGCATGAGTAAACGACAGGCGATCAGGCACGTCGTCTTTCCGCAGGCGGTCCGTCGGTCGCTGCCGGGGTTCCAAAACGAGTTTACTATCGTTCTTAAAGACACCAGCGTCGCCATTGGGATCGGGCTGGCCGAACTGTTGACCCGTGCCGAGCGACTCTATCTCCAGCCCGGCCGCGATACCGCGGTGATCGAGGTCCTCATCGTGATCAGTATGATCTACTTCGTGCTCACGTTCACGACGAACCGAGCACTCGACTACGTCCACAGTCGGTATGCGATTCCAGGTGGCAACTCATGAGTTTACTACGCGTCGACAATGTCGACAAATCCTACGGCGACGAACCGGTACTGAACGATGTGAGCTTCGCGATGGACCGCCAGCAGGTCGAAGTCATCGTCGGGCCCAGCGGCTCGGGGAAGTCGACGCTGCTCCGGTGTATCAACCGGCTCACCGAGATCGACAGCGGCGAGATCTATCTCGACGACGAGGAGATTCACTCGGTCGACGAAAACGAACTCCGTCGCCGGGTCGGGATGGTCTTTCAGGATTTCAACCTCTTTGCCCATCTCACCGCTCGCGGTAATATTACACTCGGCCTACGCGAAGTGCTGGGGCTCTCGACGGAGGAGGCCAACGCGAAGGCCGACGACTATCTCGACCGGGTCGGCCTCGCGGACCAAGCCAAGTCGTATCCCGCAGAGCTGTCGGGTGGCCAACAACAGCGAGTGGGGATCGCCCGCGCGCTGGCGATGGACCCAGAACTCATCCTCTTCGACGAGCCGACGAGTGCGCTTGATCCAGAACTTATCGGCGAGGTGCTGACGGTGATGGAGGACCTCGCCGAGGAGGGGATGACAATGCTCTGTGTCACCCACGAGATGGGCTTTGCCCGCTCGGCCGCCGACACGATCACGTTCCTCGATGATGGCGAGATCATCGAGCGAGGGCCACCCGAACAGCTGTTCGAAAACCCCGAACACGACCGCACACGGACATTCCTCGGCGAACTGACAGACCTCAACCGATGAGCACCGAAACAGTCGACTCGGCCGTCGGAACCATCCGCGGTCGGAAAAAAGTGGTCGCCGGGGTTGTCGGTGGGGCGCTGTGGCTGTGGCTGCTCGCACGGTGGGCTGTCCATAACACGCTGCTTGACAGCATATTTACTGCTATCGGGCTTCCGGACCTCGTCCACTCGGAGGTGCGTGTCGGGGTCCGGGAGCCGTGGATTCCGGCAGCGCCGTTTCAGGCCGTTGCCGATGCTATCGGTGGTATTGCGGCCGCGGTTGGCCCGGCGAACTTCCTCTTCGAGTGGCTAGCGTGGCCCTTTGAGCTCGCGGCGTTCGCCACGTCGACCGGACCAGCGCTGGCTGAAGGGGCATTCATCACTGTCTATCTGACGGTGTTTTCGATGGTCTTCGGACTCGTGATCGCGGTGCCGCTTGCAGTGACGCGTGTCTACGGGGGACCGGTCAGCAGTCGACTCTCGATGGCCTACACCGAGTTGATTCGCGGGACGCCGCTGTTGGCACAGCTGTTTTTCTTCTACTTCGGGCTGCCGCTGGCGGGGATCATCGGGAGCTTCGGGATCATGGAACTCTCCGGGATGCCACGGGCCGCGGCTGTCGTGGCCATCATCGCTTTTACGATCAACTCCTCGGCGTATCAGGCCGAATACATTCGGGCTGCCCTCCAATCGGTCGACGAAGGGCAGTTAACGGCCGCCCGCGCGGTTGGCCTCTCGAAACGGAAGGGGATTCGCCACATCGTCCTCCCGCAGGGGCTTCGGTTCGCCATTCCAGGGTGGACCAATGAGTTTGTCTACCTGATCAAATACTCCTCGCTGGCCGCCTTTATTACGGTCCCCGAGATGTTCCGGCGGGCCCGCGATATCGGCTCGGATACGTTCCAGTACACCGAGATATACGTCGTCGTCGGGCTCTGTTACCTCGGTTTAGTGATCACGACTGCGATGCTGATGAATCGACTCGAAGACCGCCTTGCCGTGCCGGGCGTTGGACAGTCAGCCGGTCGAGAGTAACAACCGCCGTCTCGCTTGAACGGAGCAAGTTTCGGCCGACATCGTAGCTATCGGTGGGCTATTGGAGGACCTAAGCCAGCTCGTGGCCCAAGCTCAAATCCAGACAACAGAGTCGACTGAGGACAACCGGCTTTCAGTCGACAGAGGCCGGTCACCAATCACGGTTTTACCGAAGTAGGCAATGCATACTGGCTACAGACGTATAGTAGGAACTCTATACTAGCTCTTACAGAGTGGTAGCTAATTCATACTGAAGTATAGCCTCCCAATCTGCAGTGTATGGCCCTCCATTCGGATTCGACTGCCAACAGACGTTTGGCCCACACTAACAGCCAACACCGCCAGCGTGAGTTCGGCGACAGTCGACAGTATATTCGAATTAACGCACGAATTGAGCGACCAATGAACAGTCACGGCGCACTGCGGTTGTCGGCTGCCGATGGCCAACGAACGTTTCAGATCGTCGACTACGCGACCGACGACCTCCGAGTGGCGTTGGCTGATGGTGTCGATGGCGAGACGGTTACGGTCCGACTCGTCGCGCTCGGCTCGCGGGGTGATGCATGGCGCGTGGTTGCGGTCGAACCGACCGAGCAGTCTGACAGGGTGAGTCATATACCAGTCAATATCGGTGACTGAATCATTTAAACTGAGAAATATTCGTGGGCGTGTTGATTCCAATGAGATGGATCGTGTTGGACAACCCATATATTACAGTCCCCACAACGAGCAGGTATGATCCCTGAACAAAATGTCGGCGGCACGGATCGACTCCTCCGCGCAGCATTCGCAGTCGTCTTCACAGTCCTCGCAGTTACTGCGATCCGGAAACGGAACTACTACCTACTTTTGAGTGCCGGACTGGGAGCTATCGGTCTCGGTTTCAACGCCGTCACCTGTTTCTGCGGGTTGAACGAAGCACTCGGCATCGACACTACTGAAGAGTAGCGACGCTCTGTTCTTCGTTTTCGGTCGACGCCAATCCGGCCAGATCCGGGTGCGATTGAAGCCGGTCGGGAAGCGATTCCAAGGTGGTCGACCCACTGGCGACTCGGTCCCGAACCTGTTGCCACTGGCTGTGCCGAACGAGGATGACGACCGGCACCGCCTCCAACCCCAGCAGTTTGGCAATCGCCAGCCGGTTCCGTCCGTCGTAAAACAGCAGTTCACCATCCCGACCGACCATCAGCGCAATTTCGCCGTCGACCGTTTGAGCGTACGTATTCGACCGGGCGTGATCGAACGGATTAGCGGTCGACGCCTGAAGCTCCGCCTGTGTACTGTATCCATCGGCCTCAACGGTACTGTAAAGCGCATCGATCCCCTGACAGCGCCGGTCGAGATCCGAACGGGAGCGACATCTCCAAGGATCGCCACCCGCCTCGATAACGTCGAGACACTGTGCGTAGAGATCGGTCTCGGGCCACCGCACCCCCTCCTCGAAATGAGACTGAAATGACCGATAGATGACCGACTCCGAGAAGGGTCGACGCCCGGTGTCCCAATCGCCATCGAGCACGCGACCGGCAAAGTGGTAGTTCGGGAGCGTAAACCGGTCGGGAATCGCCGTACTGCAGTCGCCCGATAACTCCTGCCACGAGATCGAATCGGTGATCTCGGTGGGGTCGACCCAGTAGACGCGGTAAGGATTGGTCGGAGCGTCATGCCGAAGCCAAGTCTGGAGACGAGCCGCATCAACGATCAGCTTCGCACAGCCGTCCCGCAGTCGGTACAGTGTGGGTTCGACGGTTGGATGCTTCTTCATAAACCCCGTGGCAGTGGTCCGAAACCGATGGACGAGCGTGTGATAGGTCTCCTGAATCATGGCTGGAGGGAAGCAGCAGTAGCGACCAGTCGACGAGTAGTGTAACGGAAGTGTCTGTCAGCAAATAAAGGTAATTCTGTGAATAAAGATGGTCTCGAAATCGGTATTGTGTGGCTGTAATGCAGAGCGACAGGTCGAAGCGAGTGTCGAAGCCGATAGATACAGATAGCCACACCGAAATCACCGAACAATGATCGGAGCCGACGCACCCACAGGAGGTAACTGTCGATGGTGACGAAGGTCCGGCGGCTAATCGAAGCGTATGAGCTGTCGACTGTGGGCCAAGAGCTCGCCGACCGGTGGGTTGGAGACGGCTACGAACGGGAGAGTCTCCGTGCGCTCGCCGACCGGTTCAACAGGCGTCTGCTGGCCGCCAACATGGAGTCAGCGGGACTTTCACCACTAGATGGCGAGGTCGACAACACCTACCGGCTGCTGACTGACGACGAGGTGAGTGCAGGGATGGAGACCCAAGCTCGCCGCCGCCTCGAACGCGAGGAGGTCGACCCCGAGGAACTACTGGGAGATTTCGTCTCCCACCAGGCGATTCACACCTACCTCACCAAGGATCGAGAAGTCGACCCACCCGAGAATCAGACGTCGGCGGCCGACAGACTCGACCGCGACCGCGAGACGATCCAGCGGCTCCAGAGCCGTCTGGAGGCGGTGACCGACGACACAATCGGTCGACTCAACACGGCCGACAGTATCGATATCGGAGATTTCAGTGTGCTCGTCGACGTGCAGGTGTTCTGTGAGGAGTGTGGACAGCAGTACGAGATCGGTGAGCTCCTCACACGGGGTGGCTGTCAGTGTGACTCGACACCAACCGACGGAACCGATTCGGAGGAGTGACAATAAGTGGTAATTGTTAACCATCCCAACCGACAACGGCACCCATGGGACAGTCACAGATGAGTGAGACGGAGCTGTCCGTTGCAGTTCGGAATCTTGGGGGGATCGACGAGTCGACGGTGCGGCTCCGGACAGGAGTCAACGTGTTGTCGGGGCGGAACGCGACCAACCGAACATCGTTTCTTCGGGCACTGATGGGTGCACTCGGCAGCGACGGCGTCTCGCTGAAGGCGGATGCGGAGGTCGGCGAGGTGACACTGCGAATGGCCGATGGGACCTACAGCCGACGGCTCGAACGACAAAACGGCACGGTCACTGATTCGGGCTCGCCGTATCTCGACGATCCGATGCTGGCGGATCTGTTTGCCTTTCTACTGGAGTCCAACGAGGCTCGTCGCACAGTGAGTCGGAGCGAGAACCTTCGGGAACTCATTATGCGCCCGGTCGACGTCGAGGAGATCAACGCCGAAATCGAGTCGACCCATGCCGAAAAACGCCGGCTCGACGACCGGATCGACGAACTGAGTGATCTCGACGCCAAGCTTCCCGAGCACGAAACCGAGAAGGCCGCAATCGAGGACGATATCGAGGAGCTACAGGCCGAACTTGAGGCCAAACGTGCGGATCTCGACGCGATGGATGGCACCGTCGACGCCAACCAAGCCGAGCAAGAGGCCCTCGACGAGCGCCTCGAAGAGCTTCAGTCGGTCCAGTCGGAGCTCGAAGAGACGCGATTCCAACGGGAGACCGAACGCGAGAGCGTCGAGACGCTCCGCGAGGAACGCGAGGAGATCCAAACCGAACTCGACGCACTCCCGGAGACGTCGACCGACGAGCGCGACCGAATCGAAAGCCAACTTGCCGATCTCCGCCAGCAACGCTCACAGCTGGATTCGACCACGAGCCAACTCCAGAGCGTCATTCAGTTCAACGAGGAGATGCTGGAGGGAACGAACACGGCGATTGCGGAGGCACTCCGAGATGAACCCTCAGCAACCGGTGTAGAGTCCGACAGCTCCGGAACTGAGGCACTGACCGACCAACTCGTCGATGACAGTGAGTCGGTCGTCTGTTGGACCTGCGGCAGCGAGGTCGAGCAGCGCGATATCGAGTCGACGCTCGACCGACTCAGGGGGGTTCGACAGGAGACGCTGGCCGAACGCCGTGAGCTTCGCAGCGAGATCGAAGCGCTGACTGACCGACTGCAATCGCTCGAAACCGCCCACGAAAGCCGGAGCGATCTCGAACAACGCCTCCAGCGAACGAGCGCCGAAATCGAATCCCGGACAGACCGGATCGACACCCTCGAAGACGACCTCGAAGCGCTCCGACAGCGGGCAACGACGCTCGAAGCCGAGATCGAGGACCACGAGCAGTCGACCGATAGCACCGTGCTCGAACAGCACACTGAGATCAATCAGTTGGAGTTCGATCTCGGCCGCCGGGAGAGCGACCGCCAAGAAATCGAGTCCCGCATCGACACGGTCGAATCCAAACTGGCCGAACGCGACCAACTCGAAGCCGACCGAGAGAAACTCCAACAGCGGCTCACTGAGCTTCGGACACAGGTCGACCAACTCGAAGCCGACGCGGTCGAGGCGTTCAACGAGCATATGGCGGCCGTATTGGAGACACTGGGCTACGACAACATCGAGCGGATCTGGATCGAACGGACGACCGAAACCGTCCGCGAGGGACGACGCCACGTCGACCAATCGGTGTTTCGCCTCCATATCGTCCGCCGAGCCGATGACGGGCGGAGCTACGAGGATACCATCGACCACCTCAGCGAGAGCGAACGCGAGGTGACGGGACTCGTTTTCGCACTGGCCGGCTACCTCGTTCATGAAGTCCACGAAGTCGTCCCGTTCATGCTGCTCGACTCGCTGGAGGCCATCGACGCCGAGCGGATCGCCGCGTTGGTCGACTACGTCAGCGACTACGTCGAGACGATTGTGGTGGCGCTCCTTCCGGAGGACGCCCAAGCACTCGACGACAGCCACCACCGTGTGACCGAGATCTAGTCTCTACCGGTAGCCACCATCTACTGGCCAGTAGGCTCATTCTACTAGAGGTTCACAGTTCAGTATGTCCCTGCGTCAGCGCGTGAAGTCGACACTTGCTATCGACAATCTGAGCCGTCGTGATCTCATCGGAGCGACCATCACGGCCGTCCTCGTCACACTCGTCGGTGCCAGTGGCTCGGTCGTCACCACACCCGATAGCCAATGGTTTCAGTCACTCACGCTGCCGTGGTACTATCCGCCGACCTGGGCGTTCGGGCTGGTCTGGACGCTGCTGTTTGTACTGATCGGTTGTGCCGCATATCTGATCTACCGGCAGGGACCCGAGCGTCGACCAGTCCGGATCGCACTCGGACTGTTCGGTCTCCAGATGGTGGTCAACGTCGCGTGGTCGCCGGTGTTTTTCGAACTCCAGAATCCACCGTTGGCACTCGGGGTGATTGGACTCCTGTGGGGCCTTATTGCCGCAACGATGTGGGCGTTCACCCGCGTCGACCGTCGGGCGGCACTTCTGTTGGTTCCGTATCTCGCGTGGGTGAGCTTCGCGGCGCTACTCAACTACTCGATCTGGCAGCTCAACTGAGATAAAAACGGAACGGTCGACCTACGGCGTCTGTGTCTGTTCTTGGAGCCGTTTTTCGGCCTCGTCGCGGTCCTCTGGGTAGCCGACATCGATTCGCCAGCCGTCGATCTTGATCGCGTCGATTGTTCGGCCGCTGCGGATCAGCAGGTCAATTGCCTCGCTGATCTCGAACTCGCCGCGGTTCGAGGGTTGGACCAGTTTGCAGGCGTGGAAAATTGCGGGCGAGAAGGTATAGAATCCGGTCATCACCAAATTCGACTCCGGCTCGTCGGGCTTTTCGACGACATCGGTGATCTCGCCGTAGGCGTTGGTCTCACAGACGCCGTACCGGCCCGCATCTTCCCACGGAACTTCCTCGACAAGGAACGCGGCATCAGCCCGGTCCTCACGCTGTCGACGAACCACGTCCTGCAGATTGGCGTTGAAGATGTTGTCGCCAAGCATCAGCATGAAGTCGTCGTCGATGTGTTCTTCGACCATCAGCAGGGCGTGGGCCAGCCCCTTCTGTTCGCGCTGGTGGGTGTAGGTGATCGGAATCCCGTCGAACTCGTCGCCGTAGTGTTCGATGATCGATTCTTTCATGTAGCCAACCACGACGACGAACTCGTCGGCACCCAGTTCTTTCAGCTGTTCGAAACAGTGGGTCAACAGCGGCTTATCGTCGACCTCGACCATGCCTTTCGGTTTATCGTCGGTCAGAGGCCGAAGCCGAGTTCCCTTCCCTGCTGCGAGGACGACTGCTTTCATTACCCGGCGTTCCTGCTCCGCGGCTAAATACTTTCACGTTAGATAATCTATTATGAGATCCAAAAATGGGACAGAGCCGATATCAGGATATGATACGACACAACAGTCAAATTAGACGAGCAACTCTACAGACCCAATGAAACTCAGCGTTGTCGGCAGTGGCTACGTAGGGACGACAATTGCGGCCTGTTTCGCCGATCTCGGCCACGAGGTGACTGCCATCGACATCGACCAGTCGGTCGTCGACAGTCTCAATCGGGGCGAGGCCGCGATCCACGAGCCGGGACTCGACGAACTGTTGGCCGACCACGTCGGCGACCGGCTAACTGCCACCACCGACTACAGTGCGATCACTGACACGGAAGTCACCTTCCTCGCGCTGCCTACCCCTTCCAACAAGGACGGAAGCATCGATACCTCGATCATCCTCGCAGCGGCTGAAGCCGTCGGTGAAGCGCTGGCCAATAAAACGGATCGCCACCTCGTCGTCACGAAAAGCACCGTCACACCCGGTACCACCCAAACCGAGATCGCCCCCGCAGTCCGCGAGGCCGCAGGTGACCGGTCGGAGAGAATCAGTTTCGGGATGAATCCCGAGTTCCTCCGCGAGGGGACCGCCGTCGACGATTTCCTCGATCCCGACAAGATCGTCCTCGGCACCGAAGCGGGCGACGAGTGGGGTGTCGACACACTCGACGCAGTGTTCGCCCCGCTGGTCGAGCAAACTGGCGCGCCGGTCGTCAGGACGGGGATTCGCGAGGCTGAGATGATCAAGTACGCCAACAATGCCTTTCTGGCAACCAAAATCAGCCTGATCAACGAGTTGGGCAACATCTGCAAGGAGTACGGCGTCGACGCCTACGAAGTGGCCGACGCAGTCGGGCTCGACGACCGGATCGGCGAGCAGTTCCTCCGGAGCGGCGTCGGCTGGGGCGGCTCCTGTTTCCCGAAGGACGTCGCCGCAATCATCGCCGCCGCGCGCCAGCAGGGGTATGAGCCGGAGCTCCTGTCGGCGGCGGTTGGCGTCAACGACCGCCAGCCCGGTCGACTGGTCGACCTCCTGACCAGCCACGTCGACCCCGCCGGTAAACGGATCGCCGTGCTCGGTCTCGCATTTAAACCCGACACTGACGATATCCGCAACTCGCGAGCGATTCCACTGATTCAGTCATTGCTCGATCAGGGGGCATCGGTTGTCGCCTACGACCCCGTTGCGGCCGACAACATGCGTGAGAACTACCCAGATATCGAGTACGCAGACAGTGCGGCCGCCGCACTCGACGACGCCGATGGCGCACTCGTCGTGACCGACTGGCCCGAGTTCGCCGATCTCGACGGCGAGTTCGATGAGATGGCCTCGCCGGTCGTCGTCGACGGTCGACGGATCATCGAACGACGGGATGGGATCATCTACGAAGGACTCACTTGGTAAGAGAGCCTACGCGATGACGTCGACCGAACCACTCATACCCTGTTTCGCATGGGGTTGGCAGACGTATTCGTAGCTCCCGGTCTCGTCGAACATGTGTTCGAACGTGTAGCCCGCTTCATCGGTGGTGCCGCGGTCCTCGTGGCTTACGAAGGTTCCCTCGGCTTCGACAACGTTGTGACCGCCACCCCGGCCCGTCCACTCCCAGATCACGGTGGTGCCGACCGAAATCCGTATCTCAGCCGGGGCGAACTGAACCCCATCCGCGCCCGCACCGACCTCGACCGTCACACGGTCCTGTCCAGTGCGGTCGACCAGCCCCTCGGCCGTCGACGCGGTGTCGTCGCTCTCCGGCAGTGACTCATCTTCACCGCCCGTACAGCCAGTGAGGCTGATCGTCAGGGCTGTACCAGCGTACCGGGCGAATCGTCGCCGACGAAGCAGACCGCTCGCAGTCATTTCTTTTCATAGACAGGTAGGGAGAGGAGCACCTAAAACGGATGGGGATAACTGCAGCAAATCGATAGCGACACGCCGAGAGAGTTGGGATCATGAGTCGGCGTCTCGTTGCGCCGCCTCAACAGTATATTTATCAGCAAGTCGGGTATACCGTGGAACAATGGTTCATGACCCGTCGGCGCGGGATGACGAGTATCTGAGTGAGGACGTCCTCAGTACGCTCGGCGATGAGCCAACACGAACGATCATCGAAACGCTTTCCGAGCCGATGACCGCAACCGAGCTCTCGGAGGCGTGTGATATCCCGCAGTCGACGATGTACCGCAAACTCGATCAGCTGACCGAGGCCTCGCTGGTGACTGAATCGACCCAGATCCGAGAGAGCGGTCAGCATACGACCCGCTACGAGCTGGATTTCGACGAAATCGCAGTCCAGCTCTCCGAGGAGCATACGCTGACGACAAAGATCGACCGCCCGGCACGGGAGTCGACGGCCGACCAGCGGCTCGAAGAGCTGTGGGCACAGATCCGCGAAGGCACCTGAGGGACTACGGCATTGTTCGATGCGGCCGCTCGTCGTCGGGATACCACTGACCGTGGAAGCCGAACGGAAACACGGTCGGTAGCTGGACGCGGGCCAGTTCCGAAAACGAGGAGCCGTCGAGAATCAGGAGGACAGAGCGGTCGACGCGGGTATCCAACAACACCGACAGAACCACGCCATCGTCCTCATCGGTCTCTCCTATGCCGGGTTCGGAGGCTGGCCTGCGGGCGACAAAGACCGGCTCTCCGGGATAAACACCCGGCTCGCTCCAGACGGTGTGGCTCTCGGTTTCGAGATCATACTTTAGGAGACAGTTCAACAGCCCCGTCGCTACCGAGCCACTGTGACCCGCAGCGTACAGATACCGATAGGAACGTGTGTTGACCGCCCGATAGTTGATCATCGGGAACTCAACGGGCCCCGGAAACAGCGACTGCTCCGCGATACCCCCGTCCTTCAGGGGGAGCCGATACCGACGTAGCTCGCCGCCCGGCACCGGCTCCTCACCGCTTCGGAGTCGGTCGAGGGACAACGACTGGATTACATCGCTGTCCTCGAAGGCGATCACATCGACCACAACCCTGCTTTCGGCTGGCTCCTCGAAGGCGTTGACGTGGTGGAAGACGAAACAGGGGTCGACGCGAGGTGTCGAGACGACCTCGCCGCTCTGGCGATCAAAGAGCAGAAACCGACTGGCGAGATCGTCATCCCACGAGTAGTTCTCGATAAACGGACGATCCCGAAGCAACGACCGTGGCGAGAGTCTAAGCGGTGACTCCATCAAAATCGCATACCGCTCGGTGAGACCGAACGAGTGGAAATAGGCGGGGCGGTCGACCTCGAACCCACCGACTTTGCGGCGAATATGGCTGTCTGTCGGTCGCTCGAACAGCACGTACTCGCTTGTCCGGCCGAACTCAATGCCCATGTTGACGACCATCTCAGTCCCGAAATCGTAGTGTGGATGGCCCAGACTGCCAGTGATCGACAGCCCATCGTTGTGCTCAACTGTTTCCTCTGTCTCCAGCGTCTTGGCATCGAATTTGACCGCACGTGGCGTCTCGGTGATTGCAATCGGATCGGTACCGATCCGGTCGACGCTGATCGAGGCGTTATCGGTAAGCTCTGGATTCATCAGCCCCGTCAGTCGATCCCACACCGACGACGGCGCGGTCGTGCCGAACTGGTCGTGTTTGAGTTCGCCTTCCCGCCTAACGTGTTCGTACTCTTCGCTCCGAAGAAACCGATTCGAGACGCTGACAGTGCCGTCTTCGATGCGAAACCGGCGGAGCATCGCCAGTCCGTCGAACCAGTGGTTCAGTGATTGGTCGTCGACCTCAAAGCGGCCCGGCCCGTTCCGAAACAGCGTCCCCGAAAGCCACGACGGAATCGTTCCCTCGACAGGACACTCGACTCGGTCGAACTCCCGGCCAACCGATTCGAGCCCGGCTGTGTAGGGTGGCTCCATACCCCACTGTCGACGGCTCGTAAGGTAGTTCTGTGGGTGGCGACACTCCACTGCTCTCATCCCCGGTTGTTCAAGGTCGGGCCGCACATAGGAGTTATATGTCGACTGACCAGCCTGATCTGCCTCCCGGCGGCGAGGTGAGCGAGGAAGCAATCGGCAACCAGCTCAGAGAACGAGGCGAGACCCTTGCAGTCGCCGAATCGCTTACAGGTGGTTTGATCTGCTCTCGGCTAACCGATATCCCCGGCGCAAGCGACTACTTCGACCGCGGACTCGTCGCCTACTCCAACGACGCCAAACAGACAGAACTCTCCGTTTCACGCGAATCACTTGACGCTGATGGTGCAGTCAGTGAGTCGGTCGCCGGCGAGATGGCCCGCGGCATCCGCGACACCGCCGGGACAACCTGGGGAGTCTCGACGACCGGGATCGCTGGACCAACGGGTGGCACGGCCGACAAGCCGGTCGGACTGGTCTACATCGGGGTGGCCTACGCTGGCCCATGGGGGAGCGAATCGTCATTTACCCGCGTCGACCGACACGTCTTCGACGGTGACCGACTGGCTGTCACCCAGCAGAGTGCAACCCAAGCACTGATCGCACTCGGAGACGCGCTTGAGACAGTCGACCAGTGAGTTGAGTACTACAGTCGACCCTGTTGCCGACCGAACTGACCCTAGTTCGTCGAGATGATCTCGACGACATCCCGATGTTCAAGATCGTGATCCGCGCCGACCTGTCGCTGGCTCCGGCAGTCGATCCCGTGTAAGAGACCATCACCGATGTCGGAATGCAGGAAGTAGGCGAAGTCGGAGGTTGTCGACTCCTCGGGGAGAATGAAGCAGTCTCGGAACACCCCTTTCTCGTCGGCGCTCCCGTTGGCGCTGCCGGGGAAGATCGCCATACAGCCCAGCACATCAAAGAGGGCCGTTTCGATGGCCTGCTGAACACCGGTGCCGCCGTACTCGGTGACGAACTCCCGGATCTGTTCGAGTCCGGCCTCCTGGTCGGCCGAGATGTCGTCGACGATCTCGAAACCGTCTGATCCGGCCATGTAGTCGATCACACCCGACTCGTCGGCATTTTTGAGCGCCTTTTCGGCATGGGCACTCGCCGGAACGAACGTGAGATGGTCGTAGTCGGGATCATCAGTGATCTCCTCCCAGTTGGCCTGTGCCTCCGGGGTGTCCATCTTGTTGGCTGCGATCAACATCGGCTTCGTTCGTTTTCTGATCTCGCGGGCGAGGTCCTCTCGATCCTCGTCGTCCCACTCCTCGGTGTCGAGTTCGAGCCCGAGGGACAGAATGATCTGTTTGATCTCGTCTTTGTTCGTTTTGAACGCGCTCATCTGCTCGGCGAGGTCGACCTCGATTTTGGCATCCGCACCCTGATATTTGGTCTCGTGTTTCTCGATTCCCGACTCCAAGATCCCGAGATACCACATGTCGAGTTCGTTTTCCAAGAAATCGATGTCGTCCCGAGGATTGTGGCCCTCGGTTGCTTCGCCCTCGATGTCCGTTTTCCCCGAGAAGTCGACGATATGAATCAGGACATCGGCTTCGTTGAGATCAGTTAGGAACTGGTTACCGAGGCCATGACCCTCGTGAGCACCGGGAATGAGTCCGGCGACGTCGACGAGTTTCGTCGGGACGAATCGGGTTCCATCCCGGCAGACACCGACGTTTGGCGTACAGGTTTGGTCGAACTCGGGGGCCGCACAGTCGACGCGGACGTAGGCCTCGCCGACGCTGGGATCGATTGTCGTGAACGGATAGGCCCCCTCAGGGACCTCGTTCATCGTCGCCGCATTGAAAAAACTGGATTTACCGACCGATGGTTTCCCCACCAAGCCGATCTTGTAGCTCATTACACCACTGTGGCCTCCCGTTGGTCAAAAGCCGTTCTACCTCCGTCTACAGAGGTCTATGCTACCGTTAACCATGGGCTACCGGAGAGTAGTTGCTTGCTACACCGGATGAACCGTCGACCGAGCCACAGTCGTTTTGTCGCTCGTGGTCCAAGCAGAGCTATGACCACCGACAAGATAGAGGGCGACCGATTTCTGGTCGGCATCCATCTCACTGAGTCGGATTTGGAGTTCGTCGTTCGTGTTCCAAGCGATATCGACTCCGGATGGACCGACCCCGAGGAATTTCAACGGCTCGTTGCAGACGTGACATGGGAGGAGCTCGATCAGGAGTCGACGCTCCGAACGATTGCAACAGCGGGTTCACCCGGTGATACCGTGATGCTCGGTAGCGTACGGCTTATGACGGATGGGACGGTCGTCTCACACGATCTATCCTCGCCTGATTTGGACGACGAGTAGGCTTTTTCTGTGTGAGTGGCCACCACGCGTACTCACGTCGATACCATCTTGAGGTTCGACAGTGGTTCCGCTCCAACAAACGAGCTTCAGAAATTCAGAGAGGGTCACGTTGTCGACGAGGCCCAGCTACGGAGGACGTATGCCCCTGAAGTAGGTTGACTGCACAGCGCGGCTGCTCTGGGCTCCAATATGAATTGGAGAGCAACAGCGGAGATCGCTGTCGCTCTATAAATACAAAAAGCCCCGAGCAACAGCAGTGCTGTCGCTCGAAGGCTAATGAATGAG
>Ga0306908_1000148_pt1 | contig 33623 bp, 20 predicted proteins | sample AntRauTorcE11899_FD_190430 | JGI IMG/M metagenome (GOLD analysis project Ga0306908, IMG submission 190430) | Saline lake microbial communities from Rauer Islands, Antarctica - Metagenome Torckler E11 #899 (v2) (version 2) | ecosystem: Environmental > Aquatic > Non-marine Saline and Alkaline >... | reverse complement strand
TGCGCCTGTTCTTGTGTCTCAAAGTCGCCACAGTTGTAGTCGCCATCCGGCGGCAGCGGTGGGATCTCCATGTCGCTGTCTGTTCCCGACTCAGTAGCAGAGTCCTGGAAGTCCCACAGGCCCACGTTGGTCGCTTGGGCTTCCTGCTCAAGTGCTACAAACTCCTCACGGAGCGAGAACTGACTGTCGTACATCCGGGCGTAGCCCTCTGCCAGCAGTCGCTCATTGAAATTCTCACCGTCGACGTAGAGATACACTAAGAGTCGACCAAAGTAGCCACGTCTGTCTGAGTCGGGATCGAAGACCATGTGGACCTGCGTTCCTTCCAATTCATCCTCGGCGAAAGTTGTCGCTCGCTCTCCCCAATTAAAGAGATGATCGCGCCCTGCGGTGGTATCGGAAATGCCCGCAAATTCATCAGGTGAAACCCGTGAGAGCGTGGTTTCAGGCGTGTCGACACCAAGTAGGCGGACTGTCTCTTCAGTTCCATTGGCATACTCGATTTCCATGGTGTCACCGTCGATCACGCGTGTGACAGTGACGGTGACCGACTCGCCGTCGACGACGTCGAGTGGCGTGGTGGTCTCGGTCGACTCGGTGTTGGGTTCTTCGGGTGTCGAAGATTCACCAGCAGGACTGCCAGTACACCCAGCGAGGACAACCAACAGAACGACGCCAACGAGGGCCACCAATCGGGTTCGTCGCATACGTGGGTATCGGAAGTCGACGGGATCAATCAGTCGGTTGGGTCGACGGTGTAACCAACTCGTTAACCAACAACGGACGAGGTCTGCCACCAAGTGTTGGTTAATTCGATCCCCGAAATGCGGCGCGAGGGTTCTCTCACTACCGCGTGCAAACAGCGGGCCAGCCAAACTAGCTGGAAAGAGCCTCTGTAGGAGGTTGTCTTCATCTCCCTGTCAGCCAGTATACTGCTGGTGCTCGAAGCAATTGTCGCAAAGGAGTGGTGGGTCGACGGTGACAACGCCGTTAGCTGGTCTGCTCGACACGCCAAGTGGTCGCCCCGGTGTACGACCAGCGTTCTATTGAGAGATCGTCGACCGAGTCTTGGAGCTTGACGATCAGCGCGCCGATCTCCTTCGACGAGAGGCTGACATCCTCTGCGATGAACTTGCTTTTGAAATACAGCTCACCATCTTCGACACGGGATCGGAGATAGTTAGCGAGTCGCTCATCTTTTGCTTCGGAGTCGTTGGTCGAGGTGTCAGGCTGTGGTGAGGCGCTCATTGGTTGGTGTGGGTGTGGTTGTGTCCGACGAACAGTGCGATCAGATTCAGTGCAAGCAGGCCGATGACGATGAAGCCAGTCTGTGAGCCCAAGCCACCCGAGAGGAGCGGCAGGTAGACCAGCGGCAGCAGGATTGCTGCCCAGAAGCTCATTCCTCGAACGGTTGCTCTGAGCGCGAGCGTTCCCTGCTGTGCGACATCTACAGCCCAGTTCGTCACTGCGGTCGTGTTCTGTTCGTGATTTGGCGTGGCGTTCGACATCAGGTGGTCACCGTCTGATTGCATCAACGATCCGGATACCCATATAATACGACGAGCATTCGGACATATTCAGACTCTTCAAGCGTGAAATGAGTCCCCTCAAAATATTTCAGGAACACTTTAGATATCTTTAGACACTTTATAATCTGTTTTCAATTGATTTCTACAACGCGAGGATAATATGGCTGGAAATCTGAATTTGCCGGTGGAGTCTCCAATATGCGCCCACTGCTCAATCTCATAGCCGCACTGACCACGCTCGCGCGCACTCGCTTCTCAGTGGGACAGGGGTCGACTATCATTTGAACACTGTCGATCGATCGGGGCCCGATTAGAAGTTAACAATTCCTCACGTATAGAGAGGTGGATCGTCGTCATCGAATTGACGAGGTGGCCTACCACCGGTGATGAACGTGCTCGCGCACGTACTTATCATAGACTGCTTCGACTGCCTCGTGGGCGTCGGCACCAAGCGGGTCGACATCGGAGACGGCGGCGTTCGCACGGATATGCTCGGGCGTCGTCGATCCTGGAATAACCGTCGAGACGGCCTCGTGATCTAGAATCCATCGGAGCGAGAACTGCGCCAACGAGAGTTCCACCGGGACGTGCTCGGTCAGCGCGTCGACAGCGTCGAGGCCAACCTCGTAGGGGACGCCAGCGAACGTCTCGCCGACGTCGAAGGCCTCGCCCTCGCGGTTGTAGTTGCGGTGGTCGTTTTCGGGGAACTCGGTCTCCCGCGAGAGCGCTCCAGTAAGCAGTCCAGAAGCGAGTGGGACCCGGACGATCACGCCGACGTCTCGGGCCGCAGCCTCCTCAAAGAACAACTCGGCGGGCCGCTGTCGGAACGGATTGAAGATGATCTGTACCGACTCCACGCCAGGATACGTGATCGCTTTGAGCCCCTCTTCGACGCGTTCGACACTGACGCCATAGCGGTCGACCCGCCCTTCGTCACAGAGCGTGTCGAGTGCATCGAAGACTGAGGGGCGATAATAGACGTCGCTCGGCGGGCAGTGGAGCTGCAGGAGATCAAGCGCGTCGACGCCGAGGTTCTCCCGTGAGCGGTCGACGAACCGCCGAAGGTTTGCTTCGGTGTATCCTTTGGTTGTATGTGGATCGAGGCGTCGGCCCGCCTTCGTCGCGACTATGACATCAGAGCTGTCGATGTCTTCTCGCAGCACGTCGCCGAGGATGCGCTCAGACCGTCCATCACCATAGACGTCCGCAGTGTCGAAGAAGTCGACACCGCTTTCACGAGCGGTTTCGACCGCCTGCTGTGCCTCGGCAGATGAAACATTGCCCCAGTCACTGCCGATCTCCCACGAACCGTACCCGATTTCGCTTACCGAGTCGATCGTCCCAAGCGTTCTGTGATTCACGTATATTCTTATTATTACGACTCTAATAGTGGTGGCCCTTGGTATCGAAGATTCGTCGCTAAATATTCAGACTCGTAGTCAATCTCATTGTCGTATTAGTAAACGAGACAGAATCACTACAACAAGCGGCTCAGGAGAGATTTGACCGGCTGTCTGAACGGTTTTCAGACCCTTAGGTAGTCAAGAAACAACGCGTCTCCGGGCAGTATTAAATTTGGTCCTGCGTTTCGAGGATATCCTGGAGTACGATGGCATCGTGAGGATCAATCCCTTCTGCGACCAAGCGAAAATCGGTACTTCCCAACCGGCCTGAGAGCTGAAGCTAAAACGTAGCTCTCATCAGGAAGATGTCTGGTTGAGTGAATGTGTTCAAGATCCCACAACCAGACGGTCGTCTTTCAGCTACAGACGTGAAAGAACTAGCGGAAGATGTTATTCGACAGCTCCCGCTGCCAGGAATCGAGGGCTCGCCCCTCGATCCCGTCGAGATCTGGGCTGCTGTCACCCTTGCAGCAGTCAACCAGACGTCCATTTGGGAAACCTGCAAAGACAACGACAACGCTCCCTGTGACGAAACTGTCATGGACTGGCTCCATACTCTCAACCGAGAGTGGCTAGAGCGGATTGCTAACGACTTACTGAAGGAAATGGCAATGACGATCCTCGACCCTGACCGGTGGAGGTCGTCGCCGACCTCCACCTCGATCCCTACTACGGCGATGAAGACGAGACAGAAGCTCTCTACTCCTCACTGGCCAAGCGTGGAACAACTACGTTTCACGCCTATGCAACACTCTACGTACGGGTGCGCAACAAACGCTACACGCTAGCGGTTCGCCAGCTGGTCGCTGGCGAAACCTCAAGTGATGTCCTCAGTGAGTTCTTCGAACTACTTGACGGCCTTGACCTGGGCGTCAAGGCCGTCTACCTTGATCGGGGTTTCTACAATAGCACCTGTCTAGGGTTGTTGTACGCCTACAATTACGCCTACGTCATACCGGTTGTCAAGTGGGGTGATACCATCAAAGACGAACTCAGCAGCGGTTGGAGCCGTGTAATCGAACACGAGCTAGCTGGGAAGGTGACGTTCCCTGTGTACATCGATTGCGTCTATCAGCAAGGTAGATACGATGAAAATGGGGTGGCACGTCACGGCTACGCCGCTGACGCGCCGTTTATCGAGACTCCGCGCGATGCCCGAGAACACTACCGCAAGCGGTTCGGCATCGAATCGTCCTACCGGTTGGCTAGGCAGAGTCTCGCTCTTACGAGCTCTCGTGACGCCGGATTACGGCTGTTGCTGTTTGTCGTGAGCCTGCTGTTACAGAACGTTTGGCGCTATCTGCACTGGATGTACGTGGCGGCGCCCCGCCGCGGGGGGTGCCGCCTCTTGGAGTGGCCGTTCACAGAGTTCTGTGAGATGGTACTCCGTGCTGCCTGGACAGCACTCGGTGTTCGTCGAGCCGTTCCAGCGAACCAACCGCTCGACAACCGGTTCTTCCGGTAGTTGTCCCTGGATTAGGGCAGCGTTAGTGAGTGGCAACACCGTCGCGTCGGCGGCTCGCCGCCGACGGCGACTGGGTACCGGTAGAACTCACGGCCACCGTCTTGCTGAAGCCTAGCCAGCCACCGCAGACACAGATTCAGCACCAACTAGAGGGGGATCGTGAGGTTCTCGATGTGATCGACTGAGAATGAACTTGTCGACACAGGCTGCTAATTCAATGCTATTCTTAGTTAACGGGTATAACGCTGAGACAAATCCTGTCAATATTTATTCTCTCACGAAACGCGTATAGAATATGCGTCGTCGTGCCCTCCTCACCAGTCTCCCAGTTGGTGTATCTGTTCTCGCTGGATGCTTGGGGTCTACTACCGAATCGAATACAGCCTCTGATGCACCAGAGTTTGGGACCGATGAAGATGCGCCTGGTGAGTTCATTCTCCTTCGAAATCAGCCGCAACAACCGGACGGTGTCACCGTTGGTGACGAATTTGAAATCGCAGTTGTTCTTGGAAACGCTGGTGGTGAATCTATTACTGGTGAAGTCAGCGTTGAACTCGTCCCACCGAACAAAGATGAGGACACTCAGACGGCTACCGTCATTGTTGAAGCTGATGACGAAATCCCATCAGGGGCAGCGAGATTTTTCACCACTGGCTTGTTTGAAGCGACGGTCGCTGGCGACTGGGAGCTCAACGCAGGATCCGAGATCGGGCAGGTTCACCAAAGCTACGACCCGATAATCACCGTCCAAGAGCGACCCAGCGACTGACAGATGCCTCTACAGGTCTAAATTCAATTATTAGTAAATTTGACCATTGCAGACTGGAACAAATACAGTGTTCACGTGGGTCGGTCACTCAACACTGACACCGCTGCCAACTATTCGAATCGCTACGTATTTTAAAAGAGTGCTGATGCTCGGTAGATGAGGCCCGCACCTGACAGCGTGTATAGGAGCCACAATAGTATTCGCGGCCCATCGCCGCGTATGGCTGATAGTACGCCGAGGAGAAGACCCGTTGTCACCATCAGAGTTCCAATTCCTTTGGCTAGCTGTTCTCGTTGCATACTATCTCCGTAATCAATTAAATAATTGAGAATATTCTTTGTTAAATTACAGGGTTGTCCCCAGATCTCCTTTCAGTCACGTCTATCACGTCGTCATCGATTTAGGCTATGAACATCTCGCCGACACGCTGGACTACAGCGGGTGCGGCGGCCGCAAAGCGACTTGCAACGGTGTACTCTACGTAGAGGTCCGCTCCATCGACAGGAACATTCCTTTCGTCGATAGTCCTATCGGCATTCCGGATCGGATTGCGAACATAGATTGCGAGCCGACGCGCTAGCAGTTCAGGTGATGTGTTGAGGAGCACACGAAGTCCGTCTACCGCCACGGCCCGTTCGGCGGCAATCGCGTCGACCGACTCAGGTACACCGTATGCACCGTCTGAGACGGCATCCTTTACTTCGCTGAACGCGCGGTCCGCTATCATCGCACGCATTGCAGGGACGATGGCACCGACATCGTGACCGTCATTGAGGTGCTCGACGGCGTCTTGCGCGCCAATCCATCGGCTTCGGGCAAGTTCCTCCAGCAGTTTCGCGGCTGGAGTGTTCGAAATATCGCGCTCGATACCGCTCGTCAGTGAGTCTAGGTCGGGCTGAGTCGCGTACGACGCGATGTCTTCGACGAGCGGTGCCGCAACGCTCGCAAAATGCTCTTCGTAGTCGCGTGGATTGTCGAGCGTCGATGTATAGTGTTCGTGGAGACGACGGGCGTCAGTGGCGTACGCACGACCCCACTCGACACTCTGTGCGAGTTCGGCGACATGCAAGACGGTGTTCTCGTATTCGTCGAACTGTTCCGGCTCGGTGAGTCTAGCGCCTGTATACCCCCAATCTGTGATACGTGCGTGTTCAGCGAACGCCCCCACGGGATCGTCCGGCGGGCCGACATAGGAGTAGTCAGCGAGGAACGACTCTGCACCTTGATGGTGACGCTCTCGTCGGTTGTTGACGTCTTCTGTAGTTAGAGAATCGACGAATGCGGCGAAACCCGCGTTGGCGAACATCGCCTCCGAGCGTGGATGGGTGAGACCTTCGAGGGCCTCAACTTGATTCTCCCCGTTGTCATCTGAAGAGAGAGCAGATCGTGCGGACTCGCGTTCGCGGGCGAGTTCTTCGCGGACGACGGCGTTCGGTATCTGCGAGATATCTGTATCGTCAAGGAGCGATCGAATACGGTCCCGTGCATTCGTGAGATGCGCGTCGGTGGGTTGGACCGGCATCGCAGGGGGTACCGCCGGGAGATCGCCAGGAAGCGCGGCGATTGCTGACTCATCGTACTCGACATCCGTCTTATCAGAGAAAGGATCGAGGCCACTACAGCCTGAAAGTGCACTCAAAACTGTAGTGCCGACAGCAGCGAGCATCGTACGGCGCGTCTGTCGACTCATGGTGACTCACTCTCGTTCTGGTAGCGTTCGGGAATCGGGTCACAGCTCCCACCGCTGCCGACAGAGAAGCCGCCGTACTCGTTGCTTGAGAAGGGGAGCCGAACTGCTGCGGCGACGTGGTTGCGGGCGTCTCGCTCACACTCTACTTCCGCCTCACGGATCACCTGACAGAACTCGACATGTGGGTCGCCGTCAACATCATCTCTGGTGATGTAGTTCAACTGCAGTTGGTAGCACTCGCGGATGCGAGTCTGATACAGGAGTACAGACTCATTAGCGTATGCCGTCTCTGCAACGAGTCGACGAACAGCAGCGATATTCGTAGCCTCTTCGGCGAATTCGAGGTCCGCTGCATCGTTCTCGGTTTCGATGACATCGCGAGTAAGCGACTCGGCCGGGGACGAAGTCTCCTCGTCGTTCTCCGCACTGTCGGTGTTCTCTCGCGAAGCGATGATCGGCGGCTGTTTGCTACTTGAGCGCGCTATTTTGGTCACATGATTATTGACCAGCGTACCATCGTCAGACGACGACTGGTGGGTATCAGACCCGCTACACCCGGCGAGTGCAGTAGCGAGACCGGTGCCCACGCTGGCGAGAAGGATACGTCGGGAGAGGGTGGAGGGTGGAACCATCGTAATTCGATAATTCAAGTAGGTAGACAAGAAACCGACGGTCAGCCGATTAGTTCCCTAATCAACTAAAACAGTCATTGGTCGACTATCGGTACCTCGATTTACTGCCTCTTGGCGGCCGATTTTATTATCGACTCGTCGTACCATTCATACAGGACGACCAGAGCCACAGCATGAACGGTTCCACCGATAGTCGAACTGAGGACAACCCCCACGAACGGTAACTGGGCGATCCATCCCGATGCAAGACCAAGTATGACGATCAGTCCGAACAGTGGGGCCCCGTGGGATACCGAGCGGTGCCAACTCGCCTGCAGGGCGGTCACTACCCCTTTCTCGTGTAGAATTGCTACCGGGAGAAAAAAGAGCCGTACAGCAATGAATGACAGAACAGCGAGGGCAACGAGTCCCGCAAGAAGCGTTCTCGGAGCGTAATCGAGATTTACAGCACTTCCTAAGCGAGCGAGGAAATAGAGGAGAGAGAGCCCGGCGAGATAGACGAAAAACCGACGTAGACGGAAGGGTATCTCGCTCACATGGTTCATCGTCATCCATCCAGCAGTCGCGATTGCCCCAACAACAATCAGTTCGAGACTAACTACATAGGCAAGCACACCGAGCGGTAGATCCACGAACGCGTCAAGCGAACGTATCGTCTCGGCTGTCCCTGTTGGAAAGACAGTATACGACACCTGAAGCGTCGACTCCGAGCCTGACGGTTCGATAGGCAGTGGATCGCGTTCGCGCAAAAAGTCGACGGACTGCTTCCACACTGGCTCTACATGTCGGGAGTGTTCTCGTTGTTACTGTAGTCTTGGGTCTCTGTTTAGCCTTTACAAACGAACGGTATGCGACCCAAGAGGCCGCTTTGTTCGTCTTTTTCACTATGATCGCCGTCAGTGTCGCAATACTTCTCGTTCTCGGTGTGTTTGTCTATCCGATTCACATCGCTCTTGCTGCTGAATCATCTCACCGAAGGCGAGCCGACTGAAGTGACCGATGGGGGCGGAACAGTCCTCTCACGTGTCGACAAGCTTGGGGATAGCCTCCCGGGGAAGGCCTCCGGTCCTGTGGCCGGGACTGCAGTGTACGGCTCTATCGAACGATGGTTAGATGTGGCAGAGAGACGAACGTTGTTTTCGGGTACAAGCGTCAGTGCTGAAGAAGACCCGCTGCGAGCTGGACGAACTATCGGAGAGATCGAACGGATTCAATCACAGGTCGAGGCCGGAGGGTATCTTCAGGCTCAGTATCTGAAGACGGTCGACGAACCAACGACGATCGACGCAGCACTGCGTTCGGGGCTCGATACTCTTGAAAGCGATATCGAGGAGTGGGTTCAGGTATTGCACGATGAGGAAGAAGATCGATTATTCAGGTACCCTGGAATTGAGCCGTTCTTTGAGAGACGGTCTGTCGCTGAGAACGCCCCCAGTCTTGAGCTTCTCTCTCGGGGCCTTGGGCAGACCTACGAGAACATCCGCTTTGATCCCATTGCAGTCGAGGGCTACGAGCCGACCTATCCTGCGACCACGCTCTGTCGGACCATGCTTGCGCTTGTTCGACTGTCGGCGTGTGACGAACTCGGGGGACTGATCGAAGACGGAGAGGATCTCTTTCCTAAAGACGGAGCTACAGTCGACGCGGCACGGGAGGAAGCAATAGACTCGGTGTCGAAGCTTTCTGCGGCTGACAATCCACTCCAGCGGTGGCTTGCGACCCAGATTCTTCCTCTCTTCGAAGAACCAGATAAGATTCTGTCGCAGAGTCACCGACAACACGAGAGATTACACGAGCCTACACCGAGTATCGCTGGATCTCGGTGATTGCCAGCGAAAGTGAGTCAGTGGCGTCGACGGCGGCCGAAGCGCTCGCTTATTGAAAAGATCTGTCGTCGACGGAGTCAGGAGACGTTTGCAAGATCAAAGATCTTGTGTGCCAACCAGAAGTCTATGACTTCTGGTGACGCTGATCGAGTCCCTCCAACTCCCCGCTTGACTGTCGCCTGAGAAAACGTATTTACGGGGGTCGACACCGCGCCGACATCTACAGAGACCGATCCGCCGATTCGTTCCTACTTTAGAAACTAGTTTAGAGTTTAGAAATATTTATATATCATATTGCACTAACCTCGGGTAATGACATTGGAGAAACAAATAATAAATGGCAATTATCTTCGTACTGTGAGTGGCTTCGGACGACAGCTTTCCCGTCGACTGAGTTCCCGCCACAGGGAGGTCGGTCGAAAGAGGCGGTGGAAACAGGCGGTGGCCCGCTGATGGATCTGTTCGACCGTCTCGGAGAGGCGATCACCAATAACAGCCGGGCGATCATCGTGGTGATGCTGTTGCTCACGGCTGGACTGGCTCCCGGACTCGGATACATTCAGGAGCAGGGGGCTCTCAGCGGCCTCTCGGAGGATACGGCGGCCGCAGAAGCCAACGCGGAGATCCAAGAGCGGTTCAGCGATAACGACCTCAACACCACCTCGACTGCGATCGTCATTCGGAACGATGACGAGAACCTGCTGTCACGGGAAGCGCTGTTACGGAGCCTCAGATATCAGCAGACCCTCTATGAAAACGAGAGCATCAACACGACGCTCGTCGACGACGAGCCGACGTTCGGGATCGCCAACATCGTCGCCCAGGCCTCGATCGCGGCCGACCGGCGCGGAACGGTCGACGAGCCGATGATCTCCGGCTGGAACGAGGAGTCGGGCGTCGTCGAGACGAGCCCGACGGCCGATGACTGGTCGACGCCGACGCTCGACGAGCAGATCGACGAGCTGGAGTCGATGGACCGGTGGGAAGTCGAGGCCGTCCTCGAAGACGTTCTCGATCCCGACAGCGATTCGGCGGCGACGCAGGCGGCCTACCAGTTGCTCCCCGAAGACTACTCGCCCGGCTCGCTGTCGACCGACAGCCGGATGCTGCTGCTTACACAGGAGACCGAGACCCAGATCAGCGCCGCCGCCGAGATCTCGACCGAGGTCTCGAATGCGCAGGGGGATGCACGCGCGATCGCCTACGATCAGGAAACCGACCACTACGATGTCTACGGCACGGGCCTCGTGAACTACGAACAGAGCTTCGTCATTCAGGACAGCTTCAGCATTCTCGGCCCGCTCGTGTTGCTGTTCGTGGTGGTGGCGCTGTCGCTGGCCTACCGTGATATCGCCGACGTCGCCCTCGGGTTGGTCGGTGTCGTGGTCACGCTGCTCTGGACGCTCGGCGCGATGGGCTGGCTCGGAATCAACTTCAACCCGGTGATGATCGCCGCCCCGATCATCCTGATCGGCCTCTCGGTCGACTTCGCCCTTCACGTCACCATGCGCTACCGCGAGGAGCGACAGGCCTCGGAGGGTGGCGTTCGGCAGGCGATGTCGACCGCGCTGACCGACCTCGGACCGGCGCTCGGCCTGATCACCATGACCACGGCGATCGGGTTCCTGTCGAACTACACGAGCCCGCTGTTGGATCTCCGGGATTTCGGTGTCGTCACCGCGATTGGGATCGTCTCGACGCTGCTCGTCTTCGGCATTTTGATCCCCGCGCTTAAGCTCGAACTCACATCGGTACTCGCGGGCTTAGGCTGGGACCGAACGCCCTCGCTTCCGGGCTCTCGAGGAGCCACCCAGCGCCTGCTCCACGGCGGGTCGACGCTCGCCTCGCGGATGCCGGTCGCCCTGCTGGTTGCGGTGCTGTTGCTGACCGGCGGGGCCGCATACGCCGCGACCGACGTCGGGCTGTCGGCCGATCAGGAGCTGTTTATGGGTGACAACCCACCCGAGGTGACCGAGAACCTGCCGGAGTCGATCCAACCCGGCGAGTACTCGCTGAAATCCGACCGCGCGGACATCTACGCTGACTTCCAGCCGCCGTACAGACAGGGGTTCATTTTGGTCACTGGTGACGTCGCCACGCCGGGGGCGCTCGACGGGGTCGACGACGCAAGAGACGAGATCAACGACTCGGATGCGGTCTACGAGTCGGCGACCGACGAGCCGGCGATCGTCACTCCGTTGTCGGAGATGCGGGCGGTCGCCCGGACGGACCAGTCGTTCAATGAGACCTTCGAGCGGTCGGATACGACCAACGACGGGATTCCGAACCGGAATGTCGAGGAAGTGTACGATGCGTTCTACCGGGCCGACGAGGACCGGGCGAGCCGCGTCCTCGACCGGAATGACGAGGGCAACTACACCGCGATGAGTATTCAGATCGGCACCGACGGCAATGCGGATCGGAGCGCGGCGACGACGGCCGTCGACGATGGGGTCGCGGCGTTTGACGGCGAACTCGATGCGGTCGGAACCGGGAGCTTCGTCGTCGAGGAACAACTCAACACGCGGCTGTCGGCGACGCTGATCCAAAGTCTGGTCGTGACGATTCTCGCCGTCCTGGTGATTCTTACCGGCGCGTTCTGGCTCAAGGAACGCCGCCCGACGCTCGGTCCGACGACGCTCGTGCCTGTCCTTCTGAGCGCCATCTGGCTGTTCGGAACGATGGCACTCCTCGACATCCCGATCAGCATCATCACCGCGATGGTGGGCAGTATTACGGTCGGGATCGGCGTCGACTACAGCATTCACGTCAGCGAGCGCTACTGGCACGAACGAAAGCACGGACGGAGCATAGAGGAGGCGCTGCGGCGGACCATCGCCGGCACCGGCAGCGCGTTGATGAGCAGTGCGGTCACGACGGCCGTCGGCTTCGGCGTGCTGGCGTTCGCACTGTTGCCCTCGCTTCGGCACTTCGGGTTCGTCCTCGCGGTGGGTGTCGTCTACTCGTTCGTGACGGCGGTCTACGTCCACCCGAGCCTGCTTGTGGTCTGGGAACGCTACGTGCTCGGTTCGGAGACCGTCGTTCGTCTCGCCGAACCCCTGGAGGGAGATCAATGAGTCATCCAAAACGTCAATCCGTCGCCGTCGACCGGGACAGCCAGCCGAAAACAACCCCTGTGTCGTGCGACTGTACTGGAGGTGTCCGTGTATGAAAGAGTATCCAACGCGACGGCGGTTCCTTGCCGGATCGGTGGGGGCGATGTCGACACTCCCCGTCGGGACCGCGAGTGGAGACATCTGGGACGATGAAGATGAGATCTTGGGCGATGATGACGACGATGACGATATCGAGGAACCCGACTGGGACGACCTCTGGCGTGCGATTAATCGAACAGAGACGTATCTTCGCCGGGAGTTGTCGGAGGACAACACGTGGTACGACGACGACCTGACACACTGGGATACGACGGTTCGGTTCGAGGGCGCCGCCGATCTCAGAACCACCGTCTACTACGCGCTGTTGACCGACCGGATCTGGGGGAACGAAGACGAACGCGACGACTGTCTCTCGTATCTGCTCGACCGGCGGTCGACCGACGGCGGCTGGGACGACACGGTAACCAACTTCGGGATGCTGCTGCTGTTCGACCGGATGGACGACCACGAATACGAGTCGGTGGTCGAAGATATCTTCCGGGAGATTGATGCGAAAAACCAGTCGCTGATGGCCTCGAAAGACGAGGCAGGCTTCACCGATAGGTTCCGAATGCGATTGCTGTATGCGGTGCTCTCCGATGACCACAGCTTCGACGAACTGTTCCCACGGGAGTTACCGATCCGGGCTGGTGATCTGATGGCGCTCACGTCGGCCTTCGACGGAGAGGCGGTTTCCGCGCAGGATCAGACGGCTCGGCCGAGCTACATCACCAGACAGTTAGCGTACTTCCTGCTCGGCGCGACCGCCTACGACCGGGAGCTCGACGAGGACGAAACACAACTGGTCGAGGTCGCCGAGAACGTGCTCCTGAGCCGACGCCTGACGAACGGCGCGTGGAACACCGTTCCGACGACGCTCTTTGCGACGTTCGCACTTGTCGAACGGGGCTATTCATGGTTCGACGGCGAGGTTGGAACGCCCGTCCGCTGGATCGCCGACAACCGGCTGACCGACGAGGGACGCGTCGAGAGCTATCGACTCCCTGTCCGGGATACGACATTGGTACAGAAAGCGCTACTCGCCGCTGGCAGTTCGCCGGACGCCGAGTTCCTGCAGGAATCGGCCCAGTGGCTCTCCGAGGCGCGGACGCCACAGACGGTCGGTCGTGAGTTGGACCGCGAGCCAGCGCCGTTTCGACGCCACCACGGACACGGCTGGGGGTACATGCCGCATGCGTTCTCTAACTGGGACGACACTGCGGTCGCACTCGGCTCGCTGTCGGCGCTCACCGATGGTGATCTCGACGAACAGATCGACTTCCTCCGTCGGGTACAAAACCGCGACGGAAGCTGGTCGGCGTACACGACCGACTTCGCCCCCTTCCAGTCGACGGAGATCGCCGACGAGGCCCGCTTGACGATCGGCGACGAACAGTATCAGCTCCGCTTCGGCTATATTCCCGCGCCAGACATCACTGGAAACGCCCTTTCGACACTCGGTATGCAGGGAGACACCGTCGACGACGATCGCCACATCGACGACGCCGTCTCCTATCTGCGAGAGAATCGGGCGGACAACGGGCTGTGGCTCGGCGTCCGGGGGCAGGGCTACACCTACGGCACCGCCCGTGTGATGGAGGGGCTCCGAGCAGTCGACGTCGACATGGATGACGACTTCGTGACCGCTGCCCGCGGAACACTACTCAGCCGACAGAACGACGACGGTGGCTGGGGCGAACAGACTCGCTACGATCCGAGCCAGCCGGAATCGGGAAGCATCGAGTATCAACCGGGCGAGTCGACGCCGATACAGACCGGCTGGGCGCTGCAGGCCCTCCTTTATGGTGGCATCGGCCCCGATCGGGAGGCGGTCTGGGACGCCGTCGACTACCTGCTCGAAACACAGCAGTCCGACGGCTCGTGGGAGGTCGATCCCGTGCTGTACACCTTCGGCGGCCCGGGGTACAGCACCGAAGCGATCACACAGGCCGCAGTCCTCAGAGCACTCGGTCTGTACGAGTCGACCATCGACTAGATGACCCGGACAATCGGCGTTTCCCACTGCTCTGATGCTGTCCTGCTGGCTAACGTTTATATTAGGTTCGGCGATCGAACATACACCGAGTTCTTCAAACACCGGTATATACTCCCGCAGCACGTTTTTCTGCTATGTCTCGAAATTTGAAAAATACAGTCTGTCGTAGCCTAATTGATGAATTAATCGAGATGCCACGTATCCGTCGTGTTCTCGGTCTAATCGAACTTCCTACGCCATCAACGGTCTGTAAGGCATTCAACCGGCTTGATATGGCCGTATGGCGCGTCTTATTGACTCTCTCAGTTACACTACTTCCGACAGCCAGCGTTGTTGGGATTGATACATCAGGCATTCATAATCTCGATCGATCACTCTGGGTGATCAAGACAAAGTAAGAACAGAAGACATATACTGGCACTGTCTAGTTAAGCCAATTTGAGATGTGAGCAGTTCGTGGTTTGAGTTGTTGATGCTATCCCCAGAACTGCTCAGAGAGTCGTTAGACACGGCAAATCTTGAATGTTGGGAGCGAGAGCGGACGGCGACGCCCGTCAGGGCGTTCGCCGTCCGGCTCCACGCGACCGGTTGTTCGCTCAGAGAAACACAAGCAATTCTGCGATTATTCGGCGTCCAACGCTCTCACCAGGCGATCTTTCAGTGGGTACATCGAGTAGCTGACAGCGTTCCCGACCCGCCTGAGGCGCAGCCGAAGCGGGTCGCTGTAGACGAGACCGCTGTCAAAATTAATGGCGAGTGGTCTTGGTTGTATGCTGCAATAGACCTCGACACCAAGTTGATTTTAGGTGTCGATCTGTTCGGATCTCACGGTACCGATCCAGCTGCTGCGTTTCTGCATAGACTCTCTGAGAAACACGACCTCTCCGAGGCCGTGTTTCTCGTCGATGGCTTCGGCTATCAGACTGCCCTTGCTCGATTAGGACTCAGCGGTCGGCGTGATTATACAGACCGAAACCTGATCGAAAAATGGTTTCAAACGCTCAAAATGAGGATCGACCGCTTCCATAATTCGTGGGTGGGCAGTCGGTCGAGCGTTCGTAGCTGGTGTTCGCAGTTTACACATTATTATAACCGCCAGCGACCGCATCAATCGCTAGATGATCGAACGCCAGCTGAGGAGGTCGCTAACTAGACAGTACCGAAAATCCCTATTTATCTGTTGTTCGATAGTTCAAACCAAGCGCTAGTATATTCGAGAGAGCAATTCTGCATCGATGTTCGCATCCGAGTGATGTGTTTGGTTCCCACTTGATGTCTGGCTCACAGCACCTCTATCTTCGAGCAGTTCGATTGCACCCTGAACCCGCTCTTCGATGCGTTTTCCACGGCGCTGGTAGCCAATAAGTCGACTCGTCTCTAGGACCAGATCATCTCTGGTCATTGTGCCGCCTTCTTTGAGCAGTATCGCCACAGCTTTCGCGATCTCTTCGGTCGGGATCTCACCAATGGTCCTAGTGGCTGATTCAGTATTTACTCTCACCCTAAACTCAAGGTCGTGACGGTTTGGCCACAGGAACCCGTCTCGCTCGTAGATCTTGTTTTGGCGTTTGAGTTCACTGACGCCACTCTTGAAGATCCGTTGGATTTTCTTTCCGGCCCTCGATTGCGACCAAACATCAAGAAAGGTCTGCATGGCAGTTTTGTATTCAATCGGTCCGTTCTGTGTCACCGTATCCTCGATAGCATTCAGATTCGCGTTATTCTGTCCCCGTAGGTCCACCGAATATCGGTCGCTCCATTCCAGACTAGGTTCGACGTACTCTGCCAACCCCTCGTGATCAAACTTCGATTTGCTTGCGACAGCTTCTGGCTCGTGTTTGGGGACGTCTTCTGTCGTCGACTCCGATTTCCCGGCAACCAAGCTATCTATTTTCTCGGTGATTTGCTTGATCTGCTGTTCTCTGTTCGATGTCCAGTCTGGCGACCAAATTCGGTGGATCGTCCACCCCAGATCCTCCAGTACCATCTGTCGTGTCCGATCTCTATCTCTCGCCGTCTTCGAGGAGTGGTAGGCTGCCCCGTCGCACTCAATCCCGAGGACGAATTTGCCTGGCTGCTCTGGATGTTTGATCGCCAAGTCGATACTGTAGCTCGAACTCTGGACCTGTGAGACAACATCATGTCCTTCCGCTTCGAGTGCCTCATACACCGCCTCCTCAAACTGCGAATCGAAATCGAGTGTGGTCGTAACCTGATCGTTGCGTTGGAGTGCCTGCGTTCCTTTTTGGGCGTATTCGAGGTAGTTTTTGAAGTCCTGTGCGCCTGTACTGTTCGATCCCGAGAGGTCGATATCACCCGGCTGCATCGAACACACGACCGTGATCTTCTCTTTGGCCCGAGTCACAGCAACGTTGAGACGTCGCTCACCACCACTTTTATTGAGTGGACCGAAGTTCGTCGATATCGTTCCATCTTCGGCAGGACCGTAGCCCACACTGAAGATCATCCGATCACGTTCGTCACCCTGCACCATCTCGAGATTCTTGATGAAGAACTCATCTAAGACGTCGTCTTGGCTCACGAAGGCATCCAAGACAGCGTTTTCTTCGCGTCGCTCTATAAGTGCATCTCGGATCGCTTGTTCCTGTGCACTACTGAAGGCGATGACACCGAGGCTCTTGTCGCTGTTATTCTCTGCGTGGTCTTCGATCAAATCAATCACTCGCTGTGCCTCGATTTCGTTCTGTCTCGACCCACCGCGGTCGTACACACCGTCCTTAACATACTCGAAGTAGACACCGGTCTCCACGTCTGGGTCGTTTTCCGGGAACGTCCGGAGACTGTTGTTGTAGTAGTGGTGATTCGAGAATTGGATGAGTTCCTCAGTGCGGCTCCGGTAGTGCCAGCGAAGATTCTTTTCCGGTAGTACAGCCGCCGTTTCTTCGAGTATACTATCGAGGTCTTCTCGGACATCTCCAGTCGTTTCGACATCAGACTGGAAGAACGAGGTCGGTGGGAGTTGTTTTGTATCGCCTGCGATGATCGCCTGGTCTGCACGGATGAGGCTACTAATAGCATCTTGTGGAACGATCTGGGATGCCTCGTCGAACACCACGGCGTCGAACTCTATCGAATCCGATTTGAGATATTGGGCGACCGACAGCGGACTCATCATAAAGCACGGAGTCAACTGGGTTATGAGCGACCCCGCTTCGTCGAACAACTCACGGAGTGGTTTATGTCGACGCTGCTTTTCAGCTTCTCGGCGGAGGAGGACTTGTTCCGAGCTGGCTGCGTGTTGCAGATTCAACGTCGGCCGTTGGTTAGTGATTAAGTGTTGGACCTCGATCTTCGCGAGTTCTTGCTGTTCTTGATCTAAGCTGCGGAAGTCCTCTAGGTACCGTTCCATCTCGTCTGCGTTGAACGACCCGAGATCCGTGTGCTCGTAGACGCTGTTGAGCCATTTCGTATAGAACCGTTTTTCGAACGCTGAAACGAGGTGCTCACTACTGTAGTCGCCTCGGAGGAACTGGTCGACATACTCCTCACAGATTGTCTCACGAACGGTATCCAACTGCGAGGCAAACTGAACACGCTGTTGGAGCTTCGAAACATCTTCTCGAAGCTCTCCAAGCAGTCCCGATAATTCAGACAGGAGGGCCTGATTGAGTGCTGTGCCATTCACAGTCATCTCTTCGACTGCCATGGCACCCTCGAAGAACTCAGCAGCCTCATCGTACTGGCTCAGTGCGTCGGTTGTCTGTTCTAGCAATGGGTCTACATTAGGGAGACTGTTATCGAGAAGTGCCTCAATCACCGGCTGTGTATCTACAGTATCAAACGTATCGAGTGTTGCCACCCAGCTTTGTGCTTCAACGAGTCCCTCCCAATCAGTATCCCCACCCTCATACAGCGGACCAAGGCGCTGGATAATTCCTTGATACTCCTCTCTCCGATCTTCGATTCGCTGTACTTCGGCCAGCTTTCGTGTATCTTCGAGCAACTGTTCATGATCGGGGCTGTAGCCGTCTTGGGTGTGGTTCGTTAGCTTTCGTTTGAGCGACCGGTACCCCGATTTGAGTATCTTCAGGAATCCGTAGCCTGCAAGTTCGTCGTTGAGCTCTGACCCATTCGCAGAGAAGAAGCTACGATGATAGTTCTCCGAGAGGTCTCCCATGAGTTCATCACGCTCCCCTTCGAGTTCTGCAAGTTCTTCAAACCGGCCTCCCTCTAGGGCAAAGGAGCCATCGAAGAACGCCTCTTGCCACGCAATATCTGGGCGATCAGAGAGGAGGCTTACCAATTGAGTGACTTCCCGGAACTCTGTAAGTGACTGTGGTTGCAGTCCGAGCTCTGCATCAAGGGTATCACTAACAGTTTGGAGGGTGTCGATTGCAGCCAACTGCTTGTTCAACGATTGGCGCATGGAATCACCAGTGTCCACACCCCACTGCCGGAGGGTCGTATGCCGCCACGGACTCGTCTCGTAGGCGTCGATCTGGGTATCGAACCGAGCGAGGGTTTCTAACTCGTCGACCGCTGTATCGAGCGTCTCCTGTTTCACGCCCAACGGCTGTGTAATTCCAACATCAATTCGTGGTGACTTCGCGTGCTCACTTACAATTCCAAACGCTTGGTAAGCAGTCAGATTCCATCCATCCGGCGAGTAGAACAACTGTTGGCCGTATTGGTTGATCGTATCCCGTCGGTTTCGGAGCTTCTGAAGCTGTTTGGATCGACCTTTGGCTGGCTTGATTTGTGAGGCCTTGAGTTCCTGTTCGAGACTCCCGAGGACCTCCACATTGGTGGCTTTCTCCCCGTGGACTTCGAGACAGAACCGGGCGAGACCGACATTGTCGAGTCGATTTTTGACAACATCGAGTGCGGCTTGCTTTTCGCTGACGAATAAGACGCGCTCACCAGCAGCCAACTTCTCTGCAATGATATTCGAAATTGTCTGGCTCTTTCCGGTTCCCGGTGGGCCTTGTAGGACGAAGCTTTTGCCTCGTTTCGCAGCCTCGATGGCTTCCTGTTGACTCGAATCTGCATCCAATACTTGGTATGTATCGATCGGGTCGACAACATCGTCCAGTTCTGTCGCTGTCGGCGTCGTAATGTCACCTTCCGCCTCCCGGATAGGCTTCATATCACCGTTCAGCGCTTGAATGATTGGATCAGACTTAATTTGGGATCGATTGCGTTCGAGATCTGAGTATAGACTAAACTTCGTGAAGTCGAAGATCCCCAGCACGATGTCCTGTTGGATCGTCCATCGGTCGAATCCACGGAGGCTCTCGTAAACAGATGCGAAGGCAGCGTCTATCTCGTCGAGTGACAGTGCGTCGTCAGCTGGGAGACTAATACCACGTTCGGCTGCGAGCTTTTTGCGTAAGGCGGGATTTATGCGGAGTCCATCGACTTTCGGTTTGATGACGTAATCGTGTCGTTCCCCGTCTGGGTTTGTCTTCTCTACAAGTTCGACGGCAGCAAGGAACAACGGTGATCGGTTTGCCTCATCACTATAGTCGACGCTATACCATCGAAGCATCCCCAACGACAGATACAGTGACGCGACACCCCGCTCACGGAGATACTGTTTGTTATTGAGTCTAATATTGTGGAGTGAGTTGTCGGATTCATCCGGCGTCCGGCTGGATAACAACTCTTTTGGCTCTATCTCAGGCCCTTCGTCTTGGTTCTGAGTCGAATCCTCGTCCGTTTCGTCCTTGTCCGGTTGTTTCCGAATATAGAGATCTTCGCCGTTTGCGAGTTGACTGGCGATCGCTATTGGGTCGGTCTCCTCGAATGGGAGAGATTTCGTCTTTGTAGGCTTGAACGAGATGAGCTTGTTCCGACGAGTCAGATCAAGGAGTTGGGACTTCCATTCATCGATCTTCTTATCCAGTGGGCTCCCTGTCGAAGGCGAGTCTCCAACACGTTGGTCTGAGTCTTGCTCGTCGTATTCGGTGATTAAGTCGACGTTCCGGTCCCAAAATATCGGTTGATCTGATTCAGGATCGGATGTAGAACCCCTGTCCGGTTCATCTGGTTCCTCGCCACCGTCGTCTCTAGCCGTCTCCGCACCTCCAGTACTCTCCTCAGAGTTCTGCGGTTCGTCTTCTTCATTTGACCCCGCTTCATCTGGTCCGTCAGTAGCAGGTGCTGGTTCTGCAGGGAACTCTTCGAGTAGCCTCACGGCGGCCACAAGTTCCTCTTCAGAATCCACGACGATTGGAAGCGCCATCTCGGTCTGTGGGGCGATTGGAAGATAGACCTCTTCTCCCGACTCAGTGATATGCTCTCGGATGAACACTTCGAAGTCGTCGACATCGCCGAGGCGTTCAGCTGGTACGCACTGGTAGTCGGTAACTTGATTTCCGTCACCGTAGGCCCGACGGTATTCTTCCATCTTGTGGGTGTTTCGAGAGCCCTGCTGTTGACCGTAGCTTGGAGCCTCATCCGTGAGTCCACTCCCGAAGACGACGTTTTGGACTTCGGTATACCATCTGTTCATCGGGTCATCATCGTCGACACGATAGGAGGTTTGGTCGGACTCGATGAGCTCCTCGAGCAACGAGGCAAAGGTACGGAATAGGTCGTAGTACTCCGCGAGCGCATTCGCCTGCACACCATCTTCGACGACAATTCCGGTCGTTTCGTCTACTTGATCGACACCTGCTGCTTTTCGAGCCTCGAAAATCGAGTCGAAGTGTTTGTAGATAGTCGGTGAACTGAAGGGGCCGTGCTCGTTGATGTCAGTCGAAGTGGGAACTTTCCCAAGGTCAGCGGCAATCTCTTGGAGTACGTGAAGGACTTCCTCACGTGTGTAGCTCTGCTTGGATGTTCCACGCGGAGTGAGACCTGCTTTTCGAACCGCCTGTGTCCATGTATCGAAAGTATTCTCGTATTGATCAAGTGTATACGACCCTCTGTTCGTCATCTCGGCTCTCGTCGGCACTTGACCCAGTTCTTTGTTCAGCCGTCGAATTTCGTCGAGAAGGTCGTCCGAGGAGGGTTCTTGGGTCGACTTCTTTATCGTTTCGATTAGAGTTTCGGCTTTATCGCTTGCCCAAACGAGGCCCTCTCCATCACGGAAATAGTATGCATTGAGTTCCGACCGCAGATATTCCTCGACCTCACGTTCGGACGAAAACGTCCACTGAACCTGAAGCGCAGAGAGATCTGTTGGCTGCTGATTTAGAAGATCCTCAATGCGTTTTTGTTTCGTTGCCGGGATTTCTCCGTGTGAGTTCGGCACCGGCGCTCCGTCATTCACAGTTTGTGATTGGTCCGGCAGCTTATTAGTGGAACTATCTGGACTAGAAGAGTCCTCATATGCCTCTAGTTTGTCTGTACTTTGTTGCCACGCGTATTCTTCCCACTCTCCGAGGATCGACTCTGCATTCCCATCGGTAGACTGGACTGCATCGAGCAATGCTTCTAAGTCGTCTTGTTTGATGGTCTCTTGATCCCAATCGTACTCACCATCAGCATCAAGTGTGTCAATAAAGTGTGTCCCTTCTGCGAGTAGATTCTCTAAAACACCACCGTCTACCGACGTCGACATCGCAAATCCGGGGAGTGTTTCGAACCGTCGGCCAAGCGAGCAGAAGCCCGCTGCTTGCTCTAGGAGTTGCTTTCCATCCTCACGGTGAGCAGCTGCCGAATCGGTCGGTGCGATACCAACCACGTTGTAGAACATTGCATGTTTCGGAGTATCTGCAGGGTTCCGTAGCACACGGCCAATACGTTGGACGAGTGCCTGATTGACACCGCCAGTAGCCATGTTGATCGCCACCGACGCGTGTTGCATATCGACACCTTCTCCCAGCAAATCACCAGTTCCAAGAAGAATCCCAGAACTTTCGGGCTCGTCGAATTCATCGATGGTCTCACGCAGCTCTGTACGGCTTTGTGATCCAGAGACGAGATAGATCGATGCTGGATTGGCAACAACATCGTTAAGTCGAGACTCTAGTTCTTCGACTTGCGCATTGCTATCTGCGAGGACGACCACCTTCTCTGTCGTGTGATGTTGAACGACGAGGTTGATGACAGCATCCAAGACTGGCGAAAGATTCCATTTCTTGGTCCGTCGTGAGAACAATCGCGTAACTAGTTCTCGGAACTCCTCGTCTTGCTGCTTCAGTTGGTTGCCTTCCTTGGTGTGGGAAAACCGCCGTAGGTCATCGTACGTTCTGAGTCGACGATCGGTTTTGAGTGTGAGTTCTCCTTGCGTGAGGCGGGTTTGGAAGTCACGAAATGCCTGGTCTGCCCGGGTTGCGACTTTCTGTAGATCGTCCCCAACGACATCGTATGGCGCATAGTGTACTTCCCAGTCGAAGGATGGAATGACACCGTCTGTTCTCGCCTCGGAGATCGTATATCGCTTGATTTCTGGCCCAATACTGTTCGAGAGTCGTTCTTTGATGCGTTGACTATCGCTTCCAGCATCGTCGACAGAGCCGGACATCGCCAGTACATCCCCGTCGAACTCGTCGAGGAGCGATCCCCATTCAGTGCCAGTAGCGTAATGATGAGCCTCGTCAAGTAAGACTAGATCGTATGCTATCTGGTGGTCGTTCACCAGCGATTGCGGAGTCCGGAAATGAATCGTCCCCCATTGGAGTGTGATGTCGTCACTGCCCTTCGTTCGCTCCTGTGGGATATTCAAGTGTTTTTCGAATGCACGACGCCACTGTTCGAGGATGAGGTCGCTGTGGGCGACGATAAGAATGTCATCGCTTCCATTTGACTCTGATTCAGATACCAAACCACCGATTGCTTGATCGGCCGGATGTAACTCCCCATACTGGAGCGCGATAGCACCAAGACCGAGAACGGTCTTGCCTGTGGCTGTTGCCATATCGACGTAGCCACGTCGGTCCTTTTTCCACCACTTTTGGAGTGCATCACGCTGGTGGTCCCACAGTGGGGTCATCATCTGTGGTTCGTCTAACAGCGACAGGAGTCCTCGTGAGGCACGGTCCTCAAATTTAGTCAACAACAGATCAACATTCGAGGCTATAGTCTCATTGCCGAATAGCTGCGTTGTTATATCAGATACTGTGGTACCGGAGAGATTGAACGAGACGCTCAGATCGTCACCAACATGTCGGGTAAGGAGTTTTTCAATGAGTGCCTCAGTTGCCTTTTCTACATCGTCGATACCAAAATCAGTCGTCGTGATTTCGTGACTTAATTCGTTGAGTTGGAACGCAAGCAAACCCAGCTTCTCGTCGTCGACTTGTTCTTCCAGGACTTTGGGCAGGTCGGCATACCGACCAGCCGTTTTCTTCAATCCTCGCCGATAATAGGTTCCTAATTCCCGTCCGAAGTCATCTTTAGAAAGAGTAAGGTCACTAATTTGAATCCCTGAAGAGATATCTTTAGCCGTGTCATCAATATAGGTCGACCACTCCGTTTTAGGGCGTTTGAGAAGGAACGCATCGTGGTATTCTTCTCCTATCGATTGTATCCCACGTGCCCGATCGTCGACAAGATCGTCAATATTTCGTCCCATTATATATACGAGCAGAGTAGCTACCACTTGCTAACTATTGGCGTGGTATGTAGGTTCCGTTGACAGGGGCAAGCGTTGTTAATTCATTATTTTGTTACATTCGTTGATTTTGTACTATCGATCTTGTCTAAAATCTTATCTATGAACTCGTGGCCACGACACCGTCCAGATTAGGGGATCTCTAAGGATTAGGAAATGGAGTACTTGACTTGTGATTAGTTATCCAAAATTCAGGTAATTTATCCTAACACGATATTATCTATATTGCCGAACCAGATCCTGGATTTCTCCCTTATCGAGCGGCTCAATCTTTACACGCTTGCCGTCAAAAGTGTAAAAGATCTCAGCTGTCACGGTTCGGTCTGGATACAGTTCAGACACAATGTGATAGTAGACACTCAATTGCTTACGATATTCGGATTCTGCGTGTTGATCTAAGTCAGTCTTGTGGTCGACAATTTCGATGCGGTCAGGAGTGATATGGAGGAGATCGATGATCCCAGAGATCGTCACACGCTCGCCGTCGACATCGACTGGAAGGAACGCCTGTTCCTCGGCTATGGTCTGTCCCTCCATCGAGTCTAACAGTACCTTGACGTTGGCTTCATCCTCGCTGTCGGGCTCTATATCCTCGCCGAGTACGTATGCCTCAGCGAAGTCGTGGACCTGTGAGCCAAACTCCATCCCGCGGCCACCAGTACCGTCGTCAAAGACAGCATCGTCAATGAACGTGTGTGGTGAGAACCGTGGAGACCCCTCACTCGCCGAGATTTCTACCTCGAAGGGAGACTCATCTACGGGCTCGGGCGTGAACGATGAAAGGTCGGGGTTGACAGCCTCGACGTCGACAGGAAGCTCCTCGAGAAACGTATTGGGATTCTCACCAGCGGTAAACACAACATGGTTCTCAGCGCGTGTGATGGCGACATAAAGCAATCTTCGTTCCTCATCATACTCGCGTGGGAGACATCGTCGGAGGACGTCTAGCTTCCAATTATCGTAGACGTACGGAACTCCATGAGCCACTTCCGAGTACAGTTTACGTCGACGGAGGCCGATGGGATCGTCGTAGGAGATATCAGTCCCACTTCCTCCTGAGGAAGGGAACTTATTGGTATTCATATTCGCGAGGATCACGATGGGATATTCGAGACCCTTCGTCGCGTGGATGGTCTGGACGGTCACTGAGTTGGTGCCAGCGCCAGCTTGGACCTCGTGTGTGCTGCCGGACTCGATTGCATCCTCAATGAACCGGATCAGATCGCCCCGGGTGAGCGTCGTAGCCTCGTACACTGACTGGACAGTATGGAGCACAACATCGGCCGTCGGACCCTCACAACCATATCGCTCAAATACGCGACGGGCAACGCCACCGAACGTCTCCAGTTTACGTAGCTCCTCCCGGAACCCGATCATCATCTCCGGATACGCCTCGTTTTTTAGGACTGCCTTTGACTCGTCGATTGTATAGCCTGCTTCCTCCAGGACGAGTGCCCAGCCGCGGTCGGCGTCCCGTTCAAGGATCCGGAACCATGCTAAGAGGAGCTTGGCAGCGTCAGTGCGGAACACCTCGATACCACCCTCGTACGCCATCGGAAGGCCACATTCCTCAGCCACATCCAACAGATCACGCCCGAAATCTCGAGTCCGCGTTACCACAGCTATATCACTGTACGTAGGTGCACGAAGTTCGCCATCTTTCTCAACCGCATAGGACTCGTTCCCAGTGATCTCATCGATTTTCGTGAGAATTGCTTCGTGTTCTTTGTCGCTGCGTATCGCCTCGATGATGCTGTTGTCGTAGTCAGCATCTGCAGTGAGCGACGTGATTTTCTCTCGAACGGCGTCGACATCGACTGATTCAGAGCTTGTCGCTGGTGTCGTGAGCGCATGCTCGGTGAAGTCCAACACCGACTGCGTCGAGCGGTAGTTGGTATCCAATTCAAGTTTCGTGACCGGTGTTGTGGGATACTGGATCCGGTCGTAGTCGTTGTTCAACTCCGTAGTGAACCGCTCAAGTCGCGTCTCGAACTCCCGGATGTTGTCGACATCAGCATATTGGAAACTGTAGATACTCTGTTTCCAGTCGCCGACCACACAGATATTGTTCGTCCCCGCCAGCAGTAGCGTCAGCTTGAACTGGATCTCACTGGAGTCCTGAAACTCGTCGACCATCACATATTCGTAGCCCAGCTCCTCCCGGAGTTCGTGGTCTTCGCACAATAGAACAAACGCGAACAGCTGGAGGAAGCTGAAGTTCAGATAATTGCGCCGGAGCGCAAACGAGAGGTAGGCGTGATACATGTCGTGAATGAACGTCTTGAGTTCCTCTCGGTCTTCCTCAAACACGCGACGGGCAACCGTGTCTGGTACCTGCTTACCGCCGTCACGAATTTCCCACCGTTCGGGAGCCTCCGGGAGGTAAGCCTTGTTCTCACCGTACTTATTGAGCTTCGCACGAAGGCGTGATTGTTTGCTCCCACCGTTCCGTGGTTCGTTAATCTCCTCAAACAGGTCCTCGAACGCCTCGAAATCGCCGTCAAGATGCGACTCGCCGTCGCGATACCAGCCCTTGGCCGTGGGGAACACGCCCTTCGCGGCAAGTTCCTTGATCAAATCAAGCAGTTCTGTGGTATCTGAGATGGCGGTGAAAAACGAGTTATACTCCGGATTAGTGTCCATAAACTGCCCGATGAACTCGTCGAACAGTGCCTCCTCAACTAGCTCATCCTCAAGGATCTGAGTTGACCCTGTAATCCGGTCATCGATACCGAGGTACGTCGGGACGGCATGGCCGTGTTCCTCCAGCAGATCGTTTGCCAGCGAGTGGAACGTCTGGATGGGTGCGTCTGTCAACTCCCGCATGCCATACTCACTTTGGCTCACGATCCGCTCCTTCATTTCGGCAGCCGCGTTGTTTGTGAACGTCACTAAGAGAATATCCGCAGGGTCAACATCACTCTGCTCGACAATCGTCGCGTACCGACGAGTGACGGTGAATGTCTTTCCGGTTCCGGCGCCAGCGTCGACGAGATGTAGTCCGTCTGTACTCTCAATGAGTCGACCTTGTTTCTCATTGGGATCGAAGTCGCTCATCGCTCACCCTCCAACAACAGGTCGCGGTTGTCGACGTACCTGTAGTTCGGCTCGCCAGCGAGGCCCTCCACAGGGAAGCGCTCGTCGCCAGCCAGTCGACGGTCGAGTTCGGTAAGACGGTCCTGGATGAATGTCTCGAATGCATCGAGATCGCTCTCGAAATAGTTACGCTCCCAGACACGGGTCATCTCCCGCATAGCCTGTTTGCTCCCCGTAGTCACGTACTTGTACTCACCAATAATGTCTTCCAACTGGTCAATCATCTGCTGGCCAAACGCCGATTCGATGAGTTCGTTGCTATCGGTTGTCTTCGGTGGCTTTTCCACCTCAAAGAGGTCATCGTACGCCTCATAATCTATTTTTGAAAGTATCTTTTGACATTTGTTCGCTCCATCCTCCAATAGATACTCAAAAAATTCTTCTCTGTTTACATACTCTTCTGGTGACGTGGGATAGTACGTCACAGTTGTCAGCGTATCCTCGATATCGACTTCACCCACAATAGCATCGTCTACTGTCTCAAGGAAGTGGAAGAATGTGAACTTCAGCCGCTCGTCCGGGAACTTTGAGCGCCAGTAGGTCAGGTATAACAGTGCCTGAAAGTTCGGCTCATCTGTCGGATCGTCGACCGAAGAGTGTTTCACCACATCACGTGCGCTTTTCTTCGAACCACTCTTGAAATCGGTCAGCTGGATTCGCGACTGAACCAAGTCGATCACACCGTTTATCCCGAGATCTTCGGCGTCGAACCGACGTTCAGTGACGGGCGAATCGACCGTTCGGTCGAAGTAATCAGCGATGATATTAGTGCCTCGTCCCGTTGAGGGTGTAAGAAAACTATCGTCAGTTGGCGGGTTTGCACCAAGATGAAAGATGATCGTTTTGAGACCGATTCGGTACTCCGTCCGGCGAGTTTCCTCGTCTACCGAGCGCATGAGTGGCCGCGCCTCTTCAAGCATGAACTCAACGGTTTCCTCGATCACAGTACTGTCGACAAACTCTGGATGGTTGACGTAGAATTCTGCGAAGTCGTGGAACAAATTACCCTCTGTGAAGTAATCTTTGTCCGGACTCTCAACCAACCGACTGAAATAGTAATCACGAGGTGAGTTGACATAAGTACTCAAGCTCGACTGGCTGATCGTCTCAACGGACTCTGTTGACACACTCGCAGACGTCTTCTCGAAGGCGGTTGGTGTTTCGAGATCGCTCCGTTGTGAGTGGGTCGTCGAGGGGAGGTCACTAAATCGATCGTACTCTTGTTCGAGTAGCTCCTCAAAGTAGAGACATGGAGTCACTGGGGACCCACCCGTGGAGTTTTGGACAAGATAGTGCTGCTTGCTGCCACTCTGGAGGAGGAGCTGAAATCCCTGAATATTGCGCGTATACTGTGCTTGCTGATCGACCCATGGTCGCCGTGGTGGCGAGTGAGTCCAGTCCTCATCAAGGCCGAGGAAGAAGACGACATCTCGTCCGACAAACGCCGCCGACTTTGCGTCTGCAAGGAGTACACCCTCGTTCTCACGATTAACCGGTACCTCGTACGATTGAAGGTAGAAAGATAGCTGGTCGACTCCGTGTTCAGTGACGGGTTCGTTTGCGATGCTGAGTGTGTCGAGTTCGTCACGGAATGTCTCAAGTTCGCAATTCGCTCGTTTCTTGAAGGCAGTTAGCGCCTCACCGAACGTGTATGTCTCAGCCTTACGACAGAAGTCAGTCAACCAGACAAGTTCGGGGGCCTCTGTCTGATACAACCGTTTTTCCTCGTGTGCAATGTCGAGGTCGATATTGAGCGTCGCAAGCAACGGACGTATCTCCTCAATGAGAGTCTCAGTCCCACGAAATGCCGTCCGAAGTAGCTGCAGAAACGCTCGGTGCTCCGCGAGGTCACTGAATCCTGGGCCTCCAAAGAACGGAATGCCAGCGGCTTCTAGCGCCGACTCAACAAGCGGTGAGTACTCGCTATTCTGATCCAATACAATGGCAACGTTCTCTGCATTCTTCACTGAGACCGAGTTTATGACGGCGTCGACGATAGCCGTGGTTGAGTCTAAAATACGGAACTCCGGCAGCTCGAAGGGATCGTCCGTGAACAGGTCGACCGTGTCGTACTCATCGGGGAGAAATGAGCGCTCCAACTGTGTGAGCATGTCAAAGCCGACGATGACTACGTCCTGATTTGGGTCGATGTTACCGATAGTGAGTTCCATCGATGCTGTGTCAATGTCAGCAATGCGCTTGACAGCACGCTCGGTTGCGTCGTCGACATACGCATCGTATTCAAGGATGGCGTTATGGGAGCCTTGGTGTTCCCAACACTGAAGAATATTTCCGATGGCGTAGGCAATCTGCTTCCACGAAATATCATCATGCTCAATTATATCAAGAAACGCGAGTCGATCTTCAGATTTCTCACGGCGGCCGGCAGCGAGCCGGCGCGGTGGGATTGCGAATGGGCCAAGATGCGGTTGGTCTAGCTGACGATTGAGTGCACTTGCCAGTGGCCCGTCGGGTGTAATAATGAGGTCATAGCTTTCGACCTCATTGTACAGCCTTTCGGGAGTTTTGGCTTTGGGGAAAGACACAATTAAAATAAAGTAATAGTATCTGATAAGTGTTTATCCCTAGAAAAATCTTAATAAGAGGAATAGAGAAGTTTACAGACGGTCCACTTTCAGTTTGACATATAACTATTACAAAAATCTAATTGCACCTTTAATTCAGATAACTGCTCTGCTATTACCCACAATTACTTATAGGACTGCAGAATCTTAGTTTACCGCTAAGCAGGTTGTGTCGGTAGTTTTATAATTTGGTGAAATGAATATCGCTTAATGAGTATCTTCGCAAATTCTTTCGAAATCGAGGTCCCGACACTACCTGCGGAAATATATAAAATTGATCCTCAACCTTCTGAGAGTGATCCTTGGCGGGCGCTTGATTCATATGAGGAGTCCATAGAGCGGACTTGCCGAGGAAGTGCCCACAGAATCAAAAACAGTGGTGACTGGGCGATTTTATCGATAGCAGCCACAGATAGCCAAGATGAACTTCAAGGGCCGGATGGAACAAGGCTTGTTCGCACCAGCGAGACAACTGTAGGGGGCGAGAACGGAAGATATCAATCCGCAGTAAAGCAAGCACTGCGGAATTCGTTGGAATGGTTCGTGACGAACCATCTGGACTTCTGGGAGCGTGGGAACAGCCAAGCGTTCTATGAGTGGGACCCATCGAACACCGTCGGTATGTACGATGCATACCATGGGTACAAAGCAACAATTGATTACAACGACGGCTATTACCTCACTGTCGATTCGACTGTTAAATTCATTTCCAGTAAATCTATCAACGAATATCTCTCGGAATTGGGGAGAGACGTCGTCAAGACGCGATTTTTTGACCGTTATTGCACCCTGATGTCAGACTCACGCCCTTCTGTGGAACTCGTCTCTCTGGCTGAAGACCTGACTGTCTCCGATAAAACGATGAACTTTGGCGGGAAGGAAATGTCGGTTATTGATTACATAAAATCAGATGACAAGTACTCACAGGAAGCCTTTGATGCCATAGACCCTGATGAGCCATTGGCAAGAGTTCGGTTCCCTTGGAGTGATGATCCCGTTGACACCGCCCCATCGTTGCTCCATCCACTTCCCAATGGAATAGAACCGAAGATGACAGGATATGCGGCACGATCAGCAGACGAACGATGGCGCGATACTGAACGATTCGCTAAGCGAATTGATTACGTTCAGGTGTTCGATGAGCAATGCAATGTCTCAGACGAACCTCGGCGAGGGGGATCCGTCCACGATTATCCATCGCTCAAGTTTGGAGGAACAGAAGTACTGAATCTCGGCCAACAGAACCCACTTAATACGGATCAGACAGTTAATAGACAAAACTGGCGATATCTTGTCCGGGATTTCTTGGAAGAATATGGACCTGCAGTTCGACAAAGAGGTGCTGCACAAATCGATGTTGTTCATCCTGACGGGCGGAGCGATATGGCTGCAGAACTATTTGCAAATTTGTCGAAATACCTTGAGAATTTCGTCGGGATCACAGTTCGCGATCAACCAGGAATTGTTTCTCACTCTGACTATCAGAAACTCCGAGAGTGGAGAGAACGTCACGCCGAAGACTCAGATGGAATCCTCGTCCTTCAGGAGGATGGCTCTGACCGTTATCTCGATATCGTCGCTGAACTTGAAGGGAACCCGACACAGGGAATCACTGTTGGCACCTACGAGTCTTCACTTCGGTCCTCTGGATTCGATGACTCAATGTATAACATCGCATGCGGACTTGCGACGAAGATGGGTGTTCGCCCCTTCCTGCTCGACCAACCACTGAACGCAGACTTATTTTTGGGAATGAGTGTTACTGGGGACGAGGTGAATAACGCTACAGCAGTTCTAGTGTCCGGTGAAGACGGTGATCTTATCGGTCAGACACAGACTAATTTGGCGACAGGATCGAGCACAGTTACTGGAAAAGACGTTGCTGCTCGAATCGTCCGGCAACAGATTTCCGCTGCAATTGACCGGAATCAGCTCGGTTACGTGGGATCACTCACCATTCATCGTAACGGTCAGTTCGGAGATGGAGAGTTGGAAGGGATACGAGAGGGCATCGCGGAACTACAGTCCAGTGGTGATCTCAACGAGGAACTCACATGGCAAGCAATAGAGATATCAGACGGTTCATCCCATCGCCTCTACACTGACGATTCTGGATCTATGGTACAGACTGGATCAGTTATGCCACTCGATGACAAGAGCGTAACTGTTGTAACGTTCGGTTCTCCGCATATTCATCAGGCTACCCCTGATCCGTTGTACTGTACAATTGCGGATGGAGAAGGAGAAACAGATATCAATTTAATTGGGACAGATATCCTGTCTCTCTCGTTTCTTAATTGGGGATCGCCGATGATGAAAATGAAGCAACCCTTGACGACTTACCTCCCAGCAGAGATGCATGACATTTTATCAACTGGAACACAGCTTAATCACCCTCCGTTCTGAGCCCCAGATGTAGCCTATTTGCCTCAACTCTTAGATGACGGGTCTCCGACACCGAGGTCTTTCCGAACGTTTCCTCCATCAACCGTGTAAGGTCTACGTCGATCTGTCTCTCGGCTATTTCCTCGATCGCGTTCAGCAGGTTCTGTTCGATCCAACTATCATACTCCGAACTTTTGTCACGCTCAAGAATGGATAGATGAGCTTCATAGCTATTTACAGCTTCGCCAAGATTGTCTAGTACGTTCGAATTGAGACGATTCTCCAAAATCGCGGTGACGTATCTGTAGCGTAGCGCGTCCGGTGGATGCCCAATTTCGTCAGAGTACTGAGGGAGAAAGTACGGCTGCTTTGACTGAAGATTACTAACAACTGCAGACAGGTAGGCTGGACCAAAAATAAGGGCCCCGCAGGCATCACAGAGTAGTTCTGGAAACCACTCCTGCCAAGTGGCCCGTACAAGTGGCCGCTGGCGCTCTCTGAACTCCGAAACAAACCCCTCAAGTTCTTTTCTAAACCCTCGTAGTGCTTCCGTCGATAAGTGATCAACGACGGCGTGACCCAGTTCGTGGGCCAGTAGTGGAGAGTCAGAAAAAACATCATTTTGACGAGGAAGATGAATTGCATAGTAATCTTGATGAATCACACCATAGGATGCAAACGCGTCCCAGACTACTGGTAGGTACGTCGCGTCGATTTTAAGCCGTTTGTCAACCTCGTCACAAACATTTGCTGCATATTCAAGCAGAGTGGGATACCGATTCGACTGCTCGATAGATAGTGTATGATATAGTATTGCCTGTTGGAGATCTTCTACCCGTGAGCGCGTGTTTGTCAATCTGCTAAGGTGAGGGGCATAAACTCTCCGTAACTGCTCCGTTGAGGGGTTCTGTTTAGCGGTTTCCTGCAATAGATCCTCACGATCCTTCACTGTCTGCAGTTCGCTTCTTACACTTTCAACCAAGTTGACAAACGGATATTCATCAGTTAGGTTCTGTTCTGAAAGATATTTCTCAAGATGACTAACTTGTCCCTCAATTCTTTCACGACGATGATATGTGAGCTTAACCGACAAGCTTACTCCTTAGTCGCTCTGCCTCAGATTTAGATACTTTTCCGGCGAGTTCTTCGATGTCAGTGAGAGTTGTCTCCGCGCGTTGAATACCCTGTACTGCATCAAGATTCTCTTCAGCCTGCTCCAGTGATTCAATATCTTCCTCTAACCTTGTCACAGCTTCGTTCGAAACCTGTCGCCAGTTGTCGCAGAGTTGCTGTGATAATGCGTATGTGTAATCGTCTACTTCTTCCGGCGATGTCAGCCCTCGACGTAGCTTCGAAAGGAGTTTCTTACCCTCACTCAGTTGAGACCGGAGCGTGTCGTCTTGGTAGGACATTTCGAGTCCGTCGTCACGGTTTCTAAGCACGCCAATGGCTAAGAGCGCGGCGTCAGCCTGCTCATTGAAGCGGCGGTTTTCTTCGTGCCGCCGCCTCGTTCGCCAGATGCTCATCGTTAAGACGAAATTGTAGGCCGAAGTGCAAATATCTTGCTGT
>Ga0306908_1000140_pt1 | contig 35926 bp, 38 predicted proteins | sample AntRauTorcE11899_FD_190430 | JGI IMG/M metagenome (GOLD analysis project Ga0306908, IMG submission 190430) | Saline lake microbial communities from Rauer Islands, Antarctica - Metagenome Torckler E11 #899 (v2) (version 2) | ecosystem: Environmental > Aquatic > Non-marine Saline and Alkaline >... | reverse complement strand
CTAATCGGGGAAATGAGTACTAATCGGGGAAATGAGTATAGATTAGTTACGAAAGACAGTGCTGCTAAGCTCTCTGTCGACGGGTGTCGCTCGTACAGAGCTTAAAATACAGGACGAAACCACGACACGGAAACCGAAACCGGAAAAGAAACGCTTCGACTCGATACTAACTGAGTAGTCTACTTTTGCTGTATGCGAGTAGTTTACTGGACTTTTAGGCGTTTTAGTATATAATTGTATCTATGTAGTTGAATTAAGTTATGTTTCTTCCAGTATAAAGGCCAAAGAAACAGAGGTGTTGTGGCGGTGTGTTTGAAGACAAAGCCACCTCTGTGGCTGGTTTCACCGGAAACACGGTGTGTGTGAGGACACGTTGAGCAACGACTTGACCGACTGCTCACCTATTGGCAGATCGCTCGATCATGGTCGACCGAGACCATCCCTACTTGTGGTCGGTCCTTCGTGCTCGGAGTCGACGCTCACCGAGCTCAGATACAAAATTGGAGAGATATCATTGTTTCACCGGAAATACGGTGTGAGACTCATCGTCACAACCGATCTTTTCACTGGAAACGTAGTGTGAATTCGAGCCAGACAGGTAGTTGTTTCATCGGAAATGCGGTGTGGGTAGCTGGCTCAGTGTCATCTTATATGCAGGCTCGTAACAGTCTCCTGTTTCATCGGAAACGCGGTGTGGGTCGGATTGTTCCGTAGTCTCCCTCGACCGAAATGTAGCAGGTTCAACAAGAGACACCCAATAGGTGGCATCTATTCAGAGAAAGTGAGCAATTACTATCATTGTCTAGACACTGTTTGGGTATTTGGAGATAATATGGGCTATTTCTGTGGGCAAAACCATGTATGAAGGGGTAGATTAATTACTGTAGGTTAGAGTGAAAAACTTGTATGATGATTGGATTCGATGGGAGAGAATCCGCCAGCGACGGTCGCAGTAGCAACACAGTTAGACGTTCACTGACAAATCGGAGACTCTACTAATGCCAAAAGACACAGATTCCGTTATTTTCAGCGAGACGGAACGCAAAATCCTCGAACTAGCGCTACAGAATCCTGAACTGTCGAACACCGAAATTGCCGAACAGACGGGTATGCGAATCACGCTCGTGCGGGACACACGAGCAGAGTACGAAGACGATGTCGAACTCGCCGAGGGTGTCGCCGAGAGCGACGCTGGAAGTGCCGCAGACTCGGTGACGGTCGAGGCCGCGGAGCTCAGCGAGACACAGCAGGCGATTCTCGAAACCGCGGCGAACGATCCGACGATGATGAACGCGGATATCGCTGCCGAGACCGGCGCGCGGATCGCACTCGTCCGTGATACGCTCGACCAGTACGGGGACGCTGTCGACACAGCGGCCGAAAGCGGCGCCGACGCCGACGAAGACGAGGGTGACGAGGACACGGTCTCCGAACCGAACGATACACAGGCCGCAATCCTCGACCTCGCTTCGGAGAATCCCGACATGACGAACGCTGACATCGCCGAGCAGACAGGCGCTCGAATCACACTCGTCCGAGATACACTCAACGAGTTCGACGGCACCAGCGGAGCCGTCGACCCCAACACCGATGCTGCCAGCGGATCGGCAGCGGTCGACGCCGATGGGTTCTCGGAGATCAAACTCGAAATCCTCGAAGTTGCGCTGGAGAATCCGGATCTGACCAACGGCGAGATCGCCGACCGGACCGGCGCTCGGATCACGCTCGTCCGAGATACGATTGCGGACTACCAGTCCGACGACGAGGAGTCGACCGACACTGACACCGAAAGCGACAGTGGCAGCGACGAGATCCCATCGGCAATCGACACCGAGGCATTCTCCGAGACCCAAATCGAGATTCTCAAAACCGCACTCGCCAACCCGGAGCTAACCAACGGCGAGCTCGCCGCACAGACCGGCACACGGCTCACGCTTGTTCGGGATACGATCCACGAACACGAATACGATGACAAGCCGTGGGACAAAGATCTCGACGAGGAGCCAGTCGACGACTCCGAGGACGAGACGGAAAGCGAAACGACCTCGACAACCGAGACCATCGAGATGCCGGAGACGACAGCCTCCGATCTGCTCTCCGACATACAGCGCGAGATCCTCGAAACCGCCCTTGAAAACCCCGATCTAACAAACGGCGAGATCGCCGATCAGACCGGCACACGGCTCACGCTCGTGCGAGATACACGAGCCACCTACGAGAAGGCAGTCGACCTTGCTGAAGACTCTGAGGAGGCCACCGACACCGGGGCCAGTGCCTCCCAGACCGAAACTGCATCGGAACCAACCGCAAAACAGCGTACGATTCTCGATGCCGTTGCAGCCGATCCCGAACAAACCAACGGTGAGATCGCCGACCAAACCGGCGCTCGGATCACGCTCGTTCGAGATACACGTGAGCAGTACGGCGACCACGACCTTGCGGGCGAAATCGAGTCGACCGAGTCCGAGGGAACCGATGCCGCCGAATCTGGCGACGCCGCCACACCTGCTGCCGAAGCCGGCGGGGGGAATGGAGGACTGATGGTAGGGATACTGATTGTCCTGCTGCTGGCAATTGGTGTCGCAGCCGGACTGGGCGTCATCTGATTGCGGTACTGGACTCATATCGACGAGTCTTTCATCGGATCACCGCACCGAACCACGAACCCATTTTGACACTTACTATTCGATGTCACGGAAGCGTCTCGCAAGCAAAACCGTCACTATCCCCGTCGAGACGGTGTGGGTCGCCGGAACTTTCGTCGAGAACCTGTTGGGCCTGTGCCTGCGTGTCGAAATCCGAGCAGTCGTAGTCGCCATCTGGCGGCAGGGGTGGCACGTCGACACCCTCGGTCGACGAGTCAGTATCCGAACCATCGAACTCCCATAGCCCAATTGAGTTGCGTTGGGCATCCCGTTCGGTCGCAGCGAATGGCTCGCGTTGTGAGAACGTGCTGTCGTACAGCCGGGCATAACCATCCGACAGCAACCGCTTGTTGAAATTCTCGCCGTCGACATACACGTATACCAACAACCGGCCGTAGCTTCCGCGCCGATCCGCTGTAGGGTCGACGACGATTCGGACCTCCTCACCAGCCAGCTCGGCCTCGGCGAACTGCGTTGCCCGCTGACCCCAGTTATAAAGGTGGTCTCGACCCGCTGGCGTGTCAGGGATTCCCTCGAACTCGTCGGGAGACCCGCGGCCGAGCGTCGTCTCGGGGGTGTCGACGCCCAACAGTCGGAGCGTATCGGTTTGACCGTTTGCATACCGGATTTCGACGGTATCGCCATCGATCACGCGAGTGACGGTGACTGTCCACTCGGTCACCTCATCGGACTGTGCGGCACTGCCACCGTCGACATCTGAGACCGGGATAACACCGCTGCAACCTGCCATAAAAGTAAATAAGACTACAAGAAAAATGGAAATAGAGTGACGACGTCGCATAAACACATATCAGGGCACACTCACAAGAAGGGGTCGGTTGGAGAGCTGTGGCGCTCAAGATGGGTCGACAGTTCGATCAGTAAGAGCGATTCAACTGGTCCAAAAACAAGTTATGGGTCAAGTACTGTCAACTCGGAATTACTCGAAGCCGAACAGCAGACGGGAGAGTCGTGGTCGCTAGACTGTCCGTTGTCCTCGTCTTCGGACTCATCGTTCTCCGTACTGTCCGGCCCTCGATTCTCGGCGTCCGGGCCGACTGACTCACGGACCCATTTCGAGATTCCCTTTATAATTTTGATACCCTTCGACATTATTGGATCGTTGGTGTGTCGGCTCAAAAGTGTAGGGGCGTTGTGTGTTTGGAGTACACAGTCGGTGCCTGCTCTCGCTTTGCGGTCAGTCGCTGCCGACCTGTGTAGCGCCGCCGAAGGCGACCGTCGACAGGAGATACTCGTCGTCTCGGAGCTGCAACTGGTGCCGAACTGCGCGATAGTCGAGGCCATTGTGTGGTCGACTGCCGATACCGAGTTCCGTCGCGACGAGCTGCAAATTTTGGATGACGCTCCCGGCTTCGAGCCCGGCGAACAGGTACCCCATCTCGCCGTACTTGTCGGCTGATCGCTCCGGAATGGCAGTGATCACAAACACTGCTGCAACCGCATCCGCGGCAGTGATCCACGTCCAGTTGGTCCGCACCCACTCGCTGTAGTCGCCTTCTTGGAGCTGTTCGAGTGTGTCGTCGCGGACGTTGTAGTGGTAGATCCCGCAGTCGACGTCCGGCGAATCGAGCACGATTGGATAGATCTCCAGTGGGTAGCAGGCACCGCCGGAGGCCACGGGTCGACGGGGGTCTCCACCTGCTTCCCTGATTTCGCCGTACGAATACGCCAGCAGCGTCGACAACTCCGTGTTGGGTATTGGCCGTCGCTCTGTTGGGGGCGTATACGATGCCCGCTGCTGGAGTCGTTTTAAGAAGTCCGAGTCCGCGGTATCAGCAAGCGGAGTGGTTGCTGCCCGCCGGTATGTTTTATATCCTGACGTGGGCGACCCGGGCGACGACGATTCTTTCGGCGCGAGCGTCGGTTCTGATACCAGCGGTGGGAGATTCTTGTGGTACAGTTCATAGAGATATTCGAACTCGTCGTCGAGTGGTGAATTTCCGTCGAGTGGTGAATTTCGTGACATCGTTAGGGGAAGGGATGTGGAACCGTGTTGAGTGCTGCCTCGGTCGGTGGCCGCTCCCGATACCCCATTTCGACCGGCGTCTCCGTGAGCCGATCTCCGCCGAAATAGCGCAATCGCTCCAGGAGATACAGCGGCTGGAGCCGCGGGGCGATTACTCGTTGGACGCTGAACCCCAGATTCGAAACATCTCGCGTCGTGACGTCGACCGCGTAGCAGTCGTATCCCGCCGCCGCCGTGACTCGGTCGACGATCTCACCGAAGGGGAGATCGCTGTCGAACTCGTCGACGGTCGTGGTTCGGTGGCTCTCAATCCAGAATGCAAGGTCACTGATACGGTCCTGAACCGACCACAACAGGCCGCGCTCGGCATAGGAGTTGATCGCTTCGAGTTCGAGATCCGCGGGAGCCCGTTCGGTATCCGCCAGCAGTGATAGCGTCCACAGTCGCGTCTGGACCACTTCTTCGAGCGCACTCTCAATTACCGCTGTCGCGTCTGTACCACCTGCAGCAGCCACGGTAACCGCGGGAGTGCTCTTTCGGTCGACCAACACCGCGATTGCAACCGGCACACCGAGATCGGTCGTTCCATCCAGTAGCGTCAGTTCAAGTCCGTGTCCAGTCACGCGGTCGACCAACCGCTGGATTCGTGGCGAGGCTGTGGTTGGATCGATAACTGGCAACTCAGTTTTCGTCAGATAGTACGTCATGAACGCGTCACGCTCGACGAGTTCGGACAGCCCGTTGTGGATCGCCATCTCCCGAGAGGAGCCTGTCGCCAGCCCCGTCGAGATCGGATTCCGAATGAATGGCTCTGCATCCGGCGGATACGACAGATACACTAACTGAGCCGGAATGTGCGTTTCGGATCCCGAACCGAGGTCCTCACCAACAACCCACGACAGTTCGTCGTCGACGCCACAGAGACTGGAACTATCCATCGACGCTTGCTGTTGTGATGAAAAGTTCACAACCGCTGTTGGATCGATGGCCGAGGCCGAGTCGACAATGTCCGTATATGAGGCTGTGCGGAACGCCTCCTCTCGGAACACACAGCCACAGTAGCGTTCGATGGCCTCACCGTATGCTGCGATGAGCCCATTCGATTTCGTGAACGCACAGCCGCCTTCTTCGTGGGCCATCGGTTCTCCGTCGGTAAACGGTGTGAAATCCTCTCGGTCGACCACGTAGTTCTCGATAGCTGGCTCGCCCGGTGGCACCGGCACCCGCTGAAGGCCCGTGATGATGCCCGTTGTCGGGTTCTCGATCTGTCGGAGCCGCGCGAGGACACTGCGGTCTTTGCTTTCGGTCGACACGCGATCACTGTCCCATTCGGTGATGGTGATCTCGTTCGCATCAGACATTGCACACCTCACAGTGTGGCAGTGCGAACACACGTGGGGTCCGTCTCTCCTGCTCGTAGTGATCGTAAACGACGAACTGTTCGTCCAGATATCGTGGCACCTGTTTCAGCAACGTGCCGAACAGTAGCTCCGTGACGGTGTCGACGTAGGCCCGAGCATATGGCGGGTCACCACCGAGCGTTTCGGTAAACAGCTGTCCGCCCGCTTTGTTCGCATCCACTCGTTCATAGAGGCAGTTCAAACAGGCCGGTGCATCCGGCGTGAGCACGGGGCCGAGTCGCCACCCCCGCTCGGTTAGCCGCGTTCTAACGAGTGTCGACTCGGATTCGGCCCACAGCTCGTTGGCTGTCGACCACGAGCCACTGCGTTCGAGCTGTTCGCTCAAGAGGATTACATCCGGCTCCCGAGGGCCGTCAGTCACTGAGACGCCAGCAGCACGCAGTCGTGAGATAACTGGCGAAATAGGGTCTCGATCACCGAAGACAGCGACCGACAGAGCTGCAAGTCGATCCGGTACCTCGTGGTGGCGTGCCGGTGGGATAGACGGCAGGACTGATTCGAGTAGCCGTCGACTCTCGGTGGCTTCCAGTTTAGGCGGAATCGCACGGCCATCGTATGCGAGCGTGTTCTCGTACAGTAGTTCGATGTACTCCGCTTTCGCGTCCGGTATTCGGTCGACTAGATCACCTGCCGCCGTCTCCCCATCCATTGTCGCTAGCAACTCGATGATGCTCTCGATACGCTCGCCTTGCAGCGTTGTGACTGTCTGCGGTGTTTGAACAACTGCCTCGCCGTCGTGGAGACCGTATCCTGTTGGACTGTAGGCCGCTGGATGCGAGTCCATCGTCGCGCTTTTCTCATGTATCGGTATAACATACCGGGGTCGACCGAATGTCGAAAATTGAGTCTGTACCCCCGAAATCGGCGTAACCGTCGACAGGGTCCGTGCCACGAATCCTCACTGACTGTTCAGAAATCACTCCGAAGAGCGGTGAGGTACTGACTCAGTTCGTCATCATCAATCCGTGTGTGGACTACTCTACAGCCGCTGCTCGAAGGAATTGAGTACCGAAAGAACGGAGATGGGGACGGAGGGATTTGAACCCCCGATCGACTGATATCTCCGGTCTGCGCCTCGGAACTCCAGAGGGTCGTCAACGCGAGCCGATGATCAGTCGGTCGCTCGGTATATCAGTCTGGAGTGTCGTCCCGGGCGCGTGGCCTCTGGAGTCAGTCGCCATCCCTGGCTTGGCCACGTCCCCTCGCCTCCTACTTGCGTGATCGGTAGTAAAGAGGTTTCGATCCCAACTGCCAGCAGGCGTCGTCCTTCTCGGCTACTGGTCTTCTTTCTCGCTCCAGTCGCAGTCTTGGCATTTGTACCCCGTCACGAACGCGGTCACACTCGGCATATACCCGACACTGATGACGTTGCCACCACACTCTGGACACTCTCGGTCGGCGTCTTCGATCTCGGTTGCTTCCATCGGGCGCTCGCCTTCAATCATTTCCGCCAACGTTTCGGAGGTAACCATCCGCCCCTCGACAACTCGGTTGCTCATACCTCCGATTCGGAGACCAACCCCTAAGAAGTTCCCGTACTCGACTTAGAGGCCACTCTATCCATGTGACAACTCACCACGCCGACCACGGCACAAAAAATACCGACTCCGTCTCAGCGCTACGGGAGTCTCAAAGCCACGGTGCCTGCGAGCTATCTTCGCTGGGATAGCCGTAGCCCACGTCGCCGCCCTCGACGGAGATCTCCTTGTTTGCCTCTGCACGGTCGACGTTCGCACTCATCACGGCCGACTCCGGCGATTTGCCGCCGGAGCCATCGTCAACTGCCGAGGCCGTTGCCGACTCCGAGCTGCTTCCGCTGCCAATCGGGTCGACACCGTCGACCGGTTCGGCACTCCCGTCGACGGTCCGGTCTCCCGCCGAGCCATCGTGATTGTCGACCGTCGTGGCGGCTGAAGCCGGGGCTGCATCGGGGTTGTAGGCAAACAGCGCGGTGACGATCAACACTGCCAGTGCGATTGGGGCGTCGGTCTCCAACAGCCCTAAGATGGGCAGCGCAAGCACGCCCAGTGCGACCGAACTCCCGAATCGGAAGCGGTCGATGTCGACATTGCCCCGGAGCTGTGGCGCGGTCAGCGCCACCAGCAGCGCAAAGCCAACACCAATGGCTGCGGTGGCGGTCGCCCGGGCGATCAACTCCGGATCGATCAGCAGGTCGACGACCAACCCACTGGGCTGGAGGCTGGCGATGAGCCCGAGCGCGATGATGATGCCAGGACTGGGCAACAGTTCACCGATCTTCGAGCTGGCGGTTTGGGCGGCGATAGCGAGGATCACCAACCCAGCAAACCGCTCGAAGATGACCATATTAAGCACGCTCTCGATGGTGAGTGCGAACACGGCTTCCAGAGCCGCCAGCGGTATGATCACCGCACCGATCAGCAGGATCGAGGTCACGATCTCCTTTGGACTGCCGTCCATCTCCGCGAGAATCACGGCCAAGGTAGCCGAGCCGCCGAAGATGAGCAGCCCCGTTTCGAGCATGCCGACGGCGGTGTCGAGGGTACCTGCCAAGATTAGCGCCACGAAGATGCCGTCGATCAACGGTAACGCCATCACCGTGGCTAACAGGCGAACTGCACCACCGACGCGTCGCTCCAACTGGAGCGCAACCGGGTGTTGTGAGACACTCATTCCGAACTAGTGGCCGTCACCATCGGCCAACTGGCGATAGGGTAACCCTCCGGCAGCGCTGTCGACGCGCCCGCCGATGAAGCCACCAAAAGTGGCTCCCAGTGTGGATACTGCCTTCGTCCACATCGGTGTAAAGCGAATGCCGGAGCGCTGCTGCTCGATGCCGGCCGTACGCGATGCGGTGTTCCACTGGGAGTTCATGGATGTAGGTAGACGTGCAACCTGCTTAAGCGTTGTGTGGGTGTGCGAAACACGCACAATTATTTGCCGATATAGTTCTGGTAAACATATCCTAACGCCGAATTTATGCGTATATATTTTATTTTTGTTCCAATTGTGAGACAAACGCTACTGGCATATTTTCAAAACACGACATTTCTACACGATTGTCTGTGATTGATTGGTGCATAAGGATGTATACCTGCGTGCGATCGGTGTGTCGTATCCACACAGGAGTGTTGACTCGCAACGTTTTTGCTTGATCCGCGATGACGGTTTATATGGCGAACGAAAATTCGGAGATGTCTTTCTCGCAGAAGCTACAGGTGCCGGAGGCGTTGACATTCGACGACGTGTTGCTCCGCCCGATGGAGAGCCGCATCGAACCCGACGACGCGGATCTCTCGACACGTGTGTCGCGTAACGTCGAACTAACGATCCCGATCCTTTCGGCAGCGATGGATACGGTGACCGAAAGCGACACCGCAATCGGCATGGCCCGCGAGGGCGGGATGGGTGTCCTCCACCGCAACATGGATATCGAGGAGACGGCCGCAGAGGTCAAACGTGTCAAACGCGCCGACGAACTGATGATCCGGCGGGACAACGTCGTCACTGCCAGCCCACAGCAGACGATCAGCGAGGTCGACCGCATGATGAGCCGAGAGGGCGTTTCAGGTGCCCCAGTCGTCGACGACGACGACACTGTCCTCGGCATTATTTCGGGCACCGACATCCGGCCCTTCCTCGAAGTCGGTGAGACCGACAGCGTCCGTGAGGCGATGACCGACGAGGTCATCACCGCCGCCGAAGACGTCGAGGCCCGCGAGGCACTCGAACTCATGTACGAGTACAAAATCGAGCGCGTCCCAATCGTCGACGACGAGAACCACCTCGTCGGCCTCGTCACGATGCAGGGCGTTCTCCAACGCCGCGAACACCAAGAGGCCGCCCGCGATGAACACGGACGGCTGGTCTGTGGTGTCGCGGTCGGCCCCTTCGAAAAAGACCGCGCAACCGCTGCCGACGAGGCTGGCGCGGACGTGCTGTTCATTGACTGCGCACACGCGCACAACCTCAACGTGATCGAGTCGGCCCGCGAGATCAAGGAGACCGTCGACGCCGACGTCGTCGTCGGCAACGTCGGCACGCGCGAGGCGGCCGCCGAGGTCGTCGACTTCGCCGACGGGATCAAGGTCGGCATCGGTCCCGGCTCGATCTGTACCACCCGCGTCGTCACCGGAGCCGGAATGCCACAGATCTCCGCGATTGCGGAGGTCGCTGACGTCGCGGCACCCGAAGACGTCCCAGTGATCGCCGACGGTGGGATTCGCTACTCCGGCGATGCGATCAAGGCAGTCGCCGCGGGCGCGGACGCAGTGATGCTCGGCTCCTACTTCGCCGGAACCGAGGAGGCTCCCGGCCGGGTCATCACGATGAACGGCAAGAAATACAAACAGTACCGCGGGATGGGCAGCGTCGGCGCGATGAAATCCGGCGGCGGTGACCGCTATCTCAAGGACGCCGACGAGGGCGAAGAGTTCGTACCGGAGGGTGTCGAAGCTGCAACCCCTTATAAAGGAACCCTCGCATCGGAACTCCACCAGCTCGTCGGCGGGATGCAGTCCGGGATGGGCTACGTGGGAGCCGAAACGCTTCCCGGCTTCAAACAGCGCGCCGAGTTCGTTCGCGTCTCCTCGGCCGGTCAGACCGAAGGCCACCCACACGACGTGATGATCACCGACGAGGCCCCGAACTACAGCCCGGAGTAACGCTCGAGTAGTCAGTTCCTACTGGTTTTATCACCATCCTAACCAGAATATTTATATCCGATAATTGATTCCTATTAGATACTACAGTATCTCACACTCTATGTATACTCCACATCAGCAGTTCTTCAAGTCGACAGGGCAGCGAACCAAAGGGGTATTTTCATATATCCTCGCCTACGACGGGATAAGTGTGACCGCTGAGGGATTTAGGGAGCCATGAACGACGACCGCCCACTCGTTCTCGTCGTCGAGGACGAAGCCGATCTAGCAGACTTGTATGCAACGTGGCTGAAAGCTGACTACCGCGTTCGGACGGCCTACGGCGGCGAGGAGGCCCTCGAAAAACTCGACGACGAGATTTCGGTGATGCTTCTAGACCGGCGTATGCCGGGACTGTCGGGCGACGAAGTGCTGGATGCCGCCCGTGAGCAGGGTATCGACTGTCCGGTATCGATGGTAACGGCTGTCGAGCCTGACTTCGATATCATCGAGATGGGGTTCGACACCTATCTCGTCAAGCCAGTGACTCGGGATACGCTCATCGAGACTGTCGAGGATCTCCTCTCCCGAAGCTCCTACGACGAGGGAGTGCAGGAACTCTACTCGCTGGCATCGAAAAAGGCGCTGTTGGAGTCAGAAAAGGGACGTTCTTCGCTCGAAGACAACGAAGAGTACCAAGAGCTCTCCGAGCGACTCAAAGAGTTGCGTGAAGAACTCGACGATACAATGGGTTCCTTCGAGGATCACGACGACTTCGTCGGATTCTACGAGGCATTCGATTCACCCGACGAAGACCAAGACTTCGATTTCGATGCCGACGATAGTGAGTTCGAAACTGACGATGACGACACCGACAGCTTCGAGTTCTGAACACGGTCGACCACGCTGTTTTGGCTGGAAATCATCGATTCTGACGGCTGTTCTGTACTGTACCCAGTCGTATTACGGACACGAGTTGGTCGACATCTGGTGACAACGTTTTTTCACCAACTCTGTGTAATCGGATCATGGGCGTACGTGATGCGTTATGGGAGATCGAGTGCGCCATCGGGGATGCGTTTGATCAGCCCAACCGAGAATCCGACCGACAGACAGCCCAGTCCCGCCGAAGCATCTACGAACAGGCGCTGATCGACGTCAATCAGCAGGCCGGTTCGGAGGCGATGCATGCACTGAGCAGTTGGATCGAGCGGGAGATCAGAACCTCCGGGCGACTCCCTGCGAGCCACGAGGTGCGACAGATCGGTACCGAAATCTGTCGACGAACGACACCGAATGTCTCGCTGGACCTCTGATGATGTTCTTTGTAATAAAACAGTACCCTGACCGGCAGTAACCACCAACTACGGCTAGTAACTACTAACTACGACTAGTAACCACTGACTACGACCGTGATCTGAGCTGTCACCGGTGGCTGCTATCGATTTTGTAGGAAGGTTTCGAGTCGGTTCATCGCCGTTTTGAGTTCTCGCATGCTCGTCGCATACGAGACACGAAGGTGGCCCTCGCCACCGTCGCCGAAGACGCTCCCGGGGACGACGGCCACACCCTCTTCTTTGAGGAGTTGCTCGGCGAAGGCCTCGTCGTCGCCGCCACACTTCGGGAAGGCGTAGAACGCCCCACGGGAGGTAAAGCAGTCGAGGCCCATCTCCTCGAACCGCGAGAGGACGAACCGTCGACGGCGGTTGTACTCGGTGGCCATCTCGGTGACGGCGTCCTCACAGCTTCGCAATGCCTCAATGGCGGCGTACTGGGCGGTCGTCGGAGCCGACAGCATCGTATACTGGTGGACGCGGTTCAGCGACTCGATTGCGTCAGCTGGAGCCAGCATGTAGCCCAACCGCAGCCCCGTCATCGCGTAGGCTTTCGAGAAGCCGTTGATGACGACCGTTCGCTCCCGCATGCCCGGCATCGACGCAATCGAAGTGTGGTCGCCGTCGTAGGTCAGCGCGGCATAGATCTCGTCGGCAATGACAGCGATGTCGTTGTCGACACAGAACTCTGCGACGGCCGCGATCTCCTCGTCGTCCATCACAGCTCCCGTCGGATTGTTGGGATAACAGAGGACGAGCAGATCGGCCTCATCCGCGCCGGCGGCCGCCAGCGCCTCCGGAGTCAGGGCGAAGTCGTCTGCTGCGTGTGTCGGCACACCGAGTGGCTCGCCGCCAGCGAACTGGATTCCCGGCCGGTAGGAGATGTAGTTCGGTTGGTGGATAGCGACCGTGTCGCCCGGCGAAATGAACGCTCGGAGCGCAAGGTCGACGGCCTCGCTTGCGCCGGTGGTGACGAGAACCTCCGTATCGGGGTCGTAGTCGTGGTCCCAGCGACGGGAGTAGTCACTGATTAACCGCCGTAGGTCGGCCATACCACGGTTGGAGGTGTAGGAGGTCCGGCCCTCTTCGAGCGAGTGGATCGCCGCACTCCGGGCGGCCCACGGTGTCGAGAAATCCGGCTCACCGACACCGAGTGAAATCACGTCGTCGCGCTCCTCGGCCAGCTCGAAGAACTTGCGGATCCCGGACTCGGGCACGCTCGCGACACGGTCGTTGGGCTGGAGCGTCATGGCGACACGGAGAGTCGGTCGTCACCGTCACGGTCGCCGAAGTCGATACCGGCCTCCTTGTAGGTCTCCATGATGAAGTGGGTCACCGTCTGGGTGATCTCCGGAATCGGCGCGATCTGGTTGGAGATGAACTTCGAGACGTCCTGCATCGAATCACCCGTGACCTCAATGGCGAAATCGTAGTCGCCCGAGACCAGTCGGAGCGACTGGACTTCCGAGAAGCGCGCAATGCGGTCGGCGATCTCTTCGTACCCCGTTTCGCGGTCGAGTTCGACGTTGAGTTCCACGAACGCCGAGACGCGTTGCTCGTCGGTGTTGTCCCAGTCGATGACGGCCTGATACCCCTTGACTGTCCCCTCGGCTTCGAGTTCGTCGAGCAACTCCTCGACGGTCTCGCTGTCCACCCCGAGCTGTCGGGCAATATCCTCGGTCGACTCCCGGGCATCGGTCGACAACACTGCGAGTAGTTCGCGTTTGGCGTCCATACCACTTCTGTCAGTTCCGACTCCATATGGTTTGCGACACTTTCGTGGGAGACAACCTCACACAGGAGTGCTGTCGACTGGTGCAGAACCGATAACTTCACGCACCGCAGAGTGTGTGTATGAGCTATCTCCCGTGGGCCCTCGGTGCGCTGGCTGCCTACACGTTAGTGCCGCTGTTGATGCGGGTGGCGACGACCGGTGCAGATGCCATCCCGAGCGACGTTGCGACGGTTATTTCGAACTCGGTTCTGGTCGTTGGCGCGCTGGCGGTGATTGTCGGGACCGATCAGCGTGTTACGCCGCATCTCAGCAGCTCGAAAATTCCGTACGCGCTCGCTGCGGGCATCTGTCTGGCGATTGGGATTTTGGCCTACTACCGGGCGCTTTCGCTCGGCCCAGTGAGCGTCGTGACGCCCGTCTTCGGCATGTTTCTCGTGACAAGTTCGATTTTCGGGATGGCGCTTCTCGACGAGCCAGTGACGGCACGGAAAATTGCCGGCATCGGCTTTGCGGTGTTTGCGGTGTATCTCGTCACCATCGAGTGACTGCGACTCGGTGTCGCGCGTTCGTCTCAGTGTCGTGCATTCGTCTCAGTGTCGTGTGTTCGTCTCAATCGACACTCTGTTGGGTGTGAGTGTCTCTCGTTGCAGCATCCTATCGAGGGAATCAAACCGTCGACAACCCCAAATCCAGTATGGTTGTTCTCCCCAGCCTCTCTGAACTCCTCGCGCTGCTCGCCAGTATGGACGTTCTCATTCGCCTCTGTGGACTCCTCGTGGTGCTTCTCGTTGGCACCGGGCTCCGACGCGGCGGGATCTTAAATGCGAGCCGGACCGAGCGGCTCAACGCGGCCACCTACTACATCGCACTGCCGGCACTCGTCTTCACGGCGACCTACGATCAGGATATCGCCGCGATCATCACTCCAAGGCTCGTCGGTGGCGTGGTCGGCGTGCTTCTGGTGACGGCCGCGATTGCGTGGCTGCTCAACCGTCGACGGGACGTCCCGGCTCGACAGAGCGTGGCGATGATTCAGTCCTACCACTCCAATTTGGGGTATCTCGGCCTCCCACTCGTGGCCGCGACGTTCGACGCGGAGGTGACTGCTATCGCCAGTGTCGTCCTCGGGATCGGCTCACTGGTACAGGTGCCGATCACCGTTCTCATCCTCGTGACGATCAACGGGGCCGACACCCGGCTGGTCGACCGGCTTGCTCAGTTGGCGACGAACCCGGTGTTGCTCGCGCTGCTGGCCGGAATCGCGGTCGGCTCACTGGGCCTCCCGGTAGCCCAGCCGGTGACGGTGGCTCTCGATGGGCTGGCAGCGCTGGCCCTGCCGCTGGCGTTGCTCTGTGTCGGTGCCACGCTGGATGTCGACGGCCCCTCGGTCGACCTCGGCGCGACCGGCTCGGTCGTCGGCCTGAAACTCGTCGTGATGCCGGCCCTCGCGTGGCTCGCGTTTTCCGCACTCGGTGTGGGGACATCGACGTTCACCGCGGCGGTCGTCATGCTCGGGACGCCGACGGCGGTCTCGACCTACGTGTTTGCGAACGAACTCGGCGGCGACAGCGAGTTCGCCTCGCTCAACGTCTTCGCGACGACGCTGGTCTCAGTCGGCTCGTTGTTCGTGCTGATTCGACTCGTTTCATAAATTCGACTCGTTTCATAAGATAGAGAGCACGGCACGCGAACAGTCTCACCTGATGTCGACACTCACTGAGAGTCGACGACTAACTGAATCTTCACCGAGAGTCGACAGCCAACTGGATCTGTCGGGCAAGGTCGTCGAACTGAGTCGAATCATGGGTTTTCCGCACGTAGCCGGTGACGTTGTGTTCGACTGCCTCGCTGGCTACGTCTTCGCTCCCATGGCCCGTAAACAATAAAAACGGGATCTTCGAATCGGCCTTCCGAACGGTTTTAAGCAGATCCAGGCCGCTGGCGGCTGGCATCTGCAGATCGCTGACGATACAGTCGAAGCGCTGGTCGCTAAGGACACTGATCGCCTCATCGACACTCCCGGCAGTCGTCACCGACAATCCGTCGTGTACTGACTGCAGGTAGGTTTCGATGAGATCCGTAATATCCGGATCGTCGTCGACGATGAGAACCCGTCTCTCCGCGGCTTCCGAGGCATCCGTCGGTGGATCGAGTTGGACTCCGAGATCCGTTCCAACCGCGAGGTCGAGCCACTCGCCCAACACCGTGGGATCGGCAGTGAGTTCGACGGTCTCGTCGACCGGATTGAACGTCAGCAGGCCCAGACACTCCAACTTCGGGATGTCGAGATGATACAGTGTCGGGAACGTCAGGCTGTCGACCTCATCGGTCGACTCCACCTCGGTCCCGCGTTCGACGGCCTCGACCAGTTCGTCGACCGTCGCAGAGCCGTTCTGCCGCAGATGAAACAGCAGTCGTCGTCGGTTGGTAGTCATGATCGCTTCTATAAGCGTATCCGTCTGGCTCGGCCCGCCTCGCTCCTGTGTGGATGTCTCGTTCATACACCAATCTGTACATCATAGAATACATACGTATTTAAACAAGTATGCGGTTTAATTGCTGTACGCCAGCAGTATCGTCGACTATACGATACGTGGGCTACTCGGAAACAGTCCCGACAGGCATCGGCTACCGAGTCGTAGTTACCAGTCGCCGATTTTTCACGACACGCCGCACCACGAGTCTTCTATACCATGACCTCGTCTCTCAAATCATGTCCCGATTTCCGCGGCTCATCGTCGCGTTGGGCGGTCTGTTCGTCCTTTTTGCCGTGGCTCGGGTTTACGACACGGCCACGTCACTCACACTGGGTCCCGATGTGGTGTTCGATACCGTCTTGCTCGTTTTTACCGGGCTCGTGTTCCTTTACGTTGGACTCAAGCTGCCTGCATCCGATATCGAACCGCAACACTATCCGCATATTGTCGCCTGGTTTCTCGGCGGCATCGGTGTGATGTTCGGCTTTCTCGTCCTCCGTGAGCTCCATCCGGCAGTCGACGCCGACTGGACGATTGGCACACAGGCAATCGCCTTTACGATCGGCTCAGTCGGTGGGCTGCTGATCGGCATCCAGCGAACGCGAGCGATCACCCGGACCCAACAGCTCCAAGAGCGCAACCGAGAACTCGATGCTCGCAACCGGGAACTGGATGATCGCAAACGGGAACTCGACCACCAGAACCGTCGACTGGAGAACGTCATCGGCATTATCTCCCACGACCTTCGGAGTCCGCTGTCGGCGACAAGTGGCTGGATTATGTTGGCCGAAACGGAACACAGTAGCCAGTACTTGCCGAAGGCAACCGGCGCGCTCGACCGGATGGGTGAGATCATCGAGAACACGCTGGCGCTGGCCCACCACGGGGAGGCGGTCGTCGAGACCGAACCGTTCTCGCTGGCAGATATCGCCACCGAGTGCTGGGCAATCGCCGGCTCGTCGACCGCCGAGCTGACCGTTGTCGATGACGCCCTGTTGTGGGGAGATCGAGACCGAGTCAAACACGTCTTTGAGAACATCTTCCGCAATAGCGTTGAACATGGTGGACCCAGTGTTTCGGTTCGTACTGGACTCGTCGGGACGGAGGGGATCTATATCCAAGACGATGGCCCGGGCATCCCGGCAGCCATTCGACCCGATATCTTCACTTCCGGCTATACGACCACGAAGGGCGGCACCGGGTTCGGATTGGCAATCGTCGCAGAAATCGTCGACGCCCACGATTGGTCGATCCGGCTGGCCGAGGGCGGGGGCGGCGCGCGGTTCGAGATCACCGGAATATCGCTCACACCCAGTCAGGAGATAGACGATGCGATGGCTGCATCCGACCACCGGAGCGCAGTATAAGGCACGATGCAGACAGTGATCCACCCATCCCTGTTGTATCGGTATCCTCATCACTTGGTATCTGCAAGCATTCCCACTAGCAGTCATCTCAATATGGTTCGCGGTATCTTCAATCGAGTCGGCTTCTTACTCCGTGACCGGCAGACGCGAGCCGGCCGCGCGACGAACGCGGTGCTGTACGTGCTCAACACGGCGTTCATTCTCCTGTATATTCTGTCGACCTACGACTTCCCTGCGCCCACGCTTGTGATGATCCGAGCGCTTGAACTCGGACTCGGTGTCGTCTTCCTCGGGGAGTACGCCGTCCGGGTCGAATCCGCCGACGACAGATGGGCCGAAGTCACCAACCCCTACACGATCATCGATCTGGTCGCCGTCCTCCCGCTGTTCGTGTTTCCGGGACTCGGTGCGGAGTTTCTCCGAGGGTTCTCGACGCTCCGTATTTTCCGATTTTTGCGGCTGGTTGTCAACGAACAGCAACTGTTCGGGAAATCGATCCGCATCCAGACGATCCGCAGGCTGGAGCTGTCGATGACGATTTTTCTCATTTTCTTCATTACGACCGGCTTCGTCTACGCCGCCGAATCGGTGGCGAACTCCGAAATCTCGAACTTCGGTGATGCGTTCTACTACACGGTTATTGCCGTCTCGACGGTTGGCTTTGGTGATATCATCCCAGTCACCGCGTTTGGACGCTGGATCACGGTCATCGCGGTGCTGGTCGGGTTCGTGTTGATCCCGTGGCAGGCGACCCGGCTCCGCACGCTGTCGACCACGACTGACACAGGGTGTCCGCACTGCGGCGAACCGGTCGCTACTGCTGACCGCTACTGTCGACACTGTGGCGACGCGCTGGTCGACGAGAGCCGCTACGAGAACCAGTACTAAAAACCGATCTCCGCAGTCCAAATCCATTTGCACAGCGACCGCCAACAGTCGGTATGGTACTCAAAGAGTCAGACTCCGAACTCAGCCGTGGCGACGCGGCCCCCGCGTTCGAACTCGACGGAACCGATGGCGACACCTACAGTCTCGATTCGTTCGTCGACAACGAGGCCCTGCTGTTGATCTTTACTTGCAACCACTGTCCGTACGCCAAAGCCAAGTTCGACCATCTCAACGAGTTGGCCGACGAGTTCGACGACGCCGCGGTCGTCGGTATCAACTCCAACGCCAACCCCGAGTACCCCGACGATGACTTCGAAAGCATGGTCGACCTCGTCGACGAGGGTACCGTCGACTACGACGCCTACCTCTACGACGAAACCCAGACCGTCGCCCACGAGTACGGCGCGGTCTGTACACCCGACCCATTCCTCTTCGCCCACGAAGACGGCGAGTGGACGCTTGCGTACCACGGTCGACTCGACAACGCACTGAATCCAGACGACGAGCCAACCGAGTTCTACGCTCGGGAGGCAATCGAGTCCGTGCTGGCCGGTGAATCGGTCGACCACGACGACCTGCCGTCGCGTGGCTGTTCGATCAAGTGGGTCGACGAGTAACGAGATGCGTACTGCTCGCCTACGACCGCGACTGTTCTAAGGCTTCACGCGCGTTTTCGACCGCCGCCTCGTGTTTGGCAGGGTAGGCTTCGACTTTCGCCCGGAGAGTGATCCCTTTGCCGAGTTCGACCTCGTCTTGGAAGGCGGCCTGTTTGTCGAGTCGGAGGAAAAACGAGCAGTTGTCGTCGACGCGCTCGTCGAGTTCGTCCATGATCCGGTCGATTTCGTCGAGTTCGGCCAGCCGATCAAGGATCAGTCGCATGTCGTCGGCGTTCTCGACGCGGGCCGAGAGCACCACGATCCGGTCGCCGTGGTGGCCGGCGTTCTCCATGCGGTCGAGTTCGAACTCCTCGGGCAGGAAGGCGCGAATCGCCTCCTCGACCCGCTTTTCGTCCTCAGTTGCATAACAGAAGGTCCGGAGATCGATGTAATGAAACGGCACTCTCGGCATTGGTCGCTTCTTGGTGACTGGAGGGAAAAAGCACTCGGCTTGCCGCCGGGAGCGTTACTCTTCGTCTTCGTCAGCGTCGCCGTCGACGGCTTCGAGATCGTCATCCGGCACACCGGTCTCTTGGCCCTCATCGAAACTGATCGTGTAGGTCGCATCGCCGAACATGTTCTCGATGACCTGCGTGATCGTCCCCGTCTCACCGTCGTAATCGCTGTGTTTGTCATGCAGCACGGCCTGATCGTCTTTCTCGAAGCTCATGGCTACTCATTCCGGAACCACAGATAAAAGCGCGTGGATTTGTCGCCCTGTCGACGCCTGATACGGTCTGTTGTAGACGGTTCCCGTCTCGACTACCCACCGGCGGCGGTCGAGCGGTAACTTCCTACAACAAACCATCTGACGGGACACACGTCGACGGGCTTCTGTCGTCGATAGCTAGTCGGCGTTTTTCGCGACGAGATGGTAGGGTCGCTTCGAAATCGTCTTCCGGAGTTCGCTCAGCGACTCTGAACCGCCACTTCGCATTGCACTCATCACCGCAAAGACCTCCTGTCGAGAGATTTTCACGCCGCGTTCGGTGAGCGCATCCTCTGGGTTTGCAGTGAGTTCCCGGAGCGTGCCGACCGCCAGCAGGAACGGGACGCCCCACGCGGCCAGCGTGTTACCGTGCCGAAGCGGCATCGCCTTCAGATACCCCTCGGCATCGCCCAAGAACGACTGGGCGTGGCTTGCGGTCCGACTGACGACTTCGGCGGCCGCCTCGCGGTTCTCGGGGTCGACAACGTTCTCCTGTTCGATCCCGGCTTCGTCGAGCCATTCAGCAGGAAGATAGACGTTGTTCTCCTCGGTGTAGTCGTCGTAGACATCTTTCGAGATGTTGACCAACTGCAGCAGCAGGCCGAACTCGACGGCCGTATCGTACAGCTGTTGTCGACGGTCGGCCGCGATATCGCCCCGCGTCAGGAGGTTCGTGATGAGGTTGCCGACGGTGCCGGCGGCGTAGTAGCAGTACTCTTCGAGTTCGTCGCGGCTGTCGATGCGGAGGCCGCCGTCGCTGGCGTGGCGGTCGACAAACATCGCCATCCCGTCGACGAGTTCACGGACTGGTGGAACGATTGCGGCTTGGACATCGTCCGGCAGTTCCTCGAACGTCGACACCACTCGTGGGGCTTCGGCGACGACTGTCCAATCGGCCGACCGCTCGTCGACCGGGGGAAGCCACTGATCAGCCGCAGCTCTGAACGCCTCGATATCCGTGTCGACCGTTGGATCGAGCGCCTCGTCGTACAGACGGAGCAGCTCTGCCTGTGGTTCCGGCGGGATGTGGCCCGCATCCTCGATGGTGTCGGCGACCCGGCAAAGCAGATAGCCCAGACAGATGTGTGTCGACATCGGGTCGTCCAACACGTCGATAGTCAGCGCAAACGTCCGAGAAACCCCCTGAACGGTCTCGTGGCACCACTCCACGTCGGCTTCATGGTCCACACCGGGAGGTCGAGATTCGTGTCCCGTCATTCAAGTATAGCTCTATAGGGTATGGGGCATAAAAAGTCTCTTGGGGTAAACCGACCAACTGAGGGGGTCAGAAGTCTTGCTCGCCGTATTCTGCATTATTTATTATTTATTATTTATATACGCTTGTATCCGGGCGGCGAGTGCTGACCGAAACGTGCCCATGTCGACGCCCCGATCTCCGAACGTCCGCGCGGGGAGTCCACGAGTGATCTCCTCTACGGCGCGCTCGACGAGGGCCTCAACGGTCACTGGCCGACCCTGCTCGGCCAACCGCTTGCTGAGCCGCCGAAACCGCTGGTCTGTCCCGTACGTTGCGACGAGGTCTTCGGCGGTCGTCTCGGTTGGTTCGTTCGCTTCCGTCGACTCGGTCGCGTGGGTATCGGGACTGGTGAGCCTTCCACGGTGGCCCTGTTTGTCTCGGATGACGACGCCTGCGGCCGGGCCGTCATACCACGCTGACTGCGGCATCGTATACGCCTCGGGGTTGAAATCCCGGGCACGAACCTCCTGTTCGATGGCGTTGACTGCCTGCAAGCCGAGTCGACCGAAGATACCGTCGACGGCATCCGGCGGCCGGAACGCTTCGGCCTCGGCCGACCAGATATCGTACCCTAAAAACGACGGCAGCCGGTCCCACTCGTAGTCGATGCCCTGATACTGCGTTGCAATCCCGAAAAAGACGATTGCCTCGACGTCGTCGACCGCCGCGCGGAGCGCCTCGCGGTCGAGGTGCGTCTGGACGTGTCGAACCGCATGCTGATACTGAGCTGGAAGCCCATCGGGGCTGTCGTAGACGTGGTCGGCGTCACCGAACTGGATCATGCCGGAGTCTCTGAGCCGAAATCGAAACGGCGCGCCCGCCACGTGCTCAAGAATCCAGAGGTGACCCGAGTCCAGTAGCTCGGCGGGGGCGTCGTCGACGTGCGGAGTAGATGGGTGAAATTTCATCGGGAAGCCGTGCTGTATGGATTGTCCGAGGTATCGCAGCCCATTATGTATTGTGCGCCTCAGTGGTAGTTACATGCCACTCCACGTTCCAGATACCGAACTGGACCCTTCGCTCCGAGACGAGGTCGACGCTCTGCCAGCCGACGAAACACCGCCTGCAATCATCTCCATCAGTGATATCCACGGCTATCTCGATGCCGCTCGTAGTGCGCTGTTGACACTCACAGATCACCCAGAGACCGAGCCAGTTGTCGTCGCTGACGAGGATGGGCGGCTCCACTGGGCCGACGAGAACTACGTCCTCGTGTTCAACGGCGACCTCGTCGACCGCGGCCCGGCCAACGACGAGGTCCTCGCCCTCGTCGCCCGACTCATCGAAGAGGCCCCACCCGGCCGCGTCCGGGTTACACTTGGCAACCACGAGGCACTCATGCTGTCGCGGGACCAGTTTAGCTTCGACAACTGGTTTTCGGGACAGGTCGACGACGAAGCCCGGCGTCGACTCTGTGAGGCGATCATCGCTGGCCACGTCGTGGCAGCCTACCGGGGCCACAACGTCACCTACGCGCATGCTGGCTCGGACGAGTCCTACGACGTCTCGGCAGTCAACGAGTCGCTAGTGTCGGCCGCCGAGGAACTGCTGGCCGCCATCGGCACTGACGATGATCTGGCGGTGCAGGGGCGAATCATCGAGGCGTATCCGGAGGTACTCGGTGTCGGGGCGACCCACCTCAAAGGGCCCGACGCGGGACTGATCTGGGTCGACTTCGAGCATCTGTCGACCGATGCACCCCCGCAGGTCGTCGGCCACACTCGCCACGACGAACCACGGACGAACGGAGCGGTACACTGTCAGAACGTGATTCGAGAGACTCTCGACTCCCGGGGCGGCGAAACGGTGTTCGTCGAAACACCGGAGGCGATTTCGGCGCTTATCCGGCAGCCGGACGGCGGCGTCGAGCAACGACCCCTGTGACTATATAAAAAGACCGAATATGTTCGTCTCACGCTATCAAAACTGAGGATCTCTGCTACAGGTATAAATACGGACTCCGGCTCTGTGGACGTATGACTGAGTACGCGGCAATGTTTGGGCGTGGAGGGCTCAACGATCAGGTCGACGTCGACTCACTGATGAGAGAGATCGAGCTCGACCGGGAGGAAATCGAGTGGCGAAAGGAGTTCATCAACTTCGACCAGCATGATGTCGATCGACTCAACAGCCTCCGACCGCTGTTTGAGCAAAATGCCGAGGAAATCGGCGAGCTGTTCTACGAGAACCTTACCCAGTACGACCAGACTGTCGAGGTGATCAGTCGTTCGCCGAAGGCCGTCGACGCGCTGAAACAGACCCAAGAAGCCTACTTTGCGACACTTGCCGAGGGCGAGTACGGCCCCGAGTACTTCGCAGACCGCGCGCGGATCGGCAAACTTCACGACATCCTCGAAATGCCGATGAAGCAGTACATCGGCCAGTACGGCGTCTACTACGACCTGATTTTGCCGCTTCTGACCGAGCGTGCCAGCGACCACCTCACCGACCGACTGCAGTCGAAGCTGACCGACAGCGACGCCCAGAGCGATACACTCGCCGATTCGGTCGACACGATTGTCGAAGACGAACTCAGCGAACTTCGGAAGGATATCACCGCCGTACTTCGGATCATCAATCTCGATATGCAGGTCGTCGCCGACACCTACATCCACTCCTACAGCCAGAAGCTGGCCGCCGAGGTCGAACAACGCGAGCAGTTGGCCGCCGAGGTCGAAGACGATCTTGAAGCCCCGATGACGGAGCTTCAGCGCTCTTCGGATGGTGTTGCCGACTCCTCTCAAGAGATCTCGACGCTCGCCGACGAGCAGTCCGGGCGGGTCGAATCGATTGCCAGCGAGGTCTCGAACATGAGCGCGACCGTCGAGGAGATCGCCTCCAGTGCCACCGAAGTCGAAAACAACAGCCAGCGCGCCCAGACGCTGGCCGAAGACGGCCAAGCCGCCGCCCACGACGCGATGGACGTCATGGACGACGTCGGCGATGCTGTCGACGACGTCTCGACCGACGTCGACGAACTCCAAGATCGCGTGGGTGAGATCAACTCCGTCGTCGAGGTAATCAACGATATCGCCGAGCAAACCAACATTCTCGCACTGAATGCCTCCATCGAGGCCGCTCGCGCGGGCGAAGCTGGCTCGGGGTTCGCTGTTGTTGCCGACGAGGTGAAATCGCTGGCCAGCGATTCCCAAGAACGCGCCCAAGAGATCGAGGATCTCGTTGCGGCCATCGAGAGCGACACCGAACAAACCGTCGACAGTCTCGATGCAACAACCGAACAGATCGAACGCGGCGTCGAGCGCGTCGACGAGGCGATGGAGCTGCTGGACGATATCACCAACGCGGTCGAGGAGACCGCCCACGGGATCAGAGAGGTGTCGGATGCCACCGACCAACAGGCCGCCAGCTCCGAGGAGGTCGCCAGTATGCTCGATGAACTCGTCGACCGAGCCGACACCGTCGCCGACGAGGCCGAGGAGATCGCCTCCGCCAACGAACAGCAGGCCGCGACCATCGAGGACATCTCACAGACAGTCCAGCGGCTCACCGAGTGATCCCCGTATAAAAACAACGACCCGCACCAATGGCGGATCGAACGTCCATTCCCAATTCCCTTTGAGGAGGACGAATGCCGCACCTCAATCGCAGCAACCACTCCACACGAGAGTGGTCTCTTGCATCTATGGCTAACTATAGAGACATATAAAAACCCTCGCTATAGTAACGTATTTATACATCATGCAGTCGTTCCCACAACACAACCGAATCGCGGCGGGGGCTGCGGTATGACGACCGTCAGTGCGCCGGGGAAGGTCTACCTGTTCGGCGAACACGCGGTCGTCTACGGCGAGCCAGCGGTGCCGTGTGCCATCGAGAAACGGGCGACAGTCACCGCCGAACTCCGTGAAGACGACCACGTTCGGGTGGAGGCGGCGGATCTCTCGCTGAATGGGTTCGTCGTCGAGTACGCCGGAACCACCGACCACCGGCCGGACGTCGACGTCCCCCAACCACTGCTCGATGCCGCGATGGGATATATCGATGCCGCCGTCCAGCAGGCCCGCGAGGCTGCCGACGCACCCGATGCGGGATTCGATATTACGGTCGAAAGCGAGATTCCACTGGGCGCTGGGCTGGGCTCCTCGGCGGCAGTCGTCGTCGCCGGGATCGACGCCGCAACACGGGTCCTCGGCGAGCCGCTCGACCTCCGGGAACTCGCCGACCGCGCTTATAACGCGGAGTACGAGGTTCAGGATGGTCAGGCCTCACGCGCAGACACCTTCTGTTCGACAATGGGCGGTGCGGTCCGAGTCGCTGGCGACGACTGTACCAAACTGTCGACGCCCACGCTCCCCTTTGTGGTCGGCTTCGACGGCGGTGCTGGCGACACCGGGAAACTGGTGGCCAGCGTGCGCGAACTGCGGGATACCTACGAATTCGCCGCCGACACGGTCGAAGCAATCGGCGATATCGTGTCGACGGGCGAATCGTTGCTTGCCGAAGCCGACCCTAACAGCGAGCCGAGCGACGAACTCATTTCCGAACTCGGGGATTTGATCAACATCAACCACGGCCTGCTGTCGGCGCTTGGGGTCTCCTCGCGGTCGCTGGATACGATGGTGTGGGCCGCCAGAGAGGCAGGAGCCGAAGGAGCAAAACTCACCGGCGCGGGCGGTGGTGGCTGTATCGTCGCCCTCGACCGCACCGCCGAAACACAGACCAGCCTCCGGTACACGCCGGGCTGTGAGGACAGCTTCCGGGCCGAACTCGCAACCGAAGGCGTCCGCGTCGAGGACGAATAGATGGTCGACGAACCGACCGAACCCGATGAACTGGTCGTGCTCAAACTCGGCGGCAGCGTCATCACTAATAAAGACAGCCCCGAGACGGTCGACGACGAGGCTTTAAATAGCGTTCTCGACGCAGTCGCGGCGGCATTTAGGAACGACGGCGCTCGCCTCGTCGTCGTCCACGGTGGCGGCAGCTTCGGTCACGTTCACGCCGCCGAGCATGGCGTGTCGACGACCGAGGGAACTGCGGATGCGGCCGCAGCGAACGCGATTCACAGTGCGATGAAGCGACTCAACGGGGTGGTGGTCGACCGGCTCCAACAGCGCGAGGTGGCTGCACTGCCGGTCCATCCCCTTTCGGTTGCGGCCCGCGACGAGGGCGGGACACTCTCACTACCAGCGACGGCCACCGAGGGCCTACTGGACGAGGGATTCGTGCCGGTGCTCCATGGCGACGTGATCGCCCATGCAGGCGAGGGCGTGACGGTACTCAGCGGCGACGAAATCGTCACCAGTCTCGCCGAGTCGCTCGGCGCGAGTCGTGTTGGCCTCTGTTCGACGGTGCCGGGTGTGCTCGATGCGGACGACACGGTTATCGAGACGATCAGCAGCTTCAGCGATGTCGAGTCGGTGCTCGGTGGCAGCGAGTCGACCGACGTCAGCGGCGGGATGGCGGCGAAAGTTCGGGAACTGCTCGACCTCGGTGCGCCTGCCCAGATCTTCGGTCCCAACGCTGTCGTGGCGTTTCTTCAGGGAGAGAATCCAGGGACACTGATCGACGGCCAGTAAGCTGTCAGCGTGCGCGGACCAAATCCTTATTCAGCGCTCGCGCCGAGTGACAGGTATGAACGAGGATGCCGTTTTCGAACTGCTGTCGACGGTCGAGGATCCGGATCTGGGTGACGATATCGTCTCGCTCGGCCTCGTCAACGCGGTCGACACAGCTGACGACCACGTCAAAGTCTCACTCGCTCTCGGGGCCCCCTACGCACCACACGAATCCCAGATCGCCAACGACGTCCGCGAGGTCTTCGCCGCGGAGGCTCCGGATGTCGACCTCTCGATCAGTGCCGGACTCCCCGCTTCCCTCGGCTCCGACGACGAGGTCATGCCCAACGTCAAAAACATCATCGCGGTCGCCTCCGGCAAGGGTGGCGTCGGCAAGTCGACGGTCGCAGTCAATCTCGCGGCTGGCCTCTCACAACTCGGCGCTCGCGTCGGCCTGTTCGACGCCGATATCTATGGCCCGAACGTTCCCCGGATGGTCAAAAGCGACGAGGGACCCGAGGCCACCGAGGATAAGCAACTCATTCCGCCGGAGCGCTACGGTATGAAACTGATGAGCATGGACTTTCTGGTTGGTGAGGACGACCCCGTCATCTGGCGCGGTCCGATGGTCCACAAGATCCTCACCCAACTCGTCGACGACGTCGAGTGGGGCGAACTCGACTATCTCGTCCTTGACCTGCCGCCGGGCACCGGCGACACACAGCTTACCATCCTCCAGACGCTCCCCCTGACCGGTGCAGTGATCGTCACGACGCCACAGCAGGTCGCCCTCGACGATGCGATCAAAGGCTTGCGGATGTTTGGCCAACACGAGACGCCAGTCCTCGGCATTGCCGAGAACATGTCGGAGTTCCGGTGTCCCGACTGCGGCGGTCGACACGACATCTTCGGCAGCGGTGGCGGCCAGTCACTCGCCGACGAGGAGAACCTCCCGTTCCTCGGCTCGATCCCACTCGATCCCGCGGTTCGAGCCGGCGGCGACGGTGGCGAACCGGTCGTCCTCGACGAGGGCGACACTGCCGAGGCGTTTCAGGAACTCACCGAAAACGTCGCGAACAATGTCGGCGTGATTCGCCGTCGACACGTCCAAGCGACGCAGTCGACGCCGGACTCGACGTAGCTCGCTGTTCGGGTCACTGGTGGCGCTCGGGACAAACTATCGGCTATCGAGTCGTCGACAGGCAAAAAAGGGTTGTCGCGGATTCGTCGTCTACAGTTTGACAGCCGACTTTCCAATAAGTGAGTCAGGAACGCGAAGTTCCGTCACCGTTGAGGCTCCCGGAGCAGTCGTCAGCGTTACCGTAACCTGCTCGCCACCTTGGAGGTTCCCATTGAGATCACTACTGGCATCGAACGTGAGTTTGTACCGATCACTCCGATCAGTAATCACGTTATCGTTCGTCTGGGCCGTAATGTTGGAAATTTTGCCCTCTTCCAACACACCGGTGATAACGCTATCACTGGTGACGAACTCGTAGGTCACGTTTTCGAGTTGGATATCGTCAGCACCCGGCGCCTTCGTCACTGTGAGATTGATCTCTGTGAGGTTGTAGTTCTCCTTGCCGTCTGCATTGTAGACTACGGCACCTGTTGCACTCTGGATCTGAATGCGGTCGCTCACTTGCTGTGAGGACTCTTCACCGGTTGCCTCCGCCTGCGTCTGGAGCAGTCCGGCTGTGTTAATCAGTACGCCTGCTGCAATCGCTGCCACAAGCACCATCGCAATGAAGACGATGAGTGTTCCAATACCGACCTGACCTCTGTCACTATGTTCAAACATTGTGTGAGTACTGCCTGCAGGATACACTCCTGCAAACGTTGTTCCTCCTGAAACAATCATTTTAATTAAAACTTATCTTCTGAATATCAGTTCTAATAATACATATTTAAACGCTAACAAGAGTGTTATACTGAAAACAGTGTCCGTATCACGTTTGCAGACACAGTGGTGTCTCTCAGGGCCGTTAGAAATCGGAAAGATAGTCTCGGAAGCTAGGACAGGGATTTGAACCCCGGAAGTCTCGATTACAAGTCGAGTGCATGAACCCCCCATGCTCTCCTAGCGCATCTGTCGATTATGGGTCCCCCTTTGAGTGTGTATCGTTTTCGATCCGCTTTGCGAGTTCGATGCGATGGCTCTCGTAGCCGTGTCGACTGTAGAATCGCCGGGCGTCACTGTTGGCTGCCAATACCTCCAAGGAGACCGTATCAGCGCCCGCTTCGGCGAGTTCCGTCTCCGCGGCATCAAGCAGATCGGTCCCGATACTGTTGCCTCTCGCCGCGGGGCGGACATAGAGGTTGACGATGACGCCGGTCGACTGATCCTGCTGGTAGTGGCCGTCTTCGACGTGGTACATCACGAACCCTAGAATCCCTTTTTCCGCGTCGGTCTCCGCGTTCTCGTTTTCCTCACGAGCAATCAACACCCCCTCGGTGACGACGTGGCGGGCGACAACATCGGTCACTGCCTCGCGGTTGGGTTCGGTCAGGAGCCGCGAGCCGTGCTGCCGTTGGTCGGCCGCCAGCTCCACCCAGCAGTCGACGAGAGTCTCGACGTCTGAGATCGTTGGCCGAACGACCTCCATCAGTAGGCCCGGCAGGCTGGACAGACCAGCTGTCCGTTCATCGTTGCGAGCTCCGGCGTCAGCGAGCCACAACCCTCACAGATCCCCTGAACCGACTGCTCAGTGGCGGCCTCCGACTCGATGGTCTCTGTAGCCTCGCCGGTGTCGCCTGCGGTCGTGGACGTAGCGACAGCCGAGGCTTCGACAGTCTCGGTGGCAGCCAACACGTCATGTTCGGTCAGCAGCCCAACCACCTCGTCATCATCAACCACCAAGAGGTGTGTCGTCGACCGGCTGACCAACTGTTGGGTAGCATCCGACAGCGCGGTGTCGGGAGCGACCGTCGACACCGGTGGCTCCATGACCTCTCCGACCGACTGCTCGTGGGGGTCGCCCTCCAACATTGCCGCCAACGCCGTCGCCGTCGAGACACTCCCAATCGGCTCTGGGCCGCGAAGCACGACAACAGCCTCGGCTGTCTCGGCCGTCATCAGTTCGGCGGCCTCGTCGAGTCGATCCGACTCACTGACGCCAACGAACTCCCGATTCATCACGTCACGAACGGTGATACCATTGCGCATACATCTCTGTTTGCCTCAGTCAGCTAAAAGCCACCTGCAGAACGGTTAAGTTCCGGTCTGTCGTATACCCACGGTTAGAACAGCACTCAGCGCGTCCGGCTGAACTTGTCAGCACCCTCGTAGAACCACAGGCCACCACGGCGCATCCCTTTGCCGACCGCTTGGTGCATGTCGACGATGGTCTCGAAGGAGGACTCTTCGACGTGATCGAAGATCTCTTCGAGCGGGACGACCGTTTCGGAATCGATCCGGATCGGGTCGTCGCCGTACTCCGCGACGAACGAATCGCGGTCGAGCGGGAAGTCGCCCTCTTCGTCGACCTTCTTTGCGATGATCGCATGGCCGTACTGGCGTCTGCCCTCGCTCCCCTGTTCGCCATCGGGATCGTGTGGCCAATCCATACAGAGTGATACCAACGGTGGATGGTTAGTCTTACGCTCTGGGTGTTACTCGTTGCCTCGGGACGGGACTGTCGACCCTCGGTTGCGAATCGCCGTCTCGATGGTCCCGATAATCGGAATATCCGCGTCGGTGTCGCCGCGGAGACGCGCCCAGACGACGATCACGCTCGGCAACACCACGAGTGAGGCGAGATAGGCGTACAGCACGCTCAGCGAGATCAGGGCCCCGAACGCGCCGAGAGCCGGGTTGAGCGCCAACACGAGCACGCCGATGCCGAAGACGGTCGTCAGCATACTGCCTGTTAGCGCGCCACCGGTTCCGACAACGGTCTTCCGGAGTGCGGGATACAGCTCCGTGTTGTGGTACTCGTCGGCAAACCGGTGGACGACGTGGACCGAGTAGTCGATCCCAATGCCGACCGCAATCGCCAAGATCGTGCCGTTGATCGCGTTGAACTTGAGTCCGACCACTCGCATGGAGGCGACCAGTGCGACCACCGTCACCACGATTGGAATCATGTTGACGATCCCCAGCGAGGGCGAGCCTTCGATGACCCAGTAGGCCGCCACGAGGAACAGCGCCGCTCCGATGAGCGTCAAGACGAGACTCACGATCACCGACTGGAACACGAGCGAGATCGCCTCGTCGAAGATGATCACGCTCCCGGTCGGCTGGGCGCTGTCCCGGAACTCTCCGGAGAGACTGTAGGCGTCCTGAGTGACGACCTCGTCTTCGGCATCCCCGTCGACAGTGTACAGCACGCGAGTACTCCCACGTCCCTCAGTGAGGAACCCGTCAGCATTCTCACCGAGTTCATCGTAGATTCGGGGGAGATTGCTGTCGGGAATCCCGTTGTCGTCTCTGTCGTTGCGGTCGACGAGCGCCCGGAACTCGGGGTCCCGTTCGGCCCGGGACTCGATGAGCGTCACGATGCTCTGGGAGTCGGCTTGGCGTCGATCCGACCGGAATGTCGACGGTGGGTCAGCGGCTCCCCGGTGTAGCTCTTCGAGGGCCGTATCCCGCTCCATGTTCCCCTCGATATACATCTGGACCTGGCCGTCCTGCTCGAAGTTCTCGTCGAGATAGTCGTTGAGTCGGACGTACTCGAACTCTGCCGGAGGCCGGATCGATTCGGGGAGATACTGGAGATACTCCGGTGTCTCGGCATCCGGGTTGAAGTCGTCGGGACTGAACCCGGTGTCGACGCCAGTCGCATACACGCCGCTTCCAGCCGTAATAACCAACACGAGCAGGAGGAAAACTAGTGGCCCGCGTTTCGAGACGGTGACGCCGACCGACAGTAGTCGACCCAGCACCGAGTCGTCCGAGCCGAGTGGGGCCTCCGAAAACGTCGGAATTGGGTACTTTTCGCGGGCGCGGTCGACGGTCACCTTCAGCGCCGGCACGAAGATCCCGAAGATGAGGAACGTAAAGACGATGCCAGCCGCGGCAGTGATTCCGAAATCACGAGTTGGGGGGAACGAACTGGCGACGTTTGAGAGAAAGCCAATCGCCGAGGTGCCGACGACAATGAAGAAGGCGACAGTCACTTGATCGGTGGTAATGGTCATCGATTCGGAGATACCCGTCCCTTTGACCCGCTCTTCGCGGTAGCGATTGATCGAGTGAATCCCGAAATCGATCCCGATAGCGATCAGTATCGGCGGCACCGCGATCAAAAGCACCGCAAACGGAATGCCAACGAGCCCGATGAAACCGAACGTCCACACCAACATCAGTACGATTGCAAACAGCCCGATCAGGACGTCGACGACATCCCGGTAGGCAACGGTCAAAAACAGCATAATCAACACGAGTGCCGACGGCAGCACCACGCTGGTCGTAATACCGGTGGTGTTCGGCGGCGTCCCTTGGACCCAGATCGACGAGCTATCGTCTTGAACGAGTCGCTCGATTCGGTCTTCTTTGTTCGGTGGGAACTCCGAGGCACCGCCCGGACCAGTTGCGGCTCCCTCGCCGGGTCCGGCTCGATGACTCACGCTGCCCTGCGTTGCGGTGGCCGAGGCCGACTGGCGATTGAAATCATCGCTCAATTGCGAGCTGAAGCCGGGATTCGTCTCGTCGGCCTCACGCACCGCGGCGTCGATCTCGCTCGGCGTCGCTCGTTCGACCGCCCGCAACTGCTCGTCGGGCGTCGTCGCATTGGCGTCGAGTGTCGTGGCGATAGTCTCGGCAGTCGTCGACGTATCGCTGACGCGCAACGACCCCGTCTCGACGATCCGATTGCGCGTCTCCAACATGTCGATCAGCGCGCCCCTCGACAACACGTTGGTCGACTCTTGGATCAGCGTTGTACTCGTGGTCTCCTCGGAGAAACTGTCGCCGAAGTTCTCGTTGATGTCCTCGATAGCCTGAAACGAGGGGAGATCCTCGATGAACTGCTGTTGGCCGCTCTCGGAGGAGATGCTGCCGAGGCCGCCAACAAACACGACAGTCACGAGCAGGAAGACGACAACGACCGTCTTCGAGTGGTTGACGATGAGATCGTCGACACGATCTATGAGCCATTGATATTCCATCGTCTAGATATCCGTCCCTTCCGGGCGAGTGAGTAAAAGGATGCGTACATCATAATAAACGGAAAACAAGTTGATCGATGGCAGTGGGTCCCCGAGTTGAGTGGCTCCCGCCGCGTGACCGCGGGCTATCGGCCCGTCTTAGCCCATCAGTCGACCGGCAAGCTGCTGAATCTTCGATCCCTCGGCAACGCCTTTGAGTTCCCGGAGCGTGGCCTTCTCCTCGTCGAGCGTGTCGTCGAGTGGATCGGTAACATCGTTGCCGAGATCGAGTCTGTCGGCGTGGGTCAGGAGCCCCTCGTAGGTAGTGACCTCCAACCGTTCGACCTTCATCCCTGCGCCGACGTTGTAGAGGTCGACCAGATCCGCGTCGTCGGCTGCGTTGTCGAGGAACTCCTCGCGGTCTTCGATCAGTCCGTCCAGCATGTGGCACTGCCGGATCTCCGGCTCCTCGCCGATGGCGTTGAACACGGTTTTGAGCCGCCGGGCGTGATCCCCGGTCTCACGCTGGTGTGTCTCGAACCCCTCGCTGATCTCCTCGTCGCTCGTGGACTCGACCATTTTTCCGAGTGCGTCGACCAGTTCGGTCTCGATGTAGTACGCCTGCTGCAGTTCGTAGACGAATTTGTCGTGGAGGGTTGTGACGGTCATGGTACCACAGTCGACCGTCCACAACCGACTCCCTAAGTGTTCATTCGGCTTTCCCACGGGCGGTTTTCGGCTACCGGCAGTTGGTTGCCAGTCGGTAGCATCTGCGACCTCAAACGCTGGTGTCGACATCTGGACTCTTCGGACACCCGAACGATAACGACTTTAGTCGCTCCGGCAAAACCGACAGTCGACCGTAATGGACGAACGTACCCGAGAGTATCTTCGCGGCCGGTTCGGCGACTACTACCGACAGTCGAGCGTCGAACTGCCACCGGCCGCCAACGAGCGCGAGTGGGGCCACATCCCGTGGACGCCCGGCACAGGGACCACGATGGTTCGCCACCAGTCGCAGCTCGATCTCGGCGACGTCGACGACTTTCTCGCCCGCGAATCCCCCCGCCACGCTTACTTTTCGGCCGCCCGCTACACCGACCCCAGTGCGGGCACGATGTCGAAAAAAGGATGGCAGGGCGCGGATCTCGTTTTCGATCTGGATGCCGATCACCTCCCAAGTATTGATCCCGACGAGTCGACCTACGCCGAGATGCTGTCGGCCTGCAAGGACGCCCTCTATCGGCTCCTGACGTTCGTCGAGGACGATTTCGGCTTCGACGACGTGAGCGTCGTCTTCTCCGGCGGCCGCGGCTACCACGTTCACGTCCGCGATCCGGAGATTCAGGATCTCGATAGCGACGCCCGCCGAGAGATTGTCGACTACATTCGAGCCAACGAGCTGGACACTGACGGCCTCATCCGAATCGTCTCTCCGGGGGCCACAAACCAGCGCATGTTACAGACCGAGGGTGGGTGGGGACGCAGAGTCCACCGCGAGATGGTCGACATCGCCGAGGAACTCCGGGAGATGGACGACGACGACGCAGTCGACCGACTCACCGAGATAGACGGAATCGGTGACGGACGAGCAGAGACGATTTTGGGAGCGTTGAAAGCCAATCCCGATGCGATTGCCGAAGGCAATATGGAGGCAGGCGGTCCCGGTATTCGACTGCTGAAAGATACACTCGTCGAGCGCGTCGTCGAGAACCAGACCGCACCCATCGACGAGCCGGTGACGACCGACACACACCGACTAATCCGGCTGCCGAAAACGCTCCACGGCGGCAGCGGCCTCGTCGTCCAGCCCATCGACCGCGAGGATCTGGATGAGTTCGATCCACTGGTCGACGCGGTGCCCGAGGCGTTCGGTGGCCAAGAGATCACAATCGAGACCGACGAGCCACGGCGGGTTGATCTCGCGGGCGATATAACTAAGTTGGAGCCGGGTACACACACAGTAACTGAGTACGTCGGCGTCTTTCTCATGGCGCGCGGCGAGGCCGAAAAGGTATCCACATGAAACTCGACGAGCTTCGCACGGTCCAATCGAAGGAACGCCGCAAGGACAGCCTCCAGCAGCTGCGGGATTCCTTCTACGGAGACGTCGCGGCCTACATTCAAGATTTGAAAGCAAGCCGGGACCGACGCGCCGAACAGGTCGACGATCCCTTTTCGGACAACGAGGTCCGCCAGCTCTCGGACGAACTCGACACCGCCAAGGAGGTCGCAGAGGCGGTCTACGAACGTCGGGTCGGCAAGGTCGTCAAACTCGCCAGTTTTGCGGCGGCGGACATGCCGGTCGACGACGAGGGGATGACCACCGAGGAACGGGAGCTGTTCGATGATCTGGTCGCCCGCATCAGCCAGAACAAACAGACCGTGCTCGACGTACTGTCCGGCAACGGCGAGTCGGCTGAGACCAGCCAGACCAACACGCCAACCGACTCGCAGCCGACAGCGCCGACTCCGCCAACGGAGCGGGCCGCCGAGTCGGAGGCGACTGAACCGGGGGCCACCGAGCCGTCCGACAGCATGCTCGCCGACGCGATGGGGTCGACCGAAGACACCGAACCGTCGACTGACGCCGAGCCACCAATCGAATCGACGGCTCAGCCGGAACCACCAGCCGAGTCGGAACCTGCGGCGGATCACGCTCCGCCAATAGAGTCGACTGAGACGTCGGCCGATGAGGTTCCGGCACCCGAGGCAGAGTCGGAGACGGATGTCGTGCTCGGAACGTCGACCGATGGCGGGACTGCCACCGACACGGCCAACCAGTCAGCGACATCGACAGCCAGCGAGGCGGCAGCCGAAGCGCCGAAAGCGGTCGCCGGAACGACTGCGGAAGCGACCGAATCGGGGGCTGACACCACCGACGCGATGGGTAGTGCGGGCGACGACAGCGACCGAACGACGCTTCGTATCACGAAAGATGTGGGCGAGATCTTCGGCGTCGACGGCCGGGAGTACACCCTCCGGTCGGAGGATGTCGTTACCCTGCCGACCGCCAATGCCGACCCACTCGTGGATCGGGATGCGGCGATGCGACTTGAGTGAACGGCCACCCAACGTCTTATTAGTCGGATATCTCCGCCGTCGAGCTACGGCTCTGTGTGTCGAACGATATGAACATCGTACTGTGGGTCCTTCGAAAGCGGACTTCCAACGCTCGTGACGGGCGTCGAAATCCGACCCGCGTTCTCGGTGCCGATGAA
>Ga0306908_1000133_pt1 | contig 36611 bp, 39 predicted proteins | sample AntRauTorcE11899_FD_190430 | JGI IMG/M metagenome (GOLD analysis project Ga0306908, IMG submission 190430) | Saline lake microbial communities from Rauer Islands, Antarctica - Metagenome Torckler E11 #899 (v2) (version 2) | ecosystem: Environmental > Aquatic > Non-marine Saline and Alkaline >... | reverse complement strand
ACTCCCAACCTTCAGGATTGACCTACCCGGCCAACACCGGGTGGGAGGCCCGCGACTTTAGGCGCGGGAGGATGTCACACTGGAAAGCAGTAACAGGAGGATCAGCGATGCGAGGTATGCAACTGGAGTCATGAACGTTCTGTCTTTGAATTTACGGGTCCTGAATAAAGCAGTTTGCATACTCAGAATTCACGGTTCAGATCGGAGCGGTCGATGGGTACATCATGCCGTAGCAGTAACGTTCAGGCACGCGTCTATGAGCCCCGATAACCAGCAGGCTGAGAATCGCCCGGATGACCCGGCTGACCTACTTCCTGAGCAAAGCATACTCTCGCTGTCAGAGTACCTCTCGATGAATGCGGCGATCGGTGACCGGACACAGTTCGAAATCGTGTACCGGCTCATCTATACGGATACGGAACACGTCACGATGGATGTCCTGGTCGAAATGATAGGAGAACCGTACGACGAAACCACAGACCACGTTTCTTCACTGATTGATGACGGGCTTGTGCAACGACGGGAACAAGCTATCCACGGCAGCACTCGCACGCTGACGTACTACCGGGCAACAAGTCTTGGAGAAACGGTTCTGAATGAAGGCGTGCTCACGCTCATTGACCGAGAACACGAATTCGAAGAAGCGTACAGTTCCTCTGACCCGTCTTCTGACGGTGATTTGCCGTAGGAGACGGTTCTCCGTCGTCGTAACTGAACTGGCTGCGTGTTACCTGGCGGCTGGCGGGTCAGGCCATTCCCGTGTTCCTTGTTCGGCCTGCATAACGAACACGGTCGCTACTGCTGACGGCAGTGCGTTCTCGACGCCCTCCAGTGGCGTTTCACCGTGTTTGATATCGAGGATTGCGTCACTCCCCATGGTAAGGACGTCGTGCGTTGCGTTCGCCGGGGCGAATTCTTCGCTTCCTGCGTAGTCGTCGCGGAGCTCAGTGTACTCGTTTGTGGGGACGACGAGTGTTTCTTCGGTGTACACGAAGTGGATGCGCGTGTGTGTCGGGCCGTGCGTGACGAGCCCCCAATCCTCTCCGTTTTCCGGGTCGTGGGTGTGCAGGTCGTACAGGTCGGTTGCTTCATCGAGACTGGCGACGTACAGGACGGTTGGTGCATCGGACATGCGTACATACGAGTAGGGAACACACCATCTTAAACAGTCAGGAAACTGATGGGATGCACAGTATGTACATAGTGTACATTCTGTCTAAACCCCATTGTAGGACTCCGGTTTTGCTTCGTGGCAATCACTCCGTGACGGTCTTCTCAATCGATTCGTCACCGATGTGAATTCGGTAAGCATCCTGAATGACTTTCTCAGCCAGCACTGCGCACTTCACCCGCATCGGAGTAACCTCCACCCCAAGCAACTCCATCACATCATCCCGGTCCAACTCGATGACGTCAGCCACCGACATCCCTTCGACTTCTTGCGTGAGCAGACTTGCAGCTGCTTGGCTAATTGCGCACCCGTCACCGGAAAACCGGATCGCCTCAACGATTTCTTCATCGGTATCCAAGTTCATATCGACGCGTATCTCGTCGCCACACATCGGGTTCTCGCCCGTGTGTGAGATCGTTGGGTCCGGTAATTCGCCGGAATTTCGCGGGTTCCGGTAGTGCTCCAGGATTTGCTGCCGGTACATATCGCTTCCTCCGACCATGTGTACTGAACGGGACGAGCGGTGTAAGTAAAGACGTTCTGCTTGCCACGGAACGTGAACGTGCAGTTCACTACAATTTGCGGACTGACAGTACACCTGAGTTAACTAAATCCGAGGTTCTTTATAGGAATACGAGATTTTACATAGTATGCTGAATCGAGAGGCTCACTCGAACATCCCTTCCTACATCCTCGTCGCCACAGCAGTGGTGCTTGGACTCATTGCCTCCCACCGGGTCGCACAACACTTACTATTCACGACCCCACCACAGTTCGGGGAGAGTCTCATCACTCTCGCACAAGCCCCGTTCCTCACGGTCATGGTGTACGCCGCTCATAAAATCCGGGCAGAGAAATGGAACGACGCCCAAGCACGCCGCGTTCTCGCTTGGTTCGCAGCCGGTGTCATCGGATTCGTTACCATCAACGCCCTCATAATGACGTTCCTGTTGAACCCTGAATCCGGATTCATGTTCATCTGGCTCGCATGGGCTGCCTCACTCGGCGGCGGAGCCGGTGTCCTCACCGGGTATTTCGAAGGGAAAGCTGTCGTACGAGCCCGCGCAAGAGAACGCGAAGTCATTCGGGCACAAGAAGCAGAAGCGCGCGAAGAGCTTCTTGACTATCTCAACAGTCTTCTCCGCCACGAAGTCTTGAACAGCGCATCTGTCATTCAAGGCTACTCAACGCTCATGCTCGACGAACACGATCTGGACACAAACATCAAAGGCTGGTTAGAAACAATCGATAACCAGGCCGTTGAAATGACCAGTATCATCGAAGACGTTCGCGTTCTCCTCGATGCATCCAAGTTCGACGGGGAGTTGGAACCGGTTAATCTGCAATGCGTCTTAGAGAAAGAACTTCAGAAAGTCACTGAACGATTTGACGGTGTAGAAACGAAATGCGTCGCACCAGATGACGTGTCCGTGCACGGTGACGCGTTACTCCGCCGGATCTTCTCAAACCTCTTCTCGAACGCAATTGAACACAACACGACCCGAACCCCTCGCGTATCCGCGACCGTCACAACCACAACCGATGAAATCATGGTTCAAGTGAGCGATAACGGCCCCGGATTCACCGACAGCGAGCAAGAAACCGTATTCCAATCACAACAAAACGGATCGCCCGACCACGGCTTAGGGCTCATGCTGGTCAAGCAACTCACGAAACGCTACAACGCCACCATCGAACTCACAGAAACCGGGCCTGACGGCACCACATTCACTGTTACGTTCCCGCGACAACCAACGAACACAGATAGTGACGAAACACCTGCACCTGACGGGGCACGCGGCAAAATGCTACCAGCAACTCCCTCAACGAACGAAAGTAGTCTGCTCTCCTCAACCACGAGCGACTAACTACACACCCCCTTCACCCACACGGAACACGTGCGGTCTCTTCTTACTTGCGGCGCTGCCGGGATGTTGTACTCGCTGCAAAAGAACTGTGGAGTCTCTGCGTTACGCGGCGGCAGTTTCCGTCTCTGACTCGACCCACACGCCAGCATCCTTCATGCGGCGTTCAAGATCGTCGCGGTGACTCAATTCATCAATGAATTCGTTCAATTCATCGACCCACTCACGGTCTTCCACCTCAGCGTTGTGCCGAACATCACCGAGGAAAACATCACCGTCACCTCGTCGTCGTGCACACATCGTCGGGATGTCACGGCACTCATCAAGCAACCCTTCAGCTAACTCCTCACTGATACCGTCAACAGACGCAAGCAATTCAACCTCAGAGAAGAACGATGCGTCGCCCTTGGGCCCACACACAACACCGAGACGGAGCTGATCGACTGTATGATGGCTCGGTAGAAGCTCCGATTCGAGCTCATCGAGAGAGTCTACACCGAATTCTTCAAAGACCTCCTGACGCATGTCGTCATTGTTGAGATTCATGCGCGGAACAACCCCGCCATCATCGTTGATCTGCCAGAACATCCACACCGACATCTCCGGAGCACTACGGTCTTGCACAGTAGGTTCTACCATGTTTCCATTCAGACGATCAATTGCCTTAACCGTTCACCATTCCACCCCGCAAATCAACGGTAAACCTCCGGATCCGGGAGCTACAGAATCCCCATATCTTCCAAGCGTTCCGGAAGGTACGTCTCGGTAACGAAGTCCAGGCCCTGCGAGGCGAGTGCCTGCTGCTCTGCTTTCTTCTCGATATCAAGCTGCAACTCAATCTGTTCACGCCAGTATTCGGTGTCAAACCGCGGGTCAGTCAACTCACTCTCCAACGCGTTAATGTCAGAGTCTGACAGCGGATCCGTTGGCAGGTCGTACTCAACGATGTCCTCCGGCTGAATCCCGACGTATTGAGCCTGCGGCGTAGCGAGGTACTTCGACAGGTGTGCGGACTTGATAGACCCGTACGCAACGGACCCGTAAATCCTGTACGACCATGGGTCACCGTCACAGAACACGGTGACCGGGAGATTCAATTCATTGTGGAATCGTTTTGTGAGCCGGCGGGTTGCCCGGGCAGGCTGGCCTTTCAAGTGCACGATGAGCGCGTTGTACTCGTCATCGAACCCGTTCTCAACGAGCCGGTCACGCATCCCACCGGTCTCCACTGCCAGAATGAAATCCGCATCACATTCCAGGAAATCAATCGTGTCCGGGTTCGATGGAATCTGGTACCCGCCTTCACCAACGTCTTCCTGGCAGTGAATCTTCCGTTCACCGCGCCGTGTCTGCTCACGAATCTTGATCGGGCCCATGATTGTCGCGCCGGATTCTTCCGGCCGCATGTTGAACTCTTCACGCCTAACGTTCGACACGATTTCGAGGTCCTCGATGATACTATTCGATTCGTCTTGCCCGTTGAACTGCGCGTCGTCGAGCTCCCACGACTCGGATAGGTAGTACAGTTCACGCAGCGTGGATGAGCGATCGTGCTGAATCTGATTGATGAGAAATTCCAGCGCGTACGCCATCTTCAACAGTTTCTTCGTGCCTTGCACGTCGTTCGCTGACCGCGTTGATGTCCGGTCACCGTACACCCACACGTTACTTTCATCGTCGTATTCGATGTTGTTCTTGGTCCGAACAGGTAACTCGAAATTCGGGATTTCGTTGTTTTCGAGTTGCGTGTAGAACCCGTCGACGAGTTCACGAAGAAGGGCTTCGGCATCGTCCGCGACGCGGTCAGCGTCAGCGCTTCCATCACTGGTTGTACTCATTGCGTATACTACGTATTGGACTTGGTACGCGCATAAGGACTTGGAAAACACTTGCAGGGGCTTACACGCGTGCCCACGTGAACACTCTGAAACTGTGATTGTTGTCTGCGTTGAGGCGAACGTTTTTCAGAGTAAACAGACTCGTTACAGTATACTGATGACGAGCACGACCGATCAAGAACACGACGGTTCCTCTGATCCCAAGTCCGTCCCGTATCTCGGGGTTGGACTGATGGTCCTCACGTGGATGGTGTTAGCAGCGGTTATTGGGATGTTCGTTATGGGTCTTGGAAGTCATTCTGACACACCGGGCCCGGACACAACCATCGAGTTCGATCACAACGCGACCTCTAACGAATTATCGGCCAGTCTCGGAGAGGGTGAATCCCTTACGCCAGGAAATACCGGCGCAATTGTTGTCGTTACGGACACAGAAGGAAATCTGGAGGGGAGCGAATGGAAAAACTCGAACCTAGTTGCGACTGGTGATGCTGACCGGGTGCTTATCGATGGGGAGATCCATCCTGGTGAGGGGATTTGGGGGACTGAAACTAGTTCTCTGCCGGTTAAATCTGGTGAGACGGTTACAGTGACGTGGCGGTCACAAGACGGTGACACATCAGCGATTCTTGGAGAGTTCACTGCACCGTAATCCTCGGATATTTGTGGTTCCTGGTTAACTCCCACCTGAGTCAGGGCAATCTTTTATCTTTAACCGGATGTTCAATCGTAGTGTACATGGTAACAACCAAGTTCAAGCAGATGCTGCAGGACGAGGGCGCAGTTTCCCCGGTCATCGGAGTCATCCTGATGGTCGCGGTGACTGTCGTTCTCGGCGCTGTCATCGGTGCTTTCGTTTTCGGCATCGGAGACAAGCTCGGTGAACCTGCACCGAACGCACAGCTCAATTTCGACTACGACGCAGATGGTAACAGTCTCGATATCGTCCACGATGGTGGCGACTCCATCACGCCCGACAACACGGGTTCACTGGCAGTCAGTGGTTCTAACATTGCAAGTAACGGTAGCGACCTCACTTGGGCCCCATCCGGCTCCACAGCCAGTAACAATAACAACGGGTACGTTCTTGGCAGCGGTGTCTCGCTCACTTCGGGCGATGACATTGTTACTGTCGCTTCCGTTGACTCTGGTCACACAGTTGACCTGCAGTGGGTCTCCAATGGTGGCGACCAGTCCACGACGCTCGGCGAGTTCGAGGCACCCTAACGGGTAACTCACTTTTCCGTTTTCTTTCATATTGGTGAGAAAGTTCAGTACGATGAATAGGTTGCACTGGTAAAATACAAACTGGCGCAGGGCAATCTTTTATATTACACCGGGTGTTCAATCGATGTGTAGCAATGATCGCTAACAAGTTCAAGCAGATGCTGCAGGACGAGGGCGCAGTTTCCCCGGTCATCGGAGTCATCCTGATGGTCGCGGTGACTGTCGTTCTCGGCGCTGTCATCGGTGCTTTCGTTTTCGGCATCGGAGACAAGCTCGGTGAGCCTGCACCGAACGCACAGATCAACTTCGACTACAACTCGGACAACGAAGAACTCAGCATTGTCCATGATGGTGGCGACTCCATCACGGAGGACAACACTGGAAAGCTGACCGTCACCTCGTCCGACACTGGACTCTTCAACGCATCAGCGGGTAACGGTGCATGGGGTAGCACTTTCACGGTCGTTACTGACGATGCTGGTAACCCCGTTCCTGCAGAGGCACTTCCGTCCGGCTCCACTACGTCTGGCGATACCATCTACACGTCTGGTAACACGGGCGGCTCTGGTGGTGTTTCCAGCGGTGCAGTCGTTGGGCTTCAGTGGCAGTCCGCCGGTGGCAGCCAGTCCACGACGCTCGGTACGTTCGAGGCACCCTAACGGGTAACTCACTTTTCCGTTTTATTTTGCACCGGTGAGATACATCATTAGTTCACTACAAACCGGCACAGGGCAATCTTTTATATTACACCGGGTGTTCAATAGATGTGTACATGGTAGCAACCAAGTTCAAGCAGATGCTGCAGGACGAGGGCGCAGTTTCCCCGGTCATCGGAGTCATCCTGATGGTCGCGGTGACTGTCGTTCTCGGCGCTGTCATCGGTGCTTTCGTCTTCGGTATCGGTGACAAGCTCGGTGAACCTGCACCGAACGCACAGATCGACTTCGACTACAATTCTGATGATGGTGTTCTGGATGTCAATCATGATGGCGGCGACTCCATCACGGCTGATAACACGGGAACTCTGAGTCTGTCCATTGATGCGACTCAGGACGTTGCTGTTGATGACAGCACTAACCAAGTTGACTGGAATACCGCTGATCCGCCTGGATATCTGACCGCAGGCAGTAGCTTCGATGAAGCTGTTGTTGACGGTTCGATCGCGTCCGGTGACAACATCGTCACGATTGGTAGTGACGCAAGTGGCGAGGCGAATCTCGTATCCGGCGACACGGTTGACCTCCAGTGGGCGTCCACTGGTGGTGACCAGTCCACGACACTCGGTTCGTTTGAGGCACCTTAACGGGTAACTCACTTTTCCGTTTTCTTTACAATCCATAGTGGCATCGTTGAGATTGGATTGAACATTGAATAGTCAATTTCCAGTGGCGGGGTGAACATTTTTATCAAATCGGGTGTTCGGTAAAGGTATAGAAATGATTAGCAGAAAGTTCAAGCAGATGCTGCAGGACGAGGGCGCAGTCTCACCGGTCATCGGAGTCATTCTGATGGTTGCCGTGACTGTCGTTCTCGGCGCTGTCATCGGTGCCTTTGTTTTCGGAATCGGTGATAAACTCGGTAGTCCTGTACCAAATGCACAACTCGATTTCGACTATACTTCCGAAAATAATCTTCTTATCATCTCACATGATGGCGGGGAGACAATCACGCCGGAGAATACTGGTGAACTAGCGGTTAGTGGTGATTACACCCTGTTCACGAGTGCTGTTTCCGGAGATGATCAAATATCTTGGAATGGTGCTGTGTTCGATTCTCCATCTATGGGAGATCGGAAAGCCGTTGTAGATGGAAGCATCCAATCGGGAACTGAAATTGTTCGAATGCAATTTGACGATCCCGATGCAAATAATGACGTTGTGGACTTAACATGGAAGTCCGTTGATGGTAGCCAGTCTACGACACTCGGTACGTTCGAGACTCCGTAACGAGTAATTCCGTTACTGGTTTCTGTTTACGCTCGCGTAGAAATATCGTTGATTTGGTCGTGCTGTGAGGGTGCTTGTCCTACTGTGAGTACGTGTATACTCGGCCCTCTCTGACGTTCTTCCACGCACACTGCAAAACCAACCGTTCCACTCCTCAGCAGAAAAACACAGCCAGCTACTCAACCGGAATGTCTTCGTGCGCTTCCATCATCTCCTGGTACCGATTACGCACCGTGACCTCCGTAATATCCGTGACGTCAGCAATCTCTCGCTGCGTCAAAGCTTCCCCGTGGACTAGCCCGGCAGCGTAGATCGCTGATGCAGCCAGTCCGGTCGGTGACTTCCCGCTGTGGATGTTCGCCTTTTCAGCTGCGTCGAGGAACTCTTCAGCGGTCGCCCGGACAGCTTGCTTCTGATCAACGCTGAGTTCGTTGATGAATCGATTGAGGTACTGTCGAGGATCAACCGGCTGCATCTTCAGCCCGAGTTCCTTCGCAATGTACCGGTACGACCGGTCAATCTCGTTCGAATTATCGCCGTCGTCGTCCTTGGAGTCATTGTAGACCCGGCTGACCGGGTAGACTTCTTCCAACGTTCGCGGTGTGTTGCACTGCCGGGCTGCGGCGTACAGACACGCCGTTGCCATTCCTTCGATGGATCGGCCGCGAATCAGGTCTTCTTCCTGGCACCGACGGTACAGCACGCCAGCGGTTTCCTCGGCCTGGTCGCTCAGTCCGAGTGCACTCGCCATGCGAGTAATCTCGCTGAGCGCTTGCTTGAGATTCCGGTCTTGCGAGTTCTGCGTCCGGAACCGTTCGTCCCATTTCCGGAGGCGATGCATCTTCTTCCGTTGGGACGACGACAGCGGCGTTCCGTTAGCGTCCTTGTCTTGCCAACCGATGTTCGTCGACAGGCCCTTGTCGTGCATCATGTTCGTTGTCGGTGCCCCAACGCGGGATTTCTCATCGCGTTCACCGGCATCGAACGCCCGCCATTCCGGGCCGTGATCGATCGCTTCGTCTTCAGCGACTAAACCACAGTCTTCACAGACGATCTCGCCTTGCTGTTCGTTCTCTCGAAGTGTCCCGCCGCATTCTTCACACTCGGTCTGTTCTGTTTCTTCCGTCTCTGTCTCATCGTTTGTTTCTTCATCAGACTGTTCCTGATGTGCAACTTGATTCTGTTCCATGTATAGAGGGGCTGCGTGTTTGCTTGGTTAGTTTCTCTTGGCTGTTGTCGCACTGCACGGCTGTTCTGGTCCGGGCTCTCGTTTACGTATTAAAATGATTCGTCTGCTCGCTCTTGAAAGTTCGCAAACCTCTTTACCCTTCGAAGAGTACTAAACCAGTCAGTAAATCCGCGGTCAGTGAACCTGTTCCTCGTTATACGTGGTGTTCTGGTGAACTGACTTCATGCAACCCGATCAGGTCACAAAGAATTCACTGAATTGCTCGCAGCGTATCGACATCGAACCCTATTGAAGATTCTTCGAGTGCAGTTAGTACGTCTTCGTGGACACGGTCGATGAAGTGCGGGCCTTCCGGCTCGAACTTATTGAACGCGTGAATCAACGCTCGGGCGTGCTGTTGCGATGGGATGAGGATCGAGCAGTCATCCGGGAAGCGCAGGCCACCACGCGTCATGTCCCGCATCTCTTCAACGGGTAGGTCAGTATCAAACCTCCCGTTCTTGACAGCCGTGGTGAGTTCATCTAACGCGTGGATAACGTCGATGCCTTCTTTCCCGGTTATCTCGATTTGCGTGAACACATCGCCGTCATCATTTGAGTCCGTCACTTCACGTTCCGAGTTGTCGCTTTCGATGGTGAATGTTTGAGTCATGTGAATTGTGTATTGGAGTTGTAGTGTCTTCAGTGCTTGTTTACCGGTGTGTTATTTGATTGAGTCGATTGATTCGTGATAGATGAGTCCGAGCTGCATCGGTGTTGGTGCGATAGTCCAGCGTTGATGCATATCCATGGTGAGTGAGTCACCGTGCCAGATGCGTGCCTCAGTATTCATCACAGCGAAATTAATCGTTGCCATTTTCGCCGCGATCGCAGACTTATCCACGCCAGTAACGGCTATCTCGTCGTCATCGTCTGATTCAAGCACTGCATCAATGAGCATCCGACCGGTCCCGCACGTCGGGTCATGAATGACGTCCCGTTCGTTGTCTCGGGACTCAGTGACGACCGTGTTCGCGTCAGAATCAGACTTATTCAGGCATCTTGCCATGAGGTTCGTCACGTCGGACGGTGTGAAGTACTGCCCGATGGACTCGTTCTGAATATCGAGTTCCTCGTATACCTTCCCGATGACATCGTGGTTCACCTCGTTATACGCTTCTAACATGGCCTGAACGGCGTTCCCGAAGTGCTCTCTCGCGTCAATTGACCCGGAAGAGAGGTCTTCGTACTTCTCGTAAATTTCAGCCGGATCGGTTTCCTCTGGACTCAGCATGGTGATGACCACGTCAACGAAGTCTTGGAAAACTTCGTAGTTGGCCACGCCGGACCGGCCGAGTGCCTGGAGTTCGTCGAGTATCGGTGAGTAATCGTGTTCCGTCAGTGTGACAGTCGAGTCACGGGATTCGGTTTCAGTCATGAATCAATGAATGTGGGTGAGTAGTGGCAGTGCGAGGCTGCCCCGCCCTCACCACCCTGTTAGGGCGGGGTCCTGCGGGTAAGCGATGTTTGCGGGTTTACCAGTGGCGGTGCAAGAATGCCCCGCCCTCAAACCATCTGTTAGGGCGGGGATGAATTGCGTGCCGTTGTTGGGGTTCCACTGACTTTCCGAAGTTTAAATGCGATGACTACAGTACGGTGGTGTACAAGGTTTTCAATGTCGTTCAGTGAATCGTACAGGTACCGGGCGCACCCATCTGATGCGGTTGCAGCGACTGCGCTCGAACAGATCGATGGGCACCGACAACTCCGCAATCACGCCCGGCACCAGTACGAACAAGCCACGTACAGTGAGAAGCCCTCAGCATACGATCAGCATAAGCAACTCACTGCCTGGCGGAAGGAATACGATGAATTCCGGGAGCTGAACTCGAAAGCCTCACAGCGAACGATCACGCAAATCCACCGTGACTTAGAAACACTTGATGCGCTCGCTGCGAACGGGCACGACGTCGGAACGCTGAATTGGAAGGCACCGCGGGAATTCAGAAGCGTGACGTACAATCAGTCTGGCTTCAAGCTCCTCAAAAAGAGCGGTCAGACGCACGTTCACCTGAACAAAATCGGTGACATCCCAATCACACAGCACCGACCAATCCCGAACGACGCAGACATCAAAGAAGTCGCGTTAAAACACGAACCAACGGGGGACTGGTACGTCTCCTTCAGCGTTGAACGAGACGTTGAAACCGATGTTCCTGAAACCAGTGATATCAACCCGTCAGACTGTGTCGGCATCGATCTCGGTATCAACACGTTCATCCACGACTCCGATGGCCGTGAGATCAACCGGCTCGACCTCACAGATGACCGGGAGCGCCTCGAACGTGAGCAACGGTCGCTCTCACGCAAACAACGAGGGTCGAACAACTGGTCGGAGCAACGGCGACGTGTCGCGGGAGTGCACGCGTCGATGACCGCGAAGAAGCACGATTTCAAGCATAAGATTGCGCATTTCTACACCACGACGTACGACGCGGTGTTCCTCGAAGATCTGAACGTTACGGGTCTCATGCAAGGCCCCGGGAGTGCTCGGAATACAGTTGAAGTCGGGTGGCGTGATCTCATCACGATATTCGAGCATCACGGCCGGAAAAACGGGTGTCACGTCGAAACGGTGCCGCCTGAAGGCACGACGAAGCAATGCGCGTCGTGCGGTGTTTCCGTGGAGAAGCCGTTGTGGGTGCGTGAGCATCAGTGTCCGTCGTGCGGGTTCGAATCGGATCGTGATTTGAACGCAGCCGCGAACGTGCTCAAACGCGGATTGGAGCAACTAGGAGTGGGTCACTCCGAATTAACGCCTGCGGAGACTGCCACCGCTGTGTCCACTGACGGAGGCGACGCCTCCGTTCGTGTGGATGCAAGTGGCGTCGTCGAGTCAGGAAGCCCCGCCATCAAAGAAACCGTTTCACCGGTTGGATAGGGCGGGGTAGTTCACATCGTTGCGTGTGGTTCATCGTCGGAAACGTATTATTTGGACGGGTCAGAAGTTGCGACGACGAGCGTTGGTCGTGTCTCGGATAATACGTCTTCGTTCGAGATCGGGCATGATGGGAAAACGAATTATGGCGGCGGTCTGGTTGATGACCCGAGAGTATTCAGTAAACGCGTGTCAGCGAGTGAAGCTGCGAATCTATATGAGACTGGTAGTATCCACGGATAAATACTGGTTTCAGCGTGTTGTGAAGAGAGGTTTCCGCTGATGCGTGCTTCCTAGTCGGTCAGTTGCCCGATGACGGAGAGTGCTGCTTCGGTGTGAAGCGGTTCGTTCCCGGAGCCGCAGGAGTCTTCCATCACGCAGGCCGGGCAGCCTTCGACGCCGTGACAGTCACACTCGTCGATCATGGTTTCCGTCCGTTCAAGGATGGAATCGAAGTGGTCGTAGATAGCGTGAGCGAATCCGACGCCGCCTTCGACACCGTCGTAGACGAAGAAGACACCGTTCTGGTCAAGCTCCACGTGATCGAGTTGTGAGAGCCCGCCAAGGTCCTGCTTGTCCATCCGGAGCTCCAACGGAGCCAAGGAGATCAGGCCGTGTTCAATGGCGTGCAGGCCGCCGAGAGCGGCTTCCTGCTCGGACATGCCTTGCGTATCGGAGAAGTCATCGTGCAGTCCCTGCACGACGTCGTCACCGATCTCCACCCACGTGAGTTGTGTCTGCATCTCTATCGGCGGCAGGTCAGTCGAGTACACCTGCGGTTCCGCTTTGTTCGAAGAGATGTTCTTCTTCTTGTACCCGGTGTACTCGATGTTCACCGTGCCCTTCCCCCAATGCAGGGTCATGTCGCTCGTGATATCACGCGATTCCTCGGAGTTCAGGTCAGAGATACTCGTCTCCGAAATCGACTGCGTGTAGTAGTTCACGTTCACCGATTCGACCTTCACGTACGGTCGCGGCGTGTCCTCGACGAGCTCCTTGACTTCGTACTGCTGACCCTTGTTCAGCACGATCGCGCCTTCGTGGTAATCACGGTAGGCGCGCTGCTTGTCAATCGGCTCCATGTCGATGGAATCGTCGTCACACCGAATTTCGAACTGCTCATCGGTCGTGGCGTACATCGAGATGTTCGACTGCGGGCGACGCGGGCCGTTGTACTGGACACCGCCTTCCAGCGTTCCGACCATCATGCCTGCGCTTTTCCACATGTCTACAGCGGCTTCCATCCGGTACGGATCGAACCACTGCGAGTCGTCCCGGGTCAACGGGATTTCCTGCGAGGCGCACAGCAGGTGGTTGGCGAACACGAAGTTGTTCTCCAGGTCCACGACGGCGTTCTCGATGTTGTCGTCGCTCAGCAGGTAATCCGGGTTGTTCAGGATGTACTGGTCAATCGAATCGTGCTGTGCAACGAGCATCCCGAGCGCACTCGACGTTCCACGGCCGGCGCGACCTAACTGTTGCCAGAACGACTGTCGCGTTCCAGGGTACCCGGCGAGGACTGCGGCGTCGACGCTCCCGATGTCGATACCGAGTTCAAGCGCGTTCGTGGTGATGACACCGTCAATCCCGCCGTCTTTCAGGCGATTCTCAACGGAACGCCGGGTTTCCTTGCCGTGCCCGGCGTTGTACGATTCGATTTCCGGTTCGAGATGATTCGGGTGGTCTCGAACGGCGTTACGTGCTCGCTGAGCGTTCAATTCGGTCTGCTTCCGTGACCGGGTGAACATCAGCGTCTGGAGTTTCTGCTGCGTCAGGTGCGCGAGGACTTCGGAGGCTTCCTGGTCAGCTGGTCGCTGCACGACCGCGCCGTGCCCGTCGTCATCGCCGTCAGGGTTCTGCACTGGCGGCCGCCAGAACACGATGTCGCGTTCACCGGTCGGGCTGCCGTCGTCCATCACGACGTCAACGTCAACGCCGGTCAGTCGCTTGGAGTGTTCTGCCGGGTTCCCGATCGTGGCTGAGGTGAGCACGAACTGCGGGTCCGGACCGTAATGGTCGATGATGCGGCGCAGTCGCCTGAGCGTCCACGAGACGTGCATGCCGTGAATCCCGGTGTAGGAGTGAGACTCGTCGATAGCGATGAGTTCCAGGTTCTCGTAGAACTGGTCCCACAGCGGGTGGTTGTTCATGTACGTTTGAATGCCTGAGAAGTTCGTGATGATGACGTCGGCGTTGTTCCGGATGCGTTTCCGCCGATTGCCCGGCGTGTCACCGTCGTAGACTTGCACGGAGATATCGAGACCAAGATCGCTGTACAGGTTGTTCAGTGCGAATTCCTGGTCGCGGGAGAGGGCCTTGGTCGGGTAGATGAGCATCGCGGTTGCGTCCGGGTTGTCCTGCTTGTTCCGTGCGATCTGCAGGGCGTACGTCATCGTTTTCCCGGACGACGTGGAGGTGGCGACACAGACGTTGTTCCCGTTCCCGAGAATGTTCAGTGCCTCGGCCTGGTGCGTGTACAGGTTGTCGTGCGGGAACTTGTTAGCGAGTTTATCGGCCAGAACCGTGTTCGTGGGAACGGTTTCGGCTTCTTCGCTCGGGAGTGTGACTGTGTGTTCGATCTGTCCGAAGTAATCCGGGTACGACCGTTCAAGGTCGTCAACGCTGAGTTTCGTGTTCTGAGTAGCTTGCGACATGGGTTGTTGTATTGAAGGATATGGATGTAACGGGTGCCGCGCGGGAGTCGGCTTTGTTCGGTGCACTTACCTACTCGCCAGGGTGTGCCCGTGGCGGTGTTTACTAAGTGAACGTTATAGACGCGGTGCCTTGACTGTACGTTATTTCACGGCGGCTTCTTCGACTGAGTTTTCAGATTCGTCTTTCTGATCTCCCTGGTCTTCTTCGGTTTCCTCGTCTTCCTCGTCTTTCTCGTCTTCGTCAGTGATGTCTTCAGTTTCGTCTTCGGCTACGGGTTCAACGGCTGTGTTCTCAAGTAGGGTGCCGTTGCTGAGTCCGTATTCGCCTGCCCATAGAACTGAACCGAGAAGGAGAATGACACCGAGGATAATAACGGTTTCAAGGATATCTCCGAACTCGGTCACGTATTTCTCGACACCTATGTTGGCCAGGATAATCGCAGCCAGAACGTACGTGAACGGGGTGTAGAAGTTCCCGTCGCTGTGCTTGATGAATCCGATGTTGTAGAGTGCCCGTCCGTACTTGTACAGAGCTGTTTTCCAGCGTTGGCGCGGTGGGATGTGAATCCGGTATTCCTCGTCGATTTTGAGGATTGGAATCAGTTGGTTTTCGATGTTGGAGAAGTTCTCCACACCGCCGAGCCCAATCGCGTCGAGAAGATGGTCCAGTGGCACGTCGGGATGGTCGTATTCAGGCCACGGTGCGGTCACGGTTTGCTCGCCGTCGTGCGCGGTCGCTATCGTGAAGATGACGTCATTATCAGTTTTCGTGGCGTTCTCAACGCGACCCCACCCTGTTTGCGGGTCAGGGACTTTCTCTTTTTCTGTTGTGGGTTTCCCCGGGAGTGATTGGAGTTGCTGTTCTAACGCAATGAGAGACTGGTCATCTGTTTCTCCTGTGTTCCTCGTGTCAGCCTCATCCGATTCGCGCGTCTGCTCTTGCAGTTTTTCATTACTCATCTTTGAACTCTCTCGCGCCGGTTCACTCGCCGCTCACGTAGTATTCGGCCATCGCTTCGAAATACGCGTCTTCATCAAAGTCTTCTTCGAACTGGTACTTGAGCGGGATAGCGACTTTGGCTTTCAACCATCCGACAACGCGGTGACGACCATGAGACTTTTCCTGTCGGCGGAGATGGAGTTCATCATCGATAGAGAGTTCCGGGAAGTCACTCTCTTCGAATTCTCCGTTGCACGTTACTTCTTCAGTCATTCGTCTAGCACCATTTCACCGTATTGCGATTCGGCATCGCGTTTCTGCACGACGATCGTGCCGTCTGATTCTTCATTTTCTTCTTCGACTAACTCCCACCGGTCCGTGTCGAACGTCAGGACTGGCGTGGAAGACAAGTCGATCATGTCGTGGGACATGGCGTAATCCATCGCCAGGAACGGTTTGAGGTACCCGTCGTCACTCAGTTTCGTCAGGTCATGTTCACGGTCGGTTAACGGGTTCCGCTTCCATCGCGGGCATTCAATGATTTTGGTGCCGACTTGCACCGGGACGAAGTGTTTCGTAATCCCGTGCTTGTTCTCTTTCCGAATGATGTTCTCATCGCCTGTGTTTTCTGAATCAGTCATGAGTGTTCAGTGCGCTGTGAAGGCACGGTGTTTTTCAAGCCCCTCGACGGAACCACATTCGGTCACGGACGTAGGCTTCAATCGTGTCGCGTGACGGAGTCTCACTGACTGCCTCGATGACCTTGTCAGCGATTGCTTCCGGATCGATTTCGTACGGATCTGTGCGATTGATGTGTTCTTCTGCGGCTTCCGTCCACGGCTCAGAGGTTGGGATCGTGTGTCCAGTCATGCTGTGATTTCTCGTTCGATTTCGTATGTGTCTTCGAGGGCGTACCCGCAAATCGGGCAGTTCGGATACGGACGAGCGTCAGCGGAGACTTCAGCTGCAATCTCGCCGTTCTCGTCGCCGTGTCCGTTCGGACACGTTCCGTACGTCGTTGTTTCAGTCTTGGAGGTGGTCTGGTTAGTCAAGCGCGATCACCGTTGCTGCGGCGAGTATACCGGCGATAGAAACAGATACCGCTGCATATATCGGCGTCACTCCGTTGAGTTCAGTCAGTACGGCTGTCCCCCACGCAGCGAAGAGGATAGCGAGTAACACGTAGTGAACGCGTGTTCCGGATTTCGTTGTTGTCCGATTCGAGTTGGGTTGTGAGTGCGTCATGTCGTTGTTTCCGCTTGTTCTTTCGAGAGTTCTCGTGCAACTGCGATGCCGGGGCACATCAGGCCAGCGAGGAAAATCCCGATACCGAGTACAGGGTCGGCCATTTTGATGAGAGCACCGGAGACCAGGAAGAGAATTCCTGCGGTCATGATGAGGTAGTACAACCGGTCGTGCTCGGCGAGTTTCTGTGCGAGTCCCGTCATGATTTCTCGAATATCTCGTCGAATTCGCCTTCCGAGTACTGTGACGTCTTACCGCTTGCCTTGTGGCGAAGGGTGACGTTGTGGTACCCGGCGTCAACGACTTCGTATTCGTGGATGTGATTCCCTTCGTGGACAGTGGTCCCGGGCTGAGCGACTTTCTCGCCGCGTTGCCCGCCTTGCATGTGCATAATTCAGTGTCTCCGTGTATCTTCAAGTAACTCAGGGTTGTTCAGTAGGACTCGAAGAGGCTGCCCTGAGCGGTCTCCTCTTCAACGTCCATCGATTCTTCGATGTCAGTCGTCTCAAGCCGACTGGAATCTTGCATCGCAACGTAGATGCGTTCCAGGGCTTCGCAGTCGTCCTGACAGTACCGCTTGTGCCGGTCCCACTCTAACTCGGTTTCCTCGCACGGGTTTTCGAGGAACTGCCGGTAACGACGGGCGACTTCCCCGCCGGACAGCCCGGTGCCGTTGTCTTCCCATCCGAGTGCTTCCGCGACGTGTTCGAGCTTGTTCGTTCGCCCGGGTAGAATCGCGTTATCGAGGTCACGTGCCCATCGCAGCGGGTCACGCTTGGACGCACGCTTCCAGTCGTCCAGGTATTCCGGACAGTGCTTCTGGATGTGCTCGCGCAGCACCGGGAAGTCGAAGTTCCAGCCGTTCCACGCCATGACCTTCCGGTCAGCAGCGTTCACCGAGAACCACATCATGAACGCTTCAATGGCCTGCCCGGCTTCGTCCACGTCCGTTTCGATGAAGGACATGTAGTTCCCGTCGATACCGTCTTGCACGCCGATGAGCCAGACGCACGTCGGGTTCAGCCCGTCCGTTTCAATGTCGATGAACACCGGGTCGTGTCCGGGGACCTGACTATCCGATGTCGGAACGATCTTCCCGTGGGTCAGCGCGGTCGCGGACTGCTTGACCTGCGTGGCTTTCTTCTCACCGAACCCGTCAATCTCCATGAGCTCGTCAACACCGGCATCGGCGATGATTTCTTGCGTATCGTACCCGGCTTCTTTGAGCCGGTCAGCTGTCGTCGGGCCCACGCCTTGAATCGCCTTCATCCCGAGTTTCGACGTATCGATCGTCTCGTCCAGCACGTGCCCTTCGGGCGTGATAGTGAGGGAAATGAAGCTCCCGCCGTTCCCATCGCCCATTCCGGCTCCACGAATGAGGAGCCCATCCCATTCCTGGCAGTACCCGGCATCAAGTTCACCGGAGATGTGCGTGTACGAGCCGGTGAGTTCGTCGGCGTTGAACGCTTCCTTGTACGCATCTAACCCGGTCATGGATGCATCAAGTGCGTCCATGTCCAGCGAGATTTCGAGGAGATTGCTGAAGATAACGGTTTCAGTGTCTGTGTTGAGCGTTTCGTTCCGCTCGTATTCTGCGATGTTCTCGATGTCAGCCAGCGTCGGGCAGACGAGAATGTCGATGTCGTTGACCCTGATGTGGTCAGATTTCCCGGTGTGCTGGTCGCCCGGGTAGAGAATGTTGGGGTTCCCGGGGAGGCTGTAGCTGAGTTGCTGTGTACCAGCGTAGGATTCACCGGTGCCGCTGAGGAAGTACGCGTCAGGAGCGTGCGTTTCGACAAGATCTTCTGTGTCTTCGTCTTCACATCGCCGGAACACGTTCGGTGGGCCACCGATAATCGTGATGGAGTTGTCGTTCGATGGTTCAGGCATTGGCGTGTGTTCTGACGATGCAGTCGAGGTGTTCTCGTCTGTGTTCGTTGCGGAGGCCGTACGGCTATCGGTCGTGAGTGATTGTTGGGAGGCGTTGGGCATGAGTATTCGGGATTATGTGTTGGTAGTGAGTGCAGGGGGCACTGGCACTGGTTCACTGCTCTGTTTTTGCAACTGAGTACTGTGTGCAACGCGGGATTTGGATGTGAGGCTCACAGAGCCGTGTCAGGCGCGTGCAGTGCGTGGCTGCGTGTTGGGTCGTGGAAGTTGCTACGCGAAGTCTCCGAGCGTCTGCTGGTTGTGTGCGGCTTCCTGAATCGGGTCCAGGTCAAGCGTCACGGGTTCATCCGGTGCAGCCGTCTTCGCTTCGTTGACGCGCTTCTCTAACCACTGTTCCTGCTCAACGTTCCCGCCGGTATGATCGAACGGATACCCGATCGTCACGGGGAATGTTTCCAGTGTCGGCTCAATCGGCTCAATGTACAGTTGCCCCATCAACAAGACAACGACATCAACGTGTTCCCAATCAAGGTCCTGGAGTTCATCGGACGTATCGCTGCCCCATGCCCGCCGTTCAGCCGGCTCCATGTTCGTCAGCGACTTATCGTACGGTTCAATCACGGTGTCCGGGTCGAGAATCCCGTGTTCCGCGGATGTTATGAACCAGTCATCGCCGTAGATTTCAGCGAACTTCCGCTTCCATGTTGCGTACCGTGACGTGTACATGTCCTTCGCCGGGACAGCGGTACTGCGTTTCTTGGATCCGCAACCGACGAGCACTCGCACGAACTGGTCGTCATCATCAGACATGGATTACACCATCCGTGACGAGACTCGTTGGGTGAGATGCGCGGGGTAATCGGGTGTGAAAGTCATCACGTCCACTTGCTTGCGACAGTCGCCGGGCCGTGCTTCCCGGGTGAAGAGTATAGAAATGCGGTGTGTAGCGGGCGATCGTCGTGGTGTGTGGAATCATCGATGACTGTGTTGGTTACTTCGGCCAGTTTAGATGGTCGTGTTGTACTCAGAAATCACTGGTGGTCCTGTCGGGCGATTCTACCGAGTCGTTGGAGATGGAGCGAGCGGTTGAAGCACTTGGTGCAGAACGATACCTTCGCGTACTTCGTCGCTACTTCTTCAGCGTCTTCTGCATCGATGCCTGCCCACAGGCTACCCTCAGGAAGTACCTGACCGCAAACCGGGTCAAGTGCGTACCCGTCACCGTTTTCGAGCGGCGGACGTTCGTGAACCGTACCAGTCGGAGACGACACGAATCGGTTCTCACGACCTGCTTCGTGAATCGTCCCGATCCGGTCTTCCCGTGACTGTTTTTCGCGCTGTCGTTCAACGGCCTCCGTCATGCTACTGCCTCCTGTACGGGGGCACTCGCGTTTGAGACTGAATTCATTTTCAACTGACCTTGCCGACGCCGACCTGTTCCGTCTTGGACTGCTCAACACGACACGCAGTGTTCCGTTCCACCATTTCTTCGGCTTCTTCAGCGGTTTCCGCTGTCCGCGTGTGGTACTCGTACCGTTCCCCGGAGGTTGCATTCGGATCGGATTTGATGGCGGCTACGCGCCATTCCGGAATCAACTGTAATTCTTCTTCGAAGGCAGCTGCATCACACACATCGAAGACTGCGTTGAGTTTGTCGTAAATCTCATTCCACGAGTCACCGTCGTCTCGAAGATCTTCGACGACCTCGGTAAACGGATTGTTCTCTGGCAGGCCGCCTTGCTCTTCGACGACTTTGTTTGCTCGCTCGGTTCCATCGTGAGACTCCTCAAACTCAGGTTCTCTCTTGCTCATTTGAATCGTTATCCTCCGGCGGTAGCCCGCCAGCCACGCCCTGTCGGAGAATTGAACTCCGAACGTCCCAATCAGGGTTATTTGCTCTCCGTCAGTTCCAGAAGGTGTCCGCGCAGTCGTAGATAACTCCGTGCTGCGGGCAGACGTATTTGCAGTGCCGTGACGTGAGTTGTTCATCACACATCGGGCACGTTGGACTCGAATTACTCATAACGCTTCTCAGTGGAAGCGTCTACGCGTCCCGGTGGGTTAGTTGCTCGTGTTCACTTGGTCGCGTCCCGGGTTAATCCCGTACTCGTTTTCAATGAGTTCCAGGACTTCGTTGTACTTCGTCGGCGGGATTTTATCGTCGAGTTCCTCTGGCTTGAACTCATCCGGGAGCAGGTTGTGCTTGTCGATGAGGTACGCCATTGCGGCCCGGGGAATCGGGTCGTCATCGGGGATGTTCACGTACGGCGTTTCCTTGGCGTGCCGCCAGACGTGCCAGGTCTCCTCGTTCGAGAAGGACCCGTTCGGATTAGCGACCGTTCGCAGGTCACAGTCACACGGCCGTTCCGCAGCATCGCACCCGCAGTCGGCGTCGCACGCCATCCAGCCGAGCGCGTTGTATCCGGAGCTCTTCACGTAGTCCTTGACGGACAGGTGGTCGCCGTGATCTCGAATCACGAAGTAGTTCTCACTGTCACCGTTGGCGTGGTGGTCGTGAATCGGATTCACTCCGCGGTAGTACGGCGTTCCGCCGCCGCCACGACGCTCGATGTCGTGCAGGTTCATCACGTCACGCAGTGACGCTTCCCAAATCGCGCTTTTGTTCCCGATATCGACTTTCTTCCAGTCAGTCAGGCCCTGCGCCGTCATCGGCAACGTCTCATCATCATCATCGTCGTACGACCCGGAACTAGAGTTCCCACTGGTGTTGTCAGTCGTGCTGGTGTCCGCAACGACCGAGTCCGATGGTTCGTGTTCTTCCGGATCGAACTTCGGGTGGTTCTGCGGGGAAATCGCGTCCTGCAGCACCTTGATGAATTCCTCGTGCGGGTTGTTCCCTTTCTTGACGTGCTCTTTGAGGAAATCCGCGACGTCTATCTTATCTCGCCCGTTTGGCCGGGGGAGTTCACCGACGCCGACGTCGTGGCCTTGCGTTTCGATGTACCGTGCGGTTCTGAGCGCGCCGTCCAGGCCGGCGTCGTTCTCTTCGCTGTCGTTCACGATGAACAGCCCACCGGCTGTCTCCGCGTAGGAACACAGGACATCGTAGTGTTCCTTGGCGAACTCAGTGGTTGCCGGGGAGATGCACGGGATGTTGTGTTGATGCAGCATGATGGCGTCCGTGATGCCTTCCGTGGCGACCAGCGGGTGCCCTTCATGAACGGTTTCCATCCCGAAGATAGGTTCAGTCGTTGCTTCGGTGTTGAGCCACGGTGACTTGTTGAACTTGAGGTATTTCTGCCGGTCAAGCTGGTAGTTCACCGCGTCATCCAGCCAGGATTCCATGTTCTTGTACCGTGACTTCTTGTTGAACGAGTCAGTGGCAAGGATCGCGCCGAATCCACCGACCCCGTCAACGGTGACGCGGTAGAGGTACAGTCCGATGTCGTCACAGGACTGATCTGCGAGGTCCGGGACCATGCCGTCATCCCACCACACGTCACCGGCAGCGTACTTGACCTTCAACTCCAAGTCCTCGGCCACGCCTGGTGCTTTCTCGAACGTCACGTCAGTTCCCGGGGACACGGCGATCGCCGGCGGCTCGAACACCGGCGTGCCGTTCTCCATGTCTACCGTGACGGTGATGTGGTCAGCGTCAGTCTTGTTCTCGACGTTGTTCTTGTAGACGATGTCTTCGGTCTGCGTGGTCATTCGCCCGGCGAAGTGGCAGAACTCACCGTTCCCGTCCTTGTACGGAAAGACGATCCGGTTATCCCACCAGTTCCAGACGGTGAAGTTATCGTTCGCCTTGGCGTGCTCGATAACCGCGGTCAAATCGATTTCTTCCGGGGTCAGTAACGGCTCTGCGTCAGCGGGGCTGAGTTTCGTCTCTCGCAACGCCCATTTCAGGATCTCGATGGGCTCACTGACCTCGTGACTACACTCATCCTCGTCGACGAGGTCGTTCGCAGCGGCATCCGAATCACTGTGCTTGACCGGTTGCCGTTCAATGCGTTCGTACTCGACGTCTTCCGGGTCGTCACCGTTGCGGTGCTCAATGACCTCGATAATCGCGTCTTCCTCAGAGTAGTCGGTACGGGCCTCCTCGGGGAGGAGGTCCATGCTGTTCGGGGAGATACCGCCGCATTTGAAGACGTGCTTCAGGACAGACGGGGTGCCGAGTGCCGCTCGGGCGATCGTCTGCTGGCCGAACCCTTCATCTTCGAGGTGTTCGATGACGCTGTTGTCATCAGGGCAGAACCCGATTTTCCGCGCGTCGATCATCTTCCCACTGATCCCCCACTTCCGTTGAATGTGGTTTCTGTGCGAGTCAGTGAGCTGGCCGTGGAAGTAGTTCACGGCCGCAGTGATGCATTCTCGAACGCGGTCGAAGTCGTTGATGTTCCCACCGACGGTTTCGGGCGGGTCATCGTGCACGAATTCATCACGGATGGTGTCCAGGGCTGCTTTCGCTGCAGCGTGCGGGGTCACCTCCGTCTTGGATGTGTTCGAGCTCTGGTCGTCGTCGGGTGACGTGTTCTGATTTGGTTGAGTAGACATGCGTATGAAGACTGCGGGAGCCGGGTTTCTCTGTACTCGTATTGCACGACAGGCAATATGAGTGGTTGGATATCACCTGATACTACTAGCGTCCCCCCATTCGATGCTGTGTTTCACAAGATAGCGGGCCTGTGTTGCGATGCCGGGAGAAGAGACCGAAGGGACTGCGCTATAGCAATAGTGGTGTGCGGTGAACCGGGAGACGAGCAGTCGTGACGACTACCTTGAAACCTACTGCTCGCGGTGTTCCGGTGAGGATGTGGATTCCTCATCGTCCGCCGAAGAGAAGAACGAGGCCATTCGGCCGAGCACACCGGTACGTGACTTGTCGGGTTGTTCTCCCGGGCCGAGTTGCGGGTGGTTTTCACTCGGTGCGGGCTCTAATTCGTTGTTTGGTGTTTCTTCGGGTTCTTCACCGGGCGCTCGAAGATCGTTCGCGTTGGCTTCTGGTTCTTTGTCGTGATACGAGGTGACTGCGTCAGGATCCGTGACACCCATCGGGTCACTGGTTTTGAAATCACCGACCCGGAGTTCTTCATCCTCGATGTCTTCCATGACTGGTGTGGTGTGCGTGGATTCGTCCACGTCCATGTCGATTGGTTCGTTGGTGTTGTTTGGCCCGTCAACCGCGGCTTGGATGAATTCTTTCGTTGAGTACGGTGTTTCCTCGCTCGTCAGGTCTGTTGCGTGTTCCGGCGCTGGCTCGTGTGAGCTCCCCATGACATCAAGATATGTGTCAACAGCGTCCGGTTCAACGTACTCGTCGATTGACGACCGAATGTGGTTGATAACCCACGCCGGTGTTCCTGGAACGGTTACTTGGATCGGTGTCGATGTTTTGTACGCAGCGATGAGTTCGACATCGCTGTAGTATTCCCCGAGTGTTTTCAGCGCCGGGAGTGTGCCGACGTGCGGGGTGTAGCGAGCGAGGAGCGTGGCGATATCGAATCCGACACCGATGAGGCGGGCTTGGTCAGTGTCTTTTGTCCGGCCAACTGGATCGCTTAGGTACGGTTCGCCTTCAGGCACGGATTTCACGACGTGGAACGGGATGCTGGTGTGCGTGTACCCGCCGTTGTGGAGTTCACGAACACTCCGGACCAGGTGCTCGAATGCTTTCAGTGTCTTGTCTTCCTGCTCGAATTTCCCGCTGTTCGGGATGTATTCGTAAAGGATCGCAGCTGTGTTCTGTGAGCCGTGGAGTTGCGAGTACGCGTACGGTGTGGCGATTGACCCGTTATTATCGCGGACGCATTTTGCTGCGTTGTATTCGTACTCGGCCATGTCAAGCGCGGAATCGAACGAGGTGAATGGCGGGGTGATACGACTCATACGGAAGACGATGTTCCGCCAGCGCGTGAGGAGTCGGTGTGCTTTCAGGTGTCGTTTCGTGATGACCTTGATGAAATACGTGCGTTCGACCTGGTAGCTGGAGGAGAGGATGTTTTCCCGGTTGATCAGTTCGATGTCCATGTCGTCTTCGAGGTATTCCGGGAAGGTGTGAACGAGTGTACTCGTGTCTAACCGACGACCGCCGAGTAAGGCTTGTTTCACGCGGATAGAATACTTGGACCCGAATCCTTTCCGCGGATGCATTGTCGGGAGACTAGGCATTGCTTCTACGTGTATTCATGAGTTGCGCAGGCATAAGTCCCTGCACGCACGGTGTTCACTGAACCGTATCGAGTGACGATGTGACCGGAGTTTACTAATCAGAGTGAGTCGGTGCAGTTCCGGTTTGGAATGAGAAAGCCCGGGGTAGGACGGGGGTGTGATCCCGCTCTGTTGGAGCGGGGTGTCGGTGTGCCGGGATTACCGTTCGGTGGGGTCTGCTGTGGTGATGACCATGTCCGTGTCAGTCGAGTCCATGCTTGATCGTTGCGGGTTTCGAGGGTACGAGATCCCGAGCAGCGAATCGACGCTGCAGTCAAGCCAGGACGCGACGATGTGCGGCGTGATGGTGAACACCCATAGTGCGCCCACGATCGTCATCCCGATGATGGTTCCGAGGGCTGGTGCTCCAAGGTAGAGCAGGCCAGTTGTGACGAGGATGGTACTGACGATGCCGCCGGCCATCGCGTACGTGAGGATGGTGTCAGCACTTGTTCGTCCCCGGGTATCGGGTCGGTTTCGCATCTGTACGTAATAATACACAAACATGGTTTATAAATCTCCCCCCGATGAACCCGGGTTTTCCACGGGTTATATTGACAACTTGATGCGTCAACCGGGTTATTGAAGGAGACCGAGGATTCGGTGCCCGCCGTCATGCCCCCATTTCATGTACTTTCCGCTGAGCTCTAACGCGTCACAGATTTGCTTCGGCAGGTGAACGAGATAATCAGACTTCGACTTCTCCGTGTACTGCACGTTCAACTCGACCGCGCCGGCAGGTGCATCTGCTTCGTTCGTCTCTAACGCGAAGATGAACCCGTCACCAAGCACATCGTACGCAAACCAGACGGTCTCACCGGGCTGGACTTTCTCATAAATGGATTCCGGGATCTGGTACGTGTACACGCCGGATTTCCAGCGTGTCATCATCATCCGCGACACGTTGTACACGTCAACCGCACCGGTGATCATCGACGTGTGGTCAAGAACAGCGACGATTTTCTCGTCGTCACTGTGGTACGTCATTGTTTCACCGGTGAGTCGAGCTGCGGTTGAGACGCGCTTCGGAATCGTAAGCAGACTTTCCGGGCGTTGCGTCCGAGATTCACGTAATTTCCGGCTCAACCCGATAGAATCGTTCGTGCTGAGTAACAGGCAGAACTTCCCGTTATGGTTCATGGGTTGAATACCGAGCGCATCACCTTCGGAAACCCCGGCAGTAGCCATGTGAACGTGCGGGATTTCGAGGTACTGCTTCCCCTGGTACGTCTCTTTCACGACGAATGTCTTCTCCTCGGCTTCTACGTCACTGCCTGCCTGTGTTGAACCAGTGTTACTGCTCATGACGAATCATGCTTCTCCTTGAGAAATGCTTGCAGGACGTGTCGATGGCAGTGTTTTTCCGTGCCTTCATAGCAAACCACAGCAACCGGGCGATCGGGTAATTCACCTAAAATGGTTTCACAGGCTTCCCGGACCGGCGAGTCATCGCGTGTCCAATGCTGTTCCAAGTGCTCACGGTACGTCGCTTCGAAATCGGTGACGTCCCACGCTTCGTTATGCGCATCTACGCGGTCCATCCCGTCGTCTTCGAGTGATGCTCGCGTGTCTTTGAATTCTTCGAACAAATCCCGTGGCGGTCCGAGCGACGGGAATTGCTCATCAGTCATGCCGGAAATACCGTACATTTCGTCGTTCACCACGCTCACGCACCAGGCATCGGCTGGTATCTTCGCAATATCGTGCTGCAGTGCGCTGTTGTAAGTCTCGTGTACGGTGTGTGATCCGGACGGCATCAACGTTGCTTGTTCGGTGTCACTCATAACAGCACGGGGTCCACCTCGTCTGTTCTCGTCGAGGAGCAGGGAACCATCATTAGATCTTCTCGACTCAGTATATTCGACGCGTATTGATAAACATTGGCTCAAATCACTTTTCCATATGGGACTTTCAGAAAAACCATTGTAGATATCCCGGAACACGAGGCACGTCATTCTATCGGCCTGGTCGTGTCGTGAGTTGCTAACGACTATTTACCCTGACGGGTAAATGTACACATGAGAGTCGGAGTTACAACGGCGGCAGTCGCATTGTTAGTTCTTCTAGCTGGATGTAGCGGTATCCCGGGTGTCGGCACTGACACTGGAACAGAGACACCAGGGACGGACACCAATGAATTAGACGCATTACCTGGTGGGATCGATAACGTGTCGAGCGCGACCGTGGATACGCATCAGCAACGATTAGCAGACGCCGGGTCGTACACGACGGATATTACACTCACAGTGGACAATCGTAATGAGACAGGAGAGGGGCAGAATCTCTCATTAACGCAGCAATTCCAGGTGGATCTCGAAAGCGATACGTCACTCATGGTTGCTGATCCGGCGCGTGGCCTGCAATCAGTCTATACTGACGGGAACACCACGTTCGTTCAAGCAAAAGCATCAGCGAACATGACGAATGCCGAGGCGCAGTACGCTCAGACGCAGACACGCAATCTGGACACAAAGGAAGCGTCCGGTGCGACGTCGATGATCATCGAGGAGAACATCACGTACAATCGAATCGGGACGGAGACGTACAATGGGGCTGAGGTTGTCCGGTTCGAAGCTGATGAAAATCGTTCACGTGCGGCGCTTGAACGAATGTTCGCAGCGGACTCGAAGACAGAAAACGTGACCGTCACGGAGTTCTCGTCAACGATACTTGTTGGGACTGACGGTGTGGTCAGACATTACGACTTATCGTACACGGCAGAGAACAACGGGCAAACGGTCACGACCGCGGCCACGATCGATGTGAGTAACGTCGGGGCGACAACCGTCACCCCGCCAGAGTGGTTGGAACACGCACAGAATTCCACTTCGCAAGCGTAACGATCTGCACTGTTCTTCGAGAGTATTTCACGTCACGGGTGCACCGGCGTTGGCAGTAGGCGACGGTTTTTGGTTAGACGGTTCTTTGATTACTGTACTCGATGAGTCATTCGCCTACTACTGAACCAGAAGAAGGTCCTCCTGCACCAGATATTTGCGAGGAATGTGATGGAACAGATTTCACCCCGCGCTCGAAGGCACCAGGTGAGAACGTTGATACGGAGAAGGAATACGTGTTCGCGTATCACGAGTGCGCTGACTGCGGTGCACGGTACAACGATCGGTCTTCACAACTTCTGAACCCGGACAATGTCCGTATCCCGGAATGGGAAGAAATCTTTGGGCACCCGGAACCGTATCCGCATCAACGAACGGCAATCAAAGACATCATTCAAACATCACTGTCTGACGGGTACACCGTGATGGAAGGTGGTTGTGGAACCGGGAAGACCATGATTTCATTGACTGCCGGGCTCCGACTCGTCATGGACCCGCGAACGAAATTCGAACGGATTATGGTGTTGACCTCAGTGAAACAGCAACTCCGGCAATTCGAGAGCGACTTGAAGATCATCAACTCGAATCTCCCGGAGGACATTTCACCGGCACGGGCTGTAACGCTCGTTGGGAAAACAGACTTGTGTCCGTACTCCCGGGAAGAGAAAGCCGGATTCAACAAAGAGAACGTCACACGGAACTGTCGGACACTCCGCGATCAGACGTCGAAGATCATGTCTGACGGGATGGACGGCGCAGAGCTCGCTCGTGCAGCCGTCGACGGGAGCAAAGGCTGGAGTTCCGGTGGGGCAGATTCTCCGTATTCAGACGTGATCCCACAGGCAGACCTGCAGTACTGTCCGTTCTATGCGAATTACAAGGAACACGGCGACCCGTTATTCACGTTCGGACACGCCCCGGACTGCATACTCCACCCGGACGAGATTGTGAATCAAGCTGTGCAGAAAGGCGTGTGCCCGCATTCGGCCATGTCTGTCCTTCTTCGTGACGCTGACGTTGTCATCGCAAACTACTACCACGCGTTCGACGGGAATACGCTGCAGATCACGCACCCGGTCGTCGATGACACCACGTTACTCATCTGCGACGAAGCTCACATGCTTGAACCGCGCGTTCGAGGTATCCTCTCAACGTCAGTCCCCATGTACGGCATCAAGAATGCAGCCAGCGAGGTTGGTGCAGTCTATAACGCTGTCCGGAGCGGTGACAAAATCCAAGATGACGATATACGGACGCGTGAACCACCGCAAGGCGTTGTCCTTGAAAACTTGCAGAAAGAAGGAGTCCAGCCTGGTGTGTTGAAAGACGTGTACTATATCCTGCAACGCATCGGGAACACGTTAGATTCCTCTGTCCAATCGTATCTGGACGATGAGTTCCCGAACTGGCGGAACGACAGGAGCGAACTAGGGAAACACGAGGAGATCCCGTTACGCGATCCAACGAAGAAAGAACGGGATACGTTGACGCAATGGATTGAGAAGCAAGATATCCCCGATCAGGTATGGGAGTTCCTTCCGAAGATAGCGAAAGCTGTGTCTGAATCGTTAAGCGAAGGCTCCGAAGACGGCGGCACATCACACAGCATCGATGACGTTGCAGAACTGTTCAACGAATGGTTCGGACGGGATCATACGAAGTACTTCCGTGAAATCACGTTGCACAAAGAAGATGATGCTCATCCAGCAGCAGAAGGCTGGAATCAGCACTTCCAAGCGGACGTTCAGATTCACAGCGTGATGCCGCGAGCTGTCATTGGTGGGCGTATCGATTCGTTCGGTGCGGGTATCCTGATGAGCGCAACGCTCGAACCCATGGACGTGTACCGTGAGGTCACCGGGATGGACTTCCTCTCCGAAATGGAGAACACACTCGTCACGAACCGGACGTACAATTCGTCGTTCCCGGAAGAGAATCGGTTGTCGATCACGCTGGACTTGCCGAAGTTCACGTACGAGAACCGTGGCGATATCGAAGATGACACCGAGACGCGCCGACAATACTCGAAGGCCATTCGTGCGCTCGCCCGAACAACGCCTGGAAACGTGCTCGTGTGCATGCCATCGTATCGTGAAGGGCAGTGGGCGGCTGCGATATTGAAACACAGCGAAAACGTCTCGAAAGACGTGTTGCTCGATGAATCCTCCTCGGAAGGAGCAACGCAGGCATTGAAACAGGAATTCATCGAGGGCGAAGGGAAGGTCCTCGTTACAAGCCTGCGTGGAACGCTGACCGAAGGCGTGGATTTCGACGAGGACAAACTCTTGTCGTGCATCGTGTGTGGTGTCCCGATCGAGAATGTCGGGTCACCGAAGACGAAAGCGGTACGGACAGCGTACGAAGACCAGTTCGGTGGTCTCGGGTTCGACTACGGGTTAACGGTCCCGGCTGTCAGGAAGACACGGCAGGCGCTTGGCCGCGTTATTCGCGGTGACGATGAAGTCGGTGTTCGCGTTGCAGCGGATAAACGGTATTCCGAAGGCGGTCAAGGCAGTGTTCGGAAGTACCTCTCTGAGAAAGAGCAAGCAGAGTACGAATCGATGGATGACGTGAACGAGTTCTATCACGAGCTGAAGGCGTTCTGGAACGCGCAGTCGTAATCAGTTCACTGGTTCACTGCACATCCGGATTTGTATTAGGTTTTTATACCCGGATGGGTTACTGATAGGTACACGGTTGAGAGGAACGTTCCTCCAGTCAGAGAAACCTATCAACACATGATTCGAGACCGACTCACAGCAGCACTCCCTGACCAGATTAAGGTTGGATACGGGACACTGTACATTCACACGAATCGGGGTATCGAATACATCGATGCGTTCGCTTCACTCCCCTACATCGACCGGCTTTCAGACGTTGGTGTAGCGACATTCATTTTCTCAATGTTCGCTTCACTCGCTGTCCTCGTTGTAACGGGGCTCTCCACGCTCCAATCACCACCGGAACCGACTGCTGCACAGGATCCAGTGAATCTCCTGGCGATTCCCGGACTGAACGATTTCCTCCCGGTCGCTGCGACAGCGTACATCGTAATCGCGCTTGTCATCGCAACCGGGGTACACGAACTCGCGCACGGAATCACGATGCGATCCGCAGACGTCACCGTTGAAGAAGTCGGGATCGTTACGTTGCTTGTCGTGCCGATTGCAGCGTACGTGATGCCGGACGAAGAGGAATACGAAAACGCGTCTGTCCACAGTCGCGCACGCATCCTGTCTGCTGGCGTGTTCGCTAACCTCCTCGTATTCGCAGTCACCTCATTCTTGTTCCTTCTTCCCGGCTCGGGGAGTGCAATCGAAGCATTCCTCGCGTACTTCGGTTCTGTATACGGTGGCGGCGCACCGGCAGCAGAGGCAGTCGCCTCACTCGGCGTTGTGACGAACGTCCTGTTCTGGACGTGGTTCTTCAATCTGAACTTAGCGTTCGTGAACGCACTTCCTGTCATGACGCTCGACGGTGGGCGCGTCGCTGGACTACTCGGTGAACTTGTTCCGACGCCGTTCAGCACGTCGGTCACGGCAACTGCAATCATGGGAGTGACGACGATCGGTACTGCAGGCGTGTTCGTTATCGCAGTGTTCGGTCCGCTGTTCCTCTAACACAGCGGATTCGTTGTTCAGTCTTCGTTTCCGTCAGTGTCTGCGTGTACGAGCTCGATCACCTGCACGGTTTCGGAGATTGGACTGACGAAATCAGCTGATGACTGCATCGCTTCAGCGATTTCGTTTGCTTCGGGTAGTGTCTCTGCGAACTGCCAGTCGTTATCTGATCGGACAACTGCGTAGTTATCATCTTCACCGCGATGCTCCATCGCGGATTCGATGACGTAGTACGGTATCGCTCGGTTCTCGTCGGTATCGATGTCGAGGTCTGTGTTTGAGGTCATGTGTTTCGTGGGTTTGTTACTCAGCGGGTGGGTTGTTCAGATGTGAGTCTTCAGGGAGACAGGTTATCGCGGGATGGTTCCGGTAAGCATGTATTGAATTCCGATGAGCAAGAAGCTCAGGGCAACACCGTAGTAGATGACCCGTTGATAGAGTGTTCGCGCCTCAATTTCGCCGACTGGATGGTACAGTTGCACGAGGATTAACGCGCCGGTTGTTGCTGAGAGAAATCCGAACGCCTGGTGTGGGCTCAACGCGGATGCGATTGCAATCAGCCCGGTGAGATAGATGAAGACCCCGAGGAGTATCACTGGTACAGACACCGGAAGTCGTCGGTTGATGCGAACCCATTTTGGTTTGAGCTCTGCACCGATTCTTTCAACTATCGTTCGGTCATCGGGCTCTTCATCATTGATGTTTGTTTGCGGTGATGTCTGTCCGTTGGAGATGCGAACGCCATCGGAGCCGGGTGAATCATCCATGGTATTTCACTTTGAACGGGGTTCGTGGGGTTACATGAACTGGCCGATGCCAGTCTGTTCCTGCCCGCTCTTGACGTCTTCCCACGTGATGTCTACGGCTTTCAGCACACGTGATAGCGGGCCTTTGAGCGTCTTGTCGAGCATCTTCTCCCACGCCACTTCGAATTCCTCCGGGACCTGGTCGTCGTGGATGAAGCAGATCACGTCAGGGTCTTTCTTGAATTCCCTGTACGTGCTATCCTCTTGTGGGCTGAGTCCAAGCCCGCCGTCTTCTACAGGTGCTTCTGCGACGTTCCGGTAGAAGTCAGGGTGGACGCGATCGAGGTAGACGCGTTTGGGTTTCGAACCGTTCCCGAGATTCATCCCAAGGAGTTGGTTGGCGTACTTGGCTCCACGGACCTGTGCAGTTTCGGTATCGTAATCATCGAGGTCTTTCCCGATACCGCTTGGAATACCGATTTTCCCGACCCCGTATTCTCCGTCTTGGAAGTCGCTGATGAGGGTTTCGAGGTAGTCTCGGACGTCGTCCAGGTCTTCGCCCATCACAAGCATCTCGATGAGTTTCTTCTGTGAGATTTTCGTGATTGCAGCGATGTCCGAGCGTTTGTACTCGAACCCGGTGATGTCCGTCTTATCAACGAACTTACCCTCTTTCCACACGATGTGCCCGGCGTACCTCTTTTTCTTCCCGGCTTGGAGGAATCGCTTGTAGAGCTTCTCGAATTCGATGAGGAAGTTGTGTTCTTCGGCGTTCAGGTTTTCGCGGGCGTACTCGTTGTATCGTTCGTTGATGTGCTCTTCAATTTCGAACGATCGGTCGAGCGCGGCTTGGAGCACTCGGAGCTGGTCGTCGGGCCAGTCGGGGCCTTCTTCTCTGACCTCGTCGCTGATTTCGACGTTTGTTTCAAGATTTTTGAGTTCTAACATAACGCTGTCAGTGTCACCATAACTGACAGTTCCGCCCATCTCCTCGACGACTTGCTCGGTGAAGTCAATGACCCCACGACCCGTTGCAGTGACCGCAGCGGCGTTGTCCTTGTCGTATAGGCGGAAGCGATCCCACCCAAGGGTGCCGTACAAAGAATTCATAATCACCTTGACAGCTCCCTGCTGTTGGTCATACAACTCATACATCGGATCGCCCGGTTCGTGCTGTGAGCGGAGTTCCTTTTTCTTATCTCGCTCACCGAGCAACTCGTTCACCATCTCCCGGATGATACCGTCTTCATCCTTCTTGTAGTGAATCCCGTTCGGAGACTTGAATGTCTCACCATCGTACTCATCCGGATTCTCGATCTTCGTCTCCGGAGACGCGTTGATGGTGGTCATGCACATCGGATATAGGCTCTTCAAGTCCAGAACTGTCACATTTTCTTTAATTCCAGTGATGGGGTCGAACACCGCGCCGCCTTCGTAATCCTCACCAACTTCGACAGTTCCTTTCGAGGGAAGAACAAATTCGTTGTTGACCTTGTGGAGCACGTACATGTCCACTGCATCACCGGGAATCGGCGCGTCCTGCAGTCGGCAACCAACGAATTCCTTGACCTCATCCCAAAAGTCGATGATGTCAAGTTGCTCGTCGAGCTCAACACAAATCTCGACGTCACGAAGGTTGTATTCGATGAGTCGTTCCGGGTCCTGCTCCCACAGGTCACCGATGTCGCCATCAAACCGTTCCTTCCCAATATCCAGTTCTTGCTGTCCAACTGCTTCCAGACGGTAGGAATCAAGCTCTGAGAACTGTGTTCGCTTGTAGGCCTCCAACAGGTCGAACACGACACGGCCCTTGATGTTCGGGCCACGCCATCCACCGTTCCAGACTTCGTTCACACGAGAGAGACGATCGGGGTCCAGGTCGTAATCCGTCTCGTCATCCGGAGTATCCCGTTCGTTCAACTTCTCCAATCGGTTGATGAGGTACTGTGCGTCGAAATCATCCACGTTCCATCCAACAATGAGATCTGCCTCAGTCGAATTCACGTAGGCGATGTACTGAGCCAGCATCTGCTCTTCACTATCGCACTCACGAATATCGACAGTCGGGGCTTCTTCATTGTCTCCAATGAACTCGTAATCCTCGACCTCAGTTGGGATTTCTGCCTCGACGGTATCACTGTTGTAATACCAGATGACGTATTCGTCGTCTTCCGAGTCGTGTGCGGTGATGCACAGGATGTTCTCTTCAGCGTCTTCTGCTTCCGGGAACCCGTTCCGGTCTTCCACCTCGATGTCAACGTTGTGGATACGGGGTTCTGCACTCGCATCAACCGGTTCAACTTCGTGAATCTTCGCTTCGATAACGTTCCCTTCGGTCTCGTTGTCAACAGGAACACGGATACCGCTCGTGATGTCCTTGTCAATCAGGAATCGGTCGGGGAAGAGAACGTCAGCTTCGTAGTGGTCGTAGTCGTCACGAATCTTCCCAACAGTTCGCGGGATGTGCGTCGTCACTTGCGTCAGTGGCGTTCCACGAATCGATTTGAACCCATCAGGGTTATCTGCATCGTAGTTTCGCTTCCCGGCGAAGATATCACGGGACGTATCGATGTCACGGCCTTCGTTTCGCGGGACGTAGAAGTATGGTTTGAATCCGCGGACGTTCACTTGATACGGTTCACCGGTGTCAGGGTCACGGCAGAAGACGTGAATCACTGCACGCTCAGTATTCCCATCCAGGTACCGAGTCGTGTAATTCACCTGAATAACCGCGAGATCGTGGTATTCAGATTCGTCTTCGTATTCCGGGGCATCCTCCGGCTCTACGATGATATCATCGTCAGTGTCTTCTGCACCATCCGGGTCAGTAACGGCTTCTGCTTCCTGTTCAATGATGTCAGGCGTTGTTTCCGTCCGGTTTGGCGGTGCGGTTCTGAATTCTTTCTCATTGGAATCTGCACTGTCATCAACAGGGTCAGTGTCAGATTCTGGTGTTTCCTCCGGGTCAGTCGTTTCAGTATCGGAACCACCGGAAGACCAACTGTCCTGCTGGTTTGCCGACCACTCGGCGTCACCATCAGATGAATCGAGAAGGGATTGAGAATCTTGCGTCATAATGGATGGGTGCTGTCTATGTACTTGTTTAGTGCGGGCGCGTTTAACTCGTTGGGATATCGGTTTACCATGGGGGAACTACCACTTAAGTCGCTACTGCGTATACCCCCGACTCCTGGTGAAAATTGGTTTATAAAATGAACCGTATTGCGGGCGGTTTCAGCGGTGTAGAACGGGTGCCGGTATGGGTGCAACCTTTCGGAGTGTCTGTTTCGTTTCGTTACGGTGTTGGGAGCGTCATCTGCTCACCAGAACTCTCGGTTTCAGCTGGTTTCTCACCGTCACCATCGTTGTCGATCGGTGCCTGTGCAGGCTCCTCGGATGTGGTGTCCTCATCACCCCACCGCTCGACCGGCTTGCGTTCTTCCTGTGCACGAATTTCATCCCACTGCTGCAGGGACGTATCGACTAACTTGATTTTCTCCGTCGTTTCTTGCTCTTGGTCGTACCCGCCGATGACTTTCGGCGTGTACTCATCGCTCCCGGTTTCAACAGCAGTTTTTGTCATCCCGTCCGCTTCAACGGCGGGCGTCTGCTGATCGGCAGTCGCTTCGATGTTAGTGGTTCCGACTGACCAGTCATCCATATCAGCTACGGCAGCTTTCTGCGTGTCTGTCTCGGCCGTAGAGACGTTTGTCGTTTCGGTCGGGCGTTCTGGACGCTGTGCGGCTTCCATGACGTCAGCGAGGTCAGATGCGAGCGTCATGACTGCATCGAGTTGTGTGTCGATGTCAGCGTTCAGATCGAGCGAGGTGATGCCGACCTGCTTGTAGGAGTCGAGATTTTCGATTTCCGCAGGCAGTCCGAGTTCATCTTTCGCGTGGAACCGGACTTGTGCGAGTAATTGGTGCAGCTGCGTGAGTTCTTGTTTGTATGACATGGGTGGTTGCTACGGTAGAATCGTTCGCTCTACCATTTGGGTGGATTGCTGACAGCCCGTGTTGTGATGCGTGTTCACGGCCTCATTTCTCGTACGCATGCGTAGCAGCGTGTTTTGAGATGCCGTGTACAGTGCGGTAGTCCCGGGAAGCCGTCGCTCGTGTTGAGTGAACGGTGTTCCCGGTGTAGAATCACAGCGTGACTGAGTAGCACCTGTCCATGGTGTCTCATCGAGGCAACGCGAGCTGAGTCGCGTTGTCCTGTGGGGTACAGGAAACAGCGTGCTGTGGGGTGTGGGGCTGTTATGGTTTCTTTGCATCGCGGGATTATGGATGCGAGGGGGTTGGTTGACGCTTCGTACAGCCATGCAGAACGAGAGTGGAACGCGTTATGTCGTG